>ERZ795054.1010-NODE-1010-length-29193-cov-13.353971_pt1 | contig 29193 bp, 16 predicted proteins | sample MGYA00375138_ERZ795054 | MGnify/ENA primary metagenome ERZ795054 (study PRJEB30183, sample SAMN05720215) | anaerobic digester metagenome | isolation source: active sludge of municipal wastewater-treating anaerobic digesters | place: USA | collected 2014-12-23 ... | reverse complement strand
CCGTTGTCGGCCACCCGGACGGTGAACGTGTTGGTCGACGGGCCCTGGGCCTCGCTGGGCGTCCATCGGATCAGGCCATTGGTTGAATTAATTGTGGCGCCGGCTGGAGCAGCGGTGAGCGAGTAAGTCAGCGTCTGGGCCGGCAGATCGGGATCAGATGCCATAGTCTGGACGGACCATGCCGCTAATTCGAGGATATTCGTTTTCGAGATCAAAGAGAGCGTGGGGCGGCTGTTGACGGCAAGTTGGGCAACGGCGCTGTTGGTGAATCCAGCGGGATTAGAGACAACGGCATAGTATTGGCCCGACTGAGCTTTCTGAACATTGAGGAGAGTCAGCGATGAATTTGTCTTTCCGGACATGGCCGATCCATTGAAATACCATTGATACGCGAGGGGGGTGGAACCGGATGCGACGACGCTGAAGGTGACATTGGAGGATGCAAGCGTGTTTTGGCTGGCGGGCTGCGCGACGATGGCCACGGGGGTCCAGACTGTGAGGCTGGCGGGCGCGCTATCAACGGAACCGCCGGCATTGCTGACCCGAACCAAGTAATTGCCGGCCTGGGAAGATTGGACCGGGGAGAGTGCGAGGCTTGCGTTGGTTTGGCCAGCCAGGAGAGAGCTATTCCAGAACCATTGGTAGAGAAGGGGAGCAGTCCCGCTGGCCGTGACGGAAAATGTGACGGTATTGCCGACAACAGCGGTTCGGGATTGCGGAGGTGTCACGATGGATGGAGAGACGATATGCCGAAGAACGAGCGACTCTGGAATGAGAAGCGGGACGCCTTGAGCGGGGACAGGGGGTGAGGTGCGGATATAGTTGCCGGTCGCTTGGGTGAAGACGGACGAAAGAGCCTTGAGGGGAGCGGATTCGAAGGTGGAAGCCCCCTTCCAGATGCGGACCTGGAACTGGCCGGTCGAATAGCCGGTCAAGTTGGTCATCAGGCCCACCATGCCGTCGAAATATCCATCGAAGACAAGGTTGAATCGTGTCACGCCATAGGCATTGGGGACGGGCTGCATTGGGCCGCCGACCGGCCCGCCCCAGACCTCGACATAGACATCCGATCCGCTGGCGTATGCTCCGGGCTCCAGGAGGTAAAAGGGTCTGTCGGGAGAAAAATTGTTCAGATCGATCGTGGCCTCGCCTCGGCTGGCAGACGCGCAGGCCATCCAGGCGCAAATGCCCAGCGCAACGGCTGCGCACTTGCGCGAAAGCCAACGGAAAATCGCGGTCTCACGGGGCATGCGAATCGCAAGGATGCTGATGTTCATGTTGATGTTGCTCGCCAGTCGGCGGCAATTATGGCAGGCTGCTCGGGTCGTGTCTCAGTTACGGGGCGCCACGCTCTCGAAATTCCGCCTGCTTGTCAAACCATTTAGGGTCTATGGCCAGCCGGCAGAGCCTGGGCTTGATCCAGGGGAGGTTCCATGTGAATAATCACCGAGTGACTGCCATGCAAGCAAGACCTACCGGGCCGGATTCGGGATCGCTTGATTCGGGGCGTGTTGGCGGCGGGGGTTGACCATGGCCGAATACCAATATCAAGCCCAGAACGCCAAGGGCGAGCGCGTGACAGGGACGGTGACGGCGGACAACGAAGCGGCGGCGCTGCGATGGCTGGATGAGCGCGAGCTGTTCCCGATCTCGATCGCCGACATGTCGATGGGCAGCCGGAGCAGACGCGGCGGGCGGGGCCGGATCCCGATGCGCGACGTGGGGATTTTTTACGGGCAGCTGGGCGATCTGATCGGGTCGGGCGTGCCGCTGTTGCGGGCCCTGGATTCGCTGATCCGATCCACCGTGAACGCGCGCCTGGTGGATGTGATCAAGGAAGTGCGGGCGGACGTGGCGGATGGCAATTCGTTGACGGAGGCCATGCGGCGGCATGGGAGCGTCTTTCCGCCTCTTCACACGGCGATGGTGCAGGCGGGCGAGCGGGCCAGCTTTCTGGAGGACGTGTTCCAGAACCTGTCGGCTTTTCTCGAGCGTCTGGACGAGCTGCGCAGCAAGGTCACGGGGGCGCTGATCTACCCGGTGCTGCTGACGACGGTGGGGTTGGCGGTGATGGTGGGGGCGCTGGTGTTGTTCGTGCCGCGGTTCGAGCCGCTGCTCGAGGGAGTTCCGCAAATGCTGCCCACGCGGCTCCTGTTTGCGCTCAGCCACGGGGTGAGGGGGTATTTCCCTCTGATGCTGGGGGCGCTGGGTTTTGGGGGGTGGCTGCTGTGGTCGGCCTGGCGGAGCGATGCGGGCCAGCGGTGGATCGAGCACTGGCGGCTCAAGGTCCCGGTCCTGGGCGTGGCCCTCCGGATGGTGGCCATCACCCGGTTCTGCCGGATCTTGGGCACCATGCTGACCAACGGAGTGCCCCTGCTGCAATCCTTGGCGATCAGCAAGGACGCCACCGGATCCCCGCTGCTGGCAGACCGGATCGCCGAGGCGGCCGAGAATGTGCGGGCCGGCAAGCCGCTGACCGATCCCTTGCGGCGGGGAGGGCTTTTCCCGGAGCAGGTCATCGCCATGATCAGCGTCGCCGAGGAATCCAACCAGCTCGAGAAGGTGCTGCTCCACATCGCCGACACCGTCGAGCACCGCACCAATCGGCAGGTGGACCAGGCGATGCGATTGCTGGAGCCGCTGATCCTCTGCCTGGTGGCGGCGGGGATCGGATTCATGGCGCTGGGTCTGCTGCTGCCCATCTTCACGATGGCCAGCTCGCTGGGGATGAAGTAGATTCTACTGGAATTCGGTAACCTGCAAGCGGTTGCGCGCGTCTGATGAAGAAACGGGCGGGCGATGTGGATTGACAAAATCGATTTGATCGAATTGGATGGAGACATCGGGCGTCTATTGGATTGTACGGGAATGATTTAAGATTGAATATGCGTTTGCATGGTTTGGCGCGACGGTTGTCAGCAAGCCGGTCATCGGGGTTTACACTGATCGAGGTGCTGCTGGTCATAGTGATTATCCTGATGCTGGCGGGCGCGCTGGTGGTGTTCGTGCTGCCCCAGAGGAAGGGGGCGGAGCGGAACACGACGATGCTTCTGCTGACCCAGGTGCAGGCGGCGCTCGACACCTACCGGCTCAACGTCGGGCAGTATCCCACGGAAGACCAGGGCGGGCTGGGGGCGCTGCTGGTGAAGCCGACCTTCGAGAATGAGCGGATGGGCGAGAAATGGCAGGGACCGTATCTGAAGCCAGGCACGCGAATCGAAGACGCCTGGGGCAACCCCTTGCGCTACGAGCTGGTCGACAAGACGCTGGCGACGGACACCGCCACGCCGGATTACAAGCTCTATTCGATCGGGCCGGATGGCCAGCCGGACACCGAGGATGACGTGAAGCTCTACGACGAATCGGAGTCCAACCAGGATTCAACGACGGTGTTGAATCCGTGACCCGGACCGCTCCCGAGCGAATGCGAACCAACGGATCAGCGGGTCGACGGCACGCAAGCGGCGGTTTCAGCTTGTTCGAGCTGCTGCTGGTTGCCTCGCTTCTGATCATGTTTCTGGGGGCGGCGGTCTACACATTGAAACCCAGCCAGGGGGGCGTGCGGTTGCAGGACGGGGCATTGCGGTTTGAAGGCATGCTTCGGCTCGCTCGGGCAGAAGCGGCCAACTCGGGCAAGCGGGTGCGGGTGGCATTCAGCCGGGATGAGGAGCCGGCGACCAATCAGTTCAGCCAGGTGAAACTGACATGGGAGCCAGACCCCGTCGAAGGGCCGGACGTCTTCGAGGATCTGCCAAGGTATCGCTGGGATGTCGAGCGGTTGAACGAGACCATCGGGATCAAGTCGGTGAGCCGGATCGATGAGTGGCTTGACGAAGGCGTTTCGGATGGTGTCGCAGCCGCCGAGGACTCGCTGGCCGGCGAGGAAAACCGCGGGATCGAGGCCCCGCCGATCACATTCAATCCGGACGGATCGAGCGACTCAGCCGAAGTGGTTCTGGCTGCCCGGGATTCGGACGAGACCCGGCGGGTCACCGTTCGCATCGTCGGGCTGACTGGAACGATCTCCAGTGTCTGGCAATCGGAAGAGGCTGCGATGTGGACGGCGGAGGAGGCGGCCGCCTCTGCGGAGGCGGTTCCGGTCGCGTCCGAGTGAGGGTGCGCTGGCCCGGATGGGTCCGAATCGGAATGTGATTTTCCTTGGCATGCGCGATACAGGCGCGCGGAGGAATCCTCCGAGCCAGGATTGGCGCCTGGGATCCCTGAACCGCGGATCGACTTTCTTCCCTGAACCGTCCTGCGGCGGCCGCGACGGGAACGAGGCGGAAGCCCGAGGGCCTGTTTTATTCGCGGGTGGCGGATGGCGCCGGCAGGCGGGACAGGAAGGGTCGGTATTGCTCGAAGTGGTCTTGGCGCTGGCTTTGTTCGTGGCGGCGGCCGCGGTGATTGGCGGGGCGCTGCATTACTCGCTGCTGGAAGTCGAGCGATTGCGGCTGAACGTCCATGCGGGCAACCTGGCTGTGACGGTCCTATCGGAGCTGCAGCTGGGGCTGCGAGCGATCGAGACGGCCAGCCCGGAGGCATTCGAGCCCCCATTCGAGATGTGGAGCTTCGAGATCGAGGTGGAGCCGGCGGATGCTGCCTTGGAGGTGGACTATCCGCTGCGCCGGGTTGAGGTCGCGGTCCGGCATCTCGAGCGGCCGGTGGTGCGCCGGCTGGTGCGCTGGCTACCCGCGCAATCCGATCCCAGTCCTGCGGCCCCAGCCTCGACCACCCGATAACATGCGTCTCCAGGTTTCCAGGCGCAGTGCGGCAAGCGGGTTCACCTTGATCGAGGTCGTGCTGGCGCTGGCCATCGCGGCGGGGATGCTGACGGTGGTGCTGTTCTTTTATGCGAAGGCGGAACGGCTGCGAAACGACCTGCTGCGGGAAGCATCGCGGATCTCCGCTGCTCGGTTGATCCTGGATCGGCTGACGGCGGAATTGAACACGGCGCAAGGGTGCCGGGCCTTCCCGGAGGGTCTGCGGGGCGATAGCCGCCAGGTCCAGTTCGCCCGGCCGGATCTGCCCGCCCTCGCATCGGGCTCGAACTCGATGTCGGAGGCGTCGGGGGCCGCGCCGTCGGTTTATCGGCTGATGACATACGGTTTGGGCGGCAGCGGGGTGGCGCGCACCGAGGAGCGGATGGCCGGGCCGGCGCCCGTCCCCTCCGCCACCGATTCGGGAGCGGAGCCGGGCGGTTTGGCGATGAACGAGACCAACGAATGGACCATGGAACAAACGGAGGGCAGGGCCGCAGCGCCGCGGCTGGAGCTGGCAGCCGATCTGTTGCGTTTCTCCCGGTTTCGGTATTGGGATGGCCAGGGATGGGTGGACGCATGGAGCGGGCCGGCGCCTCCCGCGGCGGTGGAGATCGTGTTGGGGGGGGAGCCGCTGCCGGAGGGATTGACGTCCGAGGAATATCCCTTCGAGTATTACCGGCGGGTTGTCTATTTGCCGGGGCATCGCGCCAGGCTGACCGGAACGGAAGGGGCTCCAGACACGGAACCGGGCATGGAGGAACCGCCGGGGGGGGCGCCGTGATGCGGGCGATTCAGGCCGGGAGATCCGGGCCAGCCGGGCGCGGTTTTGTGCTTCTGCTGGTCCTGGTGGTGGTCATGCTGGCGTCGATGGTGGCGGTGAGCTTGATGTTCCTGTTGGGAGCGGAGAAGACCGCCTCCGCGACAGGATGGGAGGGGGAGCAGGCGTGGGCGGTCGCGCTGACTGGACTGGAGCGGGCCATGCAAGTGGCGCGGCGATCCGAACGCGAGGAGGCCATCTGGCGCGACAACCCGGCTGAGTTCCGGGATCAGCTGGTCCAGGAAGATGGATTGCAGCGGTGGCTTTTCACGGTCTACTCGCCTGGAGACGATGAGAGCGGCTGGGTTCGATTCGGGTTGACCGATGAAGCGTCCAAACTCAACATTCTGCGCTCGAGTTCGGCCATGCTCGAAGCCTTGTCGGACATGAGGTTGGAGGGGGGCGGGGGATGGAGCGGGGTGTCGTCCGCTCCGGTGGCGGGAGAGGAAGGTGCGGGGGCTGGATCTCAGTCGGGGACGGCCACCAACGGACTGGCGGGAGGCGACTTGCCATGGTCGTGCGCGGACGAATACCTGCAAAGCTCGGGCGCGAGCTGGCTGGCATGGTGCGGTGAGGACGCTAATTTCAACGGCCGATTGGATGCAAACGAAAACGATGGCGAGACGCAGTGGCCGCCGGACAACCAGGACAGCCGGCTGGACCGGGGGCTGCGACAGGACCTGACCGTGCACAGCTACGACGTCAACCAGGATGGATCGGGCCAGCCCCGCATCCGTTTGAACGATCCGCAAGCCGACTGGGCTTCGGCTGGGCTGCCGGCGAGCGTCGGCGATTACGTTGCGGCGATGCGGCGGTCGGGGCAGTCGATCGAGCATCCCGCCGCTCTTCTCGAGGCGGAGGGCACGTTTCCCGCCGCGCGCGGCGCGGGCCAGGAGACCGTGCGCTCGGGCGTCGGGAAGGACGAGCTGCCGGCTCTGCTGGATCGCTGCACGGGATCGGACCAGGAGCGCCTGGAAGGGCTGATCAACGTGAACACGGCGCCGGCGGCCGTGTTGCGGACCCTGCCGGGGATCGACGAGGCGATGGCGGAGGCCATCGTGGCGCGGCGGTCGAACCTGAGCCAGGAGGATCGGCGCACGATCGCCTGGTTGTATCAGGAGGGGCTGATGAACGCGGACCAATTCAAGCAGGTGGCTCCGCTGCTGACCACGCGCAGCCTGCAGTTCCACTGCTATGTGGCGGGGTTCAATCAGCCGGGCCGCCGCCATCGAATCCTCGAGGCGATCTTCGATGTGGCGTCCGAGACGCCGCGGGTGCTGTTCCTGCGTGATGTGACGCGATCGGGGCTGCCGCCGACTCTGGTGGGGGAGGAATCAGAGACCATGGCCTGGAGCTCCGGCGGAGGGGGGTCGCGATGAGCATCTCCCTTCTCGGATACGGGCTGTGGGGCGGCGCCCGGCGGCGCGCCCGGTGGCCGTGGCAGCGGACGGTGTCCACAGCCGCGGTGATGGAGGATCGCGATTTGCACCTGGCGCAGGCAGGCCGGCGCGGAGGCCAATCCGATCTGTTGCGGCTGGAGCATCGGGCTTTGGCTGCGCCCGTGCGTCCCCTGGCCACGGATCCGGAGGCGGCGGGGAAGGACCTGGCGGAGTCATTGCGGCGGATGAAGGCGGATTGCGGGCAGGTGGCTTTGGCCGTTCCGCGCGAGCTGGCGGTTCTCAGGAGCCTGTTGCTGCCGATGCCGGAACGGACAGAGGACTTGGCCGCCATGGTCCATTTCCAAATCCACAAGGATCTTCCGTTTCGTCCCGAGGACGCCGTGATCGATTTCTTCCCGCTGCCGGGGCCGGCGAGCGCGGGCGGGTCCGCCGCGCCGGCAGGAGGCGCGGCAGGCGAGGGCGCGCCGAAGGAGGCCCAGGGAGCGAGCGTCGAGGTTTTTGCCGCTGTGGTGAAGCGGGAAGTGATCGCATGGTTCGAGAAAATGGCGGCGGCAGCAGGGGTTCGGCTGGCCGCCTTGGGCCTCGAATCGGCGGCTCACGCCAGAGCGCTGGCGGGGCTGGACGATGCATCCGACGGAAGCGCGACGGCCTTGGTTCGGCTGCGGTCTCGAGATGTATTGATCGAGGTGTGCCAGGGGCCGGTGCTGCGTTTCAGCAAGCTGGCGACGCTTTCGGGAGGGAGCGAAGCCGCGGCGGAACCCGCCAGGGCTTCCGCCAACGGATCGGAGGCGGCGGCCGATCCAGCCTGGGGGCCCGCGGTGCGGACCGAGATCATCCGCGGATTGCACGGCTATGAAGGCGTGCCAGGCCATCCGCCGATCCAATGCGTTTTCGTGACCGGCCGCACGGGTGGCGAAGCGGAGGTGTTGGCCGAGTTGACGGCGCGGCATGGGCTGTCGGCTCGACTGTTGGATGAGGATATGCTGCGGCGGCAATGCCCGGGGGCAGCCCGCATCCATCCGGAGGGCCTGGGGGCGGCCGGGCTGGCGTGGGGGATGCTGGACGATGCGGGATTGCCGCTGGATTTCCTGCATCCGCGCCGGCCGGCGGCCGGCCGGCGGAACCGGCCATGGACCCGGTGGCTGCTGGCGTCTCTGATCGGCGCATCCCTGGTGGGCGTGTGGGGGATCCGCTCGCGCGGCCTCGAGCAGCGCCGGCGCGTTCAGGACCAGCTGCGGATGCAGGTCGAGCAGGGCGAGAAGAGCCGGCCGCTTTTCCGGGAGATGCGCCTCAAAGCGCGCGTCGTGGAGGGCTGGCTGAACGAGCGGCGGCAGTGGCTGGATTCCTGCGCGCATCTGAGCTCGCTGCTGCCGGGCGCCGGCGATCTGTACATCACGTCGCTATCCACGGGCACAAAGGGGACGATCTATCTGGCCGTGCGGGCGCGATCGGGCGATTTGCTGGCTCAACTGGACCGGCAACTGCGGTCGGCGGGATATGATTTGAAGCCGCTGGCGGTCACCCCCAGCGCCGACCCTCACGGATACGGCTTCCAGACCACCGTGGAACTGAAGCTGCCCGAGAAGCACGAGGTCAACGTGGCCGACCTGCGCGCGCCGGAGCGCCCCGCGGATGACGCGTCCTTGGATGCCGCGGCGGCTCGAGGGCGTTCGGCGCAAGGGCCGCAGCGCGCCCCGCCGAACGAGGCGCCCGCGGAGCCGCCGGGCCCCCGGATGCGCTCCGGGCCGGAGCCGCAAGCGCCTTCGAAAGCCGCGCCTCCGGAACCGCAAGCGCCCCCGAAAGCCGCGCCTCCGGAACCGTCCGGGGGTCGCCCGCGCATGGGGCCGGGCCAGCGGGGGGCGTCGAATGCGTCGGGGGGTGAGGAGGCGCGTCCCTGGAGGAGGGCCAGGCAGTGAACCGGCGCGAAAAGTCATTGGCGATCGCCGTGGGATGCCTGGGGGCAGCCTTGGCGGCGGTCTGGCTGTTTCATTGGCTGGTGCTCAAGCCGTGGCGCGAAGCCGATCGACAGACAACCAGCTTGCGGGATCGCCTCCGGCAGGTCACGGAAGAGCGGCAGGCATTTTTCAAGGCCCAGGTCTACCTCGAAGGCGTGGTCACCAACACCTTCCATTCGGATCCTGAGGCCGCCGCCGCCGCCGCCGGGAAACTGCTCACGGACCTGATTTCCCAGCTCGGATTGTCCGACGCACAGTTCACCCGGATCCCATCCGGGCCGCGGCGTCTGCGAGGGGCCCAGGAGGTCGGGTGGACGGTCCAAGGCGAAGGGCCGATGGCGCGGATCGTCGACTTGCTGTTCTCTTTGGAGCAGGGCGCCCCGGTTCATCGGATCGACAATCTGGTGCTCACAGCCGCGGATCGGCCGGGGCGGATCAAGGCCCGTTTCCGCTATCTGACCCTGGTGGTGGATCCGCCGCCCGCCGCCATCCCGCTTGATCCGGCGCCGGAAGTGGCGATGGACCGGTCTGCGCGGCGGCAGTACGATCTGATCGTCGATCGGGATCTATGGCGGCCGTATGTGCGACGGGCAGTAGCCGCGTCGGAGCCGTCGGCTCCTCGGTCGATGCCGCCTCCGTCAGCGGGTTCGGGGCCGAGGCTCAACCTCTTGAAAGTGGTCTCGCTCTCCGAGTGGCGGGGCGTGCCGGAGGTGCACATCTTCGACACGGCGTCGATGCGGGTCCAGCGCTATCGTCCCGGTGACGAGCTGGCCGGGGCCCGGATTGTGATGATCGATTACCGGCGGCGTCCGCGTCCGGACAAGCCGGATCTATGGTCCGCCAGCCGGGTGATCCTGCGCTGGGGGAGCGAGTATTGGGCCGTCGAACACGGCCAGACTCTGGCCGACAAACACCTGCTTTCGCCCGGCGATTTGCCGCCGGACATGCCGGAGGCTTGAACGGGCATTGGCTTATGAACAACGCGACATGGATATTGCTGCTGACGATCCTGGTCCTGCACGGTCACGGGCCAGAGGCGGCGGCTGAGGCGGCGCCGGCGAGCGGCGCGGCCGCTGCGGCACCTTTGGCAGTCGTGGCGGGGGCCACGAACGCGCCCGCAGCGCCCAGCTCGAGCCAGACCAATACCGCCGCAGCGGCCAGCTTGAGCCAGACGAACGCGCAGGTAGCGCCAAGCTTGAGCCAGACTAATGCGCCTGTAGCGGCCAGCTTGAACCAGACCAATGCCGCCGCAGCGGCCAGCGGAAGCCAGACAAACCTGGCGGGTGCGGCCCCGTCATCCGCTCCAGCGCGCGACATCCGCTTCCAGTTCGACGGCATACCTTACGCGGACGTGGTGACACGATTCTCGCAGATGGCGAACAAGCCGCTGCTGGGGGATTTGAAGATCGAAGGGACGCTGCAATTTATCGATCCCCAGCCGTATACGTACAGCGAGGCGCTGGAGACACTGAACCTGATCCTGGCCACCAAGGGGATGATCCTGGTCGAGACAGGGCGCTATCTGCGGCTGGTGCCGCTGAAGGAGCTGGCTCAAATGCCGCTCAAGATATTCCGGGGGCTGGATCGGACGGGCGACACCTCGCCTGGCGAGGTGGTGACGGTGGTGCTTTCCCTGCAGAACCTGGAGGCGCAGGAGGTCTCCCAGACCATCACGCCCATGCTTTCGAGCGCCGGCTCGGTGGCGCCGCTTTCTCGCGGACGCGGGGTGATCATCACCGATCAGTTGGGCAACATCCGCCGGATCCGCGACCTGCTGGCGGAGGTGGACACGGCGTCGCCGGTGCAGCGGCAGATGCGGACCTACACCCTGATGCATTCATCGGGGGCGGTGGTGTCGGACCTCATCAACAAGACGTTCGGCCAGGCGACGGCCCCCAAGCGGGTCGAGTTCAACCAGCAATCGCGGCGCTACGAGGTGCTGCCGCCCGACCCGAGCGATTACGTGACGGCGATCTTCGACGAGGCATCGCGGACGATGGTGCTGTATGGGCCGGCGGATCGGGTCGAGCTGGCCGAGAGCCTGATCAAGCGATTCGAGGATCAGGCCGGATCGAGGGCAGGCGAGGTGCGCGTCTACCAGTCGCAGTCGATTCCGGCGGCGGATCTGGCGCGGCTGGTGCGCCAGGCGGTTCCGGGCGTGGCGACCGAGTACGAATCGGGCAGCTCGGCGGCCACCAAAGCTCGGGTCATCGCGGATCCGGTGTCGAACCGGATTATTGTGACCGCGCCCGTGGCGGGGCAGCTGGACGCCATCGAGGCCCTGATCAAGCGGCTCGATGTGGGCAGCGACGGCGCCTTTCGCGAGCTGCGCACGCTGGCGCTCAAGCACACCTCGGCCACCGCCATGGCCAGCATGATCAGCCAGCTGTTCGCGCGCCAGTACCGGGTGGAAGACCCTCATCAGCGCGTCCTGGTCGCGGCGGCGCCGGACGATCGCACCCTGCTGATCGACGCGACGGGGGCGACCTTCGACAAGATCGAGGAGATGGTGCGGGGCCTGGATGTCGAGTCGGCCCGCGGCAGCTACGAGGTGCGAACCTACCGGCTGACCGGCTCGAACGCCGGCGAGTTGGCGCAGACCCTTGCCCGGGTGTTTTCCGATCGCCAGGACCGCCGGCGGTTCGAGGAGAGCGGCGGGCTGGCGCCCCGGTTCGAGGCGGACTCGGGGGCGAACGTCCTGATCGTGGCGGCGCCGCGAATGCATTTCGAGGCGATCGAAAAGCTGATCGAGGAGCTCCGCGCCCCTGCCGAGGTTGCCCAGGAGATCCGCACCTTTCCCCTGCAGCACGCGAGCGCGGAGCAAATGGCATCCGTGCTCGAGAGCCTTCTGCGGGGTGAGCGAGGGATGAGCCCCTACCGCTCCTACCAGCCGTACTATCCCCGGTCGGGATCCGAGGCTGGGCGGCTGCGGGTGATGCCGGCTCCGGGGGCCAATGCGGTTGTGGTTCAGGGGCCGCCGGAGAAGCTGGCCCAGGCCGAAACCCTCATCCGGGAGCTCGATCGCGCGGATGCCGTCGCAAGCCTCGAGGTCCGGACCTACCGCCTGACCGGCTCGAATGCGGCCGAGCTGGCCCAGACCCTGGCCCGGCTCTTCGGCGAGCGGCAGGGGCAGCGCCGGGCCCAGCCAGCAGGAGCCCTGGCGCCGCGGTTCGAGGCCGACACGGGCGCCAACGCGCTGATCGTGGCGGCGCAGCGCGAGCAGTTCGAGTCGATCGAGAAACTCATCGAGGAGCTGCGCGCTCCAGCGGTGGTGGCCAACGAGATCCGCACCTTCCGCCTGCGGCACACCACGGCCGACCAGGTGACGTCGGTGCTCGAGACGATGCTCCGCACCGATGGCCGGTCCTATTCGGGGTATCGGTCCTACTACCAGCAGTATTCGCCCTACGGCTCGCGGGGGGCAAGCGATGCCAGCGGGCTCCGGATCAGCGGGGTGCCGGGCGCCAACGTCGTGGTGATCCAGGGGCCGCCCGAGAAACTGACCCAGGCCGAGGCGCTGATCCAGGCGCTGGATCAGCCCGAGAGCGCGACGAGCCTGGAGGTGCGGACGTATCGTTTGACGGGCTCGAACGCGGCCGAGCTGTCGCAGTCCTTGGCGCGCCTGTTCAGCGAGCGGCAGGGGCAGCGCCGGGCCGAGCCGGGAGCCCTGGCGCCGCGGTTCGAGGCGGACCTGGGCGCCAACGCGCTGATCGTGGCGGCGCAGCGCGAGCAGTTCGAGACGATCGAGAAGCTCATCGAGGAGCTGCGCGCTCCGGCGGTGGTGGCCAACGAGATCCGGACCTTCCGCCTGCGGCACACAACGGCCGACCAGGTGACGCCGGTGCTCGAGACGATGCTCCGCACCGATGGCCGGTCCTATTCAGGGTATCGGTCCTACTACCAGCAGTATTCGCCCTACGGTTCGCGGGGAGGGAGCGATGCCAGCGGGCTCCGGATCAGCAGCGTGCCGGGCGCCAACGTCGTGGTGATCCAGGGCCCGTCCGACAAGCTGACCCAGGCCGAGGCGCTGATCCAGGCGCTGGATCAGCCCGAGAGCGCGACGAGCCTGGAGGTGCGGACGTATCGTTTGACGGGCTCGAACGCGGCCGAGCTGTCGCAGTCCTTGGCGCGCCTGTTCAGCGAGCGGCAGGGGCAGCGCCGGGCCGAGCCGGGAGCCCTGGCGCCGCGGTTCGAGGCGGACCTGGGCGCCAACGCGCTGATCGTGGCGGCGCAGCGCGAGCAGTTCGAGACGATCGAGAAGCTCATCGAGGAGCTGCGCGCTCCGGCGGTGGTGGCCAACGAGATCCGGACCTTCCGGCTCCAGCACACCACGGCCGACCAGGTGACGCCGGTGCTCGAGACGATGCTGCGCAGCGATGGCCGGTCCTACTCGGGGTATCGGCCGTATTCGTCGCCGTATGGCTATTCGCCTTACGGCTCGCGGGGAGGGAGCGATGCCAGCGGGCTCCGAATCAGCGGGATGCCGGGCGCCAATACCGTGGTGGTGCAGGGCCCGTCTGACAAGCTGGCACAGGCCGAGGCGCTGATCCAGGCGCTGGATCAGCCCGAGAGCGCATCGAGCTTCGAGGTGCGGACGTATCGTTTGACGAGCTCGAGCGCGGGCGATCTGGCGCAGTCCTTGGCGCGCCTGTTCAGCGAGCGGCAGGGGCAGCGCCGGGACGAGCCCAGGCTGCTGACGCCTAGGTTCGAGGCGGACATGGGAGCCAACGCGCTGATCGTGGCGGCCGCGCGCGAGCAGTTCGAGGCGATCGAGAAGCTGATCGAGGAGCTGCGTGCGCAGAGCGAGACGGCGGTCGAGATGCGCACGTTTCATCTGCAATATACAACAGCTGATCAGATGACGATGGTGCTCGAGACGATGCTGCGCAGCGATGGCCGGTCGTCGTCGGGGTATCGCCCCTATTACTCGCCGTACGGTGGGTTCCGGGGCGGGAGCGGCGATGCGACCGGGCTGCGGATCAGCGCAGTATCGGGCGCCAACGCGGTGGTGGTCCAGGGCCCGCCCGCCAAGGTCGCGCAGGCGGAAGCCCTTGTCCGGGACCTCGACCGGCCGGATTCCGACGAGGCCGCAACCATCCAGACCGTTCAGCTCAGGAGGGCGCAGGCCGAGCCGCTCTCCGAGGCCATCGGGCGGATCTTGAGCGGGCGGTCCCCGCCGAATCGGCCGCGCCGGGTGCAGGTCAGCGCCGTGCCGGGCTCGAACAGCCTCCTCGTGGATGGGCCGCCGGCCGAGGTCAAGGAAGTGATCCAGATCATTCGCCAGCTCGACGAGGAGAGCGTGGATGGCGGCATCGAGATCCGGGTCTACCAGCTCGAAAATGGCGAGGCGCGGGAGCTGTCCCGCGTGGTCAGCCAGCTCCTGCAGAGCCTCCCGCGGCGCGGCTCCCGGTTCGGCCGGTCGAGCTACGAGCCGACCGTTGGCGTTGCCGCCGACGAACGGACCAACAGCCTCATCGTGACAGGCACCCCGGAGGTCTTTCGGATGCTCGAGCAGCTTCTGCCGTCGCTGGATCAAACGCCCGACCGATCGAACCGCGACGTGGCCTTTTACTGGCTGACGAACGCGTATGCGCCCGATGTGGCGAGCCAGATCGAGGCCATCTATGCCGACCGAAGCCGAAACGAGCAGGTGCTGGTCGAGACGGACTCGCTCGCGAACTCCTTGACGGTGGTGGCGCGCAAGTCGGATCTGGTCGAGATTGGGCTTCTGGTCGAGAAGCTGGATGCGGCGGCCCTGGATACCACGGTGCAGGTCCGGTTGGTTCCCATGGGCAAGATGTCCGCCGCCGAGATGGCGGTGCTGCTCACCAACATCTACCCTCAGATGTCGTCCGGCCAGATGGAGATCGTAGACAAGCTGCCGGGGCCGCCGGCTGCGGCGCCTGCGCCGCTCCTGCGATCTCCGAGCACGAACGATCCGGCCGTCCTGCCCGCGCCGTCCGCCGGATCTGATCAGCCCCTGTCTGCCCCGGCGACCGAGCCGGGCGTCACCAACGCGCCTCGACCGGTCCTGGTCGCGGTCGATCCCGTCGCCAACGCGCTCATCTTGTCCGGTCCGGCCAATGAGTTGGATCAGATCGAGTCGATCATCCTGGATCTTCAGATGGCGGCGACGTCGGAGGCCGCCGAGCTGCGGATGTTCCCGCTTCAGGAGGCCGACCCGGTGGCATTGGCGCGGACCTTGAACGAGATCTTCCGGTCGGAGACGACGCGCTCGGATGCGCAGCGGCAATCGGACCGGGACCGGGATCCGAACCGCCGGGGCGCCGGCGGGGAAGAGCAGCGTCCGCCTCCGCAACAGCAACAGCAGCAACAGCCGCCGCCACCGCCGCCGCCGAAGGTGGTCATCGTGGCTGAATCGCGGACGCGCAGCCTGATCGCTCGGGGCAGCGCGGCGGATCTGAAGAACCTGGAGGGGGTGATCCGGCAGTTGGATGTGGCGGGTGTGGTGGCCGAGCTGGGCTATCGGGTGACACCGCTGCGGCACTCGTCGGCGGACAAGCTGCTGCCCCTGGTGAGCCAGGTGGTGACCCAGCTGAATCTGGCTCGGCCCGGCGATCCTGTCACTGTGATCCGCGATCCGCGGGGCGGCGCCCTGTTTCTCGTCGGCCGCACGAATTTGCTCGATCGGGTGGCAGGGATTGTCGCCGACCTCGATTCCCCGGCCGATTACGCGGAGACGCAGGTCCGGCTGATTCCGCTCAAGAACGCGCAGGCGCCGCAGCTGGCGGCGCTGTTGCAGGAGATGCTGCGGCCGGCGGCGGGTGGGGGGGCGCGCGCCCAGGCTGGCATCGAGGCCCGCGAGCTGCAGGAGCAGGTTCGGCGGCTGCGGATCCTCGACGACGATGGGCAGCCGGTTGCGCTGGATCTGGACCAGCCCATCAAAGTCCTGGCGGATCCGATCCAGGGGAGCGGGGCGGGCAGCAACCGCCTCCTGCTGGCGTCCACGCCCGCCAACCTGCGGGCCTTGGAGGTGCTGGTGGCGATGATGGATACGGTGCCGCTGATGGAGGGCATCACCGCGCGCCTGGTGCACCTCAAGCACGCCGATGCGACCGCGGTGAGCCAGATGCTCAACTCGGTATTCCAGCAAGGTCAGCGAATGGCCGATCCGGCCAGCCGGCGCTCTCAGACGGGCGCCCGGCCTGGCGGGGTGCTGGCGAGCGGCGTGAACGTCGCAGTGGATCGCAGGAGCAACACGTTGATCCTGAGCGGATCGGAGGAATCCCTGGCGATGGCTCAGAACCTGATCGCCCAGCTCGACCAGGAGGTGGACAGCCAGATCACCGAGGTGCGGCTGTTCCGGCTGAAATACGCCTCGGCGAGCCGGATGGCCCCGCTGCTTCAATCCGTGTTTTCCGAGAGCCGCGGAGGGGCCGGCGTCGAGGGGTTGCGCGTGCAGATCAGCCGTCTGCAGACCATTCTGGGCCAGAAGCCGGCACGGACCACGGAGATCCCGGGTACGCGTCCGCCGGTGGTGATCCAGGCGGACGACACGACCAACATCCTGATCGTGGCGGCCCGGAGCGACACCATGCCGCTGATCGAGGACGTGGTCTCGACGATGGACATCCCGGCCGCGTCGGGTTTGGCGACGATCCGGATCTACCCGCTGCAGCATGCCGACGCGGCGAGCGTGCAGCGGCTCATCAACGATCTGTATCGGGGGCCCACGGCCAATCAGGTCCGGCAGGAGGACCGGCCGAGCGTGACGGTGGATCCGCGCACCAACGCCTTGGTGGTCTCGGGCAACGACAATGCCTTCGCCATTGTGGCCAGCCTGCTGGACCGGCTCGACCAGCCGCTGCCGGCCGGCATGCAGAACATCCAGATCATCCCCCTCCAGAACGCCGACGCTGCCACCCTGGCCGGCTCGATCCAGCGGATTCTCGATGCGCGGAGCGGCGCGCGCGGCGGGGCGGGGCGGGGCTTTGCCGCCGAGACGATGCGGGCGGTGATCATCGGGGATCCCCGGACCAACAGCCTGCTGGTGGGCGGCCCGACCGACATGGTCGAGATGGTGCGATCGCTGGCGGGCGAGCTGGACAAGGCCAGCCCGGCGTTGAGCAGCCAGGTCCGGCTGATCCCGCTCGAGCACGCCACGGCGCAGACGCTGAGCGCGGCGCTGACGACCCTGTTCTCGCAGCGGGCGGTGCAGGCCCGGCAGCCGGACGCGCAGCGGACCCGCCCGATCATCATCGCGGATCCGCGCAGCAACAGCCTCCTGGTGGCGGCGGGCGTCGAGGACAACCAGGTCCTGGACGCGCTGCTGGCCAAGCTCGATCGCGAGCCGGAGACGCCGGCCGTGGCGCTGACCGTCATCGGCCTGACCCACAACGATTCGGCGCGGGTGGCCCCGATGATCAGCCGCGTGTTTACCGCCCGCCGGCAGAGCATGGCCGTCCCCGGGCAGGCGCCCCTGCCGCAGGATCAGGTCCACGTCGAGCCGGACACCCTGAGCAACGCGCTGGTGGTTTCGGCCAGCCCCGAGAACCTCGAGCTCATCCGCAACCTGCTGGCGAAGGTGGATGTCGAGCCGGTGGCGGCGGAGGGCATCTTGCAGACGTTCACCCTGAAGCAGGCCGACGCGCAGCGCGCGGCGGTGATGCTGCGATCGCTGATCGACCAGGGGCTGTATCGGCCGGGGCAGGCTGTGAGCGGCGCGCGGGGCTCCCCGCGCGACGCGATCGCGGTGGCGGTGGATCCGCTCACCAACACCCTGATCGTGTCGGCCAGCCCGGAGAATCTGGCGGTGGTGCGCGAGCTGATCGCGCAGATCGATGCCCAGGCGGGCGCCGATGCCGGGAACATCCAGGTCGTCGCCTTGAAGCACGCCCGGGCTTCGCAGCTGGCGACAGTCCTCGAGCAGTTCTTTCGGGCCAAGCGGGCTGCCGAGGCCACCGGCGCCCCGCTCGAGCGGAGCGTGCCGGTCACCGTGACGCCTGACGACCGGACCAACACCCTGCTGGTGACGGGCGGCCGGGAATCCCTGGCGGCCCTGGAGCGGATGATCACCCAGCTCGATGTCGAGCAGTCCGCCTCGCGGACGACCTTCAAGGTGTTTCCGTTGCGGCAGACAACGGCCAGCAAGATCCAGGCGACCCTGCAGCAGCTCTTCCTGCGGCGTCCCGCCCCCGTCCGCGGGCAGCCGCCCGAGCCCATCACCGTGGTCGCCGACAGCTGGTCCAACTCCCTGGCGATCGGGGCTGCTCCCGAGGATTTCCCGATGATCGAGTCCTTGATCGCCCAGCTCGACAGCGCGCCGACAGAGGGCGGGCTCGAGGTGCAGGTTTTCTCGCTGGCCAAGGCGGATGCGCGGCGGGTGGCGCAGACGATCCAGGCGCTCTACCGGGGGGGCGGCACCGTGGCCGGCCTCGCAGCGCCGGTCACCGTGAACGTCGACGAGCGGCTCAACGCCCTGGTCGTCTCGGCCGGGCAGGCCGATGTCAAGCGCATCGCCGAGCTGATCAAGAAGCTCGATACGGACCAGGTCGCGCAGGTATCCGAGATCCGGATCTTCCCGCTGCAGCACGCCTACGCGACGCAGCTGGCAACGATCCTGTCGCAGACCCTGAACGTAAAGCCGGCGGCGCTGACCGAGCAAAGCGCGAACCGGCAGTCGCTGCTGCAGTTCATCACGCGCAGCGAGGAGGGCCGCGAGCTGGTGGCGTCCGCGCTCAAGGAGGGGATCCTGGTCACGCCGGACCCGCGCACCAACTCGCTGATCGTGTCGGCGCCGGTCGATTACATGGACATGCTCGAGCGGCTCATCCGCCAGCTCGACACCAACATTCCGCAGGTGGCCAAGATCCGCGTGTTCAACCTGCGCAACGCCGATGCGCGCCAGATGTCGACGCTGCTGACCTCGGTGTTTCGGCTTCAGGCGGTGACGACGGCGGCCTCGGGGATCAACGATCGGTCGGTCCAATACACCCTGGTGCGCCCCGCGTCGCTGGACAGTCTCGCGGGGCAGGACACGGTCGAGGGGACCACGGCCATCCTGGGCTCGGCGGAGAAGAACGCGCTGACGGTGACGGTGGATTTGCGGACCAACAGCCTGCTGGTGGGGGGGACGGATCATTATGTGGCCTTGGCGGCGGAGCTGATCAACACCCTGGATGGCAGTCCGGCGCAGGAGCGCAAGTCGGAGGTCTACCGCCTGAAGAACAGCCGTGCGCGGGAGATCGAGACCGCGCTGCAGAACTTCCTGCGGCGGGACACGCAGCTCTTGAGCGCGGCGGTGGGCCAGCAGGCGATGGCGCAGGAGATCCTCGATCGCGAGGTGGCCATCGTGGCCGAGACGAACAGCAACACACTCCTCCTCTCGGCCAGCCAGCGCTATTTTGACCAGGTCAAAACCCTGATCGAGCAGCTGGACATGCCGCAGCTGCAGGTGCTGATCCAGGTTCTGCTGGCCGAGGTGACCCTGGATGCCTCCAGCCAGCTCGGCGTCGAGTGGAACTACAGCGACCTGAACGGGACCAAGGTGACGACCGGCACGGACTTCGGGGTGTCCGACGACCTGAACGCCCTGGGAGGATTCTCGACTGCGGTGACCGGCAGCGACTTCAACTTCCTGCTGCGCGCCCTCGAGAGCGATGGGCGCCTGCTGGTCTTGAGCCGCCCGCAGATCCTGACCGCCGACAACCAGGAGGCGACCATCAATATCGGCCAGCAGGTCCCGCTCATCACCGACAGCCGCGTGACCGAACGAGGCGACAGCATCAACTCCTACGAATACCGCAACGTCGGCGTCGAGCTGACGGTGACGCCGCGGATCAGCCCGGACGGGTTTGTGAAGATGGACGTCGGGCCGCGGATCAGCCAGATGAGCAGCTCGGATGTCGAGATCAGCCCCGGCACCAAGGTGCCGGTCATCAACGAGCGCAGCGCCACCACGACGGTCAGCGTCCAGAGCGGCCAGTCGATCATCATCGGCGGCCTCATCAGCTCCGTCGACGACTCGAGGGTGAAGCGGATGCCTTTTCTGGGCAGGATCCCGGTGATCGGGGTGCTGTTCCGCAGCAGCCACAAGAGCGAGGACCGGAAGGAGCTGCTGATCGTGCTCACGCCGCAGGTGCTGATCAAGGGCACCGACGTCGGCATCACGCGCGAGGCCATCTCGGTGACCCGGGAGCAGCTGGATCGGTCGACCATGAACGAGGAGTTCAAGCAGGACCGGCTGCAGCGGCAGATGCTCGATCCGCTCTATCCGCCCTCCGGAACCAACGCGACTCGATCTCCGAATCCGGCGCGGAGATCGGACGCGGATCTGTGGCGATGAACGGTCTGTGGCGGCAGCATATCGGAGAGAGGGGCGCCCGGCTCGCAGGAGGCGGGTGGGCCCTGCTGGCGGCCGCGGCGCTGGCTTCCGGCTGTGCATCCTCCGGCAAAGGGACGCGGCCCCCGCCGCCCGGGCCGGTCTCGACACGGCCCGTGGACAGCCTAAACCTGCTGACGACGCCGGTGGCGCTGGATCTGGATCGGCAGCCCGGGGCGGATGGATTTGCGGTGCAGGTGTATGCCACGCGCCTGGGCAAGGCGAAGACCCAGCCGATCCGCACAGGTGTGTTGGAGATCCTGTTGCTGGACGGCGTGGTGACATCGCCGGGCGTCCGCGAGCAGGTCCCGATCCGGATCTGGCGGTTCGAGGCTGCCGAACTCGGTGCCCATGCCGTGGACACGGCGATCGGCGCTGGCTACCGGCTCACCCTCGCCTGGGGATCCAACGGGCCCACGCTGCCGATGTTTTCCGTCGTGGCTCGCCACGTGCAGCCGGACCTGCCGCCGGTGTATTCGGCTCCCAGCGCGGTCTCATCCGCCGTCCGGTGATGGGCCTCGAGAGGATGCTTGCCCTTGATTGTGCTTGCCAGGAGGCGGCCTCGGCAAGTAATCACACGATCGCAAACCGCCGACAAGACGGAATGAGCGTATGAGATTCATTGCATTGATCCTGCTGTGTATGGCCGCCCAAGCCCTTCGGGGACAGGCTCCGATCGTGACCAATCAGCCGGCCAGCCGAACGATCGCCGAAAGAGGCTCGGTGGTGTTCAGCATCGGCGCCACCGGCGAGGCGCCTCTGGCCTACCAATGGCAGAAGGATGGATCGGATCTGGTCGACGGCGGCCGGTTGAGCGGCGCGCGGACGGCCACGCTGGTGCTGATGAACGCCGCCATCGGCGATGCGGGCTCTTATCGGGCGGCGGTCTCGAACGCGTGGGGAGGGCTGCTGAGCCATGCCGCGATCCTGACCGTGGTGCCTCGCGTCGAGGTGCAGCCCCGGGGCGTCTGGCCCGGATTCGTGCGCGGGGAAGCGCGCGGAGTGGCGTTGCGGGGGACGAACTTGGTGGCGGCCCTCGGATCGGGCGGATGGTCCGTGTTCCGCATCGGGCCATTGACCAACGTGACCGCGTTAGCCAGCTACGACACCAAGGGATTCGCCCACCGGGTCCGATGGGAAGGGGATCTCCTTTGGGTGGCGGATGGATCGGCGGGTTTGCACGTGTTCAGCCTGACCAATCTGGCGGCGCCCAAATGGGTGGGGACCTACGACACTCCCGGCGAGGCGCGCGACGTCTGGGTGGCTGACGGCACGGCGTATGTGGCGGATAGCGCGGCGGGGGTTCTGGCCTTGGATGTGCAGAGGCCCGACCAGCTCAAGCTCCTGGGGCGGTACGATACCGCAGGCGAGGCCCGAGCGGTCCAGGTCGTCGATCGCCTGGCCTATGTCGCGGATGGGACCAACGGCCTGCAGGTCATCGATTTCAGGGCTCCGGGTGCGCCCTCCCGCATCGGAGGCTTTGCGACCCCGCAGGCGACCGGGCTCGAAGTCTGGGGGAATCGGGTGGTCATGGCCGACGGGACCAACGGGCTCTGGATCATCGATGTGCAAGACCCGGCGCACCCGGCGTCGATCGGGTATTTCCGTCCCGGGGGCGACGCGCGGCATATAACGATGGTCGGAACCAACGCGCTGGTGTCGTGCGGATCCCTGGGCCTGCATGTGATCAGCCTGTCGGATCCGGCGCGTCCGGCGCGGATCGGGTTTTACTTCAGCGCGGGCGCGGCGTGCCAATCGATTTCCGGGGGGTCGGTGGTATGGCTGGCAAATGACCATGGGGGTGTGGTTGCCTTGGATGCCGTCCAGCTCAACAAGCTCAAGCCATGGGTGTTCGTTCCAACAGCCGGGAACGCCAGCCAGGTGCAGATCGATGGCGGTCTCGCCTATCTGGCCGACGGGACCGGGGGGCTCCAGATCATCAGCCTGGCGAACCCGGACGAGCCTGCGCGCCATGGCGCGTTTGACACCTCGGGGCAGGCGATAGGGCTGCACAAGGTTGGCTCCCTGGTGTTCGTGGCCGACGGGCCTGCGGGCTTGCAGGTGATCAGCGTGAGCAATCCCGCCAGCCCGGTTCGCGTCAGCGGCTATGACACGCCGGGGAGCGCCCGCTCCGTGCACGTGGCCAACGGCCTGGCCTACGTGGCCGACGGTGCCAGCGGCATCCAAATCATCCGTGTGGACAATCCCGCCGCGCCGCAATGGGTGGGCGGCATCGACACGCCGGGCGAGGCGCGCCATGTGGCGGTCGCGGGCGGTCTGGCCTACGTGGCGGATGCCGTATGGGGCGTGCAGGTCATCGACGTGAGCGATCCGGCTGCGCCTCGGAACGTGGGGGCCTATCTCAGCACGGGGACAGCCAACTCATGCGCGGTTCGCGGAGGGACCTGCTATCTGGCAGACGGCCTGGGCGGCCTGCTGGTTTTGGGCCTGGCCGCACCAGCCGCGCCGGTCAAGATCGGCGGCTTCGATACGACCGGGTATGGCACGGGCCTGGCAATTGCCGAGCCCTATTGCCTGCTGGCGGACGGCCTGGGCGGCCTGGTGATCGTGGATGTGCGCAACGAGCAAAGCCCTGCAATCGTCGGAAGCTATGATACTGCGGGAACGGCTCAGGGGGTGGACATCGCCGGCAGCCGGGTGGCGATCGCCGACGGGGCCTTCGGGCTGCGGATCGTCGATCTGGCTTGGCCGGCTCTGCCGCTCATATCAGTCCAGCCTGCGCCGAGCTCCGCCGGAACCTATGGCGGCTCGCTCCAGCTGGCGGTGTCCGTCCAATCCGCATCGCCCGTGCTCTATCAATGGCGGAAAGATGGCCAGGATCTGCCCGGCCAGACCAACGCATCGATTCAGCTCGATTCCCTCGAGCGGGCTGACAGCGGAGATTATCAGGTCGTGGTCGCAAACGCGTCAGGCTCTGTGGCCAGCAGCAATGCGGTCGTCAAGGTTGCAGTGCCTCTTCAGCTTGCGCGGCCGGAGCGGAAAGGGATCGCCTTTTCGAGCCGGTTCAGCTATGTGGACGGCTATCCGATCCAAGCCTCCGACCTGGTCCGATTCAAGGTGCAGGCGAGCACGAACCTCGTCCAATGGTCGGACACGGCAATCACGCCGGGCGTTCTCGGCTCGGAGGGGAGCTTTCTGGATCTCATCGCGGCATCCCCGCTGCGCCGGTACTATCGAGTGATCGAGCAGTAGGGCGGCGGCGGATCGCCGACGCCTGCCCTCAAGCCAGATAAGGGATGGTCAGAGGGCCTTGGGGAAGGACGGCGACGCGAGCGCCGGGCCCGAGCTCGGCGAGGCGGCGGCGGACTTCGGCGCCGATGTCATGGCAGGGGGTCAGGAACGCGCCGCGCACGAGCTCGTCGGGCAGCGAGCTATAGACGAGCACGTTGGCCTTGCGCTGGATGAGGGCCTGGATCTGGGCCTGCCACTGCTCCGGCCGCACAAAGCCGGGCGTGTTGAGGAAGGTGAGGATCTGCTCGGGGCATCGGGCGCTGCGAAGGAGCTGGTCGAGCGGGCTGCCGGAAGGCACTCCCTCGCGGCACTCGGCGGCCAGGATCAGGGTCCCGCCCGGCTGGATGATGCGGGCGCCGGCGCTCATGCCTTTGACGCTCTGGTAGAGATTGAGGTCGAGCGGGTAGCCGCTGTTGGTGGTGACGACCACCTCGAAAGGCGCATTGACTTTCTGCATCGCAGAGCGGCGGACGAACTCGATGCCCGCCCGGTGGGCCTCGATCAGGTCGCCGGCAAAGACGCCGGTGATCTCCCGCTGCGGATTGAGGGCGACGTTGAGCAGAAAACTGGGCCCAGGCCGCAGCGCGATGTCGCGCATCTCCTCCCAGATGGGGTTGCCGGCCGTGATGCCGAACGCGGATTGAGGATGGCCGATGTTCTCGGCGCCGTGGTTGCTCATGATGGTGGCCAGGCCCGCCACGCCCGGCATGATCCCCTTGGGCCCGCCGCTGAATCCGGCAAAGAAGTGAGGCTCGATAAATCCGGTGACAATCCGGACCGCCGCCTCAGCGAGGTGGCGGTTGAGCAGGACGGGCGCGCCGGTCCGGGTCGTCCCCAGCGCGACCATGGATTCAGTCCGGTCGCATTCGTGGTTGATGACGCGGTAATCGCGGACGACGGCGGGGGTGAGGATTCTCTCGAGCTCCTCCCGGGTGTTGGGCCGGTGGGTGCCAGTGCCGTTGAGCAACGTGATGTGGTCGCGGGGAACGTCGCGCAGGTGCTCGAGCAGCCACGGGATCATCCGGGTGTTGGGGGTGGCCCGTGTGATGTCCGTGAACACGATGCAGACACGGTTGCCGGGGCGGATCCAGCCGCGAAGGGGAGGCGCCGCGATGGGGTGGTCCAGGGCGTCGAACACGGCGGCGCGCTCGTCGGGGAGCCCGGGCAGATGGGCTGGCTCGATGACCGTCGTGCGATCCTCCGGGAACTCGACGGGCAGTTGGGTCTCGCCGTAGGCAAGGTTGACTTTCATGAGCTGGTTCGCGAATCCGACATTGGCGCCAACTTACTCGGAGGCGATGGGCGCGCCAAGGGGAAAGGTGGGGCGATGGCCATCGAGAGGGCAGGGGGGTGGTGCGGGGCACGATCATGCCGAGCCTCGTCGGACAGGCTATCGGCCTGCGGGGGGAAGATCGCGCCGGGCGGCGAGGCGGAACTTGCCGGAGGGTTCGCCGAGGATGGCTTCGATGGATTCGATTTGGAGCTGCCGGGGATTTTCGAGGAGGGGCGAAAGGTGGCGGCGCAGGGCCTGCTCGGTGGAGGGGATGTCGGCGCGGTCATCCGGGATCCAGCGCAGGTGAAAGCGATCGGGGCCGAGCTGATTGAGCTGGTAGTGGATGACGCCCTCGGCGAGGGAGACCTGGGCATCGATATGGGCGACAGTGATGCGCCGGCCTGCAGCGGTGGCCAGGGCATCGCGCGCGCGGCCATGGACCCGGTACGATTCGCCTCCGATGCCGGATTGGCATGAGACCAGGTCCCCGATGCTGTAACGGATGAGGGGCATGGAAGGGTTCCACAGCGTGGTGACCACCAGGTCGCCGATCCCGTCGGAATCGGGATGGAGGATCTCGAGCCACGCGGTCGATGGGCTGGGCCGGAGCGCGCCCTGTTCGTCTTCCATGAGCAGGTGGCCGGTCTCGGTAGCGCCGTAGAGATTGTAGACCGGGATCTCGAAGGCGGAAGCGAGGAGCCGGCGGTGGCAGAGGCTGAGGAAGCCGTAGCTGCTGACGACGAACCGCAAGCTGGGCAGTCGGACGCCGCGGCGCCGGCAATGGCGGGCGAACACGAGGCCGTAGACGGGATCGCAATCGAGGAAGATCGGCCTCCAATCGAAGGCCTCCTCGATCATGGCATCGAGCCGGGCGGTGGTCCAGAGGAAGGGATGGCGGTTGAGGTTGAGGAAGAGCGCATCGCCGACGACGCGATCGGCGGCCGTGGGCGTGCCCTGGTAAGAGATGTCATGGTTGCAGAGCGGGGAGGTGATGGTGATCCGCCGCACGGAGGGGGTCCAATGGGCGCGCACATCGGCGTTGAGGTGGAGGGCGGCGGCTTCCTGGCGCGCCCAGCCGCCGCGTTCGAGCAGGAGGGGGATGGCATCGTCCGTGGTTCCGGACGTGCTTTCGAGCTCGACCAGGCCGCGCTCGAGCAGGTCATCGAGCCGGACGCCGGCGGGCAGGAAGTTGCCGGGGAAACCCTGGCGGATGTCTTCCTTGGTGATCGGTGGCAGGAGACGGAAGTCGCGGATCCAATCCGCGCCCGGGTGGGGCGCCATCGATGGCCCCGGACGCCGATACAGGGGGACTTCATGCAGCCAGCGGGACACGCGATCTGCGGCGGCCGACGGAGCGTTCGGGGCGGGGCCGGCTGAGGCGGGAGGGATCACGCGATGCCGCCAAAGGAAACGAAGTCGTCCAGGTCGAGCAGATCAAACCAGGTCGATAGATCCTCGCGATGAGGGGCGATCCGCTGATGCTCCTCCTGATAGAACTGGCGCATCTCGAGGGTTGTGGGGGTGCGCGTCTCCTGGTGGGCCGACCAGGCGGCGATCTGGGCTGGCTCGGGATGGGTGCGCGAGCGAGCCTGGATCCAGGCGAGGATCTGGCCGTCGCCGAGGCCGAGCGCGAGCTGCTGGCGAAGGGCCTCGGCGTCGATTCCCGCGAAGTCGAAGAACTGCCGGTCGGTGGGGCAGTCGTAGTTGTATTCGCCGTTGAGGCCGGCGAGGGCGGCGCGCCCCTTGTCAAGGATCCGCGGCAGGATCACATAGCCGCCAAGGCGGACCCGCGGGCTGCGCGGCGGATGCTGGGTGAGATCGGGCACATGGAATTTCATAGGCTATCGGCGATTGGGCGCAGGTGGACTGGATCCTTGTCTGGGGCGGGATGCCGGCGGATCGTGCCGGATCGGGTCACGGCTCAAGCCGAAGCACGGCGCCGACCGGGTAGTGATCGGAAGGCAGCCGGCCGCCGTCGTTGGTATAATCGATGAACGCGTTCATGGTGATCCATCCCGGGGTGTGGATGATCCAGTCGATGCGCTTGCCGGTGCGGGCGTGCATCCACCCATTGAACGTGACCTCGTCGGGAAAGCGCTGCGGGTGGATGGCGCGGTAAGTATCGAACGCGCGTTCCCCGCCGAACTCCTGGGCGCCCACCAGGACAGCATAGGGTTTGTCGTCCTCGGTGCAGTTGAAGTCGCCGGTGAGGATGGCGGGCACGGGGCCGAGGAGGGCGCCGGCCTGCTGGCGGATGAGGCGCGCCGATTCGATGCGGGCCTGGGGGCCGCGGTGGTCGAAGTGCGTGTTGGCAAAAACGAGCGAGCGATCGTTCGCGAGGCGGTCCTCGACGAGCACCCAGCTGACCATCCGCGGCAGCTGGGCGTCCCAGCCCCGGCTGCCGGGCGTTTCCGGGGTGGTGCTGAGCCAGAAATGCCCGCTGTCGGTCATCGCGAACCGCCGGGTGCGGAAGAACACGGGGACGAATTCACCCCGCATCTGGCCGTCATCCCGGCCAGCGCCATGAAAGCTCATGTGGGGAAGATTCTCGCGCAAAAAATCGACCTGGAATCCGACAGCCTCCTGGAGGCCCAGAAGGTCGGGATCGAACAGCCGGATGGTCTCCAGGACGAGATGGCGGCGGGCCGGCCAGCTGTTGGTGCCGTCCTGAGCCGATCCATAACGGATGTTGAAGCTCATCACCTTGACGGGCGGTGTGGAAAGAGCGGGATCGGCTGCGGTCAGAGCCGGGTTGAACCCGGCGCAAAGCAAGCTGATCCAAATCGCGGCGGTCATCGCCGCTGGTGGCCGACGAACAATCAAAGGGCGCCAATTCATGTGGCAATGTTTAATCGATTCGGGGCGGCGGCGCAATCTCATCGTCGAAGCGGCTGCCGGTCCACGTTTCAAGGCCATTGGAGCTGAAAGAAAGAAGGGGAAGGGCTGGTTCGGGGCCAGGCAATCGACCATTGGCCATTGGAGAGGATGGGCTCGAGGTCGATGTCGACCGGCTGGTTGGTGAGGGTTACGGCGGCGCCGGGAGGCATGGGGTTATTTACACCTCGATTCCTGCCGGCATGCAAGCCGGTTGGAGGGCGGCGCACGCGAGGCACGAAGCGCGGGAAAAAGAATTGGCTCGGAGGAGGCGCACAGCCGTCCGGATCTTACGGCAGGGTAAGGAGGCGATCTTGAGCCGGATGGCGGGCTACCAGGGCAGGCGAGGAGGGGAGCGGTTGGTGCCGGACTGCGGGCCGGGAGGGGCGAAGAGGAGGGCCTTTTCCTGGCTCTGGTGGCTGTCGAGGAGCTGGGCGGCCTGCTGGGGTGTCATCTGGTCCTCCTGCGCGCTGGGCTGGTTTGTCATGGACGAGCTGACGGCGGAAGGGATCTGGTTGGTAGGGCCGGCAGGTGCGTTGGTCGAGCCCGCCTCTTGGGATTCGGGCTGTGGTTCGGGCTGGGCAGGAGGCTGATTCGTGGGGCTGTTCTGGGGCTGGGGCTGGGAGGATTGGCTGGGAGCCTGGTTGGTTCGGCTGGACTCCTCCGGCTTCGAGTTTTGATTGGTGGACGAGCTCGAGTTCGGCTGGTCTTGGGGCTGGTTTTGGGAGCGTGCATTCGAATCCTGCTCCTGGTTCGGATCGGAGTCAGGCTGGTCGGACTGCTGCTGTTGCTGCTGGTCCTGTTGTTTCTTGAGCTCCTCCAACTGGCGGCGAACGAGCTCCCGGTTGAACCGGGCGTCTTCGTCGCGGGCATCGAGCTTGAGGGCGCTATCGAAGTGGCGGAGGGATTGTTCCCAGGATTGCTGGCGCTGCTGGATGTTCTGGGTGTCGTCGCCGATGCGGTAGAGCGTGCTCCCGAGGTTGTAGTAGGCCTTTTCCTGGAGATCGAGGTCGGGAGAGGCGAGGGCATCGTTGAGATATTTGCGGGCAGTTTCGTGCTGGCCGGCCTTGTAGGCGGCGGTGCCGGCGTTGTACATGAGGCGGGGATCGCCGGGGCGCTCGCCGAGGAGGCGTTCGTATTCGCGCAAGGCGAGGTCGTATTGGCGGGATTGGAAGAACTGTTCGGCTTCCCGCGTGGAGGCGGAGAGGGGGATCGGGAATAGGCAGGCGGCCAGCAGGATCGAGGAGAGGAGGCGGTCTGCTAAATGGGAAGCCGGTCGAGCCCGCCGCCATGGTGCGGCAGGCAGGTTCGATCGAATGGGCGGAGCAGTCAGGGGAGCGGCCATGGGGAAATGGGATTAAGGGTCTGTGCAAAAATTAATTCCGATTTTGCTGGAGGGGATTGGGCGGGCTGGCAAGGCGCGACGAGCGAGCATACCCGCGCGGTCTGTGAGCGAGGAGCAACAAAGCCAGCGCGCCCAAGGCCCCCAGCCCTGCGGGGCGGGGCGGCGCCGGGCCATCT
>ERZ795054.1009-NODE-1009-length-29205-cov-7.238525_pt1 | contig 29205 bp, 26 predicted proteins | sample MGYA00375138_ERZ795054 | MGnify/ENA primary metagenome ERZ795054 (study PRJEB30183, sample SAMN05720215) | anaerobic digester metagenome | isolation source: active sludge of municipal wastewater-treating anaerobic digesters | place: USA | collected 2014-12-23 ... | reverse complement strand
GGGGCCCTGGCGATCAGAATGCTAAAGAAGAGAATATTGCAGTAGCGGTCGGAACTCAGTCCTCGAAAAAGGCCCGGTAGAGCAGATACGCGGAATATATGTCGGCCTTGGATGCCACCTCGCAGGTCGAGTGCATGCCCAGAAGACATGGGCCGGCATCCACGCAATCCATTCCATAACGGGAAAGAAGCATGGCGATGGTGCCCCCGCCGCCCAGGTCTATCTTTCCGTTTTCACCCGTCTGCCACGGGATTCCGTTGCGGTCGGCCATGGCCCTCAGGTACTGCATGTACTCGGCGTGGGCGTCGTGCGTTCCCGATTTTCCCCTTGCTCCGCCGTACTTCTCGATCGAAACCCCCCTGCCCAGGTACGAGACGTTCTGGGGATCGTTCACCGACTGGAACGTCGGGTCCATCGCGCCTGTGACGTCAGCCGAAACCGACTTCGACTTTTCAAGCATTGCGGCCGGATCAACCTGGAGGCCGCTCTTCGCCGCGAATTCCCCGGCAAAGTTGTAGAGCATGAAGCTTTCGGCGCCGGTATCGCCGTACGAACCGGTCTCCTCCTTGTCGACGAACAGGGCCAGGCCCGCATGCGCCGGGTTCTTTACCGCGAGCAGCGCTCGCAGAGACGTATACACACACACGCGGTCGTCCTGGCCATAGGCTCCGACCAGTCCCCGGTCAAAACCGATATCCGCCGGCTTCACCGCGGGAACGAACTCAAGTTCGGCGCAGTTGAAATCCTCCTCGATGATGCCATAGGCGTCGTTAAGGTATTTGAGCAGGCTGAACTTCACCTTTTCCTTGATGTCGTCATCCTTCACCGGAATATGCCCCGCGACGATGTTCAGGTCCTCGCCCTCGATCACCTTCGGGGCCTCCTTTTTCATCTGCTCCTGCGCAAGGTGGGGCAGAAGGTCGGGTATGATGAACTTCGGATCAGCGTCCTTTTCGCCGATATGCACGTCGACCTGCCTGCCGCTTTTCGTGAACACGACCCCGTGTACCGAAAGGGGCACGTTGACCCAGTGGTACTTCTTGATGCCGCCGTAGTAATGCGACTGCATAAGCGCGAGCTCCGAGCTCTCGTACAGGGGCGACGGCTTCAGGTCGAGCCTGGGCGAATCGACATGACTGCCGACGAGCCTGAAAGACGCCGGGTCGCTCCCGGCGATGCAGGCGATGATGACCTTGTTTTTGATCTTCTTGTATACCCGGTCGTTCTTCCTGATTTTAACCGCGCGGCCGATGTCGACGAAGCCTGCTTTTTTCAGCGAATCCTCGATGAAACGAACGCACAGCCGCTCGGTCTTGCATTCGGCCATGAACTTCTTGTATCCATCGCAAAAATCGAATACGGCCTTTTCCTGAGCCGGAGTGTATCCAAGCCACGAGCTTTTTCGTTTCAGGAAAAGCTTTTCCTCAATTTTCTGGTTCGCCGTCTTTTTGTCTTTTTTTTCGGGCATCGGATTCACCTTTGAGCAATAATAATCGGCCGTTCAGTCGGGACCTCAGCAGCCGCATCCTCCGTCTCCGCATCCGCCTCCACCGCATTCGGTATCTGAGCAGTCGCAGCCGCATCCTCCGTGATTGTACTTGGGCTCGTCGTTGATTTCGAGCAGGGTTATGTGGAAATTCAGCCTTTTACCGGCGAGCGGGTGGTTCAGGTCGAGCACGATCTGATCGTCGTTGAATTCCTTGACCATCGCCGGACGATAGCTTCCGTCTCCAAGCTGGACCGAAAGCCGCATGCCGACCTGAGGCTGGAAAGAACCGGCCTCGGCCCGGGGAAACGCGTGCAGCAGGTTTTCATTGTACTCGCCGTAGGCGTCTTCGGGCTCAATGACGATATTTTTCTCTTCGTTGATTTTCATGCCGAGCACCTGCTTTTCGAGTCCCGGTATGACCATGCCGGCCCCCACCTGGAATTCGAGCGGGTCCCTGCCCGTGCTTGAATCGAAGACCTCGCCGTCGTCGAATTTGCCGGTGTAGTGTATGATTATAAAGTCATCGTTTTTTACCATGTCTGGCTCCTTTATTATTCTCGGCCGTCCTGGTTCTGCGAAACGCGTGATCATTGGAAGTCTGTCAGCGATAAGCGGGGAAATGGCCGGATGGTGTAACCTCATAAATATTGGGGATACTGTAAAGCATTTTTTTATTCGACAGAAGTGTTCCTGCGCGGTGTACCGCGCAGGAACACTTCTGTCGATTTTTTCAATCTAATTTATTTTTCATGATGTTGTTCACCAGCGCGGGATTCGCCCTGCCGGCCGATTCCTTCATCACGAGCCCGACCAGAAAACCGAATACCTGTGTTTTGCCTTCACGGTATTCGCGCACCCGTTCGGGATTCGCGCCGAGGACCCTGTCGACAATCCCGGCGATTTCCGCCTCGTCGGTGATCTGCCTCTGCCCCCTGTCCGCCAGTATCGATGAAATCGGATTTCCGCTCTCGAAGGCTTCCCTCAGGACCGACTTGCCCATCTTCCCGCTGATCTCTCCGCTGTCGATCTTTTCCAGAAAGGCGGCCATGTCGGCGGGGGTCAGGGGCATCGACTCGATTGGTCCGTTCAGCAGAGAAAGGACCTCGTTGAAAAACCAGTTGGCGGCGTTGCGCGCATTGCCGTAACGCGAAACGAGCTCCCCGAAGAACCGGGCGTACGAGGGATTGGTCATGAACAGCCGCGCCTCTTTGCGGTCGAACCCGTAATCGTTCATGCAGCGGTCGAATATTTCAAGCGGCATCTCGGGCAGCGACCGTTTCAATGAATCGACCCATCCGTCATCCACCTCCAGAGGAAGCAGGTCGGGGTCCGGGAAATAACGGTAGTCGTGGGATTCCTCCTTCGAGCGCATGAGATAGGTCTTCTGCGAGCTCTCGTCCCACAGCCGGGTTTCCTGCGAAACGGCGATCCCCCTGGCAAGCAGCTTTTTCTGCCGCTCGATCTCGAATCCGACCGCCTTCTCGATGGCCTTGAAAGAGTTCATGTTCTTGATCTCAGTCTTGGTCCCGAGAGTTTCGGTTCCGCGCGGCCGCAGCGAGATGTTGGCGTCGCACCTGAGGCTTCCCTCCTCCATGTTGCCGTCGCAGATGCCGAGCGAGACCAGGATCGACCTCAGCATGGTCACGTATTCGCGGGCCTCCTGCGGGGTTGACATGTCGGGCTCTGAGACGATTTCGATGAGCGGAACGCTGCAGCGGTTGAAATCCACCGCGCTCGCCTTGGCGCCCCAGATCCCCGGCGCGCCGACATGCACGAGCTTGCCCGCGTCCTCCTCCATGTGTATCCTGTTGAGCCGAACCCTGCGGCGCGCGCCGTCGACGTCTATCTCGACATGGCCGCCGCTGCACAGCGGCTCCTCGTACTGCGAAATCTGGTATGCCTTGGGAAGGTCGGGATAGAAATAATTCTTGCGCTCGAAAACCGACCTGCGGTTTATCGTGCAGCCCATCACGACCCCGGCCTTGATTGCCATGGATACGGCCTCGCGGTTCAGAACCGGCAGCACGCCGGGATGGCCGGAACACACCGGGCATGTATTTTCGTTGGGCTCATGTCCGAATTCGGCCGAGCACGAGCAGAACAGCTTGGTCCTGGTCTTCAGCTGGGCGTGCACCTCGAGCCCGATCACCGCCTCGTAGTCGCCAGCCGCCGCTTCTGCCGAGGAAGCTTTCTCCTCGTCGCCCGGCCCGGCCCCTGACTTCTGCGGCGGCACAAGGTAACTCGTGCCGGCGGTCAACGGCGCGCCGCGGAGAAGCGCCCCCGGATCGCCGACGGAAGATGCGAGGTCCTCTCGCAGGTACGCCTTTTTTTCAACCGCATGGCTCGCAGGGGCGACATTCCCGCAGGGTGCGCCGTCGAGCACGCGCGCGTACTCGAGAAATTCAGCCAGTTCGTTCTCGATCACGGCCCGTTCCCTTTCATCGACTTCGAACGAGCCGAGCTCGACGAGATTCGCTATGTTGATTTTTACCGATCCGCTCATCTGGTTCCTCGCCTATGGAGTTATCCTGTTCATGTCCCGCGGGAAAAGCGCCGCCTCCCGGATGTTCTTCAGCCCCAGTATCTTCATGGTCATCCGCTCCAGGCCCATACCCAGGCCGCCGTGGGGCGGCATGCCGTATTTGAACGCGTCGAGGTATTCCCTGAAGTCGGCCGGGTTCTGGCCGAAGGCCCTGATGTTCTCCTTCAGCATGTTGTAGTCGTTGATCCTCTGCCCGCCGGTCGTGATCTCGATCCCCCTGAACAGCAGGTCGAAGCTTCGCGTGTATCCCGGGAGCCTCTCGTCGGGCATCGCGTACATGGGCCGCTTCCCGACCGGGTAACCGAACACGTACACGAACTGAGACCCGAGTTTCTCCTCGCAGTACGCGCACAGCGCTTTCTCTCCCTCGGGAGAAATGTCCCCTTCTTCGGCGTCCCGAACGCCGCGCGAGCCGATGATGTCGAGCGCTTCGAGGAAGTGTATGCGCGGTATCCTTTCGGGAAACTCCAGGGGGATTCCGAACTCGGCCAGGATTCCTGCGCACGTCGAATTGAGGCCTGCGACCATGTGGCGAAGCATCTCCTCCTGCATGCCGATAACGTCGCGCTCGTCGGTTATGAAGCCCATCTCGAAATCCATGCTCGTGTACTCGTTGAGATGGCGTACGGTGTCGTGCAGCTCGGCCCTAAAAACGGGCCCGACTTCGAACACGCGCTCGAACCCGCTGCCGACCATGATCTGCTTGTAGAACTGCGGCGACTGGGCCAGGAACGCCGTGCGGTCGAAATATTTCACCTCGAAAATATTGGTGCCGCCCTCGGTGCCCGAAGATATTATTTTCGGGGACTTGATCTCGGTGAATCCATGCGATCTCAGATACTCCTGGAACAGGCGGATTATCTCGGACTGCACGGCGAACACCGGCCGTATGCCCGGGTTCCTGACCGAGATCACGCGGTTATCCAGGGTCGCGGGCAGTCCCGCGGCCTGCGGCGGCGCGTTCACGCTCACCGGCATGTCGCCCTCGGAGCTGCCGAGAACTCTCATCGATTCGACCCGCACCTCGATCCCGCCGAACGGACTGCGCTCCTCGCGGGCCACGGTGCCGCGCGCCTCGATCACGGTCTCGAGGTTGACGCGCCGGCCGCCCTTCACCCCCTCGAGTACGAGCTGCGTGAACCCGCTGCGGTCGCGCAGCTCGTAGAACTCGATTCCGCCCAGGCTCCTGATGCGGTGGACCCATCCGCACACCACAGCCTCGCGGCCGATCATGGAGCCCAGGTCTATGCACAGGGTGCGATCAGCGCTGATTTCATGCTTCACCGAATACGACCGGGAGAGCTCCCGTATCGAGTCCATGGTATACATTGCCGGCCGCGGTCCCTCATCCGCCCCGCGCGAACTGCCTGAAGCTTCAGGCACAGCCCCGGAAACCGAGCCGACCGACATCGGCGGCACGAGTTCGAGCCCCAGGCCGGATTCGAATTCACACGCAGCGCCGAGCAGTCCCTCCTCGTCAAGCGGCCTTCCGATGAGCTGGAGCCCCATGGGCAGGCCGTCGATGAGCCCGGACGGCACCGATATCGCCGGTAGCCCGGCCAGGTTCGGCAGCACGGTCGTTATGTCCGCAAGATACATTTTGAGCGGGTCGGACGCGCTCTGCCCCAGCGGATATGCCGTGTCCGGGGACGTGGGCATCGCGATGAAGTCGTATTCTCCCAGAAGCCTGACCATCTCGTCGCGCAGCCAGGCGCGCACCTTCTGGGCCTTGCGGTAGTACTCGTCGTAGTATCCCGATGAAAGCACGAAGTTCCCGAGGAGTATCCTTTTCTTGACCTCCTTGCCGAAACCGGCCGACCTCGTCGAGAAAAGCATTTCCTGGTAGCTCCCCTGCCTGCCGCTCCTGAACCCGTATTTCACGCCGTCGTAGCGCGACAGGTTCGAGCTCGCCTCCGCGGTCGCGATGAAGTAGTAGGCCGCGGTGGCGAATTTTATCGCCGGGAACGGGACCTCGGCGACCGACGCGCCCATGTCCCACAGGCGGTCGAGCGTTTTAATGAAATGCCCGCGTGTTTTTTCGGGAAGCTCGCCGGAAAGCAGCTCTGTGAAACAGGCGATCCTGGCCCCGGCAAGGCCTTTCATGCCGGCGGATTTGATGTCGAGCTGCGGAAAATCAAGCGATGTCGAGTCGCGCTCGTCGAACCCGGACATGAGGCCGAGGAGCAGCGCGCACCCGTAAACGTCGCGCGCCATGGGCCCGATCTGGTCAAGGGACGATGCGTAGGCTGCGAGCCCGTACCTCGAGACCGCCCCGTACGTGGGCTTGAGCCCGACGATGCCGCAGAAAGACGCCGGCTGGCGTATCGAGCCCCCGGTGTCGCTCCCGAGCGCGAGCGGCGCGAGCCCGGCAGAGACCGCGGCGGCCGAACCGCCCGATGATCCCCCCGGAACGCGCGACATGTCCCATGGATTGCGCGTCACCTGCATCGAGGAGTACTCGCATGTCGACCCCATTGCGAACTCGTCCAGGTTCGTCTTGCCGAGCACAATGCCGCCGCGGCTCCTGATGCGGGAAACGGCGGTCGCCTCGAACGGCGGATTGTACCCTGCCAGTATCTGCGATCCGCAGGTCGTGGCAAGTCCTGCGCAGTGGATATTGTCCTTCACGGCAATGGGAACGCCGTCGAGCGGGCCGAGCGATCTTCCCGAAATCCGCCTGTTGTCTGACTCCCTGGCCTCGGCGATTATATCGTCGGGATCGGCGAGGGATATGTAGCACCTGAGCACCGAATCGTATTTCATGATACGGTCCAGGTGCGCCCTGACGAGGTCTTCCGAGCTGATCTCCCTTTTTTCGAGAAGGGATATTATCGTCGCGGTTTTTTTCGTGCAAATGTCGGTCATGCTTACCTTTCCTGTATAGGGAACATGATGATAATCAAAGCCGATATTTCAAAGTAATTTTTCTGGCGGAATATTACCCGGATGTTAAATTACAAAATTGTGACGGTCCGGCTCAATACGCGGCCGCATCAACGGGAGATATGCCGGCAATCAGAAACGGGCGCGGGATTTTGCCCGGTTCTGAAAAAGGGCGATCTATTGTTTTTCGATCCTTTCTTTCAACGCTTTGTTCATCAGTTCAAAGCCTTCAACGGTCGAATCAAAATTAAAAAATGGAACGAGCAGGCCGTTGAATTTCTCTCTCTGGATCAGCCTGGTTTTGTTATTTTCAACTTCCACCAGCCGAAAGGTGTGCCTGCCGGTGAATATGCCGGGCATGAGCAGCCTCCCCTCCCACTGAAACGTTTCATTTTGAATCAATCGTTTGATTTCAGGAGTAAAAACGACAGGACTGCTGTCACGTATCTGGAAGGTGACTTCTATGGCGCCTCCCTCCCTGATATCCCCGGTCAGCTTTCGGATAAACGGGTTCCAGTCGGGATATTTCCCGAAAGCGGTCAATTCGTTCCACACCCGCTCCACCGGCGCGTTGATGACAATCTCCGTGGATATCTTTTTATCTCCGAGAATCAGAAGCAGGACTATCACCGCAATGAAAACAGACAGGACGATCTTTACTTTCATGGCCGCACCCCATTCACCTTTTCGAGATTTTTCCGGAATCGTCTGCAAATAGTGGCGTAAAACAACCCGCACGTCAATAAAAAATGCTGCTCCATAATTCAGCGGCACACCGCATGATAATTGTCTTGACAGGGACGGTTTTTGGGCAAAATGGTTACGAAAATATCCCCGGGGGAACGACCATGGAAGACAACAGCAAAATCATCGGCGAGAGCCTGTACCGGTTCCAGGCCGCGATAAACGAGAGCGGCATGTCGCTCGAGGACTTCATCCGCGAGAACTACACGTCAAAGTGGATATCTGACGATCTCTATAACGTGATGGCGGTGCGCACCACGTTCGTCAATTCGATGAACCAGTTTCTGGTCAGAGAGGGCCTCTTCAACCTCGAAAAGGTCATGCTCAGCATCATTACCGACCCCCTGGCGCATGACATCGAGCACACACCCTCGATCAAATACAAGGGCCACACATACCTGACCACGCACAGCATGATATACAGCAAGTTTCTCTCGTGCTCGAACCCGAAAATGAAGGGGATATTCGTCGACTCGCCGAATATCCGCCTGGAGCTCGAAAGCCCCAACAACGTTCAGCGCGGCAGGTACCTCGCCGATTTCTCGCAGATGGACATCGAGCTGAAAAGAAACAGGGGCGTCAGCCTGGAAGATTATTTCCACAACCCGGCAAGGGTAACCGAAATACTCAACGAGGACATGAATATCGTGAAAAGCTTCTTCGAAAGGATGCTCGTCTTCTCCTGCGAGGAGATGAACAGGCTCAATTCGCAGAACCTGAAGGACCTTGGCGTGGTGATCGAGGTGCCCAGGACGCCGTTCCCGAGCTTCATGAAGGACGCTGCGGTCGCCAAATACGGCGCGCGCACCTTCGAGGAAAAGATCGGCGAGGAGGCGAAGGGGCAGTTCTTCTGGATCACCGGCCTCATGCGTGAAAACTACGACCTGGTATACCCCTACCTCGCCGCAGACGGTTCAAAAATCGACCAGTCTAAAGTGCGCTCGGAAAACATATACAACTACGACATCCTGGTCAAGAGCATCGACGCGAAAACCGGGAAACACACTCCGGCAAGGGAAATTCTCTCGGGCGCGATACGCGAATGGCTCTTTGAGCCCATTGTCGAGCGGATACTTGACAACCGGGTGCTGCCGAAGCGCCCTGTCATCAGGGACGGCAACATCGAGAACCTGGACGAGCTTGGCGGATACGGCCCCTTCCTGTACTTCGCCTCCATGAAGGACAAGAAGGGCGTGTCCATTTTCCCGGACACGATGGGCGGCGGCATCGGCGTAGAAAGGACTCTGTATTCCATACTCCGTGGCAAGAGCGTATCCAAGATCGACGATGTAACCTTTTTCGGAAAGAACCCGGACTCGCATCCATTATTCCTGTATTAGAATCGGAGACCGTCCATGGAAAGACAGCTGATAAAAATAATTCTCACATATGAAGGCGACAAAAGGGAGCTTTGCGTCGAAGGATGGGTGCGCACCAAACGCGAGTCAAAGGGAATAACGTTTCTCGAAATCAACGACGGCTCAACAATTAAAAACCTTCAGGTGGTTGCAGAGGGGACGCTTGACGGATACGATTCACTGATGAAAAGAATCAATACCGGATGCAGCGTCGTGATAACCGGAAAGCTCATCCCCTCGCAGGGTAAAGGGCAGGCGGTCGAGCTCACGGCCTCGGCGATCGAGGTTATCGGCGAGACGCCTGAAAACTATGTGCTCCAGAAGAAAAGGCACTCCTTCGAGTTCCTCAGGGAGATCGCCCACCTGCGGCCGCGCACCAATACCTTCGGAGCCGTGGCCCGCATCCGCAGCTCGATGAGCTTCGCCATCCACAAGTTCTTCCAGGAAAGGGACTTCGTGTACGTGCACACGCCGATCATCACCGGGAGCGACTGCGAGGGCGCGGGGGAGATGTTCCAGGTGACGACCCTGCCTCTCGAGGAGATAAAGGGCCGCACGGGGGGCATCGACTACGCCGAGGACTTTTTCGGCAAGAAAGCGTCTCTTACCGTAAGCGGGCAGCTCGAAGGAGAGACATACGCCTGCGCGCTCAAGAACATCTACACCTTCGGCCCCACGTTCAGGGCCGAAAACTCCAACACGTCCCGGCACCTGTCGGAGTTCTGGATGATCGAGCCCGAAATGGCTTTCTGCGACCTGAACCGGAACATGAAAGTCGCCGAGGAGTTCATCAAGTACATATTCGCGCACGTTCTCGAGAACTGCGCAGACGACATGGACTTTTTCGACCAGCACATAAGCAAGGGCGTGGTCGAAAATCTGCAAAGCATCGTAAAGAGCAGCTTCGAGCACGTGACCTACACCAGGGCCGTCGAGGAGATCGAAAAATCCGGCGCGAAATTCGAGTTTCCCGTATCATGGGGCACGGATTTACAGAGCGAGCATGAAAAATTCCTCACCGAGGAGATATTCAAAAAGCCGATCATCGTCACCGACTATCCGAAGGAGATAAAGGCCTTCTACATGAAACTAAACGACGACGGGAAGACCGTGCGCGCGATGGACGTGCTGGTTCCCAGGCTCGGCGAGATCATAGGCGGAAGCGAGCGTGAATCTGACTACGGCAAGCTCGAAAAAAGGATAATCGATTCAGGCCTCGAGCCCAAGGACTACTGGTGGTACCTGGAGCTCAGGAAATTCGGCACGGTTCCCCACGCGGGATTCGGGCTCGGGTTCGAGCGACTCATTCAGTTCGTGACCGGGATGCAGAACATCAGGGACGTCATTCCCTTCCCGCGAGCGCCGAAATCGCTCGACTTCTGATTCAGGCCCACCTCGAACGGCAGAAAGCCTTTCCCTGAAGGGAGACCTGAAATCCCTCCTCGTGCTCCACGATGAGTCCCGCTTCCTTCAGGTCCTCAAGCCCGGGCCGCAGTTGAGATCCGCTTCTCCCGTGCAGGGTCTCGAGCGAATCCATGGTGATGAATCCCCCCGATGAAGTCTCATGATAGATGTCATGAAGAATATTCAGGGCAATATCCCCGGGCAACGTCGTTTTCCTCTTCATGGCGCGCCCATCACCGGATTGCCGGCATCAGGGTCCACCTGATGATCCATATCTTCGAATCCGGCTCCCTGCCGAGGCACACGATGCCGGCGTTCTGAAACTTCATTATCGGCCGGTCAACGCTCCCCGTGACCAGAAACGAAGCAAGCCTGCTCATGAACGGCATGTGTCCCACGAGCATGATGTCGTCATCCGGCACCATCCCCGAAAACAGGACAACGTCATCCTTAGGGTCCATTCCGGATTTCTCGACAATCCCCCTGTCGCTGCCGACGACTGAATGCATTATTTCGGCGGTCTCGCGCGCCCTTTTTTTGCCGCTCTGCCATATCTCCGACACGTGGACCCCGTAGTGCTTCGCGGTGCCTGCGATCCTTTCGACGTCGGCCCTGCCCTCCGGGCTCAGACCCTTGCCGGGATCGACCTCTTCGGGCAAAGTTCTGCCGTGCTGTACGAGATAAAGCGACATACCATCCTCCTGACAGGCTATGGGGATATTTACCCACGCCACATGTTCATGATGCACGCGAATGCCTATGCGATCAAGCACTTTGCGGCATTCGCCCGCCTGGCGGAAAAAATTACGCTGGATGAATTATTATTGTAAAATCGGCGGCCGGTGCTAAACTGAAGCAAAATCATCGACGGAGGCCGTCCATGTTTCGAAGAGTCATGAGCGCAATATCCACGATCCTGATAATATTTCTCGCCACCTATCTCATATACCATGGGATTTTCGTTTCAGTAAAAATCACCGAGGACAACCGCGGGCCGTACGTTCTGGTGTGTGAAAAATATACGGGCGATTACAAAAACACGGGCGAGATCATGGACCGCATATACGAGTCGCTGCGCAGCAAAGAAAAAATCATCCCCCGCAGGGGATTCGGCCTTTACTTCGACAATCCTGAAACGGTCGAAAAGGAGAAGCTCAGGAGTATCGTCGGCTGCGTCCTCGACAGCGAGGACCTTGACAGAAAGGAAGAGCTCGCGCAAAAATACCGCGTCGAGGAGATACCCTCGTCATGGTGCGTGACGACGGCCTTCCCGTACCGCACGCCTCTGTCGATAATCATCGGCGTATTCAAGGTATATCCGAAGCTGGGGGATTATCTTGATGAAAAGAAATATGCCGAAGTTCCCATAATGGAAATCTATGACGCATACAACACCAGGATCGATTACATTGTTCCCGTTAATATCGAAAAGAAATTTTTCGATGACATTATAGCAAGGTGAATTCGAGCTGCGGTGAAAACGCCGGTTCCGGAGTGTTCACCGCGGCATGCAATAAAAATATCCTGTAACATCCCTTTCAACGCATTTACAAAATCTACATATTCTCACGTAACAAAAATCATTCATCTGGAGAAAACCATGAAACGAAAATCGATTTTGATTTTTCCCGTTCTATTGCTTGCCGCATCGCTCGTCTTTGCAAGCGGATGCAAAAGGGAGCCCGGTTTCTGCGGCAGGAACCTCCCGGACCGCATACTCAAAATGGCCGACAGGTCGGTAAGGGACCTCGCTCTGACGCCGGAGCAGAAGAAAAAGTACGACGAGATGAAGGCCGAGACGCGGGCGAATATCGAGAAATACCTTGAAGAGAGAAAGAAAGTTTCGGGCCAGATTTCAGCGGAGCTTGCCAAAGAAAATCCCGACATGAACAAGATCGCCCTTATAATGAAGGAGAATCCTCCCATCAGGGAAGAGGCCTACAGGCAGGCGATCGACGGCCTCATGAAATTTTACGCGATCCTCGACGACAGGCAGAAGGGAAAGGTGATCGAAAAAATCCGGAAAATGCAGAAAAATTTCGGGTGCGAAGGCAGGTAAACCCGCCGAAAGCAACGCCCAACTTCATCGCCTTACTTTAGGCTTGAAAATTAGTATGAGAGCCGGAAGCATAAGGTAATCCCCGAAAGGCGCGATCATCATGGCAAAGGCCGACAGTATGCCGAAATACTGTGTCGGCCTTATGCTCCCCAGAACAAGCACGCCAAAACCTATGCAGAGCACGATCGAAGTTATGAATGTCGGCTTGCCCACGTCCCTGAATGTCTGTTCGATGGCGTCACGGTGGTTCATCCCCTTGACCATGTTGCGCCTGAACCAGATCATGTAGTGGGTCGTGTCGTCAACCACGATGCCGAGCGTGACGCTCCCGATCATGACAGTGGCCACATCAAACGGGATATCGAACAGTCCCATGACGCCCAGCGTTATGAATATGGGAAAGATGTTCGGGATCATGCTGATGAACGCCAGGGTGACGTTTCTGCACACGAAAAACATCATCCCGAAGATGAGGATAAAAGACAGAATGAAGCTGGATATCTGGGTATCCGTCAGGTTGTCCTCCATTGTGAGATACAGGGTCGAGAGCCCGGTAATCTTCCAGGTGTAGTGTTCGCCCGTAATCCGGTCCAGGTATGGCTTCATGCTGTTGAAAGTGTTCAGGGCCTGGGTATTGGACCCCCATATAGTCTGCAGCTGAATGCTTGCCTCCATGCGGTCAAGCGTAACCACCCGGCTGATTACGTCCCCGTCCGCGATCTCATAGAAATCAAGAATGTCCGACCTTGATTCGGGAATAGTAAAGAACCTCTCGTCATTATCATGGAAGGCCCGGTTTATTTCAGGAAGATAGTTGGCAACGGAGAATGAATAGGTATACCTGCCCCTGCTCATGTTCACGAGGTCCTTCTGTATCCGGTCGACAAGCTTCAGGCTCCCGGGATCGTTGAAATCGTATTCGGGCGATTTCGCCCGTATGGTTATGGCGAAGGGGATCGAGCCGCCGAGGTTTTCCTCCATGAAGTAAATATCCTCCTTCGTTTTGTCCCCGTCTGCGAGATACTTCATGGTGTTTGTCTCGAAATGAAGCTTGTAAATGCCGACGGCGGCTGAAACCGCCAGCAGGCTCACCGTGATAAACGCGATCGGCCTGTAATGACGGATATCGAAACGGACAAGTTTCATCAGCCAGCTCATTATGAGTCCCGATTCATCGGTGCTCGTCTTTGCCAGGGCCTTGCCGCTGATTTTCACATGCAGCCTGTTCTGCAAGACCATGAGCATCGCCGGAAGGAATATCATGGTTATCATGAATCCCATGAGAACCATAATCGACGTGTAAATACCGATCGTCTGAACCGGCTGTACCGTCGCCTTCCCGAAGGACAGAAATCCCATCGCCGTCGTGGCGCTGGTGAGAAAGCAGGGGATCCACACCTGCCGAACAGTCCGGCTGACCAGGGCCGCGTATTTATTTTTGCCGTCAGAGGCGGCATAGTCCTCCTCGAACTGCGAAAGCACGTGGATCGAGTGCTCCACCGCCGTTGTGAGGAGCATGGGCGCCAGGATGACGGTGAGCATGTTGAACGTCTCCCCGGCCATGCAGTACATTCCGATGCCCCAGACGAGAATCAGAATCATGTTCAACTGGGTCAGCAGAGACAGCATCCAGTTGCGCAGACTCATCGCGACAATAACGAAAATGACGAGCAGGATTACGGGAGTGAACACCCTGAAGTCCCTTGCGGACAGCATGTTCATTCTCGCCTCGACCACGGGAACTCCGGCCATGTGCAGCTCCGTCCTGCCGGCCGCAGCCCTTTCCACCGCACTCATGATATTGCGGACAAGCTTCCGCTTTTCCTCGTCCTTGAAGGGCTTCAGCTGAACGACGATTGCCGCAGTGGTTCCGTCCGATGAAATCACCCCGTTTACCAGGTTCCTGTCGGCGAGAACCCTTTTTTTAACCGCAGCCAGGGACTCGTCGCTATACTCATCGCCGATGATCTTTCTGAAAAGTATCGTATCGCCCTCACCGCGCGCCTCCTTGACCGATGTCAGGCTCAGCACCCTCTGGACACCGTCGATATTCTTCAAAACTCCCGTGATATCTCGCACGATATCCATGGATTTCGCAGTGAAGATATCAGGCTCCTTGAACGCGATCATGACGAATTCTTCGTTGCCGTACTTGTTCTGGAACTCCCGGTAGTAGGCGAGATCCTCGTTGTCCTTATCGAAGTATATGCCGATGTGGTTTTCATGGCGCTGCTGCAAATAAAAATAGACCATGGGGATGGTGAGCATCAAAAAAACGGCGAGAACGGCCCTGTATCGGTTCACGATGAAATTGTTGCTGGAATCGATCAGGGAGTAGAGCAATTTACCGAGCATCGTAAATAATCTCCCGCATGGCGCATGACGCCGGACAAGTGTTCACCGTCACCGCCTGTTTCGGCCTGATGGCCAAGTCATCAAAACTACACGATAAAATATATTTGTCAATAAAGAAAAAGCCCCTGATGGCTGACGCCTCAGGGGCTTTTTCCGGTTGCTATGGCTTTGTTTACTTCAGGCTCTCAAGCGCACGCCTGCATCGCCAGCGATTAACACCGCTGTTACCGCGCCGACAATGAGACAGCTGCGATAGATGCCAAATGTGCGCTCAAGTACACCATAATAAAATAAGGGTTGTAGAAATTAGGGACAGATCATACAAGCCCGGTTACGGATTGTCAAATCTTTTTTGTCAATTATTTATACATTAAAAAAATTATTTTGAAAATATCATTTCAGGGATATCAATAGTAATGCAATTGCGAATATTTTCTCAAGAACTAGTCTTGAAAAATACCAACCGCCAGTTTTAATCCAACGAAGCTTCCAATAAAAATTCAGTGCATATTAACAATTTGGCAGATTCCCTGCCCTGTTAATTCAGGAACCAAACCATTTCATTTTGATCCCTGGCCTCACAATACATCATATAAAAAATTCCGATTAAGTCAATATTCTACCGTACAACAAAGGATATCCCGACAAGAAACCTGTGCTCATCATATGATTCATCAGGCGAAGAAAATGCGGTGTTATTAATCACATCCGGATCAAGATCTTTGTTATAGGAAAAAATATAAAGAAGCGAAATCTTCAAGTACTTCCAGGGATAAATATTGATTCCGGCATCGAAGCCGGCAACAAACGTCTCCTCGGCCCAGCCGAGCCCGACTCCGCCCAGAAAGTATACAACATTTTTCATACCAGCCATCAGCCCCGGCCGAAAAACATTTTTACGAATGTCTATCCCGAGCTCATCGCTTTTATAGTACATATGAGTATAACTCAAATCGATACTGAAATTTTCGAGTGCATTATATGCCAGTTCACCATACACGGCATAGCTCATATTGTCAGTGGATGAGCCGTTCAGAAGATAATCCCATGCCGAATAAGAAAATTCTCCCAGTATCGAAATCTTCGTGAAATCATAACCGATGCTTGCCGTGTATTCGGTTCCCGAGTATGACGCCTCGCCGATGACATAGTGAAAATCAAATCCGGCACTCAGTCCGCCGATCGGGTACAGCTCGATATTGACCGATGTCGTGTGTAATGAAATATCCCTGTACGCGGACTCGACATCGAAAATTCTGAAGTTTACATTTGCCGCATAACCGGCATAAATCCCAAAATAATCGGTCCTGCAGCCGATATCAAGAAACGGCCTGTAATACAGCCATGTGTCCGACGACTGGGAGGATAAAACTGTCCTGAATCCCGCCTCCATCTCGAGTCCTGGATTCATTTCCACTGCCGGCAGCGGTCCGCCGCATGTAATAATAACCATAAAGATGAAAATAGCGGTGCGCGCTTTAAATCGATTCATTGTTCCACCTCGCGAAATGAAAAGCAAAAAATCCCGGGCAGGCTATCAGGGTATTCCCTGCGCGGGACTTAAGGCATGATGCCGTTCAGCATCTCATATCGGCTCCTTTATCTGCGTCCGCCGCTACCGGAGCCCGACCCCTGTCCGCTGAATCCGCGTTTATTGGCTGCGCCTTCCCTGGTCTGGGTGCGATACTGGTTTCTGGTTTCCTTTTTGGCTTCCTGCAATTCCTTTTTCTGTTTGCGCGCCTCTTCTTTTTTCGCTTTTAAATCGTCTGTTTTATCTTCGGTGTTCAACTGATCACGGCCCCTGACCTGTTCCTTGTTCTGGGTTTTATCGCCCGAACCATCTTTGAGCTGCTCCTGGTCTTTCGTCTGGGCCTGGTCCTGCGCCTTGGCCTGGTCCTTAGTCTGAGTCTGATCCCGGGCCATGACCTTATCCCGCGTCCTGTCACGGGTTTTATCACCCTCTTTGTCAGCATCAGCGGCATTAAGCCCTACAGTAAGCGCAAACACTGAAACGAATATTGAAAGTAAATATTTTTTCATCGACTTCCTCCAACTATTATAATCTTTACTCGTTCATTATGACACTGAAGTTAATTATTCCGGCCAAAAAAAATTGATATTAAAAAAATCCCGGGCAGGGTTCGCCATACCCGGGCCTGATATCGTTATGCAAATCGGTAACACCTAACGGTTTCTGCCTTCACGGCCTCCTGACCTGCGCATTTCGGCTCCACCTTCCCTGTTCTGGCTTCTGATTTCCTTTTTAGCCTCTTCAGATTCCTTGTTCTGTTTGCGCGCCTGTTCTCTTTTCGCTTTGGAATCATCAGCCTTGTCTTCTTTCTTCATCTGTTCACGGTCCCTGACCTGTTCCTTGTTCCGGGTCTTGTCTCCCGAACCGTCCTTGAGCTGCTCCTGGTCTTTCGTCTGAGTCTGGTCCTGCGCCTTGACCTGGTCCTTTATCCTGGTCTGGTCTTGAGCTTTAACCTGATCCTTCGTTTGTGTCTGCTCCTGGACCATGGCCTTCTCCTTACTTCTTTCACGTGCCCTGGCCCCTTCCTTGTCGACATCTGCAGCACAGAGACCCACAGTAAGCGCAAAAACCGACACTAATGATCCGACATAAATTTTTTTCATTGACTTCCTCCTGAATTTTAATCTTCTTACGTTCTGTAGGACACGAAGATATATTATTACGGCCAAAAAAATTGATAAGCGAAGATAAAATAGTCACAGCATACAGGGAACATGCCAGGGAAATCCTGATATACCTGAACCGCTTGACCGGGTCTGCTGAAGTCTCAGAGGACATCCTCCATGACGCGTTTGCCAATCTCGTTGAATATTCAAAGCAAAAACAGGTCGACAACATCCGTGCCTTTCTTTATCGCACAGCGCACAACCTCGCACTCAACCATATCCGAAAAAACAAAAGGCTTACATCGATAGACAGCCATGATGACCGGGCAATCTTTTGCAGCGACGACAGCACTGCACGGATTGAAAAAGAAGAGCTTGAATGCAGAATATATGATATTCTGCGCGATACCGATGAGGACACCAGGTCGTTTTTCGTGCTCAGAAAAGAAAACGGGTTATCAGTCGAAGAAATAGCCGATATTACGGGGAAATCATCGAGAACGATCCGAAGAAAGCTGAAAAATATTACAGAATATATGCACACTATCCTTGAAAAAGAGGGTTTTTTTAATAACTAATGTCCGTTTAAGTAATTAAAAGTGTCTGACAATAAGAGAATAAACAGATGAAGCACCTGAACAATAAAATGATTGCCGATTACGTTCTGAAAACCGGGTCAAAAGAGGAACTCGACCGCTTGAAAACGCATATCGAAAGCTGCGAAATATGCCGGAAAAAATCCCGTGAAATCGCGCGCATATTTCAGTCGTCGGACAACAACAGCATCACCCCATCAACCGAACTTCAAAACCAAATACTCGCCATGCAGCGAAAATCGACCGCAATACACGGCTCCAGCCGCGTGGCAGGCGGAAAGCGCCAATATCATCCGGGTATTCTGGCTGCCGCAGCATCGATAATGATAATAATCGGCATATCCTTATATCTCACGGATTCCCGGCTGTTTGATCAGCAACCAATTCCAAAACAACCGGCTTCAATCAATATGAAAGTAATACATGGAATCGCTATGATCAACGGCAGGGCATTTGAAAATTCCGGAATTCTGAACGAGGGCGACGCTTTGCAGCTAAATGAAAATACGGCGATAACCGCTTCATACGGCAGTTATTACAGGCTAAAAAGCTCCGGCCGCGCTTCTCTGACTGTAAACATATCACGAATCGAAAATAATAAATCGACGTACAGTATCGCGGTGCAAAAGGGCATCCTGCTTTCAGACATCGATCACCGGAAACGGGAAATCAACTACATGATCTCAACCCCGCATGGTGAAATTGAATCACTCGGGACAAAATTTCTGGTCGTAGTATCGGAAAAGCAAACGGATATCATTCTGGCTGAAGGGTCCGTCAGAATGCATTGTTTCAGGAACGGTCAGTATCTGAACGGCGAACCCGGTAAACGTTATGAAATAGCAGAATCAGTTACGGCCCGGAATGCCGGGAACCAAATCATCAGAAGTATCAACAATTTCGAGCTTCCCGATAATTATCCGAAAACACTCCAGGCCGGGGCTGTTAAAAAAGCAGTTCAGGCGACAACCGGAACCCCGCAAAAGAGTAAGCCCGGATACGAGAACACGACTTCCGAGAACACTGAAAAATCCAGATACGGAGCCGAAAAGGAATCAATGAAAGAGGAAGCCAGGCAGTCACGCTCGCAGATGAGAAACGAATTACGCATGAAAACCCAGGAAAATCGCGAAATACGCGAGACAAGAAAAGGCCGCCGCGACCGTTAACCGGAATGAACTGATTTCGAGACCTTAGTATGTCACAGTTACAGATAATATCCCTCGTCATCTTCGTCATAACCTACACGGGCATCATCTTCACCCGCCTTCCCTGGATCAACATCGACCGCCCTTCCGCAGCCTTCTTCGGGGCGGTGGCGATGATTATTTTCGGGATCATGACTTTCGACGAGGCCGTCCTCGCCGTGGACTTCAACACGATAACACTGTTGCTGGGCATGATGATAATCATAATAACCCTTGAGCTCGACGGATTCTTTTCGCTGATCGCCAGAAAGGCCGTATCTGCCGCACGCAACCAGCGCCGCCTTCTCTGGATCATCGTGCTCGTCACCGGAATTTCAAGCGCCTTTCTCGTCAACGACGCGGTCGTGCTCCTGTTCACCCCGGTCGTCATCGCCATATGCCGCGCGTCGAAGCTGAACCCCATGCCGTATCTCATAGCCGAAATGCTCTCGGCGAACGCGGGAAGCGCGATGACGATCACCGGGAACCCCCAGAATATGCTCATCGGGATCCAGTCGGGCATCCCGTACGGGACTTTTCTGCTCTACCTTTTTCCGGTTTCCGGATTGTCAATGGCCGCGATCGTCGCCGTAGTCAGGGCTGTGTACCCGGCTCATTTCAAAAAAAAGCGGGCGATCCGCATCGAAGCGGACGATTTCCAGTACAATTACTCTTCGATGAAAGCGTCGGTGCCCATATTCATCGGGGTCGTGGTCCTGTTTTTCTTCAGCCACCGTCTCGGTCTTCCCATCCCGGTGATCGCTCTCGCCGGCTCTGCGCTGATCCTGATCTTCGGCAAAATCAAGCCCTCGCAGATTATCAAGGACGTCGACTGGGTCCTGCTCATTTTTTTCTCATCGCTGTTCATCGTGGTCAAGGGATTTGAGAAAAGCGGGCTGATGGATTTCTCGCTCCTGGCGTCCTATCTCGATTCGCCTGAAAAGGGCATCGCGGCCGTGCATGGAGTGAGTCTCGTCCTTTCCCAGATCGTCAGCAACGTGCCTCTGGTCGTGGCCCTGCTCCCGATTCTTACTAAAGCCGACAGCCCGCTGCTCTGGCTCGGGCTGGCATCCGCATCGACCCTTGCCGGAAACGCCACGATCATCGGCGCAATGGCCAATCTCATCGTGATCGAATCAGCCCGCAAGGAGGGCGTTTCCATCAGCTTCGGCGAGTTCCTCAAGGCGGGAATTCCGGTCACGATCATCACCCTGATCATATCCATGACCGTGCTTCTGGCCGAGTCGTTTTTTCTGCACCTGAAATAACGCCCTGACCGGCCGAAGGTAATCGGTCAGCGTGACGGCCTTGTCGGCCAGTGAAACGATGACCGACTCACGGTACCGCGGTGGCAGGGCCGTCAGCGGCCACATGTGCCTCCTGATGGCGTCCCGCTCAACCCGGCTGAGCTTGAAATGCCTCTGGGCATTGGCCAGCGCAATCGAGGGATGTCTGAACCCGTGGAGCCCCGGGCCGGACGTGTGCCAGTCGTAGAGATAGAAATCATGGAGCAGGGCCGCCCTTGCCGCGGCCACCCGGTCGGCGCCCAATCGTTCGGCCATGCCGAAAGCCCTGAGCGCGACCTGGATAGAATGGTCCCGGCACGAGACCCTCCCGTGATGCCGGAAATATTTCATGGACCTGAAGGCCTCGTGATCCAGTATCTCGGCAATTTCCGGCACCGCCCACAGGCGCGTGAGGTTTTTCATCCCGCTATTTTTCATTTTTTCCTCCACTCCAGGACGCCGGCTCTGCGGACGAAATCATCCCGGTAGCTGCGGTAGCGGCGCAGCACTTCACCTGCATCGGGGATCTCATTCCTGATCCCGACAAGCCTTCTGCGGGCGATATCGAGCGCCGGAACCATGACGCGCCGCCTGTTAAACCCTCCGAAAATGGACCTCACTCGCTCCCTGACGAAATCGTCATAGCGAACCTTCGCTTCGCGAGCCCTGTAAACAAGCCCCGATGAATAGAAAAAATCCGCCATGAATGCAAAAGCCATGGCAACGTTCACCGTCCGTATTTCGGCGAGAGTCAGATGTCCTGCGACAAATCCGGATATGGGGTAAAGAATGAGCTCAAAAACGATGCTCGCGGCCGCCCAGGCCAGGGAGAAAGACGGGCATATATGTCCGCGAAGATTCATGAAATTGCGGGAATAGTCCCAGTATCGTTTCCTGAATATAAGCAGCAGGGCCTCTCCGGTGAGATATTCGAGCGCCGTGGTCACTGCGAGGTATACAAGCGCCCGTACGAGTATGTTCTCGCCGCTGATGAAATGATGGGTCATTATCAGGACCGTGGCGCCGGCGCCGTAAAGTGGAACATAGGGCCCGTACAGGAATCCCGGATTGACCGGCCTTTTATACCTGACCGAACGGTACAGTACCTCGATCACCCATCCCACTCCAGAAAAAAGGAAAAAATCGAAAATCAATTTATCTATACTCATCGAAGCCTCCAATCACTTATGAGCCCTGCGGGATATGATCATCCCAATGAGATAATCAAGGTCCTGCTCGATCTTTTCAGTGTCAATCACGCTGATTGCGCCCCGAATAGACTGCTCGATCCCGCGGAGCTGATAAACCAGAGTGTCGAGGATGCGTTTTCTGTCCGGTATGGAAATGGTGTCAGTAAACCGGTCGAGGATCCGCCCCATGATGGTCCTGACGAGCCTGTCCAGGTCTTCGACAAGCGAATTGAAGGTCATGTCATCCACCCTGATCACCTGGTCGCTCAAAAAAGGGCTGTTCTGGATAAGCTTCAATCTTTCTATGAGTACGAATTTCAGGCCTTCGACCGGGTCCTTGATGTTCTGGATGGCGGATTCCATCATCCCCTCAAAAGAGCCGATTTTGTCCTTGAGAAGTGCGCCAAGTATGCCTTCTTTGCTTCCGAAGTTATTGTATATGGTGCCTTTTGCCACATGGGCAGATGATGCAATGTCGTCAACTGCTGTTTTTTTTATGCCAAAACGGTTGAAAAGTGCTTCTGCTGTTCGAAGAATTTTCAGGTGCTTGTTCTTGTTCATACAGTCCTCAAATTTTGAACTTTTACCCTAATATAGTTCAAAAATTCAAGAACAGTTACAAAAAAATTTACACCGGAGATATTTTTTCAATTTTGCTCAGAGCAAGATGTCATAAAGCTATAATTATGCTGAAAAAAAGCGGGGTATGGGCGGATTTCGGGAGCGTTCAGAGAATTTGTTTTTTATTCATAATACTCATAGGCGTCGATGAGATCGAGGTAAACCCCGTCAAAACCGGCATCCAGGATCTTTTTCAGGTAGGAACCGTCATTGCCGAAGATAATTGACTGCCAGTCCGGATCCCAGAAATGGACCCTGTAGTTGCCTTCCCAGTCCGGATTTTCATGGTCCAGCCACGACGGGTGCCCAGGCCGCCATGAATCATGCCAGTAGTATCGGTAGTCCTCCGCTTCGCCGATGCTCATGTAGGCCAGGACCAGGCGGTTTCCTCCGCCGGATTTGGTTTTCAGGGAGGTGACATCCGCTGAAGAAAGCGCAGTTACGCCATCTTCATAGTACAGGTCAATGATGAGAAGATCGTGACCGGCTCCCTGAAGGGCCGCCAGATATGCGGCATTGGACGCATAATGCGCTGAATTGAGAAGATACAGGAAATTTTTCGCATCCGCCAGCGAGGCGATATTCTCGTTATCGCCCTCATAAGGAGCCGCGGGATATGCCGGAATCGAAGAAAGCTCCCGGTCGGTCGTGGCGAAAGTTATATATCCATATCCATCATTCTTGGAATATGAATCATCGATCTGGGTTTCACTATTGCAGTAATCGATGACGAGCACCTGCTTTGAATTGCTCTCGAGAATATCGAGAAAGCCCTTCAGCCACGCCTTTTCGTCATCCGGCGTCGGAACGCCGTCGCCGTCGTAGCCGTAATTGAAATCCTCCTGACCACCGCCGTCGATCGCGTCGAGATAGTCCTGCGCGGACGTTCCGTCGTGCTCGCCGTTCATGGTCACCAACTCATGGCCGTTCTGCGGGATCACGATGAAATCAGGATTTTTTGAACGGGCGTAGTCGCTCAGCCCGATGACGAAAGAGCGCATTTCGCCCCTCACATCGTCAGGGATCGAGATGCCGTTGCCGGAAGAACAAGCGAAGAAAAAAAGCGAGCATATGGCGGCCGCACATCGGGCGATCAGGGCCATTCCCCCACCCTCAAACCGGCTCCTTGATCTGGATCCGGTTCTTTTTGAGAAAATCGAAAAATCCGTGGAGCCTCTTTCCCATGAAGGTCATGTTCACCGCCTGCACCGGACAGTTGTTCACGCATCCCATGCACGCGATGCACGTGTCCTTGTTGATGCTGTAGCTGTGAATGTCGATGGACCCTGTCGGGCATTTCATCACGCATTTGTTGCAATGTATGCAGGTTTTTTTATCAACGGAGTATTTTCCGGAAAAAAGCTTGAACCCGGTCCACATGGCGATCGTTCCCTTGATCGCTTCCCTGAAGTCGAGCTCCTTTTCGTAGGAAATTGTTTTTTTCCCGAGCGCGTTATCGAGGGATAGTTTTGCAAAAGACCTTACATGGGCAAAGGTATTCTCATCGGGGAGAAACCGGTATGCGAGGACCTTTTTATCGTAACCCATCGACCAGGTCGGGGGATAGGTGGACATGTTGCCGAACTTGTCCATGGCAACGAGGACGCCGCCTTTTTTCTGCAGCAGCTCAGCCAGAGAACAGACGGCGTTATGCTGGTTCCCGCCCTCGCCGCCGAAGGTCACGTATGCGGCAACCGGGACCCCCTCAATGCCGGGAATGCGTCCGAGCCATTCCCTGAAGTTCCGGGGCACATCGTAATAGTATACTGGAGATCCCATGATGATCAGGTCGGCCGTCGCGAGTTTCGTGCGGTCGAAGTCCCGGTAGTCGCCCAGAACGACCGAAAGACCTTCTTTTTTCAGCGTGTCGGCTATGAGCTTTCCGTTTCTTTCAGTGTGGCCCGCCTGGCTGAACCAGACCACCGCGGCTTTCATTATACGGCCTTCTTTCATGGTCGTTTTATTTTTACCGCCGGCGAAAAGGCGGGCCGGCCCGGACAAAGAAATCAGGGCGAGAAGGCCCATGCCATTCCGGAGAAAACTTCTCCGCGTCCTGTTTTTATATCCGCTTTTCATCCTGATTTTCCTCCGTATTTATAGTAGTTAAACGAATGTTTTTGTCAAGCACAAAGGCCGTGCATGGAGCGGACGACAACTTCAGCCGGAATCTTGCCCTGCAGCCCGATGAATGCCCGGAATTTCAGGCGCCCCTTTTCACGCTGCGGGTCAACACCAAGAAAACAAGCAGCGAAGCCGCTTCGGCGACCAGCGTGAAAGCCCCTATCCACATCGGATTGATTTCATATAGCATTCCCATGATCGAGCTTCCCAGAAAAAGGAAAACCCCGTAGGAAGTATTGAATATGCCGTATCCGGTTCCTCGTTTTTTTATCGATGTCAGATCGGCAATCGCGGCACGCATAATTGTCTCATGTACGGCCATCACCACTCCCCACAGGGCCATCGCTGAAAACACAAGTGCCGCGTTCTCGGTGAAGGCCATGAACGGAATCGGTGCGCTTAAAAGCGGGATGAGAAGGAGGACCTTCAAGCCGCGCTTATCATAAAGCCTTCCGACAACAAGGGCTGCGGCGGCGTCAACGCCCATAGCAAGGGCGTACAGCATGGGAATCTGGGCGTCGGTGATGACGTTTCTTGTTTTCAGGTGAAAGGCTATCACGCTGAAATTAGCGAATCCGACAACAGCAAGCGCCGAAAAAACAGTGTAAATCCAGAAGACTCTTGTGAGACTGTTGCCGTTATCGTTATGTGGAGCCTCCTGCTCGAAAACTCTCGTGTCTGGAGCCTGTCTCCGTGCGAACAGGAGCATGAGCATCAGCAGTGCGAAAGGTGCCCAGAAAAGCGAATACCCGAAAGAGTAATCTTCCCTGAAAGCGAAGACAGCGGCGAATATGAGCGGTCCTGCAATCGCGCCTATCTGGTCCATCGCCTCATGCAATCCGAAACCGAAGCCCCTGCCTACCCGGGAGGCGGCCTGGGACAAAATGGTGTCCTTTGCGGGACTGCGCAGGGCCTTGCCGAGCCGCTCGCATACGACGAAAACGGCGGCGACCTCCCACGTTCCCGAAAAGGCCATCAGCGGCACCGAGATAAGGAGCCCGTATCCCGCAAACGTGAACACCCAGTAGGCGCGCATCCGGTCAGCTGCAAGGCCCGACAACAGGCGTATCCCGTAACCGGCGAACTCGCCGATGCCGGCGATAAGGCCGACTGCGGCCGCCCCGGCGCCCAAGGTCGCCAGATACGGGCCGTTGACGCTTCTGGCGCCTTCATAAATGATATCGCCGAGAAGGCTGACGACGCCGAAAAGAAGAATCAGCCGCATGGCGTGTTTTTTGATGTCGCGATTCATTTTCAAACCCCGATTAAATGCCGATTCCACATGCGTTGCAGCATGGATACGATGTTTGTCCCGGTCTGAATATCGGGCTGCAATATTAAAACAAAGGCTTCAATAAAGTAAAACAAAAAAAACGGGATTCGCGGTCATAATATCGAATTTTTATCATGCATGCCGCATTGACTTTATGGCCTGCCCTCGTATACAATTAAATATTGGCCTTAAAAACAAAAGGGAAATGCAATTGAAATTACTTCTCATCATCATGGTTCTACTGAACAACCCGGCTGCAGCGCAGACACAGCCCTACATCCTGAAAGAGGCTATAAATGGGGCTCCGCTGGGAGTGCACATCCAATATATGGAGGACCGCACCGGAAAGGCCCAGATCGCCGAAATCTCCGCGCTCACGAAAGGATGGACCGCCAGCAAGAAGGACGTCATAACGATCGGGTATTCACCCTCGGCATGGTGGTTCCGGTTCACGCTGGACAACCCGGCCAGAAAGATCAAGGAAATCCTGCTTGAAGTGGACAACAGCCGTTTCGAGCGTATAGACCTCCATGCGCCGGACGGCAAAGGCGCGTTCACCGCGTTCAGGGGCGGAACAGATTTTCACTTCAACGACAGGGACATTATCGATAAAAATTTCGTGTACCGCCTGATGGTGCAGCCTGGCCGAAGCACGTGCTATCTCAGAATACAATCGACAAACTCCATTAATTTTACGCTGAAGTCATGGTCCCTGGGGGGATTTATGAAAGCCAGGTCGCTGGAACTGCCGGTCCTGTGGATGTATTACGGTTTGATGATTGTGATGCTCCTGTACAACATGTCGATTTTCTTTGCAACGCGGGACCGCGCATACCTTTACTGCTCGTTTTTCATCTCATGTTATATTATGATGATCTTTTCGGTAAACGGCCTGGGATTTCAATACCTTTGGCCTGGCTCAAGATGGATGGAGCAGCACAGCACATATTTTTTTCTGACCTTCGGTATGATCTGGCTGTTTCAGTTCATCAGGTCTTTCCTTGAAACGAAAAAAGACAATCCTGTATTCGACCGGATAATCATCTACAGTATAATCGTTCCGGATATACTCGCCGCCGCTCTCATTTTGCTTCTCCCTCAAAGGGGTATGACGATATTAAAGCAGGCTGTCCAGGCATGGGGACTTTATTTTTCGGCCATTACTATATTGTTCATACTTTATAAAGCGATCAAGGGATCGCGACAGGCCGTGTTCGCGCTGGCCGGTTTTACCGTACTCATCATTGGCGGCATACTTCTCATTTTGAAAAACTTCTCGGTTCTCCCGGCGAATTTCATCACCACATGGAGCTGGCAGACCGGTTCAGCCATGATGATAATTCTTTTTTCCCTGGGACTGTTCGACAAATTCAACGTAATGAAGCTTGCGCTTCAAAAATCCGAAGAAGAGCTGATAAACAAAAACAAAAAGCTCGCGGCGCTGAACGAGGAAATGGAGGCGGCAAACGAGGAGCTCATAGCATCCAACGAGGAATTCGAAGCGATGAACGAAGAGCTTGTCCAATCCCAGGAGCAGCTCATACAGAATGAAAACAAGTTCAGGACAATGCTCGAACGCTTTCCACTTCCCGTGCTCGTGATCAGGGAGAGGGACGTTGAATACATGAACGAATCCTTCGCGAAAACCTTCGGGCTGAACAGGATCGATGCCCCGGTAACGTCGAAAATTATCGATCAGCTCTTTCCTTCAAGGGAGGATCGAAACGCCTTTACGGAAGAATACTGGGAAAAAACCGAAAAGATCAGGCCGGGTGAAGTCATTCATTTCGGCACAAAAAAGATACGCGGGGCCAAGGGACCCCTCGATATCGATCTCACGCTATCCCTCATCAACAACATGACCATTATGATATTCAGCGACATCACCGAAAGAAAACTGATGGAAGAGGAGCGCGAGAGGCTGATCCGCCTGATCGAGGCGACCAGCGATTTCGTTTCCATGGCGGACTCATCCGAAAACATCATCTTCATAAACGCGCCCGGGAAAAAAATGCTCGGCATGGATGCAAACGAGGAAGTGAAGACGAAGAGAATCCGCGACATCGTTCCCGAGTGGGCATACAGGCTGATGCACGACGAAGGCATGCCGGCGGCGGCTACGAACGGGATATGGCTCGGTGAAACGGCTCTCCTGACCAGGGACGGCAATGAAATCCCCGTCTCGCAGGTCATCATGTCCCACAGATCGGGTTCAGAACCGGTCGAATTCTATTCAACCATCATGCGCGACATCACGGACAGAAAAAGGACGCAGGAACTCATGATCCTGACCGAAAAGATGACGACTGTCGGGGGACTGGCGGCCGGGATGGCGCACGAAATCAACAATCCGCTCGGCGTGATACTCCAGGGCGCGCAGATGGCCGCGCTGAGGCTTGAGGCCGACACCGAGGCCGACAGAACCGAGGCCGATGCCATGGGAATCGATCCTGCCGCGGTCAGACAATACGCGCAAAGACGGGGCGTTCTCGACTACCTCCGGGCCGTCAGGGATGCAGGTGAACGCGCCGCATTGATTGTATCAAACATGCTGCAGTTCAGCCGCAGGGGAAACCCGATAATCGCCGTGGAAGACATCCATGGCCTGATAGAAAAGGCCCTGAATATCGCGATGAACGATTACAGCCTCAAAAAGAAATACGACTTCAGGAAGATTACTCTTATCCGGGACTATGACAAAACCATACCGGGAGTGTTCTGCTGCGGAACGGAGATAGAGCAGGTGATTCTCAATCTCCTGAAAAACGCGGCCCAGGCAATGAGCGAGATCACGGATGAAAAATTTTCACCGGTCATCGGCGTACGCACTTTCGCAGAAGACAACATGGCCGTCATCGAAATATCCGACAACGGACCGGGCATCCCCCATGAAACCCAGAAAAGGATTTTCGAGCCGTTCTACACCACGAAAAAAACGGGCGAAGGCACGGGTCTGGGGCTTTCAGTCTCCTATTACATTGTAACCAACAACCACAAGGGCTCCATCACCGTGCGGTCCCAGGAGGGGGATGGCGCAGCTTTTATCGTCAAGCTGCCTTTTAGAAACGATTGAGCCGCCCATGACCTGTTCTGCGGCCCCGGTTCCCCGAAGCTATCGACGCTGCACAGGATATGCAAACTCGCGGTGAATAAAAAAGCTTTAACCGCTGGAAAACATCCAAAAATGTAATATACAGGCCCCCCTTTACAATTTATACTTGCAATATCCAGCGGGACGAAAAACAATGCGGCACTCAAATATGCGGCGATCCGGCAATGATCAAGTACTATAAAATCGAATCAGGGAAAATCGCGGGGTGCGACCTCAATACCGCCGACATCCTGATGTATATCAGCCCGGATGAGGCGGAGCGCAAAGGGCTTCTCGACAACTACAGACTCGATGAGCACACCCTGAATTCGGCGCTCGACCCCGACGAGCTCGCCAGGATCGAATACG
>ERZ795054.1008-NODE-1008-length-29236-cov-4.612522_pt1 | contig 29236 bp, 26 predicted proteins | sample MGYA00375138_ERZ795054 | MGnify/ENA primary metagenome ERZ795054 (study PRJEB30183, sample SAMN05720215) | anaerobic digester metagenome | isolation source: active sludge of municipal wastewater-treating anaerobic digesters | place: USA | collected 2014-12-23 ... | reverse complement strand
GAATGGTAGCTTCACAAAGCTCCAGGTCTTGCCCCCGTCCACACTCCTGCGCACCCCCGGGCTTCCGCTGTTCACAGCCATCAGGATGGTGTCGCTTTTACCGGAAAAGAATACGCCGTCGTAGGCATCGCCGTAAACCGCCGCATTATGCCATACCGATCCGTCGAAGCCCAGCATCCCCAGGTCCTGGGTGCCGCCCAGGATGCGGCCCCGCTGGGAGTCAAGGGCGATCCCCCAGAACTGGGTGATGCCCAGGCCCTGCCCGCTGATGTCGCGCCAGGAATCCCCGTTGTCGTAGGACACGGAGACGCCTCCATCGTGCCCGGCAAGGATGTGATCGGTTAGCCGGCCGGGGAAGACCAGCATAGAACGCACGTCCACATGCATCCACTGGGGAGTGTTGAACCGGTTGGAACTGATGGTGCGGAAGCTGCGGCCATTATCATCAGACCGGTGCATATAGACCCCACCGGCATAGAATACGGCAGTGTCACGCGGAGAGACACTGAATTCCATTTTCCACTGGCCCACGGACAACTGGCCGGTAGTATGGGTGGACAAGGTCCTCCAGGTGCGGCCTTCATCGTCGGTACGGGCGAGTACGATACCCCGTTTTCCGCTGGTTTCAAGCATCGCCCAGGCCGTGGAAGGATAGCCGGGGTGCACGCTGAGCGCGATGCGGTGAACTTCTTCGGGCACCGGGGCCCCAATGGCGCTGCGGATCCATTGGTCTCCCCCATCATAGCTTATCCATAGATTCCTCCCCCCCAGATAGAGGGTCTGCGGTCGTCCGGGAGCGAATTCGGCATCGAAAAAGAACTCCCCCTTCTCATCCAGTACACGGGTCCAGCTCAGGGCACGGTCGGTACTGCGATACACCGAAGCACCGGAAGCATCTTTCACCAGGGCGTAGAATATGGAGGGGTCGGCAGGGTGGATGAGCAGCTTTTTGACCGAGGCGCGGATGCCGTCCTTTTCTTCGGGGTGAAAACGCAGCCCGGTAGGGTACCAGTGGTCGCCCTCATCATCCGTATACCATACCCCCAGGCCATATTCGCGGTTGTAGGAAGAGGTGCCGGTACCTATGTAATAACGCTGCGGCTCCAGGGGATCGCGAACGATGCTTCCGATGCCCGTGACCTGGGGAAGGGAAGCATCGGTGACGTTCTCCCAGCTGATCCCACCGTTCCGGCTGCGAAAGAGACCACCGGTATTGCTGCCGGCAAACAACAGGCTGGGCTGGGAGGGGTCGGCATAAAGCGCGCTCACCAACCCCATGCCGTTGGGGCAGGGACCGGTGCCGGAGAACAAAGGCAGGGTGTCGGGCCCCCTCCACTGCCAGGCTACCGGTTGTGCATGCAACGCCATGGCGAGGCATGCCGCAAACCACAGGCAGAGAATACGTTTCATAAACTATACAAATCAGAGCATTATGAGCCGGTTCGCATCAAGCCGGATAAAGATAAACAGCAGAATGGAAAACGCCCAGAGGGAGGAGCCTCCATAGCTGAAGAAAGGCAGGGGGATCCCGATGACGGGCGCCAGGCCGATGGTCATGCCGATGTTTACCGCTATATGGAAGAACAGGATAGAGGCAACGGAATAGCCGTAGATCCGGCTGAAGGAGGAACGTTGTCGCTCCGCCATGCGCAGCAGCCGGAATAAAAGAAAGATAAACAAACCAATGACGACCGTTGTGCCAAGAAAGCCCCATTCCTCGCCCACGGTGCAGAAGATGAAGTCGGTGCTTTGCTCGGGAACAAAGTCGTACTTCGTCTGGGTTCCCTGCAGGAAGCCTTTCCCAAAGAACCCCCCGGACCCGATGGCGATCTTCGACTGGTTCACGTTGTACCCGGCGCCGCGCAGGTCGGTCTCCTTGCCCAGCAGCACATTGATGCGGGTGCGCTGATGGTCTTCCAGAATATTGTTGAAGGCGTAGTCGACACTATATACGAAGCCTGAGGCTCCAACGAGGAGCAGCAGGATGAGCGGAAGGCTGCGCTTAACCCGGCGGAACATGAGCCAGGCAAAGAGTGCGAGCCCTGCCATAGCACCGATGATGAAGTATTTGTCGACAAGCAGTGAAATAATGAAAAGAAAGATGGCCAGCAGGCCGATGAGCAGTATGTTGCCGGACAGTCCTTCGCGGTATAGCACCAGAAGAAATGCCATGAATACCAGGGCCGATCCGGTATCGTTCTGCAAAAAGATGAGGATGGCCGGCGCAGCGATGAGGATGCCTGAGATAAAGCGGGTACGGGGGCTCTGCATTTTGATGTGCAGGTCGCCCAGATAGCGTGCAAGGGCGAGGGTAGCGCCGATTTTGGCAAACTCGGCGGGCTGGAGGCCAAAGGATCCTATGGAGATCCATGATTTGGAGCCGGCAACTTCCTTGCCTACCAGAAGTACCGCCACCAGCAAGGCCAGGGTTAGTCCGTAGAGCACGTAGGAGAAGGCGGGAAAGAACTTGGCATCGGTAAACATCACCGCCAGGATCAGCACTCCTGATGTCAGGATCCATAGCAGCTGCTTGCCATAGCTGGTACTGAGGTCGAGGATGCTGGGATGTGACTCATCGTACACAGCGGCATAGATGTTCATCCATCCCAGCATAACCAGAACGATATACAGGATGATCACGACCCAGTCGGGGCTGCTCCTTATGGTATCATTGCGTTTCAAGTCCTACCATCTTAAAATCGAGGATGCGTTGCTCCTTCAAGGTATCAGCTACGTTCCCCGTAAGGTACTTTTCTATCATCAGGCTGGCGATGGGCGCGGCCCAGGTTCCACCGAAGCCGGCATTTTCCACATAGACGGCCACGGCAATGCCGGGTTTTTCCATAGGGGCGAAGGCGAAGAAACCGCTGTGGTCTTCACCTGGGTTCTCCACGGTACCGGTTTTGCCACACACGGTGATGCCCGGGATACGCGCCCGCGATGCCGTTCCTCCCGGTTCCTCCACCACGGCACGCATGGCATCCACAATGATTTCGAAATAATGCCGGTCAATGTTGCTTTCGTGCCGTTTACTGTACTCCGGCCTGGGGAATTTCTCACCCTTCACCTCTTTCAGAAAATGGGGAGGGTAGTAATAGCCCCGGTTGGCGATGAGTGCGGCCAGGTTGGCCATCTGCAGGGGGACTACCTGTACCTCACCCTGCCCGATGCCGTTGGAATAAATGGTGCTGAAGGCCCAGCGGTGCTCTCCATACCAGCGGTTGTAAAAGTTGACATCGGGGATCATGCCTGGCTTCTCTGAAGGGAGGTCGATACCCAACTGGTGCCCCATTCCGAGCCGGACCACATAATCGTGCCATATCCTCACTCCCTCTTCACTGTCGCGGAAAATGCTGGGGTATTTTCCGGGCTGTATGAGCCGCTTGTAAACCATATAAAAGTATGGATTACAGGAGTATTGAATGGCTTTTTTTATGTCGGAGGGATAGGGGTGGTTGTGGCAGTTTACCAGGCCCTTATTGCAGGGGAAAGCGGAAAACTCGTCGATGACCCCGACCTGCATTCCGATGAGGGCCTGCACGATCTTGAAGATGCTGCCCGGAGAGTAATTGGCCATGAGGGCCCTGTTGAACAGGGGCTTAAGGGAGTCGTCGAGCAGGAGTTTGTAATTGCCTCCCCTCACCCGTCCGACCAGCAGGTTGGGATCATACCCCGGGCTGCTTACCATGGCCAGGATCTCGCCTGTGGCGGGTTCGATGGCCACAATACTGCCTTTTTTATACTTCATCAGCAGCTCGCCATAGGCCTGCAGCTCCGCATCGAGGCTCAGGATAATGTCGCTGCCCTTGTGTGCCATGGTATCGTACTTACCCTCCTGGTAGGAGCCCTTTTCGCGGTTGAATACGTCTACCATCACGAGCCTTGAACCCTTGCGCCCCCGGAGGATCTCCTCGTAGGTGCGCTCAATCCCGGCAATGCCGATATAATCGCCCCGTTTGTAGTATGGTTGGCGATCGATAATGCCCTGGGTCACCTCGCCTACATAACCCAGCACATGGGCCGCGATGGGCTGAGGGTACTGGCGGAGGGTGCGGGCCTGCACGAAAAATCCGGGAAAGTGGAAGAGCTTTTCCTCGAGGTAACCGAACTGGTTCTTGGTGAGCTGGGTGATGAAGGGCGAGGCCTTGTATGGCGAGTACTTCCGCGCCTTTTCCAGGCGGGTCACAAACTCTTCCCTGGTAATCCCCAGCAACCCGCAGAACGCGGAGGTATCCATTTCCTTCACCTGACGGGGTGTGACCATAAGGTCGTAGGCCGCCTCATTGTACACCAGCAGCTCTCCTTTACGGTCGTAGACCAATCCCCGCGCCGGGTACATGGTGATGTTCCTGAGGGTGTTGCTTTGTGCGCTGAGCACATAGCTGTCGTCGATCACCTGCAGATAAAACAGCCGGATGACATAGGTGAAGCCCACGATAAGCATGGCCGCCGAAATGATGTACCTGCGGTTGGAGTATACGATCTTCATGCGCGGGCAGGTCTGATCATGATTAGGGCTTGCGGATGATAATCTCTGGCGTGGTGATGGTGTCGCTGTGGTTGAGATCGCGGTCCGTCAGGTAGGCCTGGAAGCGTATGGTGTCGAAGGAGGAAGAAAAATTATTGATGTACAACTCTATGGACACGTCGCCCTTCAGGGGTTTCGCTATGTCATCGTCGTTCAGCAGGGGAATCCGGGCATTGTTGGTGAAGGGAATCTCCACTTCAACCCATTGGCCCTGTTGTTTTTCAAAATAGGTGATGAAGAAGTTGTAATAATAGGGGCTGGAGGGATTGAAGGGCGGAAAGGTGTCCCCTGCAGCCAGTCCGATATTGCCATCGCCGTCGGTGAAGGTGATGGTGAGGATGCCCTGGTCATCGTAGCCCAGCCCATTGTCGATTTTCACGAATTCCTTGAAAAAAAGGCGCGGGATATCCGGATATTCTTCCTTTTTGATGCAGGAAGAAAGCAACAGGGAGGCTGCGAAGGCCACCACAAAAAGGATCCCTGTAGGGTTCATTTTCATATTCCTAACAAAGTTAGGGCATTCCCTGATGTCAGCTCACCGGGGAGGGCCTCAATTTGTTTTCTTTCTCTTCAGAAGAGCGTCCCCGGTTCCTGCGCTGCCGGCAGGAAGACCTCGGCACTGTTGTGTTGCGGGCTGTTTACCAGGGAGGATACAGGGTAGGAATGCATGGGTTCGGAGGGGAAGGGCCGGAGCAGTCCTGACGCCCGCATGGGTTCGGACTGCAGGTATATTGAGTAATCCTGGGGGGCCAGGATCACTGGCATGCGATGGTGTATGGGTGCCATCAATTCGTTGGCCGTAGTCGTGATGATGGAGAAGGTGCGCAGGGGCCTTCCGTCCCCATCCTTCCACTCTTCCCAAATCCCTGCAAAGGCGAAAGGGAGCCCATCCTTCATGAGGAAGCGATAGGGTTGCCGGGCCTTTCCGGCCTTCATCCATTCGAAGAAGCCGTCGGCAGGTACCAGGCATCGGCGCTTGCGGAAGGCGGCGCGAAAGGCGGGCTTCTCCTGGATGGTTTCCGCCCGTGCATTGATCATTTTTGCGCCCATTGCGGGATCAGGGGCCCAGGGCGGCACCAGCCCCCAGCGCAGGAAGCTGAGCCTTCCCGGATCATCACTGGTAATCACGGCCAGGTTTTGCGAGGGCGCCCCATTGTATCGTGGGACGTACATGCTGCGGTCCACTTCCACGTTGAACAGCTTTTCGATCTGATCTTCCTGGGTGGTGAGGGAGAATCTTCCACACATGCTTAAGGAGGTGCTTGCTATAAAAGTAGTCAAATTCCTACCTTGGTCCGGATTAAGCAACAGAGTCATGAAGAAGTTTGCTGTAGTGCTCGCAGGCTGCGGGGTATACGACGGGGCCGAGATCCATGAGGCCACCTTGAGCCTCTGGGCCATCATGAAGCATGGGGCGGAGTATGAAGTGTTTGCTCCGGACAAGCCCCAGATGCATGTGGTGAATCATCTCACCGGGCAGGTGAGCGGGGAAACCCGTAACGTACTGGTGGAGTCGGCCCGCATCGCCAGGGGTAGGATCCGGCCCCTGGAGGACTATGATCCTGCCGGCTTTGATGCCCTGCTGATGCCCGGAGGGTTTGGGGTGGCAAAGAACCTATGCGATTTTGCTGTGAAGGGCGACGCCATGAGCGTGGACCCTCAGGTGGAGCGCGCCCTGAGGGCCACGGCCGCAGCCGGCAAGCCCATTGGCGCCTTATGCATTGCTCCCGTCATCCTATCGCGCCTGTTCGGGGAGGTGCGGCTGACCCTCGGCCAGGACCCGGGTGCAGCCAGTGCTGTGGAGCGGATGGGCAGCCGCCATGTGATGACGACCCATGGCGATGTAGTGACCGATGAGCGGCACAAAATCTTCACCACCCCCTGTTACATGCTTGACGCCAATATCCTGCAGATCGCGGAGGGGGCGGAAAACATCGTAAAGGCCATCCTGGCTTCCCTGCGTTAACCATGCAGCCCCGCTGCGGATGCGCTGTGAAGAGGTCCGTGGGGTCAGAGTTCAGATTGCGGGACTAAAGGGTACTAAGCAACTCCCCGATGACGCGTGGATAATGGGCGTATTCGAGCAGGTGCACCTTCTCCGCCAGGCTTTCCGGACTGTCGTGAGATTCTACTGAACATCGTGCCTGGAAGATGACCTGGCCTTCGTCGTAGGCCGGACTGACATGATGTATGGTGATGCCGGACCAGGCTTCGCCTGCTGCGATAACGGCCTCGTGCACCCGCATGCCGTACATACCCTTACCTCCATAGTCGGGCAGCAGGGCAGGATGTACATTGACAATGCGCCTGGCATAAGCCTGAAGGATATTCTCCGGAACCAGGAGAAGGAAGCCGGCCAGGGCAATGAAATCGATGCGCATCTCTCTAAGAAAGGCCAGGACCTCTTCACCATGCCGGAAGGCCGAGGAAGGGAAAAGGGCCGCATGTACCCCGAGCCGGGCGGCGCGCTGCAGCACGAAAGCCTCCCTGCGATTGCTGATGATGCAGCCGATTTCTGCCAGCTGCTCTTCCCTGAGGTATTCAGTGATGCGCTGGGCATTGGAGCCATTGCCGCTGGCCAGGATGGCGATACGTTTCACGGGGGCTGCGTTTAAGGGCAAAAGTATCCAATTATCTTTCAGGAACACTTTCCCGTCCAGTGCCCTGCGCTGGAGCATTCATCCTATCTATCAGTCATTCAGGGCAGTGAAGAAAATCTATTGTTATATCTTCCAAAATGTCTTTCTTTGCACCTGTTAACCAAAATCTGAACGATCATGTCTGACATCGCTGAAAGAGTAAAAGCTATCATCGTTGACAAGCTTGGTGTGGATGAGAGTGAGGTGACCCCTGAGGCCAGCTTCACCAACGATCTGGGAGCCGACTCCCTCGACACTGTGGAACTCATCATGGAGTTCGAGAAGGAATTCAACATTGCCATTCCCGATGATCAGGCTGAGAAGATCGGCACCGTCGGTGATGCGATCAAGTACATCGAAGAGAACAAGTAATCATTCGATCTGAATTTTTATGGAGTTAAAGCGGGTTGTCGTCACCGGCCTCGGCGCTGTCACTCCAATAGGCAACACTGTCCCGGAATACTGGGACAGTTTGGTTAATGGGGTTAGCGGTGCGGCTCCCATCACCCGATTCGACACCTCCAAGTTCAAGACGCAGTTTGCCTGCGAGGTGAAGGGGTATGATGGGCTGAACCATTTCGACCGCAAGGAATTGCGGAAGTATGATCTGTATGCGCAGTACGGCATGATCAGTGCCGACGAGGCCATGCGTGATTCGGGGATCGACCTGGAGCGCGTGGACAAGGACCGCTTTGGCGTGATCTGGGCCTCTGGTATCGGGGGTTTGGACACCTTTCTGAATGAAGTGGGGGATTTTGCGCGGGGTGACGGCACACCGCGTTTCAACCCCTTCTTCATTCCGAAAATGATTGCCGACATCACGGCTGGCCACATCTCCATACGTTACGGCCTGCGGGGCCCCAACTTTGCTACGGTCTCGGCCTGCGCCTCTTCAGCCAACAGCCTGATCGACGCTCTGAACTACATCCGGCTGGGCAAGGCCGACCTCTTCCTCACCGGGGGCTCGGAAGCTGCCGTAAACGAGGCCGGAGTGGGTGGTTTCAACGCCATGCACGCCATTTCCACCCGTAACGATGATCCGGCTACAGCGTCTCGCCCCTTCGACAAGGACCGTGACGGCTTCGTGCTGGGCGAAGGCGGAGGAGCCCTCGTGTTCGAAGAACTGGAGCATGCCCTTGCCCGGGGTGCCCGCATCTATGGTGAGGTTGTTGGCAGCGGGCTCAGCGCCGATGCCTACCACATGACCTCGCCCCACCCGGAGGGGGAAGGGGCCATCCTCTCCATGAAAGCCGCCCTGCATGATGCAGGCATCACAACGGCCGACATCGACCATATCAACACCCACGGCACATCCACCCCCCTGGGCGATGTGGCAGAGACCAAGGCTGTCTCGACCCTTTTCGGAGAACATGCCCCCCGCATTGCCGTCAACTCTACCAAGTCGATGACCGGCCACCTGCTTGGAGCCGCCGGCGCGGTGGAGGCCATCGCGGCCCTGCTGGCCGTGAGGAACAGCCTGGTTCCGCCCACCATCAACCACTTCACCGATGACCCGGAGCTGGCCTATGGCTTGGATTACACCTTCGGCCAGGCCGCGAAGCGGGAACTCCGCTATGCCCTGAGCAATACCTTTGGGTTCGGTGGGCATAACGCTACACTGATCTTCAAGAAATTCGAATAGGTCCCGGTGCTCGTACCTTCCCTGAATGCGGTAAGGGCCGTCATTTCGCCCGACAGGGAACTCCGGAGAGCTATACGTAACATCTTCGGGTTCTGGCCGGGGAACATCTATCCCTACAAACTGGCGTTCCGGCATAAGTCCGCTTCCCGGGAATTTATCCATGGCACCAAAGTGAGCAACGAACGCCTCGAGTACCTGGGCGATGCCGTGCTCAGCGCTGTAGTGGCCGATTTTCTATTCAAGAAATACCCCAGCCGCGAGGAGGGCTTCCTCACCGATATGCGGGCCAAGCTGGTCAGCCGGGCACAGCTCAACAAGCTGAGTGTGAAGATGGGCGTGGAGCAGCTGATTCTGGCCAGCCCCGATATCAACAACCAGGCCCGCTCCATGTCGGGCGACGCCTTCGAAGCATTCATCGGGGCCCTGTACCTTGACCGGGGCTATCATTATGCCCGAAAGGTGATCATACACCGCATCATCAATACCCATTTCGACCTCGAGGCCCTGGAGAATACAGAGGTGAACTTCAAGAGCCGGCTTATCGAATGGAGCCAGCGTGAAAAGAAAGCGGTGGCCTTCAAGGTGGTGGAGGAGGTGGGTAACGGGCATGGAAAGCAATATGTGGTGGAGGTGAGGGTCGATAACGAACCCGTTTGCTCAGCCCGCGATTATTCCATCAAAGGAGCGGAAAAGATCGCAGCGGAAAAGGTATGCTCCAAACTTGAGATCGAAAAACAACATCCTGCTCCGGTGGCGATCCCCGTGGGCTGATCCACAGCATTTGATTATCTTTAGGGCAGCCCCAGGCAGGGGTCGTGAGTACTATGGCCAGGCGTCTCAAACTGGATATTGCCCCGGAATACCCCTATCGTCTGCTGGGAATCTCATGCACCCTCCAGGATTTCCGTCTGGCGTATTTTCTTTCGGGATCCAGCGGGCTGGATTTCTGCCAGGAAGAAGAGATCGCGATGCACATGCCCCACTTCAGCGGACAACTGCCCCTGTTTGCGGCCCGAGACCCTCGGAACAAGGTGGATTTTTTTCTTCTGGCCAATAAGCTGGATGGCCTGGCGGTGCTGGTATCAGAGCGTCGCTTCGACTACTGGCTGATCAGCGGGGGTGATGGCGACCCCGACCTGGTGGGGATGGGACGTGATCTCATGCGTTATCCCGGGGTACAGTTCTGCCATGAGCTGGACGTCACCAAATTGAAGGATGCGGAAGCCTTTTTTACTGATCTTGAGGTAGGTACTATACCCTTGCTCAGGCGATGGAAAGGAAGAGTGAGTGAAGAGGATGCACGGTGGTGAAGCTGACCGGGCTTAAGGATATGGCACCTCACCTGAAGGAGGCAGGTCAGGCACCTTCACCATAGGCACCATCCCCGTGATGCGCTTCAATACTCCGAGGTAGCTGACATTTTCGTACCCGGAGAGTCCGAGTTCCTGCCGAAGCTGGCGGACTTCCACAGGATCAGGTCCGGTGATCGCCAGGGACCTCAGATACGCCCCATTGATCAGCAGTTCGGAATGCTCCAGGCGGCAGTTTCGTTGCTGCCACTGCCTTCCACGGCGGTGAATGTGCACGGCGATGAGCTCGGGAGCGTTGGTAATCACTTTATCGACCACCTCTTCCATATCATACTCTTCCTGGCGCAGTGAGGCATGGAGTCCCAGCATCGGGAGGATCTCATCCTCCAGCACAGTACGGGCCATAGGAAATGATTCCCTTACCTTGATTTTCCATTGTTCGAGGCCCTCATCGGCATTCACCAGCTCCCTGATCTCCAATTCCCTTGTATTCATCCTGCATTCCATGCGGTTAGCACGTTGGGAAAGGAGATAAACTTCGTGGTCCTCCAGCGCCTCCGAAACTCCGGCCAGTCGTTCCATGCTTTCGGCGATTGCCAGGGTCTGCAGTCCGAACCACCGGAATTCGTTGTGAGGGTTATACCACTCCATGAGGTGTTAATTAGGGCGCAAAGATAGTGCAATCGCCGGGGGTGTGGGGGGAATTGGGATGGCTTTGGTGGACCGGGGGATTTAAGAGTCATAATAACCACAAAATCAGCGCAATATGTCGATTAACCGTTATAACCGTTATAACGGTTAATAAACGGCTATAACGGTTATGGGCTGTAATGGGATGATTATCAGTATAATAAAAGGAAGAGACCAGGGCAGTCTTTTACGCCACCCTGGCCTCTTCAGTTCCTCACATCCTGTGCCTCGACCTGAATCGCCACGGCCAGGGTACAGGCATTCACTAATTCATCTTCACTGCGGGCTCCACAGCTTCAGCATTCCCTTGAGGAACTGACGGTTCCACCCTTGGCCTGCTGACCAGCTTTAGCTCCGACATAATATTCTGCGCTCCGGCAAACTTGTCGATAATGAAAAGCACATAGCGGATGTCCACATTGATGGTGCGTTGCAACTCGGGCTCGAAGGCGATGTCGCCGCTCATGGCTTCCCAGTTTCCGTCGAAGGCCAGGCCGATCAGCTCCCCTTTGCCGTTGAGCACCGGACTGCCGGAATTGCCGCCGGTGATGTCGTGGGTAGTCAGGAAACACACCCACATATCGTCGCCATTCCCGTATGCACCGAAATCCTTACGCTCCCACAGGGCCTTCAGCTCCTTGGGCACATGAAATTCATAATTGTCCGGATCTTCCTTCTCCATAACCCCATCAAGGGTAGTATAATAGTCGTAGTGCACGGCATCGGCGGGAAAATAGTCCTGCACCGTGCCATAGGTTAGTCGCATGGTGAAGTTGGCATCAGGATAGAACTTCTTGTCGGGTTGCATTTCCCTCAATCCGGCCACAAAGAGGCGATACCCCCTGGCTTGCGACTCATCGCTGTTGCCGGAGAGCTTGCGGATCTCGAAGAACTGCTCGTAAAAGGCGTTCACCAGCTGCAGGGCCGGGTCTTTAAGGATGGCCTTGGCGCTCGGTTTGGCCAGGAGGGCGTCCACTCTGGCCGGGCTGCTGAAGGCAGAGGATGAGAATACCTTGGCGGCATATTTTGCCCAGTCCCCTTTGTATTTTGAATGCAGCGACTTCAGTATGGCCGGCTGCTGGTCGGGCTCAACGTCCCTGTGGTACATCTCCAGCATGGCAGCCATGATCTTCTGGTCGGTTGGCTGGTGGTAGTCTTTGAAGAAGGCGGCGGACATTCCCTTCAGTCGTGCCTTTTCAGCGTCGACTTTGGCCTGGTCCCCCGATTCCAGGGCCTTGGCCAGGCCCTCAAAGCCTTTGGAGAAGCGCATGATCTCAGCACCGCTGGCAATGGCCTCGATGAAATAATAATAGGCCTCGTTGTATTTTTCCTTGTCTGAATATCCCTTGCTGATGAGCGTGAGGGCCTCGCCGTACTTTGCCTTGCGGTCCGGGCTGGCATTCACCCAGGCGGAGAACTGGTCTTCCAGGGCCTTTTTATCATCGTAAACCCTGAGGCGTTTCAGGCCACGCGACATGCCGATGAAGTTCTTCCAGTAATTGGAGATGCCGGCATATTTGCTTGCGTACTTGATGCGTACCTCGGCGCTGGCGTCCATGTCAGCTTTGAGGATTTCCAGCTTCTTCTCGCGGATCTTGATGCGGGTGGGCAGGGTGGATCCCAGGTTTTGCTGAATCCCGTATGAGGTCATATAGCGGGAGGTGCTGCCCGGATTGCCCATGATCATGGCAAAGTCGCCCTTCTTCACACCATCCATACTGACCGGCAGGAAATGTTTTGGGCGCAGGGGGACGTTGTCGGTGGAATAGTCTGCCGGCTTGCCGTCGGGGCCGGCATAAATACGGAAAAGGGAGAAGTCGCCCGTATGCCGGGGCCACATCCAGTTGTCGGTATCATAACCGAACTTACCGATGGAGGACGGGGGTGCCCCAACGAGCCTGACATCCTTGAACGTTTCGTAGACGAAAAGGTAATACTCGTTGCCATAGAAGAAGTCCTTGACCACGGCATCGTAATGGGTGCCTTCGGTAGCTTCCTTTTCGATGGCAGCCGAGCGTTCCTTGATCCTGGCAGCACGATCCGTTTCGCTCATGTCTGCCCTGATCCCTTCGAGCACGCGTGCGCTCACATCTTCCATACGTACCAGGAACTTGGCGGTCAGGCCTTCGTTCTTCAGTTCTTCCTGAAGTGAGCGGGCCCAGAAGCCGTCGGTGAGATAGTCGTGTTCCACGGAACTGTTGGCCTGTATGGCCCCATAACCGCAGTGGTGGTTGGTGAGCACCAGGCCCTGTCCGGAGATCATCTCCCCGGTGCAGCCGCGGCCGAAGATGATAATGGCATCTTTCAGGCTGCTATGGTTCACGCTGTAAATTTCTTCAGGCGTCAGCTGCAGGCCCATTTTCTGCATATCAGTGTAGTTGAGCCGCTCAACGAGCATAGGGAGCCACATGCCCTCATCGGCCCGCAGGCTGCCACCGAGCAGCACCGCAAAGCTTAAAGCAAGAAAAAGTTTTCTCATTAGTGTATTGGATTTGTGATTGTTACCTTATCATGGGTTGGTTTCGGAGTCGGGCATCAAACGTTGGGCATGGTCACACATATTCCTCGCCCTTTTCCACCTTGACGTCGTTCACGAACTGCCGGATCTGCTGCTCGTCCTCCCGCCGGCAGATCAACAGTATACCGTCATCTTCCACGATGATATATCCATCCATCCCCTGGATGACAGCCAGTTTGCCGGTAGGCATATTGATGATGCAATTATTTGTATCGTAAGCCATTACGTAATCACCTACGATGGAGTTCCCTTTCTCGTCCTTGACTTGGGTATCGTACAGCGAGCCCCAGGTGCCCAGATCGGACCAACCAAAGTCGGCAGCGATCACATGCACGTTATCGGCCTTTTCCATCACTCCGTAATCGATACTGATGCTCTTGCATACTGTATAGGCATTGACGATGAATGCCTGTTCATCAGGGGTGTTGAAAAGGTGTTGTCCTTTACTGAAGAGTTGATAGAGTTCCGGGAGATGTGCCTTGAACGCTTTCTGGACACTTCTCAGTGACCAGATGAAGATGCCCGAGTTCCAGAGGAAATCTCCGCTGGCCAGGAAGGACCTTGCCATCTCAAGCTGAGGTTTCTCTGTGAATGTCACCACTTTAGCTACGCGATGGTCCTTATTCCAGGCGTTTTTTTCATCGAATTGGATATAGCCGTAGCCGGTGTCCGGACGACTGGGGCGTATGCCGAGGGTAAGCAGCCATTCATTTTCTTCAGCGGCCCTCAGGCCGGCAAGGATATCGTTCCGGAATTCGTCCTCCTTCAGTATGATATGATCGGAGGGTGCAACCACGAGTACCGCATCAGGATCCATGGCGCCTATCTTATGTGTGGCATAGGCAATGCAAGGCGCGGTGTTCCGGCGCGAGGGCTCACTCAGGATATTCTGCGGCCGAATCCCCGGGAGCTGCTTTCGCACCAGATCAGTATAGTCGGCATTGGTGACGATGAAAATATTCTCCTCCGGGCATATCCCGCGGAAACGGCGTACCGTCTGCTGGATGAGGGTCTCCCCGGTTCCCAGGATGTCGATGAACTGCTTGGGATGGTCCTTGCGGCTCATGGGCCAGAACCGGGTACCCACGCCCCCGGCCATGATCACGCCATAGTAGTGTTCGTTCATTGAGAAGACAGGCTTTTATGCTTCCTGATCATTGAATTACGCATAATATGCGGCGGGCGCAAAGATAGGAAAACCCCGGTTAATACTCTCAGAGGATAGCCTGCCCGAACCTGGGGAACAGTCTATACCCGGACGCACACAGCACACAGCACATAGCACACAGCACATAGCACATAGAACATCCAACCGCCTTACCTTTGCCTTCATGAATTTGCTCAGTAAGATAAACCGCAGGCTTCACGTCTTTCTCATCCTGACCTCCATACTTTGCATGGCCCCGGCCTGCCAGCAGAGCCAATATCCCAGAAAGCACGTCAGAAAAAAGAAATGTGACTGCCCGACCTGGTCGTTCAATACCCCGCCAAAACCTGGTCCCTATCCTACCGTATACCTCCACCATCCACTCCGGTCCGATGCATCGCACGCCACATCACTGGTTTCAGCGAATCCAGCCATCTTCCCACTAGCCACTAGCCACTAGCCACTAGCCGCTAGCCACTAGCCACTAGCCACTAGCCACTAGCCACTGTCTGCCGAAGGCAGACCTGCCACTTTTTCCCTACCTTAGCAACTCCAATGGGACTATTGCGTGACATCGGCGCCTACCTGATCCTGATGCGGAGGGTGTTCACCCGGCCCGAGAAATCCAGCGTGTTCAGGCACCAGTTCTTTATCGAAGGGCAAAACCTGGGAATAGATTCCCTGGGAATCGTAGCGATCATCTCGGTGTTCATGGGTGCCGTGGTTGCCATCCAAACGGCCTTCAATATCGACAGTCCCCTTATTCCCGACTGGACCGTGGGCTTTACTACGCGCCAATCCGTCATCCTGGAGTTTTCGCCTACCATCATCAGCCTTTTTCTGGCGGGAAAGGTAGGATCGCGCGTTGCTTCAGAAATCGGCACCATGCGGGTGACCGAGCAGATCGATGCCCTGGAGATCATGGGGGTGAACTCTGCCGCCTACCTTATCTTCCCCAAGATCGTAGCCGCGGTGTTGCTGAACCCGATTCTGGTGATCATCAGCATGTTCCTGTCCATTTTCGGGGGCTGGGCCGCCACGGTGATGACCGGACTGGGCTCATCGGTACACTTCATCGAAGGGTTGCAGCTGGAATTCAGCCTGTACGATGTGTTTTATGCCCTCACCAAAACAATAGTGTTCGCTTTCCTGATCACCTCGGTGTCGGGTTTCCACGGATACACCATGAAAGGTGGAGCGCTGGAAGTGGGCCGGGCCTCCACCCGGGCTGTGGTATTCAGTTCCATCGCCATCATTGTGTTCAACCTCATCCTTACCCAGATCCTCTTGTCATGATCGAAGTGCAGCATATCTCCAAGGCCTTCGGCGACAAGCAGGTACTGAAGGATGTCAGCTTCTGCTTCGAGCCGGGCAAGACCAACCTCATCATCGGGCAGAGCGGCTCGGGCAAGACCGTACTGATGAAATGCCTGGTTGGACTGTTTGAAGTGGACCGGGGAGGCATCCTTTTTCATGACCGGGATTTCAGTGCCATGTCATTCAACCAACGCAAGGAAGTCCGCAAGGAGATCGGCATGCTGTTTCAGGGGGGCGCCCTCTTCGACTCCATGACCGTGGAGGAGAACGTCATCTTTCCCCTCACCATGTTCACCAATCAGAGCAGGGAGGAGAAAAAGGACAGGGCCCAGTTCTGCCTGCAACGGGTAAACCTTCAGGACACCGGTCATCTGTATCCTGCCGAGATCAGCGGGGGTATGAAGAAGCGTGTGGCCATTGCCCGGGCCATTGCCATGAACCCCAAATACCTGTTTTGTGACGAGCCCAATTCGGGCCTGGATCCAAAGACGGCCAACGTTATCGACAACCTCATCCACGAGATCACGCACGAGTTCAACATCACTACGGTGGTCAATACCCACGATATGAACAGTGTGCTGGAGATTGGCGACAACATCGCCTTCCTCTATCAGGGGGAGCTGAAATGGACCGGCGACAGCGGCAGCATCCTGCGTACCGACAGTCCTGAGATCAACGACTTCGTATTTTCCACAGAACTCACCCGGCGACTGAAGCGATGAGCATTACGGTAACTGACCTTGTATTGATCACTGCTTTGCTGTGGGCGGCCTGGAAAGGTTTTTCCCGTGGCCTTATCATCGAGGTGGCCAGCCTGGTAGCCCTCGTGCTCGGCACCTTCGCCGCCATCCGTTTTTCCGGTTTCGCCTCCAGGATCATCCTGGGCTATATGGACATGGATCCCCGCGTACTGCACGTGCTCAGCTTCTCGCTCACTTTCCTTGCCGTTATGTTGGTGGTGATCCTGCTGGGGCGCATCCTGGAGAAGATGGTGAACCTGATCATGCTTGGGCTCCTGAACAAGATCGCGGGAGCCGTCTTCGGAACGCTCAAAGTTGCCGTGGTCCTCAGCGTCATCATGCTGCTGGTCAACGCTGCAGACCCTTCTCATAAACTGATCCCGGAAAAGGAGCGACAGGGTTCCCGTCTGTATTTCCCCGTAGAGCGCCTGGCTCCCCTGCTGATGGGTTGGCTGGGTATGGACGAGATCCCGATCCGACCCGTGGAACTGGAGCCCACAGCGCCCTGAGCCTCAAGGATCAGGCGATCGAATGCTTATTTAGATCGGGACGGGTGCAGGACGTAAGATCCCTGCAAAGCCGGATACAGTGCGCTATGCCTTGATGGCTTTGACGCCCGGAAGTTCCTTGCCTTCGATGTATTCCAGCATGGCACCCCCTCCGGTGGACACATAGCTGACCCGGTCGGCCAGGTCATATTTGTTCACCGCGGCTACAGAGTCCCCTCCCCCGATGAGCGAAAAGGCCCCTTCATCAGTGGCATCGGCAACGGCCAGGGCGATCTCTTCGGTACCATGGGCGAAGTGCTCCATCTCGAACACCCCCATGGGGCCGTTCCATAAGATGGTCCTGGATTCCATGATGACATCGCGGAAGGTGCCGATGGTGAACGGACCGATATCCAGGCCCATCCAGCCATCCGGAATTTCGCTGGAATCTACTTCCATTCGCTCGGCCTCATTGTCGAAACGGTCGGCAGCAATGCAGTCCTCCGGTATAATCAGCTCCACCCCCTTTTCCCGGGCCATCTCTATGGCTTCCCGGGCCACCCCGATCAGGTCTTCTTCCACCAGGGAGCTTCCTACGGACCTGCCCTGGGCCTTGAGGAAGGTGAACATCATCCCGCCCCCGATAAGGATATTGTCAGCCTTGTCAAGCAGGTTGCGGATGATCTCGATCTTACCGCTGATCTTGGCCCCGCCGAGCACGGCGGTGAAGGGACGGTGGATGTCGTGGAGCACTTTGTCTATATTGTTCAGCTCCTGGTCCATGAGGTAACCGAACATCTTATCCGTGGGAAACAATTCGGCGATGATGGCCGTGGAGGCATGGGCGCGGTGGGCCGTGCCGAAGGCGTCGTTCATATACGCATCGCCGAGGGCGGCAAGACGTGCAGCAAAGTCCCGGTCCCCCTTTTCTTCTTCCTTATAAAAACGAAGGTTCTCCAGCAGCAGCACTTCCCCCGGCTTCAGGCCAGCGGCCAGGCTTGTAGCCGCTTCCCCAATGCAGTCCGGGGCAAACCTTACCTCCACCCCGAGAACTTTCCCGAGATAGGGCAGCAGATGACGCAGGGAGTATTTGTCCTGTGGGCCTTCCTTGGGCCGTCCCAGGTGCGACATGAGGATGGGCGAACCGCCTTCCGCCATGATTTTGCGGATGGTGGGCACTGCCGCATCAATGCGCGTGGTGTCGGTAATGTTCATGCCGGCGTCGAGCGGTACGTTGAAATCAACGCGGACCAGGACCCGTCGTCCATGGAATGGGTATGTGTCAATGGTATGCATAGTACGTTGGATTGCCTGGCAAAGATAAGGCATATTCCAGCCTCTGGGAATCCGGCCCACCCGGACTCTGGTCGTGGAATTCTTATTAACTTCCGGGCATGAAAGCATTCGAAGGACATATACCCGACAAGCTTCCCGGCATCCCTACTTCCATTTTTGCAGTAATGACCCAGCTGGCCACCCGCCACCAGGCGGTGAACATGGCCCAGGGTTTCCCCGACTTCCCTGTATCACCGGAGCTTATAGGCCTTGTAGATAAGTATATGAAGGAGGGTAGAAACCAATATGCCCCCATGCCCGGGGTACCTGAGTTGCGCCGGGCCATTGCTTCCAAGGTTATGGCTGCCTATGAGGTTGCCTACGACTGGGAGTCAGAGATCACCGTGACGGCCGGGGCAACCCAGGCGATATTTACTGCCATCACTGCCTTTGTGCGCGACGGCGACCAGGTGATCGTGCTGGAACCGGCCTACGACAGCTATGCCCCTGCCGTAAGACTGTGCGGCGGTACGGTGCGCTTCGTGCGTATGCAGCACCCCGCCTATACCATTGACTGGGACGAAGTGCAGCGCAACGTGACCCGAGATACCCGTATGATCATCGTGAACAGCCCGCACAACCCCAGCGGAGCGGTATTCACCATGGAAGATATGCTCAGGCTGCAGCGCATCGTAGCCGGAACCGATATCCTGGTGATCAGCGATGAGGTGTACGAACACCTTATCTACGATGGGCTGGCGCACGAGAGTGCCTGCCAGTATCCTGAACTGGCCAAACGGGCCCTCATTATGGGCTCCTTTGGCAAGACCTTTCATGCCACCGGATGGAAAACAGGTTATTGCCTTGCACCCGAAGAACTGATGCACCGCTTCAGAATGGTCCACCAGTTTGTGGTGTTCTGCTCCAATACCGCGGTTCAATATGCCATTGCAGAGTTTCTGGAGGATGAACGGAACTACCTGGGTCTTCCTGATTTTTACCAGGCCAAGCGAGACCTCTTCCTCGACCTGCTGAAAGATTCCCGCTTCAGGGCCAGCCCGGCCTCTGGAACCTATTTCCAGCTCCTGGACTACTCGGCCATCTCCGATCTTCCGGAGGAAGAGTTCGCGCGTTGGCTGACCACAGAACACGGCATCGCGGCCATACCCTGCTCGGCATTCTACCAGCGTGCGGTGGATAACGGGGTACTGAGGTTCTGCTTCGCCAAAACGGAAGAAACCCTGAGAAAAGCCGCATCTATCTTATGCAGGATCTGAGGATCAGCCTGATACAGGATGAACTGGTCTGGGAGGACCCGGCAGCCAACCGTGCCCGCTTCCAGGCCATACTGGAAAGTATGGAAGATACGGACCTGGTCCTGCTCCCCGAGATGTTCTCAACAGGGTTTACCGTCCACCCGCAGAGGGTAGCCGAATCCATGGATGGCACTACCATACAATGGTTGCGGCGTATGGCCCGCGAAAGCGGGAAGGCGATGGCCGGAAGCCTGATTGTGAAGGAAGGTGAATCCTATTATAATCGCCTGGTATTCTGCCATCCCGATGGAGCATTGGAGCATTACGACAAACGCCATCTGTTCAGGATGGGGGGGGAACACCTGCGTTTCGGCATGGGAAACCACAACATCATGGTGAACTACCGGGGTTGGAAAATCAGGCCGCTGATATGCTATGACCTCCGTTTCCCCGTGTGGGCCCGCAATCGCTATTCCGAAGGGAACTACGATTACGACCTGCTCCTGTACCTGGCCAATTGGCCCCGAGCCAGGCGCCACCACTGGATGACGCTCCTTTCGGCCAGGGCAATTGAAAACCAATGCTATGTGGCTGGCTTGAACCGTGTAGGCACGGATGGAGCGGGGGTATCCTACAGTGGAGATTCCCGGGTGATCGGACCTGGTGGAGAAGAGATTACGGTAGCGGGAGAGGAGGCTCCCTGCGTGTTGCGGGCCACCCTCAGCGCAGAAGCACTGTCGGGGATACGCAACCGCTTTCAGGTGGCCCTCGACTGGGATCCTTTTTCCATTGACTAAGGCCGGGGCTAAACGCTACATTTGTGGCGGGAATCGAAATATTTGCGTATTTCGCCCGATCTTAGAAACTACATACCTCATAACACATGAATATCGTGATTGCCGGTGACGGAGAGGTCGGATTTCACCTGGCCAAAATGCTGTCCGGCGAAAGTCATAATATCACCATTGTCGACCCCCACAAAGAACTGCTCCGACTGGTTGAAAGCCATAGCGATCTACTGACCATAACCGGGGACTCCACCTCGGTGGGCATACTGGAAAGTGCCAGGGTAAACCGGGCCGACCTGTTGCTGGCCGTGGTGCACGACGAGCACACCAATCTGCTCACCTGTATCCTGGGGAAACGCCTGGGCGCCAAGCGCACCATCGCCCGCATCAACAATACTGAATACCTTGAGGATGAATACACTGCCTTTTTCCGCAGCATAGGTGTGGATGAGCTGGTTTGCCCAGAGCGTATCGCCGCCCAGGAGATCATCAAGCTGTTGCGGCAGGCCGCGGCAACCGAAATCTTCGATTTCTCCGGCGGCAACCTCCAGCTCTTCCTCATCAAGCTGGATGAGAACTCCCTGGTGATCGGAAAGACCCTGGACGAGATCGCCCAGGAAAACGCCAACCTGGAGTTCAGGGCCGTGGCCATTCACCGCCAAGGGGATACGATCATACCGAAGGGTAACGATGGTTTCCGGGTGAATGACCTGGCCTATGTAATCACCAAGCCGGATGGCATCGATGAACTGTTGCGTCTGGGAGGGAAGACCAGGGTGGACATCCGCAACATCATGATCATAGGCGGAGGGCGCATCGGCCGCAAGCTCGCCCTGGCCCTCGAAGATGAGATGAACATCAAGCTCATCGAAATGGACAAGGAGAGATGCAACGTCCTGGCCGATGTGCTCAACGATACCCTGATCATCAATGGGGATGCCAGGGATTTCGAACTTCTCGAAGATGAGGGGATACGGAATATGGATGCCTTCATCGCGGTCACCAATGATTCAGAGACCAACATCTTCACCTGCCTGCTGGCCAAGAAACTTGGGGTGAAGCGCGTAATCCCGCTGGTGGAAAACATCGACTACATCGACATCTCCCAGAATATCGGGATCGAGACCATCATCAACAAGAAACTCATAACGGCAAGTCATATCGCCCGTTTCACCATGAGCGCAGAAGTGGCTTCCATAAAGTGCCTGCATGGCATCGATGCCGAGGTACTGGAATTTGTGGTGAAGGCGGGGTCTTCAGTCACGCAGAGCCCTATTCGCGACATCCGCATGCCCCGTGGCGCCATCATCGGTGGGATCATCCGCGATGAGGAGAGCCACATCGCTGTGGGCAAGTTCCAGATCAAGGAAGGCGACAAGGTGGTGGTATTTGCCCTGCCCGAAGCCATCGCCAAAGTGCAGCGGCTCTTCTGAGTCCCGCCCTGCACCTGGGGAGATCCCGCTTCAGGAAGTATAACCGCCATGCCCCGCAACAGCAAGATAAATACCGGCATCGTAAGCAAGATCATCGGCCTGCTCCTGCTGATCGAAGGGGTCTTCATGCTTAGCGGCATCCCCTTTTCATTGTATTACGGGGATCAGGACTGGACCTTCCTGTTAGGCAGCGGGGCCTTCACCATGATCTCCGGACTGCTGGCCTATTCCCTGAACAAGCAGGCCGACAACAACGGCATAGGCAAGCGCGAAGGGTACATCATCGTCAGTTTTTCCTGGATCGCTTTTTCGGTCTTTGGTGCCCTGCCCTTCTGGATGAGTGGGGCCATCCCGTCGTATACCGATGCCTTCTTCGAAACCATGTCGGGCTTCACCACCACGGGGGCCAGCATACTTACCGACATCGAGTCTATGCCCAAAGGGCTGCTCTTCTGGCGCAGTATGACCCACTGGCTCGGGGGTATGGGAATCATCGTCCTTTTCCTTGCTATCCTCCCGCTACTCGGTATTGGGGGAATGCAGATGTTCACCGCCGAGGTTCCGGGCCCATCTCCCGACAAACTGCATCCCCGGATCAAGGAGACCGCCAAGCGCCTCTGGGTGATCTACGTGGCGCTCACCCTGGTACAAACAGGACTGCTCATGGCCGGGGGCATGCCGCTGTTCGACAGTCTGTGCCATGCCTTCGGAACCATGGCCACCGGGGGATTTGGTACCCAGAATGACAGTATAGCTGGTTATTCCCCATACATCCAGTATGTTATCACTTTGTTCATGATCCTGGCAGGGATGAACTTCACCCTGCATTTCCTACTCATCAAAGGGGAGTGGCGTAGGGTGGGGAGGAATGATGAACTGAGGTTCTACCTCTTTGTGATGGGCCTTTCCACCTTGATTATCGCGGCCGCTGTGTATTTCGGCCATTTCCTGGGAGCTGAGGAAGCCTTTCGGCATGCCTTGTTCCAGGTGGTATCCATAGTCACCTCCACCGGATTTGTTACTACCGATTACCTCCTTTGGCCCACCCTGGCCTGGTTCGTACTCTTCATGCTCATGTTTACCGGAGGATCGGCCGGCTCCACCGGAGGGGGGATTAAAATGGTCCGCCACCTCATCCTCTTCCGTAACAGCTTTCTTGAACTTAAGCGCCAGATCCATCCCCAGGCGGTCATCCCCGTGCGACTGAACAAGAAGCCAGTCAGCCAGGACATCGTATTCAACGTGCTGGCCTTCTTCCTGATCTATATGACCATTTTCGCCGGGGGATCCCTGATCATGACCTTTATGGGGCTGGATTTCAGCACGGCCATGGGATCTGTCATCGCCTCCCTGGGGAATATCGGACCGGGTCTGGGCAGTGTAGGACCGGTGGGCAATTATTCTGCCATCCCCGACGCAGGCAAATGGTTCCTGTCGTTTCTGATGCTGCTGGGCCGACTGGAACTGTTCACGGTGCTCATACTGTTTTCCAGGGCATTTTGGAGGCATTGACCAGATAGTGAGTGGTATACCTTCATATCGAAGAATCTGGGACATCTCCTTTCCCATCATCATCTCCCTTTTGGCCCAGGACCTGATCCAGGTGATCGACACGGCCTTCCTGGGAAGGGTGGGTGAGGTGGAACTGGGTGCTTCGGCCATCGGCGGACTGTTCTATTTTCTGTTGTTCATCGTTGCCTTTGCTTTCGGTAGCGGGGCGCAGATCGTAATAGCCCGCAGGAACGGGGAAAAGGACTTTGAAGGCGTGGGCAGGGTGATGGACCAGGGCATTTATGTGCTCGTTGGACTTGCCGTGCTCATTTTTGTGGTCTCCCGCCTCTGGGCCATCGACCTGATCGAACTGCTAATCAGCTCACCCCAGGTGGCATCAGCCAGTAAGGAATACCTCGACGTGCGTATATGGGGCATCTTCTTTGCCTGCCAGAACATCGGTTTCCGTGCATTATACGTCGGGATTACCCGCACCCGCCTGCTCACCTACAATGCGTTTTTCATGGCCGGCATCAACGTGGTGCTCGATTACGCCCTGATCTTCGGGCATTTCGGGCTTCCGGAAATGGGACTGGAAGGCGCTGCCCTGGCCTCAGTCATTGCGGAAGGCTGCTCCACCCTTTTCCTGTTCATCGCCACCCGCTACGCCCTTGACCCAAAGCATTACGCCCTCTTCCGCTTTGTCCCACCAGACCTGAAAGTGATCCGCAGTGTCCTCGACCTCAGCGTTTTCATCATGTTGCAGTACTTCCTTTCGATGTGCGCCTGGTTCCTCTTCTTTATCATTATCGAACGCCTGGGTGAACGTGAGCTCGCCGCCTCCAACATCGTACGCAGCGCCTATATGATCCTGATGATCCCGATGTGGGGCTTTGGGTCGACAACTAATACCCTGGTTAGTAATGCTATAGGAGAAGGACGTCCAGATCTTGTCCTGCCCATCACCTGGAAGATCATCCGCCTCAGCAGTCTGGCTGCCGCGTTTATGGTAACCCTCAGCCTCCTTTTCCCTCATCAGATCCTATCCATATACACCAATGATCCGGGGCTGAGGCAGGCTTCCCTGCCCATCCTCTATGTCATCCAGGGGTCCCTGTTCATGTTTTCCCTATGCATGGTGTTCTTCAGCGCAGTTTCCGGTACTGCCGCCACCCGCACCGGCCTGGTAATCGAGGTCATTACGCTCAGCATGTACGTCAGCATGACCTGGTACCTTGGGATCCACCTCAGGTTGGCCGTACATCAGGTGTGGTTTGTGGAATATCTTTACGTGTTCGTTATGGGGGCCCTTAGCTGGTGGTACCTGCAGAGCGGCCGCTGGAAAAAGCTGAAGGTGTGAGCCTTCATCCCTGAACTGCCTAAAGGGAAAGCAATACCTATCGACGATTCCATATATTTGCATCAACCATAAGCCTCTCATCTTGCCTGCCCTATCAGCCGTTATCCTGACGTTCAACGAGGAACACAACATCGGACGATGTATCGATTCCGTGGCAGGCCTGGCGGAAGATATCGTAGTGGTGGATTCCTTTTCTACCGATGCCACCGAGGAGATCTGCCGGGAGAAAGGGGTCCGTTTCATCCGGCACCCGTTTGAAGGCTATATCCAGCAGAAAAACTGGGCCCTGACCCAGGCCCGTTTCGACCATTGCCTCTCTCTGGATGCCGACGAGGCGCTGTCCCCTGCATTGAGGTCATCCATTGAAGCCCTTCCCGGGGTATGGGATGCCGAAGGCTATACCATGAACCGGCTGACCAATTATTGTGGACGATGGATCCGCCATTGCGGCTGGTATCCGGATGTCAAGCTAAGGCTGTTCGACCGTCGGCTCGGGAGCTGGGAGGGCATCAACCCCCACGATGAGTACCGCTTGCGTAAAGGAGGACGTACCCGTCATCTTAGGGGGGATATCCTTCATTACAGCTATTATACCATATCGGACCATATCCGGCAGGTGGAGCATTTCAGCAGTGTGGCGGCCGGCGCCCTTCACGAAAAGGGAGTAAGGGCAGGATGGGTGAAGCTCTACCTTAGCCCTACCGCCAAGTTCTTCCGGGATTATCTGCTGAATGCCGGATTTCTCGACGGTTTCGAAGGCTTCACCATCTGCAGGGTCTCCGCCCTGGCCACCTTTATTAAGTACGCCAAGCTGCGCCATCTTCATAAACAATCCACTGTTTCCCATGATCCACATTGATAGCATCCAACGCCTGATCATAAGCCGCACCGACGCCATGGGCGATGTAGTGCTGTGCCTGCCACTCGCCGGCTATCTCAAGCAGCTCAACCCTTCCCTCGATATCGTCTTCCTGGGACGCACCTATACCCGACCTATCCTTGAAAGCTGCCAGCATACCGATGGCTTCCTGAATTGGGATGTGATTAGCCAGATGGCTGAAAGAGAGGCGATAAACGCACTTAAGGAGGTACAGGCCGATGCCATTCTCCATGTTTTCCCCCGTCGGGAGATTGCGGAACTGGCCCGTAAGGCAGGCATCCCCCACCGCATCGGCACCAGTGGGAGGCTCTTTCATTGGAAAGAAGTAAACCACCGCGTGAGGTTCAGCCGCCGTCGTTCTTCGCTTCACGAGGCACAGCTCAACTTCCGCCTGCTCGAGCCCGTGGGTATCAAGCATATCCCTTCCACTGACGAAATCCGGGCCTGGTATGGCCTTAGTGCTCCTTCCATTGAACTGCCCATCGACAGGGTGGAAGGAAGGAAATTAATCATCCTTCATCCGGGATCGCGGGGGAGTGCGCGGGAATGGGGACTGATGCGCTTCGCCGAGCTGATCTGGATGCTGCGGGAGGAACGCTACGACGTTTTCCTCACAGGTACGGAAGAGGAAGGGCTGGGGTTCCGCGACATGCTTGTGAAGCCCTACCCTCATGTAACCGATGTGAGCGGAATGATGGACCTGCCCATGCTGATGGCCTTTATCGCTTCGGCCGATGCCCTGGTAGCGGCCAGTACAGGGCCCCTCCATCTGGCAGCAGCCCTGGGGATAAAGGCAATAGGCATCTATCCGCCCATACGCCCCATGCACCCGGGCCGTTGGGCCCCCCTGGGCGCCGATGCCCATGCCCTGGTGCTCGACAAGACGTGCAACTCCTGCAGGCGCCGCGGGCCATGCCGCTGTATGGAAGACATTGATCCGGCATCAGTGAAACAGCTCCTCGATGCCTGAAAGGCATTTATCTGTCTGGAAAGAACCCCACACAATCCTCCAAGCCCTTGACAACCGCATCAGAGATTCCCGGCGAATGGCTGGCCATCGTTAACCCCAATGCAGGGAGGCGAAAGGCGGAGAAGGATTGGGCGGAGATCTCGGGCCGGCTCGTTGCGGCCGGCATTCCCTTCCATGCCGTGTTCACCCACCATCGCGACCATGCTACAAGGCTCAGCGCGGAATACCTGCGCAAGGGCTTCCATAAGTTCATCGTGGTGGGTGGGGACGGCACCCTGAACGAAGTAGTGAATGGACTGCTGATGCAAGACGCCGTGGAACCGCTGCGCACCTGCCTGGGAATGATCCCGGTGGGCACGGGCAACGACTGGAGCAGGTATCATGAGGTTCCTACGGATTATGCCGGGGCCGTTAACGTGCTCAGCAAAGGACGCTGCATGCTGCATGATATCGGTAAGCTCCGCATGAACGGAAGCGAGCGCTACTTCATCAATATGGCGGGCATGGGCTACGATGGCCTGGTGGCCCAGAAAACGAACGAGCAGAAGGACAAGGGAAGGGGAGGCCCCTTGTCCTATATGGTGAACCTGCTGCTCAGCCTCTTCTCCTATAAAATGGTCCCCGCCAGGATCATCCTGGATGGGAAAGAGATCAGCACCCGGCTATTCAGCTTAAGCGTAGGGGTGTGCAAATACAACGGGGGTGGTATGATGCAGGCGCCCCTTGCCCTTCCCGACGATGGACTGCTGGACCTGACCGTGATACGCAAGCTCAGCAAGTTTGCAGTCCTCAGGAATGTGCCCAAACTTTTCGATGGTTCCTTTACCCGGCTGCCAATGGTATTCACGGACCAGGGGGATAACATTTCCATTGAGGCCGAAGGGCTGCTCATCGAAGCGGATGGGGAGTCGGTAGGTCAGACACCCTGCAGCATCGGTATCCTGCCACGGGCCCTCCATGTAATTACCGGCCGTCAGGAATGATCCCTTGAACCCTGGGAGTGTCCCGCCTCGCGTATCAGCACCAGCAGGCGCTCCACGGCTTCCGATTCTGGGACATTGCGTTCCACCAGCTTTCCGGCACGAAAGAGGCTTACCCTGCCTTCACCTGAGCCAATGTAGCCAAAGTCGGCACCTTCCATCTCCCCCGGACCATTGACTATGCATCCCATGACCGCGATCGTCATCCCGGGCATACCCCCTGTTCTTGCTTTCACTTCCTCCAGTACCCTGCTGATGTCGAACCGGGTCCTGGCACAGCTCGGACAGGCGATGTATGTGGTACGGGTCACCCGGCGGCCGCAGTCCTGAAGCAGCTGGAAGGCCGCTGCCACCAATCGGGGATGGGTCACCACCAGCCCATCGGCCAGCCCATCAATGAGGAAGGGGGCGCAGTGGAGGGCAAGCCCATAGGCCCCGGCCGGGGCCGCGCCAGCGCCGATCAACAGCGGGCGCATCTCACCGGAAGCCATGCTTTCGGCCACCGTCTCAAGCGCTGGCCGGATCGCGGCTGCTTCCCCTACTTCTATGTAAAGGTATGCCTCGGCAGGCAAGGCAGTATCGTAAAGGACAGAGAGGGCATCCGGCGCTTCCCCCTCGACAGGCTGCACCAGGCGGCCATCTTCCAGCATGGCCAGGTCGGCGCAAGGACTGCCACAGCCTTCATCCCCACCCCAAAAAGTAGATGGAAGGATGACCTTCGGGGGAAGGTCCCCTCCGAGCAAGACATTGTCAGCCGTTTTTCTGCGGAAATAATGAAATGAATCCCAGGGGTATACCTTGTCATATACTGACACCTCCTGTGGCTTTCCGAGCGTACTGAGTTTCAGGGCGAGAGGAATCTCCAGCAAGGGGTCCCCGGTGATGGAAACCCTCAGGGTATCTCCCAGTCCGTCCATCAGCAAGGGGCCGATGCCGGCCACCGAACGGATCATCCCTTCCTCCCCGCTCCCCGCTTCGGTAACACCCAGGTGCAGGGGAAACATATCGCCCCGCGCTTTCAGCCGCGCAGCCAGAAGCCGCGTGGAATGCACGGTGACGGGCACACTGCTCGACTTCATGGAAAGCACCAGGTCGTAGAATCCGAGGTCACGGAATAGGTCGATGAACTCCAGGGCCGAAGCCACCATGCCTTCGGGGGTGTGGCCCCAGGCATCCAGGATTCGGCGGGACAGCGAACCGTGGTTTACTCCGATGCGGATGGCGGTGCCATGCTCGCGGCAGCGCTCCACCAGGGGCTGCAGGCGCCGGCGTGCCTCATCCCTCAGGCGTTCCAGGGGCCAGCCCAGGGTGCCAAGACGGTCGACATAGTTGCCGGGGTTGATCCTCACTTTGTCCACATGAAGGGAAGCCTCCAGTGCCGCCTCCGGCAGGTAGTGGATGTCGGCGATCAGGGGGACCTCACATCCTGCCGCACGCAAATCCTGACGGATACCTTGCAGGGCCCGGGCATCTTTCAGGGTGGGCGCCGCCACCCTCACCAGGTCACAGCCGGCTTCCGCCAGTGCAATGACCTGATTTACTGTTGCCTTACGGTTCAGGGTATCGGTATTGGTCATCGACTGCACGCTCAACGGGTGCCCGCCACCCAGCCACACCCGGCCAACCCTGACCGGACGGGGGAAATATCCCCGATAATCCATGCCTTCTGTATGGTTCATGACCGTTGCTGTCCCCACAAATTTACCTATTTTGCAGGGTCATGGCGGTTATCCGTACCCTGTTCCTCTTATTCACGGGCATTGCCTTGGGGTTCAATGCCCTGG
>ERZ795054.1001-NODE-1001-length-29506-cov-5.222607_pt1 | contig 29506 bp, 28 predicted proteins | sample MGYA00375138_ERZ795054 | MGnify/ENA primary metagenome ERZ795054 (study PRJEB30183, sample SAMN05720215) | anaerobic digester metagenome | isolation source: active sludge of municipal wastewater-treating anaerobic digesters | place: USA | collected 2014-12-23 ... | reverse complement strand
TCGAATGAACGGCATTCGGCAATTATATCTCCGAAAGGATCTATTACCATTGAACAACCGTTCTTAAGCTGATCATCGTCCATACCTATGGGATTTGAGAATATAACATATACTGCACTATCATAAGCCCGTGAGGGAAGCCATTTCATGAGCCATGCCCTGCCCTTCATCCCGTCAAACTCGAGTCTCAGGGATGTCGGATCATTCTCACGGTTTTTCCACAGCCCGGGGTCAACAAAACCGGCACCCGGACGGGTTGACGGAGTACACATCGTAACATGAGGCATAAAGATAATATCGGCACCAAGCAGCTTTGTCGCTCTTACATTCTCTATAACATTGTTGTCATAACAGATTAGTATACCGCACTTCCAGCCCAGAAGATCAAAGACAGTGTAACCATTCCCGGGCGTGATATACTTATTTATGAAAGGATGCAGCTTCCTGTGCTTCGCAACTAAACCATTCCTGTCAACACAGACATATGCCTTGAAGATGTTATCCTTTTCATCTTTCTCAAACAGACCGGCCAGCACAACAATGTCATTTTTTTCTGCAATATGTTTAAGTCTGCTAACAGTCTCCCCGCCCGGAATATATTCTGCCAGATCAAGCATCTGCTGCTTCGAGAGGTTTCTTGCAAAAGTGTAACCCGTCACAGAACACTCGTGAAATGCAATTACCTGAGATCCCTGCAACGCTGCTTTCCCGGCAAGCTTTTCTATAACACCAAGGTTATATTCCTTGTCACCACTGTGATTCTCAAACTGTCCAGTTGAAATTTTAATCCTGTTCATTTCATTTCACTTTTGTAATTGTTACCTCCCCCAGCAACCCTGATGCCTGCAATGCATCACCGGGCCTGATCTCATTCACATTGATCCAGGTTTTCCGTTCGTTTTCAGGGAGCCTGCTGTCACCAATCAGCCTGTTTACCCAATTATTGACCACACTGATTTCTACCTCATTCTCTCCTTCCCTGATCAGCTTTGTAATATCTGTTCTCCATGGGGAACACCATACACCACCCGCTATCCCGCCATTGATCTTTACCTCAGCCATTACACCAACCTGCCCCAGATTAAGAAAAATTTTTTCTCCAGGCTCAGGTTTCTCCAACCTGAAAGAATTTTTGTATACAGCTGTGCCAGAATAATATTTTATCTTTTCGTCCGGACTTTGTGACCAGTCTTCCGGTGGACTCATCATTACCGGACCATCGGGTCCGCGCATCGATTTATCGAACATCACCTCCCAGGATGAATTGAACTTAGCCACCAGTTCATGCTCCTGAAAGTTGGTCTCATTTTTCCCGGGAACAGGATTCCCTTTTTTCCTGAAAACAATAAATGCACTTTCACGGGGATCAAGCCTGAGAGGGACGGTGGTTGTTCTATCATCCGTTATGAAATCAGGAAGCTTCCGTATTGACCCATTTGTTGCATCCCACAGCTCAGGTTGCTTCCCTGACGTTCTGAATGTCGCTGTGAAAACGGTTAAGGTATCACTCTGGTTTGTAAGGAAGTAAATATCAATATCTTTAAGTCTCCGGTGTATCCAGAGTACCGGTATGTTACCTTTAAGTGATACATCCGGGAGAACTTCCAGCTCATTTAATGCTGACTGAAGGTCAATACCGTAAAAAACATTCCCGTTGAAGGAAGGATTTCTTTTTTCTCCCGGACCGCCTGTATCGCCCCATAATTCACCAGCCATTGTTTCCACATTTTTATCCGCCTGCGGATAATTCTCCAGACTGGGTGATTTTTTCGGAGGCGGGCCGTATACAGACGCTCCCTCTGAAACAAGCTCCTTTATCTTTGACAGTAATTCCGGTCTCATATTATCGAGAGGAGGTAGAACCATCAGTTCATATCTCACACCGTCGGGGAGTACAAGCCTGCCGTTTTTTACCGATAACCTGGTCAGAATAACTTCTGCATTGATATAATCGAATGAATATCCTTCAGGGAGTTCAGGTATCCTTGCTCCTGTCATTTTGGGTACATCCTCCCCGATGAAATAACACACATCATTTACAGGCAATCCTCTTCTGAGCATGAACATGCAACGCCTCTGGTAATCCATCCAGTGCTTCGATTGTTCAAACCATGTATTCTTTCTGTTGAATTCAGTCCCGAACCATGCATTTATTCCTGGTGTTTTGTCCTCATAAGGCTGATGTATATAAAGGTGAAGTATAACCTGGTTAATTCCTTCGGTATAGCTCCAGTCACCCCGTTTCTTAAGCATTTCGGGATAACGCTGGTATGCCATTCCCGCAGAAGTATAAGATTCGGCGGATACTGATCTTTTTCCGTAAATATGTGCTGCCGATGATGCCGCCCGGCACTCAATATTCCCCAGCGAACCTTCATTCCAGAATTCACCTGCAACGTCATGGCTCCGGCCGCCGTACATAAGAAACTCTGAAGGGAAACCCCAGTGACCGTAATTCTCGAGCCATATCCTCAATCCCTGATCCTGGCAAAGTTCACGGAAGCCGCCGACATAATCATAAGCGATGCGGTCGGCAACAAGCCGGCGAAGGTCCCACAGAAATCTGTCTGACTGACCTGCAGAGCCGACTATCCGTCCCGTAAGAACAGGCATCCAGGGCACCGGATCATATCCGTATCTACGTGTAAAATCCTCAATCAAGCCATCCGTCCAGTTCTGAGAACCCTGTTCATAGCTGTCAAGGACTATGTGTTTCAATGCAGACCTGTTTTCTTCAGGGATCCTTTTCAGAAGTTTCCCCACATATGAATTAAAATGGCTTTTCAGGTGAACTTTATTCATCTTATCAACCTCCCATCCCATCGCATGCGGAGCTGCAGCAGCATTCCTTGTACCGGTCGGTACGGCACAAATACGCGTTATAAGCCATTTGCCCCGGGGAGCTTCCCAGATGATAGTATCCCCCGTCAGACTGCCGGTTATGTCCAGAACTTTTTCCGGATTGGTGATCATTTCCGGTGTCCCATTTTCCGGAACTGATCTCCAGAGATATGCATCCCACATCGGGAACGGGGTCTGGCACATCTTGCCGAGTTGTTTTTCAATATAATTTTCTATTCGGGGAGATGAGGAAATTGAAATTTCAGCAAGTCCTGCATTGGCGGCGATATTATCACGGTTAGTCAGATAATTACTCAGGTTAAAATTATTCATTACCAGCCTGAATCCTGTGGAAGTAACTTCCGGAAAACTTACCGATACCGGTCCTGACGGCATGGGACCTACATTCAATGCCCTGTTACTTCTGTCGTAACGGAATTTCCTGATGCTCCGGAATCTTCCAGGTTCCCCTGCCTGAAGCTCCATATCGGCAGCAAAAGGTATATCAGAGGGATAGAGGATCAGTGAACGTGCGGTAAATGGGTTAGTAGTTTTAAAATCCACAGTGATTTCGTTGCTGTTGCCGGCCCGTTTGAAATAACAGATTGTCGATGTATCACCGTCAGCAAGCAGGGTATGAGTTCCAAGATCAGGAAAAGAGATGATTTCCGGATTGAGGGTTGACATGGTCAGATCATCATTCTCAGGAAGCGGATAAGCAAGTACTTTCACATCCTGATAAAAACCTTCCGGTCCTGGCAGCCGGTTAATAATCTTTTCACCTCCGTCAACACGGATCTCAGTGGTCACCAGATACCTCATTGATTGAGGAGGACTGATCCACGGTCCTCCCGACTGGCTCCATCCCGGTGAATTGAAAAAGCCAATGTTTACTCCTAACCTTTTACCCTCGCTTACAGCATGTACTATCAGCTTCCACCAATCTTCGCTCAGAGTTGATGGCTCGCCGTATGTCATGCCCTCGTTGCCTATATTACCGATCAACGCTTCACCGATCCCTACCCTGGCCATGGCTTCAAGATCCCGTGTTATTCCCTCCTTTGAATGGTTATCACTGATCCAGTACCAGTAAACCCAGGGTTTAACAGAATCAGGGGGAACTGTAAAACCCTCAGCCAGCATATCAGAAGTAACCGGATCGCCCGGAACAGTAGCAGTGCGACATCCTGCCAGCAGTAAAATGATAAAAGCTAAATAGGTTATTATTCGCATTGTTTTGAATTGATATCTGTATTTCGCTCTGAGCTCTGAGCTCTGAGCTTATAAAACCCACCCCAAACCCCTTCCGGGAGGGATTTTAATGACTGCAGACCTGAACTTTTACCCTCTTCTCCCGGTCCCTGAGACAAGTCATCCAAAAGACAATTCAGGGAGGAGTTCTAACGCTTTATGAACTCACTGAGCTGCTTCTGTCCGGAAATATCATTTATTGTCAGTTTATCGAGCTCAATAAATGAACTGTCGGATTTATCAACTATTTTAATATTCCGGCAAAGTCCCGAGAATAAAATCCTGATCAGGCTTTCAACATTATTTTTTATAGGGGTATGGATCCAGGAAAATTCTTCAGGTCCGCTCTGAAGCGATCTTTCGGTGTCAAGACGATATTGCTCCTTTATTTTTCCGGCAAATTCCTGCAGATCGTCACTTGCCATCCATCTCTTCCCTGTGAGAGGGATAACATTCTTATGTTCAAGAATTTCGAAATAATCCCATTCCAGTTTCCTGTTACCGAAAGAGAGAAATTTGGGATTAATATTTGCAACGGATAAAACGTCATTTTCCTCATCGTAACGGAAGCGGAGTTCCTTGCAGTCGATCCCGTATTTTGCTGTAAGAGCTACATTTAAGCTTCCGAAATATTTTATGTTCCTGCCGTTGATCTCTTCCTGTCTGCTAAGGGACCGGGTGAATTTAGTATCTATTTCGAATAAATTGAGTTCAAGGATACTACGGATCTGGGTGATCTGGAAATGTCTGTCCTTCAAATAATTATTTTCTTCCTGCAATTTAAGGTTCTGCTTCAGCAATTCATTATTCTTCTCATCAAGAGCATCAATATTTCCCTGAAACTGTGAAACCCGTACATTGAGATTGATAAGTTGCTGTATCCCGAAAATGATCATACCGGCAGCAAAAACTATCAGTCCCCATAATATAAGTTTATTTGTAAGAAGAAATATTGACAGGATTATTAAAAGAACGACTATAAGGTATTTCCTGTTCTGCTTAAAAATGTTCTGAGTCCTGACCATATCAGATTGGCAAATTCATTAAAATATCTCTGGTTGGGAAATAACGGAAAACAGAAATGTTTACCTGATTTCCTTTCAAATATTCAACAGGGTGAAGATAGTAAGAATTTCACAGTTTCTGGCAGGAAGGGCAATAGTAAACAGCCCCTCCCAGATAGGCTTCTTTGATGATTTTATTGCCGCAAATGACACAGGGATCATTTAGTGTATTCTTTGAAAGTACTGTTTTATAGCCTCCGTTATTTCCGAACAGGTCTTTTTCGGTATCTCTCCCTCCCAGACTTGTCATATTTTTAAGAGTAGTTTTCAGGCTCCTGAACAATTCAGCTCCGGCAGATCCTGTAAGGGTGGATTTCTTGCGTTTCGGATGGATCCTGGCATTGAAGAGGATATCCTGCAAAACTCCGTTGCCCAGTCCGGGTATGCGCTGCTCCGTTGCCAACAGGGCTTTGGCAGAAACATCTTTTGCAGTATTCTTAATTATGCTTTCAAAATAAGCTTCGTCAAATTCGTCCGCCAGCGGCGAAATACTGTTAAGACTCAGACTGTAATATTTATTGTCGAAAACTCCCTTATATGCCCATATTCCACCGTACATAGCAACATTGAAAGAAAGGAAGTCATTATCGCTGAGGGCTATCAGAAGCTGGTATTTATCAGGAATTTTCGAACCGGGTTCATGATATCGCATATTTATACCCTCCCCGACCGTAATGCAGATATTATCACTGCAGACAAGATCAACGAACATACCATGTCCATGTGCCGATATTACCCTTTTACCCTTGAGCAATTTTCCATATTCACCGGGATCGCCGGTGAAAAACGCGAATTTGTGAGGACTAGTGGCAGTAAAGACATCTGTAATTGTTTTGTTGACAAGTGTTGTGCCAGCCTGCCGGCCGACTGTTGCGGATTCGGGGATTTCAATCATTATCAAAGAATTTAGAATCTACGTATTATAATACGTATTATAATACGTTTTTTAATACGTTTTTTAATACGTAGATAATTTGTGCGTAAATAATTGACCTGTCATTTATTATCATGTTCAACCCATATCAGGGCGGACACATCATATCCGATTCTTTTCGCTAATTCGAGATAGTTCTTCCTGATATCTTCCGGAATAGTCTTTTCTCTTGCAAGAATCCAGAGATATTTAGTGTTAGCTCCTGCTACAAGAGCGTACTTATAGTCCTGATCCAGGGCAATAACATTATAGCCGGAGTAAAATGGGCCAAAAAATGATACTTTAAGCATTCCGACATTTGTATCTCCCGCAAATTTTGCCTTCCCTACAGCTTCGGTCCATTTATTCTCAACATAATTATAGCCACGGTTTACGACTTTAATAGTACCATCAGCATTGAGTGAATAATGTGCTGTTGTATTATTCAGGTTCCTTTCAAAACGAAAATCCATCCGGGCTATCTCATACCATTTTCCGAGATATCTTCCCTTATCGAAAGGCTTAACCGGAGTTGCTCCCTTAGGAATTGATGCACAAATATTTAACATAAGAATAACAAATAAGCCCGACATAATTTTTTTCTTCATAGCATATCAGGAAGATTCAATCAGGTTTATCATTTCCTTGTAATGATAAACATTAAAACCGGGTGCAGCTCTCTTTGAAGCAGCTATCATTGCCCTGGCTACATTTTCTGCCTTTACAGGTTTGTATTTTGAAGGAAAAAGAAAAGAGACCGGAGCTGAAATTGCTTTTGTAACTTCTTCTGCAAGGCGGAATTCTTTCCTTTTACCTAACAGCATGGAAGGACGGAAGACGGAAACAGATGCAATGTTCATTTCCCGGATCTTATCTTCCACTTCACCTTTTAGTTTTAAATAAAAATTTTTGCTTGTACTGTCAGCACCCACCGATGAGACAAGCGAAAAAACCGGACATCCCGTTTCTTCACAAAACCGTGCGGCATTAACCGGGATATCATAATCAACTTTATAATAAGCCATGCGATCACCCTTAACTTTTTTCTGAGTTGTTCCAACAGCACAAAAGATTGCATCACTTCCGGCTATGGCTTTTTTAAATGATTCTGTATCGGAAAAATCAATTACTTCAGTCTGTATTGAAGGATTATTGAACTTAACAGGCCGTCGTACGATAACGCGGATTACTTTGTAATTCTTATCGTCAAGGAGCAATTCCAGCAGTTTGCTCCCTATTAGTCCGGTCGATCCTAAAATTGTGGCTGTTTTTTCTTTCATAAAAGTTTTGTTTATTGTTATCAATTTTATATTCTTCTGTCTAATTCCTTATCAATCCACATATTCTGAATTATTTCAATCAATTCTGATGGCAATTCGTTTAACTTTTGAATCTGCCATTCCCTTTCTTTTTTAATATCCTTCTTTGCAAGCTTCACAGCTTTAAGTGCATAAAATGCTCCCCCAAGAGAATGGTCCGCCATATGTGCCGTTGCAACAGTCTGCCCGATTGAACGGGCTATTGCCTTATATACAGGGTTTTCTGCCTCTCTGGCCACCGCATGTGCTCCCAGCGAAGCTTTTATGGCAATACCGGTCGGGATTGCATCATTCTCCCACTGTTTAGCTACATCCAAAGCATATAACAGTCTTTTGTCAATCTCATTCCCAATAAGAAACAATACGCGTTCAGAGCATTCTCCTGCCCACCTGATTAACTTACGATGATTCTCCTTTGTAAGCGGACCTCCGCGGTGTTCCGCAATAAATGGGTATCGTTTTGATTGTTTTGCTGACTTTATCAGATTTCTATCTGCCATTTAAAATGTGTTCTTTATTTTAACTATTTTGTCCTCCCGTGCAAAGGAATAAGTCCTGCTCTTCAAATTGCATAGCTCATAAAGTTGGAGAGCTTTTTGAAGATTCTCTTTTGAACCTGCGGATCCATCACTAAAACCTGCCTGAGCAATACAATCAGCTAAAAGTTCTATATTTTCTATACTGAATTCTTTAAAGCTTATTAAATACTCATTTGACTCTTCAGCGTTCAGGGATAAGAACTTATCCAGATCAAAATTTGTAGCCTCTGACAACATTCCCTTCAGGTCTTCAATTTGTTTTTCAGGAGATATGGCGAAATTCTCTTTACCTCCAAATAGCTTTTGCCGGAAAGAACTTATAATAATCCCGATCTTTTCTATCTCCCTGAGTAAATAATCCTTCTGCTCCATTACATTCTTATTTAAGTTTCATAATTATGAGTACAGTGAGAGCAAAGTAATCATCTGTGGTCAAACAAGGTATCGGCGTGTAAAAAGTCAAAGGGCTGCACAGATTTAAGTAATCAGATGTCTTTAGATCTCAATGTAAGTTTTTAAATCAGTTATTTAACGTGTATTTCATTGGTAGCTTTATACTTTTCAGACAGAAAGGATTAATTTACCATATTTTCGGGATAAGGCGCCATTTTGTCATTAGCATATATTCAGCATATCCCGGAAGCTCCTTTTTCAAAGTTTTGTCTTCAAGCCAGGTTCTGATGATTAAAAGAATAATTCCTGCTGACGCCGGAATTATGCTCCAGACTGAACCGGTCAGTAACGGAAGTGCAGCCATTGAAATGAGCATTCCCGCATATCCGGGATGTCTTACAATTTTATATACACCTGTATTACAGACCGTATGCTCCCGTTCCTTTTGAATCCGCACTGAGGTGGAAAAGAATTTATTCTCTTTTTTAGCTGTGAGAAAGATTACCTGACCAGCTATTGTCAGGATTATTCCTGAAACGTATAAGCTCCAGTGAAAATCCGGCGACCATTGATAACGTCCGGAGTCCAGCCCGGAAATTACAAGATATATCAGATAGGAAAAAGCTGATAAACCCAAAATCAATTTATCCCATGATTTTGTTCCTTCCCCGATCCCGGATCGTTCTTTAATAAGTTCCGGGTTGTTTCTGACCGACCAGAAAGTCATCATGGTTGTAAAAATATTCGTCCCGGCAAATATCCAGCCCTGGTAGTAACCAATTCTTCCTGCAACAATAAATAGTACTGCAGAAAAGAAAATTGATGTGATTAAGGCTCTTGTCAGAAATTTTAATTTCATCATAATATAATTATAATTTTAATGGTATGATGGAACCACACATGATTGTAAATTATATTTATTTGTGTTTGTGAGTGTGTTCAATCATGTGGGTTTCATATTGTCGCTATTTTTCAATTTCTATGTCATATTTGTCAAGTAAACCAGAGACAGCATGCAGTGAGAATTTTGCTTTCTTAATTCGATTCAATTCGGGATCAATTGAATAATTAAACGATGTTCTGAAATCGGCATTTTCAAGATTTGTGTTAATGAAAGTCGCCCTTTGCAGATCGCAATCATCGAAGAGGGAATTACTCAGATCAGCATCTGTAAAATCGACCTCCGCTATTTTTGAATTTTTAAATTTTGTGTTTTTGAGCTTTAGTTTACAGAACGATGAAAGGTCAAGAGAGCAACCATCAAATTCGAAAGAGATAATTAAATTATCACAATCTTCAAAATGTAATCCCAGCAACTTGCAGTTTATAAATCTGACATCCCGGAAGGATGTCTTATGCAGTCTGGCAAGACCAAAATTGCATGAACTAAATTCACATTCGAGAAACTTTATATCTGACAGATCTGCACCGGAAAAGTCACAATCTGTAAACCTGCAGTTATCATATGCACCTGGTTCAGGCTTCTTCAGATGACTGAAAATCTGTCCATCGGAAAAACTATCATTCATTGAGCAGTCGGCTTTATTATTTTTAAAATATCCTTTTTTGATCTGAACTTGCTGAGATTATTTGGTTTAATCGGGCAAGCTGAGTTTTTTCCTGTTTGGCACTCATGACCCAATTAATTAATGTTCTTCTGTACGAAAGTGATTGCCTTTCAAAAAACTCCCATGCACTAGGGTTTTCTTTAAACATATTTTCATGAGTGTCATTCAGTTTTGGCAGTTTATTTTCAAAACTATAAATTCCTGATTTCAGGTCTTTCCTGTTTTTATAGTCTTCAAGTCCTGATTTAGTCATAAGCCCTTTCCTTTTGAGTTCCTCCACCTTTTTAATATTAACATTACTCCAGTTGCTGGTTGGTTTACGTGGAGTGAAACGTATACAATAGCTCTCTTTATCAATTGATTTACGGATTCCATCAATCCATCCGAAGCAAAGAGCTTCGTCCACTGATTGCGACCAGGTCATATATTGCATCCAAATGCTTTTTCGAAAAGGACTTTGCTGTAACCGGTGGTACACTGGCACCAGGTTTTGGTCTCTAAACATTCTACTTCAGCAAGCATGGGACAAGGACAAAAAGGGAACATCAGAAATAATTCGCCATTACTATAGAAGAGCCCTGCTGCTTTAGCCTTTTCGTTATTACCAAATTCCTCTAAACTGGAAGACGTAGATATCAGTTCTTCAACCAAGGCTAATTTCTCATCCATTCCATAACCACACTGGCAGTTCATCCTGATCTTTTTCACGGTTTCAGCATCGAATTTTTCATCCAGCCGTTTCATAGTATTCTTTACCCAGGACGGATTGTCCTCATGGGGATAGTCAACGATTTGATGGGCTATATCTTCACTGCTTTCGCTTCTGACAGCGTTATAAATAACCTGTTCCTGGATTTTTCTTATATTGAACATATTCTTGTGATTAATTAATTACAAAAAGTCTATATTTCCTTAATATCAAAAGTAAGGAAATCTTTATTTGAAGCCAACGAGTTAAATCATCCATCAATCAGAATCTAAAGAGATCTGATAAGGGTATTTAATGCCTGAGAAATTTCAACAATTTTGTTACAATCGACTATTCCGATGTTGTCTTTTTCAGTATGAGTTATATCCTGATAACTGATATTATCAATTAACCATTTTGAAGAAACTGCAATAGCCGGGACGCCAGCCTGCACAAAGATACTATGGTCACCCTGAGGCCATTGGATATCTTCTGTTATTCCACTAAAATGATTGATTACTTTTTTGGCAACATAAAGTATTTCATCAGGCAAATTATAAAAAGAAAATGCAGTGAGTCCTTCCTTGTATCCGGCGCCATCTATATTAATGTTCAGTAAAATATTGTCGAATTTATTCTTATTTACGGATATGTAATTCATCTGTCCCGGGGCCGCGTAGTAATCCTCACCGTTAAACGTAACAATTTCAATGAGCTTATTACCTTTATAATCTTTGAGCAGGTCTGATAAAAGCAACAGTACAATGACTCCTGTTGCGTTATCAATTGCCCCCGGAGTACCTTTCTTTGCATCTATATGGGCAGTAACAACTATTTTTGCAGAAGTGTTATTTCCTTTCTTACCAATGACATTGTAGCCTTTTCCTGGTATTCTCCTTGATCTGGAATCCAGAAAAACGATCTTACCAATCCTGGATATAAGTTTTGAGCCTTCTTCTTCTGTCATGTAGACAGAGGGGATATTAAAATCTCCATCAGATTTTAGACTGGCACCATTTTCTTCCCAATCCATTGCGTCGAATTCAACCATTTCGGTTTCCCATTCCTGTAATGAAAGTTCTTTTTGCATGAAGCGGGTGGCCTGTCTGTTGCCATTACTGCCTACACATCGTTCAGTAATATCCTCACATAATAACTTAAGATATTCTTTACACTTAATCATAAGATGGTTATCTGCCATAGGATTGGAATTAAGATTTTTTTGTTTTATTTCAGAATAACTACGGAGTTCGTTTTCATAGCTCCTACCGTAGCACATTCCGGTCCACATGAAAATTTGTCAATGTTAGTACAAATCTTTAATTAGAGCAAGAACCGGGGAAAAGGTGTTATTGTAAAAGCAGAAATATATGCGAAATTTTACCCGTGAACAAGCATGTTAACGGGTGCATTTATTCCTGATTATTTGATCAGGAATCATATCATGTTTTAAATTATATATTTATCGTATAACATGAAATATAAATTGTATTGCAATAAATAAATATTATATTTGCAAAATCAATCTGTATAAATAACTATGCAAACATTAAAATCAAATCCAATGAAGAAAACCTCAACAATATTTCTTCAGGTAGTCGTTGTACTTATTGGGATTGGTGTTCTTGCCCTGATGCTTTGGGAACCCCACATCGAGGGCAGGAATGAAAACGCCACACTTTTTGAGATTTACTTTAAAGATCCCTTCCTGGCGTATGTGTATATTGGATCTATTGCCTTTTTTGTAGCGATCTATCAAGCTTTCAGGTTATTGGGATATATAAGGCAAAATGATTTGTTTTCACAACGTTCAGTGAAGGCCCTGAGCGTTATAAAATACTGTGCAATGATCCTTGTCGCATTTATTCTGGGAGCAGAAGCCTACTTATTTTTAGCTGTTCGTGGGAAGGATGACATTGCAGGAGGCGTAATGATGGGTCTTGTAATGATTTTTATCTTTGTGGTAATGGCCACTGTGGCGGCGGTATTTGAAAGGACTTTGCAGGATGCTGTAAATATCAAGTCTGAGAACGACTTAACTATTTAACGTATGGCAATCGTTATAAACATAGATGTAATGTTGGCGAAGCGGAAGATGAGTGTAACCGAGCTGGCCGGGAAGGTCGGAATCACTATGGCCAACATTTCCGTGCTGAAAAACGGAAAAGCAAAAGCAATTCGTCTCTTAACGCTGGAAGCAATTTGTAAAGCTTTAGATTGTCAGCCGGGTGATTTATTGGAATATAAAAAGTAAGCAATATTCTTACTTTTACTCTCCAATACTCTTCTTTTATTTAAATCTTCCTGCACAAGTATTTTCTTAAAATCACAAGCATTTGGCCCCAAGCCCAACTGAACTATCCGCTTTCGATTCTCAAACTGGTCAGCCATAAAAGGAAATGCCACTTGTGGAATACCTGCTCTTGCTGCTGCTGCCATTGTGCCTGTTCCACCATGATGAACTATTGCCGCTAAACGGGGGAAAAGTGATTCAAAAGGCATTTCGCCAACATATAAGACATCAGAAGTGTTATTTTCAGGCAAATCAGCCCAGCCTCTGGAAACTATCAGGCGTTGATTTGTAGCTTTTGAAACCTACCTTCCGTATCAGCTGTTGGCTTTTTTCTCAGACAGCTTTTAATCTCCATGAAGCAAACATTTGTCTGGCTTTTCGCATTCTTAATAAGTGTCTTAATGTCAAACTTCTTTTGAAATATTTAAACGAGCTCATGTCGGAATATTTTAATGAAGCATATTTACCAGGGTATTCAAGGAGCTCTGCCACTTCCTTTGCATAGGGGATACTGGTATGTCCTTTGGATAATATCATCCACCTGGCAGAAGGGCTTATTGAATAGAAATCTCTACTATAAGTTGATTGTTCCATAAAGAGATTGAAATTTCAGACTGAGCCTTCAGCTGACTATTTTTTACCTTTATAATTTTCTTTCATTTTTTTAATCAGCATCTTAGCATTCTCATTATCGGGATTTAGCTTTAGAGATTTTTCATAGTACTGAATTGAATTTATAGTATCTCCTCTATTCATTAATAATTCTCCCATTGAGTCATAGACATTTGAACTTGCCGGATAAGCCTCAATATTCCTTTTAAACATATTGTAAGCCCTGTCATATTGTTTTAATCCCATAAACGTATAACCTAGCTGATTAAATAAATGTTCCGGAAGAGTTACTTTATAACCAAACTGTCTGCTGCTTTTATCTTTTGGCAATCCGGGTTTTACTGTTTGTTTTTTATATCCGTCACTCGATGGCGGCTTGTTGCTATTGTGACTGTTACTTTCTAATCGTGCCCTTAAATCTGCAATTTCGACTTTTAGCCCGGAATTTTCCGCTCTCAGCATTTCATTTTCATGGCGCAGGATTTTATTCTCTTTTTCAAGTTTCTCTATTCGTTTGGTCAGTTCTTCGACCTTCTCTATTAAAATCCGTATGGTTAAATCTTTGACCAAAACTTTTTTTGTCAAAAATACTCCCGGAATATAATATAAAAAAAATTTCTACGGCTGAAGTTATACAATGCCAATGGCTCAAATTGTTCATATCCGCTCATTTTGGAAATTTATCTTTCCATGGAGAGCTTATTTGAAGAAAATTCTTATGGCCTGTCCAAATATTAAATTGTAGCGTACGTAAAATCTTTGAAAATCCGGAAATTATTAACACCCTCCATCTGGTATTGTTAATAACACCATATTTATTTTGATTTTCCTAATCCATTATCATGAAATCACATTATTTTCTTATTTTGGATCAGCTAAATAATTACATAAAATGTTAATTTTACGCCCATAAAATCATTAATTGAGATGCAAAATGTCGACTCTGGCTTTGACCTTACCATAATTGTACCTGTTTATAATGAAGAGGGTAATCTGGACAGACTGCACGGGGAACTTCTTAAATTCATTAATGATTCACCGAAGAAAACCAGAGTGCTTTTTATCAATGATGGTTCCAGGGATGGGAGCCTAAAAAAAATTAAAGCCATCTGTAAAGATTCAGAATCATTCACATACTGTTCCTTTGACAGGAATTATGGTCTGAGCGCAGCTTTAAAGGCGGGTTTTGATCATTCGGATACACAACTTACAGGATATATCGATGCTGATCTGCAGACTACTCCCGAAGATTTCAAAATGCTTCTTGGTTACATTGATGATTATGACCTTGTGCAGGGTGTAAGACAGGACAGAAAAGATTCCTTTGTAAAAAATGCATCCTCTGCGATTGCCAACAGGATCAGGAGGATGTTCACTCATGACGGGATGGATGATACGGGTTGTCCCCTGAAGATAATCAGGACCGATGTCGCAAAAAAAATCCCGATGTTCAATGGATTGCATCGTTTCCTGCCTGCAATGGTGCTGCTTCAGAACGGAAGAATACTCCAGGTGCCGGTCCGGCATTTCCCGAGGATCGCCGGTAAATCGAACTTCAATCTGTGGAAACGTTTGCTGGGGCCACTGTCAGATTGCTTTGCCTACCTGTGGATGAAGAAGAAATATATCAATTATAAAGTTGAAGAATCCGGAAGCAAATCCTGATCGAAGAAATGAAAACCTGGATAATCTACTCAATCGGATTTCTTGCTCAGATACTGTTTTCAAGCAGGATACTGCTGCAATGGATAATTTCGGAAAAACACAGGAAGGTTCTTACCCCAAACCTTTTCTGGGAGATCAGCCTTGCTGCTTCGGTACTTTTATTCATCTACGGATACCTCCGTGAAGATTTCCCTATCATGCTGGGACAGGTTATCACATATTACATCTATATAAGGAATATCCAGCTGGAGAATGAATGGAAAAAGTTCCCGGGGTGGCTAAGAATTTTTCTTTACCTGTTCCCGTCGATCATACTGGTTTACGGGTATAACAATAACATCATGGATAGAGAAAACCTTTTTAATAAGGAACATATTTCTACGCTTCTGATGATTCTCGGTGTCGTTTCACAGGTATTATTCACCCTCCGGTTCATTTATCAATGGATTTACTCAGAGAAACGGAAAGAATCAATATTGCCATTGGGATTCTGGCTGATGAGCCTTGCAGGGTCCTCGCTTATTTTTATTTATGCTATTTACAGGAAAGACCCTGTTCTTTTCCTGGCACATTTGTCCGGACTTATCGTCTATTCAAGGAACATCTATATTTTGAAGAGGTATGGGGTTTGATCTTAAACAGGTCAGGAAAGAAATTATGCTTTTCATAGTAGCCGGAATTCTGCTTTTTTCCGGTCTTGATAAGATTGAAGTGAATATCATGGAAGCCAGGAATTTCATTTCAGCCCGCGAAATGGTTGTAAATAAAGAGTTCCTGTTAACCACCCTTAATAATGAACCCAGGTATCAGAAACCTCCTCTGCCGACATGGATGACGGCACTTTCAGGTTCAATCTTCAAATTTGATTCCCTGTACGGAATGCGCCTTCCGGTGGTAGCAATAACTTTCCTGCTTCTTTTTGCTTTCTTTTATTTTACAAAACTTATCGGTTTAAATCCGGATCACAGCTTCAATACTTCACTTGTACTCATTACATCATTTTTTATCTTCTTTGCCGGACGGGATAATAACTGGGATATGTATACCCACAGTTTTATGATGATCAGCATCTTTTTCATGTGGAAATTTCTGAGTGAAGATTTACATGAGGTAAGGAATTGCGTTCTCTCAGGATTATTCCTTGGCCTTTCCTTCCTCTGTAAAGGGCCGGTCTCCCTTTACGTTCTGATGCTGCCCTTTATCCTCAGTTATGCTATCGTATATCATTTCTCATTCAGGAAGAAGATACTCCTTCTGCTGGGTATATTTGCAGTGGGCCTGGCAATCGGATCCTCATGGTATATTTATGTTTTTCTAAAGGATCCCGTGAATTTCAGGATTATTACCGGAAAGGAGACTTCGAACTGGACAAGTTATGAACTTAAACCATTTTATTATTACTGGAATTTTTTCATTCAAACCGGATTATGGACCATTCCGTCTGTTACATCTCTGATCTACCCCTATCTCAGAAAAAGAGTAGATAATCCAAAAGAATACCGCTTTGCAGTTCTCTGGACATTATTTTCAGTCCTGTCTCTCTCCATTGTCCCTGAGAAGAAAGCAAGATATCTGCTACCGGTACTTATTCCTCTTGCACTTACGACAGGCTTTTATATTGAATACCTTATAAAGGAATTCAATAAAAATATGGGCAGGAAGGAAACAATCTGGACAGTTTTCAATTTCGGGATACTTATTTTGGTCGGATTTGCATATCCTGCCATAGTAATTTATCTGTTAAAAGATGGAATAAAGGATTTTCTGATTCTCTTTATTTCTTCAACCCTTATCATGTATCTTCTTTCCTGGCTGATGATAAGGGGATTTTTACAAAGGAATTTCAGGAAGGTGTTTTATTCATCTGTCGGAATATTTATGATCATCGTGATTTCAATAATCCCGATGAGAAGTCATCTTTATACGAATCCCGGATTCGCTCCTGCCAGGGAAGTTCAATCATTTGAAAAACGGTATAATATTAAATCATACGCGATCCAGGAGATTGCACCTGAGATCATCTGGAACCTGGGAAAACCGGTTATAATGCTTAAGAAAAAAGATGACAATCTGATCTTACCTTATGAAAACAGGTTCGGGCTGGTTGCCGCAGCTGGTGATTCGTCAGTTATTAGGGATCTCAGGATTAATTTTAAAATTGAAAAGAAATATCTTATTGATATGAATTATGACCTGAAAAATAAAGATCGCCTTAAAAAGGATTATTATATTTTAACAAAATATTAAAGTAACACATTGTGCGGTTGATTATTTTATTGAAATATAAATTGCAGAACTCCTTATGGTTCCCGTTTGTATTTTTTTTATTTTGCCATATTTCGAAGCAGCCTTTATGAAAAGTAATTAATTATGGAAACAAAAAATCTTGTCAAGGTGAATGAAATCGTGATTATTACGGTTTTATTTATTTCAATCCTTATTGCCATTTATCTCAGGTATTTTGTAAGTATTGAATCATATCTCGGATTTGTAAAGGAGGACGGGATCATAGAGTATTTAACTTTCTTTTTCCTCTTGCTGAGCAGCTTTGTTTGCCTGACCAAAGTCATTAAATATATTAATATCAGGGAAGGACTCTGGATCCTCACGTGGTCAATTTTGGCAGGTATGTTCTTTTTCGCAGCAGGTGACGAGATCAGCTGGGGCCAGAGGATCTTCAACATACAGAGCAGTGAGTTTTTCCTGGAGCACAATAAGCAGGCGGAGACAAATATTCATAATCTTGTGATAGGTGGTACAAGTATTAATAAACTCGTTTTCTCACAGATCATGTTTACCGTACTGGCGATCTATTTTCTGTTTTCCAGACTAATGGTCGCAAAGATCAGGTTTGTTCGCGATCTGGTTAACAGATTTCGCATACCTCTTCCCCGGACATTACATATTATTACTATGGTGGTTGCCTTACTGCTAATTCTTACAATTCAGCAGATAAAGGACAGTGAACTTAATGAACTCTCATTTGCCATGATATTCTTTATGATCTTCCTGAATCCAGCGAACATTGATAGTAAAAAGCAGTCTGCGTGCATTGTGGATTCCACCAATTAATGATATAGGGAATCAGAAAAATTTATCTTCATAATCGGTAAAATCCAGTTCAGGAAATGTATCTTAAATACCAGTTGCAGAATTTTCTGATACCATTCTTCAGGCTGGTTTGAGGTGTGAATCCACAATAAGAGTTAATGAGGGTTATATCTGCAAAAGTTTTATCGACGTCACCCTTTTGCATTTCTTTGAATTCAATGATTGCTTTCTTATCCAGACATACCTCAATCTCTGAAATAAGAGAATTTACCGTAACAGGATTATTATTGCCAATATTTAATATCAGGGACGGAGGAGTATTTTTCTGTTCTTTCAGGATACTCATTATCCCGCCGACAATGTCATCAATATAAGTAAAATCTCTCTGAAGCTGCCCCCCGGCATAAACCTGAACAGGTTTATTTTTAATTATAGCTTCGGTGAATTTATAAACTGCCATATCAGGTCGGCCCCAGGGGCCGTAAACAGTGAAGAACCTTAATCCGGTTGCAGGTATTTTGTAAAGATGGGAATAAGTGAATGCCATCAGCTCATTGCTCTTTTTTGTGGCTGCATAAAGGCTGATCGGTGAGTCAACATTATCCCCCTCGCTGAATGGCACCTTAATATTGTTGCCATAGACACTTGAACTGCTGGCATACAAAAGAAACTTAACAGGATATTGTCTGCAGGCTTCAATGATATTATAGAATCCGATTAAATTGCTCCTGATATAAGCATCAGGATTTTCCAGGCTATACCTTACTCCCGCCTGGGCAGCAAGATGAATCACATAATCAAATTCTCCGGTATTGAAAAGATTCAACAAGCCTGCTTTATCTTCAATTGACATCCTGATAAAACGATAATCCGGATATTTTTTGCTTACAATTAATTTCTCCCATTCAACTTGTTTTTGTTCAATGCCAAGTTCGTTCAGCCTGGCATATTTAAGGTTCACATCATAATAATCGTTTATATTATCCAGGCCAGTAACCTCAGCTCCCGTCTGCAGGAGAGCGTTAGTCACATGAAATCCTATGAATCCTGCGGATCCGGTTACCAGATATCTGGACATTGATTTATTTTTAAAAGTAATTTTATCCTCACTAATTTCTGTTCTTCTTAACTGGCATAGCCTCCATCAGTAGTACTGTCTCGCGGAATGATATCATAATTTTGAATGACATTATCAATCGTTGGGTTGAACAAGGATTTATCTGATGGGTTGCCTCTTAGAACCTGACAATCCAGGACAAGGTTACTCTTTCCTGCTGCAAGGTTTATTTTGTGGCCAAACAGCGCTTCCCGCTGACCCTTAACAATGATATCAGTGTGTTGTTCATATATAGAAAATATCTTATCATCATTGGGAACTTTTTCACCCTTGATCTCCTTACGCCAGGTTATATCATATACCTGTTCCATCAGCACAAGCAGTTTAGATAATTCTTCCTGAATAGCCTTTGCGATAATACTCGTGGACTTTTTTTTTATCGCGTTCGATGTTTGATTGATCGTCTTGGTAAATAGAATCAATTGTTTTTGAAAAAGGGGTAATCGTTTCGCTTCTCCACGAGTAACGTTAATTTCATAAAAGGTCTTCTTCGCCGATTTTGTGTAATCAATAAAATCAAGTGTATCAATCTCTTCCTTCAGTTGCTCCAATAAACGGGTACTTGTTTTTACACAATCCCATACAAGAGAGTTATTGGTTGGGTAATGAATATTTGTTTTAACAACGGTAGAATCCTGTGAAACACTTTTCACGTCTTCCAATCCTTCAGTTATGGCAATTTTATTAATCTCAACAAGCACACGGTGAAGCGTGTCCGGGTTAATACGGGAGATGTATTTTTGAAACATCTGAAAACTGTATGGCTCCCGGCCATCAAGTTTTATAAAAGTTGAACAGATCCGGGAATCGTTTTGAGCATATTCCAGTTCCCGGTATTCAAGCCCACGCATTTCCTTGAAAATAGCTGCACGTACAATTTGTTCAACACTGGGGGTATCTTGTCGCCCAAAAGATGAAGCTCTTTCACTGCCGATGATGTCTGATTTCAACATTAAAATGGTATCGGGTCTCGATTCCAGAATGGTGTCAATTACGCAAAACTCCGGATTTGTGGACCAATCAGACTTTTCAAATTTCAGAAGTAACTCGTTGAAGATTTTCATGGGTTCATTATCTTTGATTACAAGATACCCAGAACTTTTTTGATATATGTTTGTAACCTCCTGAATTTATTAACAATTTGAGTTTAAAGACAAACACTAATTACATATTCTTCAAATGGGATCTGTGTCTGAAATGCTTTAATATTCTTGAGTTGTTTCTGCTCTGTCATAACATCAAGTACTTTCTTTTTGTAAGTGGTGTCAGAATTACCCAAAAGATGTTCTCCTTTGCTTTCAATGATGTAAACCAATTCCAAGTGATTCTCTATTGTCTTTTTTGCAGCGACAAAGTCAGGTCTGATTTTATTTTGTTGCCAGCCTTGAATTGAGTACCATTTTCTGTTCACTTTATTCCTGAACCACCAAAGTATTTTTTCCTGTTTATCGAGTAGGTCGCCAACTTTTCTTTCAAGCGTATTCATTGCTGTTACTTCAACATCATCGAATAGATAATATTTGTATGTGCTTGGAATTGGGCTTACTGTAATTACGTCCTCTTTTGGAACTTTAAATCCAACATTTTCATCATCTGATACCGCAAGAACAAGATTTTTGGCTTTCAGTTCTTCCAAAAATATTTCTTCTTCCTGCTTTGTCTTTTCATCCTGAAACTTCTTACATAGCTGAGAAACAATATAACTGTAATGTTCCTTTAATTTTCCCTTTCCAATCTTTTCTTCAATTTGCGATAAGTATTTAGTTCCGATAATTCTTGCAAGGAATGGATTTTCAATTAATTCATTTAATCTACGTGTTAAGTAGTCAATATTTATTTCTGCTTTTCCGTTTGTTTGGCTTTGTTCTTCAACAAATGATGCTTTGCTCGAATCATCAAGTGTAATGGCAAATGCTTTTCTTTCTTTTGTCTCGTTGCTTAATGAACTTTCAAGTTTGGTAAGAAATTCATCATTCAATTCCAACTTTGTAAAATCAACTTTGGGTTTTATGTCGCTTTCGTAATTAAATCTTCGTTTCGAACCGTTTTTATCAATCATTAACCAAACTGGCAAATAAAATGAATTCTGAAATTTCTCGCTGAACTCTTTTTTTATCTTTACTGTTTTGCTGGCGTTTATCGCTTCATTATCACGAAATTTTAGTTTAGTAACCAAGTCTTCAAGTCCTTCATTTTTGAATCCGGTTGAAACCCTGTCTAGAATTTCTCTTGTATCGCCTTTTGTGTAATAAACATAGCTTTCGTCCAATTCTTTTACTCCTGATTTTCTTGCAAATGGTTGGCGTAAAATTCTACCCACTAATTGGGTAACTCCTGTATTTGAATTTACATTCGGAATAATTCCCAGAATATAGGCAAATGAAAAGTCCCAACCTTCCCGCAATGCTTCTTTAGTTATGATAAAGCGGACAGGACAATCCTGGGAAAACAGGTTTACGTCTTCAATATCATTTTGCGAACTTGTTTTAATTGCAATTTCATCGGGGTTTACTTCAAGGCTAACCAAATATTCTTTTACGTCAAAGCTGTGAATCCTTCCTTTTCCCATTTGGTCCTTCCCTGTTGCTTCTACTTGCAACAAGGCAGTTGGACGAATATAAACTCCTGTATCTTTTTGATATTGTTTTGCTGTATCTTCTAATTTTTCCCTATGCTCTTTTATTTCCTTAACCATCGCTTTCCAGTCGTTTTCCTGTTTACTGATGGGTGGGAGAATATGCATATCGAGTTTTACCATTTCCTCTTCTTTGAGTTCAAGCCCTGTAATGGTGACCAAAACATTCATTTCGGCTTTTGGTGTTGCAGAAAAACCAAGTACAAATTCAGGATTTAAACTATCAATAGTTCTTCGGGCATTTTCAGAAAACACTTTGTGAATTTCGTCAATGATTATGAATGGTTTTGAAATGCGAATTGCGTTTCCAAGACTTGTCATTATCAAGGGTTGTCCCGTGCCTAGTGGTGAAATGAAGTCAAGGTTTGGAACTTGCTTTAACAACTGTTCGTGCAGGTCATAGCGATTATCGGCAGGAAAAAAACTGTCATAACCGCCACTGTCCTGAAAAACTTTTAACGCCTCTTTTCCGTTGGTGCGGCTTATTGACTGAATCATAACGAAAAGAACCACTAAGTTTTCTTCAATATCATTGGTTGTCAGACGTTGTCCTTTTTCAAGAACAATGGTACGGTTTCCACTACATTGGTCTAATAACTGGCGTAACGGATTCCCCTTGTCCCTGATTTTTTGAACTGTCTGGCTGTAAATGGTTTCGCTGGGTACAATCCAAACCACGAGACCTGTGCGTTTTTGAGCAAACAGGTTTTGATATTCACGGATAGATTCAACGGCAAGCAAGGTTTTTCCGCCACCTGTCGGGACTTTAATTATCGTTCGTGGATAACTATTGCCCAACCCGTTTGTGCAACGGTCTTTATATTCCAGACTGCTTGTTTGAAAAGTTGTTTGCACCCAATTCAGCGTATGACGCATATTTTCAGGCAATGCCTGTTTCGCAATGTCAAACGATGTTTTGGTATCACATGCAGTTTGCAAAAACTGCTTGAGTGCATTTACAACTTTTATCTGATATTTTTTTAAATACATATTTCTCTACTTGTTGCGTTGAAACAAATTGTAAGGAATACCAACGTATTCAATTTGATTGTCGGTTAAATATTCTTCATCCAAAAAACAAGATGGAGCATAGACTATCCGTTTCTTGCCCGGTTGCTGTTGCTTTATTTTTTCGGCAAGTGTCAGATTTAATGCAAGGCGGGTAAGTGTTTCGTAATCCTGTTTGTAAACCAAATAAATGACTTGTTTGCCGTACTCGCCAACAAAATAATCCGCTTCATTTATTTTGTCTTCGGCTTCGAGGTTATCACCTGTACACAAGTAATAAACATATTTTGCTAACTGATTGTAAGTTGGCAATTGTCCTGTAAGCATGGTTTCTGCATCAATTGGAATACCGAGGCGATAATATTTAAACCCAGAATCATAGCCGTATTTGTCAATAGCTCGTTTTACTCTTTCACAGGTTATGTCTCTACATATGTTTTTATCGGGTTTGGTTTCAGAATTTTCTGGCATTTGAATAAGTATACAACTTAAAAAACTTTCATTTGATTTATTATGATCAAATAATGCATGCATAGTTGAGCCTGATCCAGCAAAACTATCTAAGACATAATCATATTCTTCAGTTGATACTTTTATAATTCTTTTGATAATCTCAATGGGCTTTGGCGTCTCAAAAGGTGCTGTACCATCAAATAATTCTTTCAGAATATTCTTTCCATCTCTTGTTGTTCCAACTTCTTTTCCGAACCATATTGTTTCAGGAACTCTACCTTTAACATCCTTAAGGTAAATTTTAAATATTAAGCGGGTTTCATCGTCATTAAAAACAATTTGCTTAGAGTCTATCTTTTTTTGCATAGTTTCTTTACTGAACCTCCAACCATTTGAAGGTGGGCTAATAGTCTTTCCAGATGGAGTTGTAATATCATAAATTAAATTAGGACGATATAATGAATTTCTTATATCACCAGTTCTCCAATCACCATTTGGATCATTATCAGGATTTGAATAGTTTTTATTATGTTCTTCTGTTCTTTCTAAGGTTTTAAGACCAAAGAGTTCTGTTTTTTGGTACATTAGAACATGATTGTGATGTAATGAAAACTTTTCAGCATAACCTTTTGCCTGGATACTGTGTTGCCAGATAATATTCGCTAAGAAATTATCTTCACCAAAGATTTCATTCATTAAGTTTCGCAAATTATTCTGTTCATTGTCATCACAAAAGATAAACATTACTCCTTCATCACTAAGTAAGTCCCTTAAAAGCTTGAGTCTTGGAACCATCATACAAAGCCATTTATCATGCCTTGTCAAATCATCCTTGCCAACGACTTTACCTAACCAATCATTTATTAATGGGCTATTTACCTTATCATTGTATGTCCATCCTTCTTCACCAGTATTATAAGGCGGATCTATACAAACACATTTTATTCGACCAGCAAATTGTGGCAAAAGTGCTTTTAATGCAATAAGGTTATCACCCTCAATAATCATATTACCATTTGCTTTTTCGGGCTGGTAATGCAATTCTGGCACTTCGTCCAACGTGTGAAACGGAACAGCCATATGGTGGTTCCAGATAATATTTTTTCCTTTGAATTGGAGTGTTGGCATAGTTCTATTTCGTTAAGTTTTTTATAATCTCTTTTAATTCTTCAATTTTTTCCACTATAATGTTTCCATCTTCAAAATTTTTCAAAACATTAAGCGGTTTTAAATCGTTTCTGTTTTTAGGAACTGGTGTAATACCTAAAAATGCTTCAAAATCTTTTTTAAAACCATGTAGTTTTGAAACTTTACTTTTTACAAAGTCATTGATATACTTATGCTGTTTACCATCTTCGTCAAAATCCATTAAAACAGAATGTGACAAACCAAATTTTGTAAGTAAAACAATATATCTGTGAATATTGTACTTGCCTAAAGCATCCAAACAATATATATGTTTTTCCTTGAGTTCAGGCCATTGTGTATTCATCAAATAATCAATGAAAGCCTTTTCAGATGCACCTTCACAAATTAAAACATGTTTGGCAAAAAACATTGATGCTCTTTCTGTGTCAAGCCAAATTGAGAACTTTATTGATTCTTCCAAAAGTTTGACTTCCTCAGTTTTTTCGTTAATGAGTTTTTTCAATTCTGTTTCGTCTTCAGCAGGAATACCGGCATCTATTTTATTTTGTAAAAATTGACTCAGTTCTGTACAATCAGTGTAAAGCGACTTTAAAGTTGGCTCATCAATTTGAAATAATTCGCTAACTCCATTTTTCTTGTCAATTCTTTTAATTTCAGTTAGTTTACTAATGTTTTTACTTACGAATATTGAAGAATGTGAGGTGCAGAAAACCTGTTGGTTATATTCATTTGCAATCTGCTTTAATCCCATATTCATTAGCTCCTGCTGACATGGATGCAAAAAAGCTTCAGGCTCTTCAAAAAGTATTAAAGTAAAGTCGGGATAAAATTCTTTCTTGTCGCTTTCCTTTTTGTCTTCATCATACTTAGCGGCAAGTTTAATCATTGTATAAATCAAATGTCTTTGCAAACCTTGACCTATATTTTTCATGTCAACCCGCTTTTTGCCGGATTGTAAATTATCATCCTCAATATAATGGTCAATTAGGTTCTTAATTATTAAATCTGTTTTTATGGGGTTTACATCAAATCCAAAAGTGAATTGCCAGGTTTTTAATTCATTATTGATATCTTCTTTTAGGCTATCCATTGAAGTTCCATCAGGTGAGGCTTCGGTTTTGAAGTCCTTGTTAAAACTTTCAAAAGCCTTTCCTAAATCACCAAATGCATCCGATTTTTCGAGAACTTTTTTAAATACAAAATTTATTACTTGTCGAAGTGGTGAAGGTCCAGAAAGTTTAAAAGTGTCGTCAGTTTTTGCTATTTCTGGAATATAAATGATTTTACCTAATTTGGCTTGAGAAACATTTTTTGCTCCATAAAAATTATTCTCTGATATTGAACCATCTTTTGATATGTAGAAAATATTGCTATTGTCTTTACTGACTTTATCTTTATCTGATGATTCAAAATATCTTCTTACTATAAGGATGTTATCGTCTCTCTTATACTCATCTTTTATCTTTTCTTGTTCTTCATTCGTTGTAATAAATGCTAATTCAATCCAACTTTCAGAATCTGTGGTGTCAGAAAGTTTAGGAAAATCAGATTTCTTATCATATTTATATCCTTCATTTTCATAAAAAGCTCTTAAAGCTGTAATAATGTTTGTTTTACCTGAATTATTCTCGCCAACAAAAAGAGTAAAATCTTTACAATCAATAACCTCATGAATTATTGAACGAAAGTTATGTATTGTAATTTTCTGTACTTTCATTTTTTGTCCTTGTCTTTTCTGTATTTCAGTTGTTTCTCGGCAACTTTCAATGCTTCAAGCCCAAAATCTTCGTCTTCCAATTCATATAGTACCTTTTCACTCAAAAAGTCAATGACGAGTTTGTCCGAATTAGCTTTATAAAGGTCAGCCAGTTTTAAAACCAATTCTTTTGAGAATTTTCTCTCTCCACGTTCCATTTTGCTCAATATCGCTACATCAATATCTACTTGCATTGCGGCCTTTCGCAAAGACAATCCTGCTTGTTCTCTCAATTCTCTTAATTTCAGACCTAATGTTGACATTTTTCGTGTTGACTAATTTTGTCAAAGGTAGTATATTTTTTATCCATTGGGTTCCAAAAAATTCAATTATTTATCAACAGTTTATTATCAACGGGCGGGTCGGTAAAAAAAGCATGTGTGTGGCTGCGAAGGGACGGTTGCAGGGAAGGTCAGCCACACTCTTGCTTTAGTGCGGTGGCATTTTCTTTTTCTGTCTTTTTATTGCAGCAATATTCACTTTCCATTCTGTCGTTTTTTTCGGTTTGTTGGTAACGGCCCGGCAATATGGGGAGGTTGTGTTACCCGACGCAGCATCCGGGCACTTATCCCGGTACTTTAGCCAGAAAACTGTCACGGTGCAAGGAGGGTATGGCGCACTTTTTGCCGTCATGGTACAAATTTTATTGAGCATTACGCGTGTCGCGGTACAAGTTTAATCGGAGCCGCAAAGTTATCCCCGGTTACAAAGCTGGTTGGGTGCACTGGCGCAGTGTCGCGGTACAAAGTTGATCGAAGCCAGAAAACTGTCAAGGTATATAAGAGCTAAAATTACGTGCAGAGGCGCGTGTCCGTGTGCAACAACCATTACAAAATTATCTTGGGTACAGGAGTAAAAGCAAAAAGCATGACAAACAACTTACCCATATTGTCCGTGTTATGCGGAGGTGTTATTTATTTCTTTGTTCTTTTATCAAATTTACTTTTTCTAATAGGGAAAGACTGTCAGTGGTTATTTCGTCATTTGAAGTGAATCTTTTAATTTCAAGCATAATTTTATTTTCCAACAAATCGAGGGTTGAATAGAATCCAGTTACTTTAATGTCAAGGATGTATTTTATTTCTTTTTCAGTCATAGCGTATTTTAACATTTCAATTAGAGGTTTATCATGTTTCCAGAGTAATATATTGTTCTCTTGAACTCCCTTTATCAGTAGATGTACTGTCCTACCAATGAATGCTCGATAAACGAAATATTGTAGCCAGAGAGAATCTGAAAGGTAAATGCGAAATTGATTTATAAGGATGTTATCTTCTGTTAACTTTTCCATTTCAAATTCTTTTCGAATTTTTAATATTTCATCAGCCAATTTAATAGTACCCTGGTTAAGTTTTTCATTTGTAAACTCTTCATCGTGTAAGATTTCGAGGCATAAACTAATTGGCGGGGGAATCGAATTTCTAAGTTTTAAAATACTTCCCCATAAAAACTCGGTAGCTTCCAGCCTTTTATCTAAGAATTTTTGAAAATTATTCCCATACATGGTTATCAGGTTCGAGCTAATGAGGTTATTTTGAGTAATTAATCCTTTTAACTCGGCCACTTTAGTCTCATTTGAAAGTTGCCAGTTACTTAATAGTCTTTGGTTTAGAAGTCGACCAATGAAGATGGCCAATCCTGAAATAACAACCCCAAGTCCACCAAGGATTTGAATGATCTGGGAATTGTCAAGTGAGTTGAGTAAATCTCTCATTGTATTGGTCTTTAAATTAAGGTTTCGTCATTCTGTATTAGTTTCAGGTAGTCAGCCACTTACGCATAGCGGTTTTGGGCTTTGCGTTCGGGCGGATTTCGGAGCACAAAACTGTCAGCCAGCACTGCACTTGAATAGAAGCACAAAGCTCTAAGTTTGCACGATACCCCGCCTGACGCAAAACCCATGTTAGCGGTTCGTTGTTCTTAGGCTTGTTTAATTTATAACAGAGTTTATTTTGCCCCAAAGTTCGTTGTCAAAACCAGATAAAGCAAAACTCGGATTATTAGGATCAGATGGTTCGCCCATTCTGATTATTACCATTTTTTTACTAGGTATTACATAAATTCGTTGGTCACCTGCTCCCATTGCTGCATACATATCCGAAGGTGCATTTGGCACAAGCCAACCTTGATAGACAGTTTGGCCTTCAGGTACCATATAGCTACTTTTACCATTCAGCCAGGTCAAATATCCATACGATGGATTTAAATTTTGCGAAGAGTTAATACATTGGCTGAAATATGCAGCGTTAATTATTTGCTCATTATTCCATTTGCCATTATTCAATGCCATTAATCCGAATCGCGCCATACTTCGCGTATTGCTATGATATATCGAAAATATCAATCCGTAATTCCATAATCCATCCATACCAATTTTATCCCTTAATTTGGCATTGAAATATGTTTCAAAATCCTGATGACTTGCAGCAGCAACAACATCCATCAATATTTGAAAAACATTACTATAAGACCACCGTGTTCCTGCATCTGTTAAATAAGTTAATGTTGATTCATCTACCAGTTGAACATCATGCAGTCCTGAAGTCATTGTTAGTATATGACGAATTGTAATTAAATCTTCTTTTTCCTGTGGTGCGCTTGTCCAACCTATTCCTAAATATTTTGAAACCTTATCGTCAATATTGAGTAAGCCTTCCTGTTGAGCAATACCTGTAATCATTGCAATTAAAGTTTTGCTTGCACTATGCCAATGCCATTGCGAATCTTTAGTATGACCATTAAAATATTCTTCCATCACAATTCTACCATTTACAAGAATCATAAATGATTTAGAGTATTTTTCAGCAAGATAATCTTTTAATGGTTGGATAGCATTTTCGTTCCAGTCCAAACTGGAAATTGATTTCGTTTCCCATACTGTATTAGTATTTGAAGGGAAATACATTGGTTCAGTTGGTGTTGGTTGATCAACAGGATTGTCTTTGTTGCAACCTGTCATCATTAGAAAAGCAGTAAAAGAAACTGCAATTAATTTAATTTGTGTGATTTTCATTTTATAACCCTTTCTTTAATTTGTTAATACTCATTTTTTCTGTTTGTTTATGCGCATTCGTTTTTTCAATGACCGCTAACGGTTGGCGGTATGTTTAGTTGCCGATTTCAAAGCACTTTCCTGTCAAGTTACAACTACTTTTGATACGAGCTGTGCCGCTCGAATACGCACTGCACCG
>ERZ795054.997-NODE-997-length-29585-cov-6.020826_pt1 | contig 29585 bp, 24 predicted proteins | sample MGYA00375138_ERZ795054 | MGnify/ENA primary metagenome ERZ795054 (study PRJEB30183, sample SAMN05720215) | anaerobic digester metagenome | isolation source: active sludge of municipal wastewater-treating anaerobic digesters | place: USA | collected 2014-12-23 ... | reverse complement strand
TAAAGCACTAATATAATCTGAAATATTAATAATAATCTTATTGGCATTATATAGTTCTACATCATCAAAATATACTTGTGCATTAGTGCCATTACTATTGCTGTCAACAGATCAGTAATGATTAGCATCGTAGCCAGTTAAAGCTTTATAGTTACCAAAATTATTAAAGGTGGCAGTTTTTTCACTTCCCTGAACTAAAGTATTGCCACTGGGAGTGTATCAACTTTTTAGAGTTTGACGAGACGATTCTTCGATCCAACGAATACTCATCATGGCAAAAGATCAGGTAGAAGTAAAAGTTGAAGAAGAACCAACGGTTGTGTGCAATCTCATATTCATTAAACCATTTTCGGTATCAACTGCACTGGCAGCATGCGATACATTAACACCATCCTCTCAAGAATTATTATAAACATAAATTGTGCCAACAGTTGTAGTAGCAGTAACATTGTTAACTCAAGTTGATGGATCAGCGATACCTGAATAATCTTTAGTTTGAACATCAATTGTGCCATACGATGAATTGGCATTATACTGAGCGACATAGTGAATACCAGTTACCGACATATTTTCATTTAAAGTCACCGGAAAAGAAATATTGCCAGCTACGTTATAATCAGAAGAACTATCGCCATCATCATCTTTTTGTCATCTGCCACTTGGAAAACCGTTAGTAGAAGCTAGTGACCATCGATTGGTTGGCGTAACAAGACCAGTGGCTAAATCACGAATATCTCGAGTATTAGAACAATCAGTAGATGTACCTGACCCCAAAGAAATTTCACATTTGCTAGTATCGTTGTTGACTGATCCAACCATCATATTTAAAGCGTCGATATAAAAATAATACTGCGAAGCGGATGCATTGGATAAAAATCTTAATTTAACATTACCACTAGAATTAATATAATCATCAACTGAAAAACCAGAAACAGTTGTATTATTAAACGAAAACCCATAAACATATTCACCGATAGATAAAGTTTTATTACTATCTATTTGGGTTCATTGACTGGTTGTATAATTTCATAAATAAACGCCTATAGTTAAAGCCGCGTTAGAAACATAACCTTCTAAATTAATTAACAATGTATTCATGCCGGTATATTTTCGAACACCGTTAAAAGTATAATTGATATCAATGCTCGTATTCGCCAAATTTTGAAAACCCTGGCGAGTATTATCACTAGCGGTTACAATACCAGCTCTAGCCCCAATAATATCAGAAACATAATTAGTAGTTGTCCCACCATCAATTCGTTCAAAATTGGCTGGTTCATAAACTGGATCAATAGCTAATTCTAGATTAACATAATCTAAGAAATAATAACCAGAAGTGGTACCAGTTGCATAATACGATCTTACTCGAACTTCACCACTGCTGCTAATAAAATTAGTCATTGGCGTGGAAATAACTGTGCCGGGACTAGTAGTCCGATCTCAGAAATAACCATTATAAATTTCGTAACGATTATTTGTAAAAGTCGTGGAATTGAAAATTGAATCTTGAGGATGCAAGGTTCTTCAACCACCACCAGTGCATTGAGAATCAGCCGCGTTATCAACACCAGTCGAAGACGATCAATCGCAAATTTGATGAAAAACATAATAGCTGGAAGACATTTTATCCGTAAATTGCACGATCATTTTGTTGGCATTGTTAAGTTCAATATTAGAAAAATAAACTTGAGCATTAATCCCAGTATTATATCTTATGTATCATCAAACTTGATCATAAGCATACGTTCCCTTTCAAGATCCAGCATTAGAATAACTTTTGGCCAGTTCGGTGCCAACGATTAGTTCTCCACCCCGGGGCTCATGTTTAGATACAGCTTCAACTTTTTTAGGAAAAGTGGATAAATATACAATAAATGAAAAAATTAAAGACAATAGCACTAATAGGCCTACTATTTTTTTATTAAAAATTATATTTTTAATAAAATTAATCAGTTTGTTTAGTAAAAGCAATAATACCATTAGTAATATTGATTAAATATTTTTGATTATTAATAGTAATTGTATTGGATCGATGAAATTCGAGAGCTTGAGAAAAATAAGAATTGTTAATAATGTCAAAACCTTGTAAATTGCCTTGTTGATCAATAAAGAAAAAACGATTTTCTATAAAACCAAGCGAAGTATTTATGTCCACAAATAAATCATTAATTTTAAGAGCATAATATGATTTTTCGCTAGATTCAATTTGAATATACATTTGTTGCTTTTGATTGTTGTCTTGCACAAAATAACATCAAATATTTTCTTGGACTGGAATTTCTTTGATAATTTCCCCACCTCAAATAAAATCAATAACATGCTTATATAATTCTTGGTTATCACGATATTTTATCATCAGTTGATATTTACCAGGAATTAATTTCGGGCCATGATGAATGGTTATAATATATTCTTTTTCATTTTCATCAATTGAAATATTATTACGATAAGATTTTCTATCCGGTGTGAGCAAAATGGCACTGCGTAATTTAAAATTATCCATGGCCACTAGTTCTTCACCAATAACCAAAGAATTATCAGCTGAAGGTTGATATTGAGTAGTTGGAGATGTAAATGTTTGTATATTATTAGCCGTGGTAGTTGTATTTTCTTCTTGATCATTGCCTGCCCCATGCCCATCGGCAGGCAGGCCCACACCAACCTCTGGTTGGTCGTTGGGGGTGGTGGTTTCTTCAGCACTTGTAGTAGTAGTTGTTTCTTGATCACCTATGGTCGTGGTTGTAGTTGTAGTTGTTGTTTCTTGATCATTTGCAATCATAGTGGTAGTAGTTTCTTCTGCTTGATCATTTGAATTTTGACTAGTCGTTACACCAACCTTTGGTTGGTCATCGGGGGTTGCTTCGCTAGTCAAATCATCAATGGACGCTAATAATAATCTTGGTCAATTAAGTCAAAAGGCAAAATTTTTACGAAGTCAAGTACTCGCTCCTTCGCTACTGCTTGATTCACTCGAGCTACTATCATTTGGGCTTGATGAAGAAGAATCGGATGAAGAACTGCTATCACTTGAACTTGATTGAAAACTATCAGACGAACTAGTGTTAGAATCAGAAGATGCATCATTACTACTTTCTGAAGTTTGATCTGCTTGGACGGTTTCACTATCATTTGATGCGTCAGTGGATGTGCCGTCAACTGTTTCCGTTGGTGTTGCATCAGTATTTTCTTGATCATTTGAATTTTGGCCTGCCTCCACACCAACCTCTGGTTGGTCGTTAGGGGTAGTTGTAGTGGTTTCTTCTTGATCGTTGCCTGCCCCCACACCAACCTTCGGTTGGTTGTCGGGGGCGATCGTGGCGGTTGTAGTTGCTTCTAAAATCACTGTTTGATTATAATTGACTTCAACAATGTTTTCCTCTAATTCAAGTTTATTTTTATAAATCTTTTTAGTTTTAGTTTGTTCTTTTGGAATAGTAATAACAATATCTTGATCAAAATCTTGAAATTCATCAAATTGAGTAAATAATTTATTTTCTACTTCAGATACATTATCATTAATAATAGCTTCTAATTCACTGTTAATAGCTATTTCCATCCAGACCGAATCGATATAAAGACGGTCTTGGCTGTTAGAATTATTGGTGCTGTACAAAATACGAATTTGTAATGTTTCTATATCTTCGACTGATTGAACCATATTTAAATCAGTATAATAATACGATCCAGTTCTATTGTTATCAATGTCTTTATTCAAGTTAATTTTTTCGATTTGTTTCCAATGGTCATTTTGAAAGGCCTCAATAATTAAATTGGCATCGGTATTAATATCAACATGTTTATTAGCTAGTGACATACCTAGTTTAACATTTAAGATATCTTCATTTTCTTTTTTATTACTAAATTGAGTCAAAACTTCATCTTCTAAAAGTTCTGGCAAAACAAATCCGGATAAAACAATATCGCTGTTAATCGGCGTGGCTGGTGCGGTAATATTTTCAATATTATTTAAAACATTACCAGCAACATCAGCTAAAAAGCTGAAAACACCGATACCTTTAAAATTTTCATTCAAGATACTTAACAACGGTTTGATCATATCAATTTTAGACAATGGCTCGCTAGCAATAGTTGTGGTAGTGCCTGTTTGATCGTTGCCTGCCCCATGCCCATCGGCAGGCAGGCCCACACCAACCTCTGGTTGGTCGTTGGGGGTGGTGGTTTCTTCAGCACTTGTAGTAGTAGTTGTTTCTTGATCACCTATGGTCGTGGTTGTAGTTGTAGTTGTTGTTTCTTGATCATTTGCAATCATAGTGGTAGTAGTTTCTTCTGCTTGATCATTTGAATTTTGACTAGTCGTTACACCAACCTTTGGTTGGTCATCGGGGGTATTTGTATTTTCTGCTTGGTTATCGATTTTGGAACTTGAATCTTGATCACTTGTGATTGTAGTTTTTTGATCGCTTGCGATCGTAGTGGTCGTAGTAATTTCAGTGCTACCTAAAATAGTGGTGGTGGTTGTATTTGGCTCGGTTGTAACATTTTCAGACGGCATTACGATTGTTTGGTCTTCCGGCCGTAAATTAACTTCAAATGAATAAATATTTTCCTGCATAAATAATGCTGGAAAAGTTGAATTATTTTTGTTAAAACTATGAATGCCACTAGTTTCGGCATTTTCAAGCGTTAATATTGTATGCAAATTTTGAAAACTACCCTCGGCCGTTTTTGGAAAAATTTTAATAAAACCTTTAGCGCTGATTAAACTATAATGTCAAAACCAAAAGAAAGAAATAAAAATAAAAATAATTAAACCGAAAAAATAAACACGACGCCAATTAATCTTTTGGCATAAAATGACAATGGATTTTTGAAATCGCAAAAGTTTTCTATGAAATATTAGAAATTTCTTATGAAACTTTTTTTTCTGTTTTTCAATAATTTTTCGATATGACTTTTTCACGATTCAGCTTTAATGTTATATCAATTTTAACAAAATTGAAAAATAAATACAAGCCCTAAACTTTGAAATTTAATTTAAAAACGACTTTTTCAAGTCGTTTTTAAATTCTGATAGTTTGTATTTTTAGTTACAGCTACCACTGGCTGCACCTTTGATGTCAGCAGTTAGTTTTTGGGAACAGGCCTTGGGTTGAGTTTCAAAACCGGCGCAAATAGCATCTTTATAACCTTCGGAAGTTCTATCACCATCAAATTCAACTTCATTGATTAATAGGGTCGGAGAGGCTTGAATACTATATTTATCATTTAAAGCTTTTTCTTCGGCTAAAATGGCTAAACCTTCATCTTTCAAGCAAGTTGAAATTTTATTGGTATCAATTTTTAAAGTATCGGCTGGCTTAGTTCAGCAAGTTTCAATATTGTCATTGGTGCAATCTTTGTTAACTAATTCAATATATTTTCAAAAGCTATCTTTGTTATATTTATAAATGCATAATTCTCTAACATCTTGACGGAGTTCGCTTAAGCCATGCATCGAACAATATTTACCTTCACTATCTCAACAATAATTTTTTTGCTCAGTTTCATCGGATGGAAAATTGGAATAAATTACATAGTGAGGTTGAATTTCGACTGCATCTTTTAAAGCAGCCACTACTGGTAATACGGTGTTTTCGGCATCATTACCATAAGGACAATAAGACATTGTAAATAATTTGACATCGGCAGTTTTAGCTTTTGGATATTTTTCTAAAGCTAAAGATTTATCAATTAATAATGGTTGGGCAAAAGCAACTTTAGCATCACTGGAAATATAAAGTTCAATTTTTTCACCATCGACGTCAATATCGGTTTTCACTAAGCCATGATAATTTTCAGATTTTTCTAAAGTAATTTTAGCATTAGGATTTTGAGCTAATACTAGCTCTGTCATAAATTCTAAACCTTTTTTTGCAACTGCATCTTTTGACATCGGTTTAAATTGAGTAAAACCTTTCGTCAAAATAGCCAATAAAATAACCAACACCACGATACCAATCGTAAGTTGATGCTTCTTATCAAATAAGTGTTTTAACATATCTTATTTTTAGTAGCTTTATTAATGTTATTAATATAACAAATAACAAATAAAAAAGCAAGAATCAAAAACCCGAGCAATCCGTATGGATTGCTCGTGGCACCATGTTTATTGATTAACCCGTTTAATATTTGTTAATCCTTCCTTGACACTCTTCCTGGGTACGAAAAGGTTGACAGCCAGGCAAACTTATACACTCGCATGGAAAATACTTACGACATTGAATTGTCCAGCCATGTTTTCAACCGGTTTGTCGGCCATCTTGATAACAAGCATAGAAGTGAAGACTATCGCTCAACTTGTGTACTTTCCCCCCTTTTTGTGCTTGTACGGTAAGTTCAGGCGGCTTCGTTGGGTTTTTAGAAACACAATCAGTGAATGTACCATAGGGTGTTATTGCCCCTTTAATCTGTTGACATGTACATCATCCATTTTCGCTGCAACGATAGTCGTAACCATTTAAATATCGCCCTTTGCCATATTGCCTTACTATAATTTTCCCGCCTGTATTAGTGCTGCTACTTTTTGATCCAGTATATGGTCAAATAGCTGTGCCACCAGGAAAATTTTTTGCATTTCAAATACCCGTACTAGGTGAGTTAGTAAAAGAATTCGAATCAGCTAACATTTTTGTATTTTCGCTAATATTAATACTAAACAATCCTACTAACATTAAGCTGGACAAAATTAATAAAAACGATTTATTCATGTAATTGTTTTAATATTTTATTAATAACATTATAAACCAATACTAATTAAAAATCAACGCTTTAAAAGTGTTGATTTTTAATTTTTAACGAATAGTAAATAATGCTTTTACGGTCACCATGATTTCTTTGTTGATGGATGAAGTATCATACGTTCCATAATCAGTAATATCAATTGAATTAGGAGATAAAACTTGAACCACACCGGCTGAAGCGGATTTAATTACCCCAACTCTTTTACCCGATGAAGCCGCAATTTTTTCAGCTCGAGCTTTGGCATCTTTAATAGCATCGCTCAACATGGATACTCTATATTCAGGAAGTTTAGAAACATAATACTCTACCCTTTCAATAGAAAACAAAACATTTTGATCGACTAACGCTTGAAAATTTTTTGATAATTTATCCAGCTGATTAACATCATTAGAATTAATTTCAATAGTTTGAACTAAGTTATATTGTTTGGGTTGCCCATCATATTCATTTTGTTTTCAAATCTCTTGTTGAGAAACAGTTGAAATGGTCATGGCTTTTTCGTCAATGCCTTGAGATTTGAAAAAATTAACAACTTTAGTTTTATCACTTTCCATTAATTTGTAAGCATCTTTTAAATTGTTGACATTTGTATTTCTCATAAAACGACCAACTAATTTACCGGTATCGGATACAACTTTTTGACGCGATGAACCCGTAACGGTTAAAGTGTTATTCAAAGATTGAATTTTATAAATAAAATTTCCAAAAATTATTACGCTTACGACTAAGCTTAGTCCTAAAATAATTGCTGGCATCTGAAATCTTTTATCAGTCATGATTATGAATTTAATATGTTATAACAAATATAACAATTTTTTGAAAAAAATACAACAGCTAGAAAAATAAAAAACTAGGAGCCACAATAGCTCCTAGTCGGGATTGAAAACTGAAAAAGGATGACCACCTTTCTAAAGTTTAAATTTCAAGAACAGATATCAAATAGCCTCAATAATTATATCATAAAAATTTGAATAATCAATATAATAAACAAAATATCAAATCGGACGCCCCCAGGGGGCGTCCTGTTTATGGTTTCATATTAACGGGCGTCGCTTAGCGACGCCCGTTAAACTTAAAGTTTTAATCGTCGTCTTCATCATCATCGTCGTCTGAATCAACTTCTTCTAATTTAATACATTGCACAGGACATTCATCAGCCACTTGTTGATTGATTTGATATTCATTTTCGTCGATGATTTCTTTTTTTGGTTTAGCTTTATAATCATCATCGTCAATTTCTCAATTATCTGGACATAGCATTTGACAACGGCCACAACCAACACACAAGTCGCGATCTTGTCTTATTTTATAGTGTTTCATAAAATTTGATTTATTTTTTAATATCAAAATTTTAGCAAAAATTATTTATTAAAACAACCGCCCGCGAAAGCGGGCGGTTGTGAAATTCTATTTTATTCTGGAACTGTAAATGTTATGGTTCCTAAATCTTTTATTTTGCCTTCTTCTACTTTAAAATCTGTAACAATGTCACCATATCCAATATAATCGTCTATATTATTGTCATCAATTTTTCATGATCCATTCTCAATCGATACATAGCCACTGTTACTGAGTAATGTTCCCTTGGAACCTAGACAATTTTCGACGCGAATTCTATACTTAGAATAATGCGTTGGTAATATTCGAAAAAGTTCACCATTTGAAAAATTTGGATTGCTCTCTACCAGAGTATATTTTCAAGTTCCTCAATAAGAATTATAATCACTTCGATATATATCTCAACGTTTACAATGTGAAGTACAATTTTTACAACTAAATTTTATTCTGCCATTACCTTTTGGAATTAGTCCGTCTTTGGAATTTTTATCTGTGATACTAATAGGTATATTGTTCGGCCCTGGAGCCACTGTAGTATCTCTAAAAAAAACAGTTGAATAACTTAAATCAAACGTATTTCATCCAACGGTGCCGTCACTGAGTTCTCATCCTTTATCGCAAAACAAATAAATTGATCTCGTATTATCTCATTTCGTAGATATTGGAAATTCCATTTCCATTTTCTGTCCTCTATATGTTTTCCCAATTCAACCCATATCTGTTAATGTTTTTATAAAGGCATCTTTGACAGATTCTGATAAATTTTTATTTGATATCATACTGTTGAATTTTTGTACAAGAGCTGCTGTTAATACTGCGGTAGTTGATTTATTAACCACCCCAACAAGTCCATCCGTGCTTTCGCCGGTTATAGTGTGTTTTCAACCACATTTTGGAACATCCATCAAAATTATACCTTTATCGCCAGTGTCTCCTTTAGGTTCTTCTCCCTTGTCTTTGTCGGGATCGGTTTTACCATTATCTGATCCAGAACCTCCACCATTATCAGGCGGATTGGAAGCTTTTTTAATAAACGTAACTGGAGCAACGCCACCTGGTTGTCAATTACAATTGAATAATTTAATTTTTTCTGGATCTGTTACATTATCTGGTCTGTCAAAAGCGCTTCAAGTTTCAAAATAGAAATTAACTTTTGCGGCTTCGATTGGACCACCAGTAACTGGATGCGGTTTATAAAAAGTATTTAAAATATTATTTTGAGTGGTGATTGGTAATAAACCAAAAACATCTTCAAAAGTAAAATTGGCTTCGCGTGTATTGTGGGGTATTTCTATTGTTTTGATAACAGTATTGTCAACCTTTACATTGACAAACGAATTTTGAAAACGTTTTAATAAATCGGCCGTACATTTGTTGCCAGTAAGTTTGACGTTAAATTTTAAACCAGTAATATCAGTTATATTATCTTTGGTAATTTTGCTACCTTTATAAGTAAGTTGAACTTGAGTGCCAAGCTCATATTCTGATTTACACATTGGCTTGCCTGAATCATCTTTTGTGGCCTCACATTGCTTTTTAATACTGTTTGGATCTTCTTCTACTTTTGAACAAACTGGTACATAAAATTGTATTGTTTGTTCTCATTTATCTTTTGTTGAACTCGTACATGTCATTTTAATGTTATATGTAATCTGAGCATCAAATTCATTTTTTGGAATTGTAAACTCTTTGGTTCCTTGAGAATTATCAGAAACTTCATAAGGTGTTTTAGAACTTTCGTTCCCAACTACTCACAAATCAATTTTACACCCCTTGTCGTATCCTTTGACATTAGTTCATGTAGCAGTTACTTTATTATCTTTGTTATTTTCATTATCTCTGCAATCTTTAAATGCTAATGGATTTGTATCGTGGTTGCTTAATTTTATTTCAAATGTTGGAACATCTTTTTTGGGATCATCGTTACCACCAATATTTAGTTTGTCGGTAGTATTTGTTAATCTTTCAGTGTGCTCCTTACCATGATAGAAACCAGTTATTTCATAAGTTTTATAGTCAACATAACCTACTACTCTTACTACTTGATTATTATTCAATGCATTTAATATTGTTGACTTATCGCCTAAACTGCTTGGATCACAAGTTGGATTTCTTGTTTCAGATGCATTGACTATGTCTCTATCGGCATTTTCTTGTAGAGTTGATCCGCAAGGTATTGATACTTTTCCAAAACTATCTTTGTTATAAACATCAATATATAAACCATATTCTATTGGTCGAGCATCATAACCTATAGCTGTGTCTACTCCTTTATCTTCTAGTTTTGTGCCATTGCATGAAAATACAAGACTTGAGCTTATATTATTTACTAGTGCTGGATTTCCTTTAACGTCTTTGGTTAATAAACTGCCAGTTGGAGTAGATAGTGAATCAAATTTTAAAGAACAATCATTGTTAATTCGTTGCTTGGCTTCTGAACTTGGTTCTTTAAAACTGCCACCGCTTGGTGGGGGTGCATCTTTGGAATTAATCTTTACAGTAAGAATTGCTTCTTCTTTAGTTATTTTATCTTGTTTTGTACATTCAATAACAAATTTATAATCGCCAACTTTACTGAATTCGACATCTTTAGAATCTGAAATTTTATCGACTTTTCAACCCGTGACACCAGTCACTTCAGTTGTTGAACAAGACAAAAATCCATCGGCCTTTCAAGTTAGTTTACTTGTAGCTGTGCCTTTATCATTTAATATTGCTGGATTCGGTTCAGCCGTAAATATAATTTTTTCTCCACCTGAATCGGGTGTACCATCACTACTGGTAAAAGTAATTGTCTCTGTTTTGCTGGACCTTGCTCCTTCTGGTTTCACACAAGTTACACCAATATTTATAGTATATGAATTACCTTTGTTTTTGCCTTCATCAAAACTTAAGGTATATGTCTTTTCGTGTTTTAATGGGAATTTTTCACTTGTTTTTATTATATAATTTTCATCACTGCCTTTAATAGCTGGTGAAACATAGCATGAATCAGCCTTAAAAATAGCTGAATCAGCCTCTCATTTTATTGTTAAGTTTCCCGTCCCTTTTATTTCTTTAGTACTAACACTAAAAGACTTAAATTCATCAGCACCACCCAAAGGCTTTATTTTTTCCTCCTCATCATTTATATTTGTATACTTTCAAGTATTATTGCCATCGGGTAAAACATTTACGGCTGGTTTAAATCCTAAGTCAACAGCAATGCCACTTAAAATGCCTTTAAGCATGCCGGAAAAACCAACTTCAGTTTTCTGGGTTACCATCGGTTGTTCGCCTTGGTTAAGCGATCATAATTGAGTACCAGAAATAGTTGTATCATGAGCAATGTCAGTTCCAAAAAGTTTAGTACCACTTGTGTTATCAAGTCCTTGTCAAGAAAAACCAGTAGTAGCATCTTTATCAACTGTTAAAGTATCCTCGTAAAAATCATAATTTGTACCACTAATATTGTTACTATCTAGTCCCGATATTTGAAAACCACTTGAGTCACTTACGGCAACGTCGTCAGAAAAACCAAGATTTAATCCACCAACATTATTATTAGTTACACCAACATTTCCAGTCCCACCAATAGCAGTTGATCCAGTATCGCTTAGTCCAGTTCAGGAATCAAGTCAAGATACCGAAGGCGTATAGCTAGATCCGCCACCATTATAACTTTGGGAACCAGCTTCATTATCGGCTTCGCATTCGGCTTTAGAATTATAAGTTTGAGATGTGATAAAATAGGCAGGTTGGCCTTCAACACATTCTTTACCATTAAAATGTCAAGTATCTTCATCATCATCGTCACTGTTATTAACGTAGCTGCTTCAATCAAAAAATGATGCGCCAGTTGTTCCACCGGTGGATGAACCGCTATAAGCTTCATAAGTAAAAGCTTGAGTTGAAAAAACTCCTAAAGCTAATAGGATGATTAATGAAAAAATAATAAGAAATGTCTTTTTCATATGTTTAGTTTAATTTTTGTTAGGTATATTATAGATAAAAAAGAAAAAATTGTCAATGGGCACAATTTTTTCTTTTAATCGCAAATACGACGTATTACAAAAATCTGGAGAAAATATTTTGGAAAAAAGCTTTAAAACCATTTATAAACTGTAAATATCAAGGTATGGTTTTTACGGGATTAACGATATTGATGATAATGGGTGAGGCGTTACCAAAATCAGGCTGGTTAAAAGATGAATTTTTAAGGGTGGTGCTAGTGGTGGATGTATTATCAATGTTTGAATTTGGATCGTCACTGGTTGTGGTAGTAGTGCGAACAATTGGCTTTACGGTAGTAGTAGTTAAAGATCTATAGCTATTGATATGCCATTTAAATAGTTGAGTGATGTCTTCGTTACTGTTAGCAAACATGGGAATAATAATAATGTTTGAATATTTTTTTGAATAGTCACTAATCGTTAATTGCTTGGTGGTGGCATTATTAAATTCAAAGAAGTTTAAAGTTTTTTGACCGGTTTTATCAATTAAAATATATGGTACTTTTTGGAAAATATTGTTCTTGGTATTTTCAAGAGTGACTTCGAGATTATCACTGCCACCAACAATTTTTTGATATTTGGTTTGATAACTAATTAGCGAATCGCTAATCGATAAAGTGCTATCGTTGTTGATGGGCAAAAAGAAACTACTGCCAGGAATATTAATTTGAATATCTAAGTTTTTATAACAATAGTTTTTGTTGACAGTGCAATCGTTTAGAATGTTAGCAATGATTCAATCTTGATAAATATTACTAAACTTTTCAGTATAGCCCCTTTGTTTAAGAAAACTGTCAATAGCTTGAGTGCCAGAAAGATTAGTTAATAAAGTTTGAAAAATAATATCCGGCGTAAAACGATCAGCTAAATAAATGCTAAATAAATTTATGAGTGAATAACTGTTGCTAGTGTTGTTTCAATTTTTTAAATTAACATCGGTTAAACTAATCCCATTTTGTAAACGAAAATTTAAATAAGAATCTTTGGTTTGGTTATACCCTAAATAATGAGCAATATATTCGCTGCGAAGCTCTTCAAGCCAAACCTCTTCTTCAATATTATATTTAGCATTTTTTTCACGATAACTAATTAAATGCATAAACTCGTGGGTAAAGAAAGAATATAAAACATTGTTGGCGATGTTTGAATTTAAAAGATTGTTACTATTTAAATAAACAATATTACCATCGTTAGAAGTTTTGCTTTGAGCCAAAGAATTAAAATCATCTCATCTCACATAACCCTGAATGCCACTCGTCATGGGTGTAAAAACAATAATTAATTTCTTTTGAAAATTTAATCAATCAGCAATATTCGGAAAAACTTTGATTATCTTTGGATAAATATTATATTCAAATTCAGAAGCTAAAAGATTGGCAAAATTAGAAATTTTGCTTTGATCGCTACTCGACATTTTTTTCCAAACATATTCATCAATATAAAAATTAATGTAGTTGGTATTACGAACGCTAACCACATCAATTTGACTGCGGAGTTCAGTGTCACTAGTATTGTAAATATTAATTTTAAAAGTTGGGTCAAAAGCTAAAGCGCTTAAACCGCTAAAAGAAAAAATTAATGCAATGACAATAATTTTTGATAAATTTTTAAAATTAAAAAAGTTTTTCATAAATATTTCTGATTTGACTATATTCTAACAAAATTTTAGATTCAAGTCAATTGAACTATAATTGCCTGGTTTTTTAAAAAACAGCTTTCGCTGTTTTTTAAAAAAATATTATTGAGGTAAAGATAGCGGTTTTTCTGGCATCGATAGATCGTCAACTAGACGAATACTTTCAGCAATAATTGAATTATCATTGTTGCTAGCCCCAGTTATCATAATATTATTACCGATTGTTAGATCGTCAAAAGATGCACTTACAGTTTTATATAATTCGGTAGTATTAGAAATAACAACAATTTTTGATCCATTATCTTTTAGTTTAACGGTTAAAGAATTTTCGTTTTTTTCAATTATTTCGCCCATAATATTGTTGGTCATCGCACGATTGCCAGTGCCATTAGGTGGTGTTTTAAAATTTGGATTATTTTTAAAATTCATAGTTTTGGATTGAGTTTTGCCCATTTGCAAACCTAATACAAAAGTGGTTATTAAAAGTATAAAGATTATTATGTAGAAAACATATTTTTTATTCATGATAACAATTTAAAAAATTTATTAATTTATTGACGTCTTAAAGCCTCAATGGGATTAAGATTAGCAGCCCGAGTGGCTGGGTAATACCCAAAGACAATGCCAATTAAAAAAGAAACGCCGACCGAAAGAATTATAGAGAAAAAGGAAACACTAGTAGCGATATCAGCAAAATAAGTCATCAGTATGGATGCGATTCATCCAAATACAATTCCTAAAATACCACCAGTGATAGTCAAAATAGTCGACTCAGCTAAAAATTGATAATTAATATCTTGATTTTTAGCACCAATAGATTTTCTTAAACCAATTTCATTGGTTCGCTCAGCAACGTTAGTAAGCATCATGTTCATAATACCAATACCGCCAACAATTAAAGAAATACTGGCAATGGCTGAAAGCAAAACCGTAAAAGTATTGGTAACCGATGAAGCCGTATCAACAATATCATTTTGATTTAATATTGAAAAATCAGCTAAATCGGCATTGGCAATATTATGTCTTGTCAGCAAAAGATCAGTAATATCTTCTTCAACCAAAGACATTAATTTTTGATCGTGAACTTGGACATTAATGGTTGAAACATAATCGCCGCCAGTTAAAAATTTTTGAGCAGTATTTAAAGGAATATAAATAATATCATCTTGACTGCCAAAACCAGTGCCCCCTTTTTCTTGCATAACACCAATGACTGTAAAAGTAATTTGATTGATACGAATTTTTTTACCCACCGAATCAACATTCTCACCAAACAATTCTTCGTTGGTGCTAAAACCAATAACCGCCACTTTGCTTAAATTTTCATTTTGTTGTTTCGAAATAAAAGTACCAGTTTCAATTTCTATATTTTTAACAATATTATATTCACTGGTTACACCAGCAACACTAACGTTGGTGTTATTGGCTTTAAAGGTCACTTGATAACGACGAGATATTTCGGAAGCAACATAGTCAACGTTATTTACTTGTGACAGAATAGCCTCGGCGTCATCTTGAGTTAAAGTTTGAGCTGATCCAAAACCACCCCGAACTTGATTGCCAGCTTTACGCTGAGATCCTGGATAAATCATAACTAAATTAGAGCCAATGGACTGAATGCTTTGTTCAATATTTTTTTTAGCCCCTTCGCCAATAGATATCATGGCTACAACCGAACCAATGCCAATAATAATACCTAAAATAGTTAATAAAGATCTAACTTTATTAGCAATTAAAGCTGAATAGGTTTCTTCAATTAAATCAGATAACAGCATGAAAATTATTTTAAATTTTTATCATTAATAATTTGACCATCTTTCATCGAAATTATTCTTTTAGCTCGATTGGCGATTTCTAATTCATGAGTAATTAAGATAATGGTATGACCACGTTTATTTAATTCTTCAAAAAGGCTGATAATAATTTCAGTATTTTTTGTATCAAGATTTCCAGTTGGTTCGTCCGCCAAAATGATAGAAGGATTGTTCATTAGAGCTCTAGCAATAGCCGCTCTTTGAACTTGCCCGCCAGAGAGTTGATTGGAAAAATGATAAATATGACTAGCATCAAAATTTACTTCATTTAAAATATATCGCGCTCTTTTTTCTCGGTCTTTTTTAGGTATTTGAGTATAAATTAAAGGTAATATTGTATTTTTCAAAACCGATATTTGGGGTAAAAGATTAAAAGATTGAAACACAAAACCGATTTGCTTAGCGCGAATATCGGCTAATTCATCTTTGGATAATTTCGATACATCTTGGTTATTAAAAAAATATTGACCAGAAGTTGGTGTGTCTAAGCAACCAAGAATATGCATTAATGTGGATTTGCCACAACCCGATGGACCAACAATAGCTACAAATTCACCTTTATTAATCTTAAAAGATATATTATTTACAGCATAGGTTTTGGTATCACCGGTTTCGTAAATTTTAATTAAATTTTTTACTTCAATCATTATATAATAATTTATTTTAAGGCATTGGCATACCACCGCCACCACCCATACCCGGAATATTGAAACCATTGTTGTTATTGCTATTGGTGGTATTACGTGAAGTTGAATTTGATGTTTTTAATATGATATTATCATTCTCGTCAACGCCACTTAAAATTTCGGTTTGAGTGTCACTAGAAATACCAATAGTGACCACTTTTTGAGAAATCGAATTGTCGTCATTTAATATTTCTATATAATAGCCATTGTCATCTTCTTTAACCGCACTGCTGTTGATAATATAGGTATCGGTTTTGATATCCGTAATAATATTGGCCGACAAACTCATACCGGGCTTGACTCTTTCATCTTGATTGTCAAAACTAATTTTAACACCATAACTTACTACCCCTTGATCGTTAGTGCCGATATCATCAACTTCAATTACTGTACCAGTTATATTTAGATCCGATAAAGCATCAAATGTAATATTAGCTTTTTGATCGATTTTAACTTTGGCAACATCAATTTCATTTAAAGTAATCTCGGCAATTTGTTCATTGGTTACAATCGTAGCTAAAGAAGTGTTGCTCGAAATTTCATCATTAATTTTTAACGATTCATTAATAGCTGTTAACACACCACTAAAAGGTGCATAAACAAAGTGATCGTTTAAATCGTTTTTGAATGAAGCTAGCTCTAATTCTTTTTGGCGAATGGTTAAATCTTGAGTTTCTAAATTAACGGCTAATTTGTTGTCAGTATCGTTGGCGGTATTCAACGTAGTTTTAAGAGTATTTAAACTGTTGGTATTGGTTACTAAAACAGAATTCAAACTCGTTAAATAACCGATTTGAGAAGTGGTGGTAGTAGAAGGTATGGGCGCAATTATATTATTGGTGGCAACGATATATTGATATTTTTGAATTAAGCTCAAAGTTTGTCGAGTAAAATCTAATAATTCTTTATTATTATCATAAGCCTGGTTAAGAGCATTTTCGATTTTTTCTTTCGAAGAATTATTATTTAGAAATCAGGCGTTAGTTTGAATATTTTCATATTTTGATTTAATGTCTAAATATTTTTCTTCAGCCGTAATATCTCAATAACTTAAATCGATGCTATTATTACTGTTATTATTAACAAATCGAACTAATCTTAAATAATAATCAACGTCATTATTATCGCTAGAACTATAACTACTAGTAGTAAACATAGAATCAATATTGGGGAAATAAGTGGCTAAATCTTTGTAATTAGTTGATAAAGTATTTAATATATTGTTTTGTACTGTAGCTAAATTATCATTTGATTCTTTGGCTAAATCCTTTGAAGATAAGGTGGCATTTTTAAGAGCAATCTCGGCGTTTCAAACATCTTTTTGGGCTTCAGATGTATCCAGTTGTAATAGCAAATCACCTTTATTGACTTTGGTGCCGTTTTTCAAATTTTTGTAAACAATGGTTCCGCTAGTTTTGGATTTAACATCGGTTTGATCTAAAGAAACGACTTGTCCGCTGCTAGAAACATTGCTAATTAATGTTCCCTTTTCAATTTTAACAGTAGTATAAGAAACCACTGGTTTATCACTGAAAAATAATTTAAATACGAAATAAGAAACTACTAAGCAAATCAAAACAAAAACTATTAAAAACTTCTTGTTTTTTAGCAAAATTTTAATTTTTTTAGAATTCATAATATTAAGGTTTAAAACTGGTTGGGGTTGGTTGATTAAAAACACGAATTAGTTTGGCATCAATTTTGCCTTGATCGTTGCTGTCACCGAGAATCATAATTCGATCATTAATTTTTAATTGATCTAATTTAATTTCTTGGTTAAAAGAAATGATCTTTGTATCTTTAGCGATATTAATAATTTTTTCAATTTTATCTTGGCCATTAATAATAATTTGATTATCGCTAATTTTAATAATTTCTCCGAACACACCATGACCATCAATAAAATCACCACCTGGTCTATCCATCATAAAATTGAAACCTCCCTTTGGCCCGCCAAAATTATTTTGATAATTCTTGGCTCAATTACAAGCAAAACGACCACGATTATTACCAATATTTATACCCAATTGAAACATGACAAATCCAAACAATATAAAACCTAAGCCAATTAATAATGGTTTTAAGGTTTTATCATTAATTATAAGGTATTTTTTATCTTCATCCATAAATCTATTTTAATATGGTTTTTATTAAAAGATATTTTTTATATAAAATTAATCTTAGCGAAAAAATGGTAAACGCCAAACAGCTTACAAACAAAATTATACTAAAAATAGGTAAATTCTCGATAAAAGCTAAGACAAAATATTTTCACAAAAATATAAAGGCCGATAAGTCATAAAAAGCTGTGCTGACAATATCACTAATTCCGCTATTTTTAAAAGATTTTACAAACAATACTATGGAAGCAACGGTAAAACTACAAGAGAAACAAAACATGGTGATAAAAAGAATCATCAATTTTTTAATCTTTTGAGTTTCTTTTTCTTTTTGAATCGCATATATAATGCGATCATAAAGATTGGCGTTTGGATTAATAATTTTGAAAATTGGTTGGTTCATAGTCTTTATATTTAATACGTTTAATTTATTAATTTTGGTGCATTATTGAAGTTTTACGCGTTGGCGTAAAGATGCAATAGCACGCAAATGTTGACTTTTTATAGTATTAATCGAAATGTTCAATAATTCGGCTATTTCCCGAAATGACATTTTCTCGTAATAATACAGATAAATAACTAACTGTTGATTGGTATTAAGTTGTGTAATATATTTTGATAGTTGGCTTGATTGATCATCTTTTATAATTTCTTCTATTAAATTTATTTTTTCGTCTTGGATTTGATCAATAAAAGTATCGTTAGTTTCATTATTTTCAAAACTGGAAAAAGGAATGATTTTCTTTTTACGAATAAAATCAATAGCCGTATTTTTAGCAATTGTAAACATTCAGGTTTTTAAATTTTTTGATTCATCAAATTTTTTTATATTTTTTCAAATTTTTATAAAAGTTTCCTGGGTGATATCCTCGGCCAAGTTCACATCATAAACAAAACGATACACAAAATTTAAAATCATAGTTAAATTATTTTTAACTAGAAGGTTAAAAGCTTCGTTATCACCTTGTTTTATTTTTATTATCAAATCCTGATTGTCCATGGTAACATCAATTTAACACATTTTGATATAAAAACCAACTTATAAAAAGTAAAATAAAATGATTGTTTTTTTGTAATATATAGTATACAATAATATAAAGGTCGTACTAATAAAACATTAATATTATAAATATGAAATATAAAATGCTAATAATAACTTTATTTATAGTAAGTTTGATTATTCTTGGTAATATGTATGTTCAAGCTCAAACTGGCGGTGGTGTTCAACAACAAAACCAGATGGCTCAACAAACTCAACAACAAAACCAAGGCGAGGACACTCAAATTCAAAATCAAACTCAACAGCCAGAGCCAGATGCCATAGCTATTCAAGCTGGTCAACAACAACCAACTCAAAAGCAAGAACCAGTCCAACCGCAAACTGGTACGCCAGGAAAAAACGAAGAAAAGATATCTAAAGATATAAATGAATTGCGTTGAAGCAAAGTGGCTAAAGCTGTTCATGAATTATTAGATGTTGCCGATCGCGTGGGTGAAATTGGTGAGCAAGTAAGAGAAATCGCCCAAACTCAAAAACAAAACCAAGGTGTAATTGAAATTGGCATGGAAAAGATTCAAAAACAAAACAAAGTTACTACTTTTTTGATTGGACCTAACCATGGTGAAATAAACAAAGTCTCAAAGCTAACCATACAAAATGAAGAACAGATTGCGGAGTTAAAAGAATTACAAGCTAAAATGACAGATCAAGCTGAGATTCAAAAAACGGCTGAACAAATTCAAACTCTAGAAAAGGCCAATTTAGAAGTAAAGGATACACTAGAAGAAGCTCAAAAAACATTTAGTTTATTTGGTTGATTAAGAAAACTGTTTGACAAATAAACAATTCATTAACGAACCAAAAAAAGACCTGAACAGGTCTTTTTTTGGTTCGTTAGATTGCTATTGTTTTTTCATTGTTTTTTATATTTTCTTTCTATTTGAACATTGATTTTGAAACTTGGAGCTTCGTTTAGTGTATTAGATTATTGGGTTATTAGAGCATTGTTTTATTACCAATTACTAATTACTATTTACCAATTACTCTTTAGTTTTTTACTGTATCCCCTTTTGAACCTTCAACAAATTTATCAACTGAGTTAGAAGTTCAATAAGAAATACTTGTAATTCTTTAATATATTCATTTTTTTCCGCAGTGGTCATCTGAACAATTGGTTTTTTAGGTACAGGAATAAATGATTGAGTTTCATCGGCTTCTTCAGTATCTGATTTATTACTACATTGAGGTTTTAATAAATTAAATTCAGTTTTAGTTACGCTTTTTCCAGTATCCATCTTCCCTTTACAATCAGAGTAGCAATGTTTATAATTAATAACTTCTTCATCATTAATTGAACAATGCTGGTTTAAATCAATTTCATATAAATATTTTTCAAGAGTTGAACAAACACCATCACCACATTCAACGGTAGCGGTTTTATCAACTAATTCATAAACAATGTTATTGTTGGTTTTGTCAATACCATAAAGTAATCCTTGTTTAGATAAATCCACTTTTAAGACATAGGGATCAACGGGTTTGGTGGGATCGTCCATTTCGGAAAAACCAAGATATTTAATTTTAGTATCATGTTCTTTTGAAACTTGAACTCAAATGGAAGGAGCTTGACAACCAATGGGTGTGCATGAACCAACGGGCACAGTGCCAACGGTTAAACTTTTGATACCGATTTTTTGAATGGTGAAATAATCTTTAAAACATTGTTCTCACTTTTCTTTAGTACTATTTTGCGGAGCGCAAGAAACAACCGCTTGATATCATAATTCTTTTGGATCACCTAAAGTAACATTGGTTTTATATCATTGGTAAGTAACTGGTTCACTGGTAGTAAACTTAGCAATACACAGATTATTTTCACAAGCTAATGTTGGTTCTTCTTTACAATTAAATAGCGTAATGCACATGGTCTTGCCACAATAACTTTGGGTTAAATTATCAAAATAGGTTAAATAATTTTTGTTTATACTCTTTTTGCTAGTATCGCTGCCGCCGCTACTGCAACCACAACAGTCGGTTTCGACAACACTACAATCATTAACGGTGGTGCATTTACGCATTTCGTCAGTAATGGTTGGTTTTTCGGTGGGCTTAACCATACAAATATTATTTATGCAAGTAGCAGTTGGTGCGGCTTTACAATTATTGGTAGTGGAGCTACACGTATCTTGACTAGATTTATAACAATAATTCTTGACCAGATTTGAAAAAGTAGTTAGATAAGTTTTGTTAATACCAATTTTGGTCATTTCGTTGCCGCCTTTGTCACAGCCGCAACAAGCACTCTCTACTACTGAACAATCAGTATTTTGAGTACATTTTTTCATGATATCTGTTAAAGTTGGAGGTGTCACTACTGGCCAATCGGCGGTACATAAACCGCTCACACATTTAGCCATTGGTGTTAATCGACAATTACTAGCGCCAATAACTTTGCAAGGTCGTAGTTTGCTATCGGTACAATATTTGGTAAGTAAACTATTAAAAGCAGACACGGAAGTATAATTTATAGAAAATTTAGTTTTATAATCACCGCCATAGGAACAACCACAACAGTCGGTTTCAATAATTCGACATTGTGAATCACTTGTACATTTGCGTTGAGCATCAGTGATGGTTGGCTTACTACCAACCGGAGCTTTACAACTGGTTTGACAATCGGTTAAACTTGAATAGGTGCCACTGGTAGATGAAGCACATTGATAAGTTGTGGTATTACAATTATATTTAGAACTTGGAGCCGTACAAGCTGATTGACATTCAGCTAATGAAGTATAGATGCCATTGACAGCGGATATACATTGATAAGTTGTGCTGTTGCAATTATAGCGTGTTGTGTCACCATAGCCACCACCACCAGGACTGGTATTACTGGCTGCACACTGACCGTTTGTACATTTTATAATTGGCGGCTGAATTTGGCCGCACTCACGCATGCAGGTATTCGGAAAAGCGCTAATGTACGACGATAAATAGCTAGCGTTTAATGTGATATACTCACAACTACAATTGTTTAAAAATGGTATACATTCCTGATCGGCACGACAATTTTTCCATATATCTTGAAATGTTGGTGACGGTGGTGACACTTGAGCTGTCAACAAATCACGCAACATGTATAATTTGTCAGATAACGATGTAAAAATTTCAACAAAGCTAATAGCTTTAGTTATTTGAGCGGTCGCTGCAAAAACAAAAATTGCGATCAAAAATATTGATAAAAATTTTTTCATAATTAGATATTTAATCTTATTTCTTTATATATAAAAATTATAACAAAAATCAAAAAAATATGCAAGATTAAAAATGTTATATCCATGGCTTTGCATTTTTAAAAAAATATGCTACAATCATATTAGTAAATTGAATTTATTTTAGGAGGGAGATTGATGACTAAAAAACAGATTAGGATTAATGATTTTTATTACTACTCTGATGGTGGTATCGTAAAAATCGTGCGTAAAAGTGATGATGATTTCCGTGGGACACTATTAAAATTTCCAAAGATTACTTATGATATTTTAATTGATCCGAAGAAACTAGTATCAAAGATCACCGATCCAAATCAGATAAATGTGCTCGAGAAACGCATTGTTGACAGTACGTGTGGCAAAACTCTTTCGATAGTTCATATAGAAATAATCAATCTTTAAAAGGAGGTAAAAAGATGGATATAAAAATTGGTGATTTTGTATTAGTACCCGATGGCGTATTAAAAATCGTTCACTTTGAAGGTGAAAAGGGTGTTGGTATTCTTATCAAGACACCATCGTCACCTTGTTATAATGAAGTTCATTTTGATGTCACCGTGCCATGCAGAGATATTCAACTAACAATTACCGATCCATCAGAGCTAGAACGGCTCCAGAAAATAATCGACGAAGCTTGTCTCTAGCATTTTAAAAAACACGAAAAGAAAAAACAAAAGCGAAGAATGAAAGGACGGCCCCAGGGGCCGTCCTATTTTTTAATTTTTCAATCCCAACGGTACCTGGTACCGTTGGGATTGATTTTTTTAAAATTCTGACTCCAAGGTTCATTCTTTGTTTGCACCAAAATCAAAAATTTCTTTTTTATATTCAATCCAATTATTTACAAATTCTCTTCATTTTTCTTTTGTATTAATATCTAAGAAATACTCACGTTGAGTAAGCGATGGAAAATTATCAGATTTAAGATAATCTCGATAACTGGATCATTTATAATTTTCTATAAAATCAATAATTTTACTTTCCTTGCCTTCAATACCTTTTTCTTTCCAATTTGGACAAATAATGGCTATCGGATTTGTATGTACATAAACAAACAAAAAATTAAACTGTTCATCGCTATTAACATGAACCGATTTAAATCTATCTTGAAACAAATGACCTTTTCTTTTATATTTAAAATTAAAAAATCTAGAATAACCACCACATAATTTATGCATATATCTTGATATGCCATCATCTTTAATTTGTTCTAAAATAAGATGCACATGATTTGGCATTAAACAAAAAGCGTGAACTTTGACTAAAAAATCTCTTGGTTCACGCTCTTTTGTATTATTTTTTTCTATTTTATTGATCGTGCGGTATGTTGAAATTGTATCTTTTTTATCATTAAATTCAAAAATATCATGTATCATTCTATAATAATCTTTATTGTCATCAAAAAACACTTTACCGTCGATTCCTCTAAAAATAACATGGTAAATTTCACCATTAATTAAAGGTATTGGTCTTCTAGCCATATTTTAATCTTAATTTTTAATCATAACGGTACCAGGTACCGTTATGATTATTATAAACAACTTTTTTTAAAAAATCAACTTAAATACTTGTCAATTAAACGTATCCGTGTCCATACCAATATCAAGGCGCGTATTATACTATCAATCCCAACGGTACCTGGTACCGTTGGGATTGATTTTTTTAAAATTATTAGCGATTATGAAATATTAGGGTGTTGCAGTAAAGAATAGAACTTGCTCACGTAACTTTGACAAAATGATGATTATACGGTATATTGTAAATAGTAATGCTTCTTTAAAAACTTATAAGGGAGCGCGCCAAAGTTTCGAAAGGAACAAGGCAAAAAAAAGAAAGGAGAAAGTGTTATTATGAGTAACACAACTACTGGATTGTGGAATTTGAGTTTGGGAGAAATTGGAGCATCATTAAAGGTACTCGAGAATCTTGGCATATCTCCGGAGCACTTTACAGAAATTAGGAGAAATCCTGATTTTGCTCAAGTGATTGCAAAAGCTATGATCGGTGATATCGGTGACCGGAACAGTTTGTTCTGGAAAGTAGCAAAAATCATGGATAAGAATTTGTTACTTTCACCGGAACACATTTGGGTGCCAAAGTTTCCGGTTCCAAAAGGGTTTGTAAATATTGTTCAACTTTTACAATCGCCTTGTCCGTTTTATCCAGATAAAAAGGTTTCTGATACCCATATCCTTATGTTGGGGTCCAAAAAGCCAACAAGCTTGTTGGGACTTCAAAAAATGTTCCCAAGCGGTGGACAACCTAGGTTTTATTCTTATGCACCAGATTCCTGGTATAAAAAAGAGGATTTTGCTAATAGGGAAAAGATTAGATTTTTGTGGTATCTTCTTCTCAAAAGAAAAATACCGAATTCTATTAATCTAGAAAAAAGTGAACAAATAAAACTATTACCCCCAAACTACAGGATCCCTTCAACTGCGGAAGAGGCCTATAAGAATATTCTCTATTTGCAAAGGAATAAAGAATGTCCTGATCCAATGTACAGTGTTAGAACTGGTTCAGTTACTTCTAAAGGTCGACCCGTTATTGTTGGCTTCTCTACTCCTGGGGAGCTCTCTATCAGTGACTGGAACGATCTTTCCTGCCTCATGTATGGAATTGGAGCTATTCGCGATCTCTATTTTTGAACTTTGATTTGAACAGCAAAAAGTTCCTAATGTGAAAAACGTTAGGAACTTTTTTATCAATTTTGTTAATCTTAAATAATAATAAAAGAATAATATTTTTATTAATTATTTTAACTAAGTTCTGTTAATTTCTCTTAATAAATTATTTTTAAAATCTTTAATAATAGCGTGCTGATGAATAGGTAAAAATGTTTTTAGTTCATTGCTAAAATTAATTTTGGTTTTTTCAATAATATTTTTGATTGGTTCAAGAGACGCTTTATTAGAAACATCTACCATATTTCCACGTAAGAGAAAATAGATATCAAAAAAATCTCTTGGTTTTTGACGTGTTAAAGCAGCTTGAATTTTTTCAGCTACTATTTGCTCTTGAGATAGTATGACCAACAAATACGATGGTACAAAAGAATTATTTATAACAAAAACTTCCCCTTTTATTTTTGTTTTTTTCCTAAAAGAAATTTCTAAATATATATCTAAATCGTATTCTAAAAATTTAAAATTAATAATTCCTAAATATCCTCCAGTTGTAATTTTTGATTCTTTAATGTCTGTTTTAATACCCAAATTCTCAATATTACTTATGGCTTTAATAATTATTTGCTCTATTTCTTTTAGGGAAAAAAGTTTGTTAGTTGAAAAATCTAAATCTTCAGAGAAACGAGGACTTTGAAATACAATTCGTAAAGCAGTACCGCCTTTGAACAATATATTTCTTGACTCTTTTTGTTCATAAAAGAAAGAAAGAAAAATATTTTGGATATATTCCCTAGCTATATTAACATCTCGTGTCTGCAATTTTGTGGCTAATAATTGAATATTTTCTATATTAATCATTATTCATTATTAACAATTTTTTAATTTCAGCATTTAATAAAGGATTATTATATTTTTTTAAATATTTTTTTATTTTTGTCACTGATATATTTTTAATATTTAATCTATCATTGTTTGTCTTTTTTTTCATAATTACAAAATAAAGATAATCCAGTAAGGCTTTTTCTTTGTCAGCCATCCAAATTGTTTGGCCATTAATATCTATAGTATCATAACCTCAAAATAATTCTTCTTTGATTCTATGATAAATAAAAGATTTATTTAACACTGTATAATTTCTACTAGCTTTAGTAGTAGTTGAGGTTATTGAATAAACGGTTTCAGGGAGTATATTGTAATAGGATAAAGCTGTCTCAAAAGAAATATAAGATGGTCTATATATTTTATTGGCTATTTCAAAATCATTAGGTTTGAAAAATTTAGTTATATAAAATCCATTTTTTATTTTTATGAAGAAACCCCTTTTTGTGTAAGAACTTAGAAGACTCTTGCCTGTGTTTTCAGATACATTAAATAAATTAAAAAAAATACCTGGAGTAAACAGAGTGATTCTCTTATTTTGAATTGTTTCGGACACTATAGCTCAATTCAGTTTATTGGTCATATTAAATAAAAAATGAATTAGTTAATTTTAATACATTATATGATAATATATTAAAAAAGTCAATAGCTTCGAATTAATAATCATTTTTTATCTAACATATGTTCGGAACCTGGTTCCGAACATATCCCAACGGTACCTGGTACCGTTGGGATTGAAAGATTAATTAAAAACGACCCTTAAAGGGTCGTTTTTAATTTGTATAACTATAAATCCTATAATCCTTTTTGAGCTTTAATCAAATTTAACAATTGAACTAACAAATTGATTAAGAATTGTTGAAGTGACATGGTATAATCATTCTTTTCAGTTTGTGTCATTTGAGCAATTGGTTTGGCTGGTTGTGGCATTGAAGTTACGGCAGCACTAGTGGTAGTTGTGGTTGTAGCAGCTGGAGCGGTGGTTGTTGTAGCGGTTGTTCCACTACTTGTAATAACTTGATCGCCTGTACTAGCATAGAATTTAATAGCATTAGTACAATCATAATCAACGTCATCTAAATTTGTATCGCCATTAACATCATGTTGAGCTCTAATATATATACCAGTTGTATTAACGGTATTATATCTTAAAGAAAATGTTGCAATACCATCGGTTACAGCTAATACTTTTGTCCCAGTTAAATCTGGGTTAGCAGCTGTAGAAGTACAATCGGCTGATGTGTATGCCTTCATTGTAACTTCCGATGTATCATCTGTTGTTACCACATTACCATAAGTATCAACTAATTTGATAGCTATGGTTGGTGAAATATCTTGATAGGTATAACCAATTGTTGGTTTTGTTGATGAAAACAAAACTTCTGTTTTGGCAGCTGGATTTACAGTAGAAGTAGCTGTACCAGTTGATAAGCCAGTACAAGAAACATTTATAGTTTTGCTAGCACCAGCTGTAAATAATTCAAATGCCAATGAAGTAGCTACGCCGTTCTCAAAATCAATGTTAGTATCAGATACGCTTCACGCATTAGTAACTCATGTCATATCAACATTGTTGTATTCTGGTTTGTTGGCAGCAGAAACTCCTTCTACACTGGCAGTGGTTGTAAAGGCACAAGTTTGATCATCGGTATCAAAATCAATAGTATTACCATATTGATCTTTTTGAGTAATCGTAAGAGTAAAGGATGTTCCGGCGGTTTCAGTCGGTGTATGTTGTGTAACAACAGTTAATCCACCGGTTGCAGGCAAAGCACCAGGAACTTGAGTTAATGTACCAAAATTGGAAGTTCCATCTAGTCCTGTTATAGTACCAGACATGGTAATATTACCAGCGGCACCAACTGTACCCGATGTAACTCTAACTTTTGGAGCGCTTATAGTAACAACCCCTTTGGTAGTTGACGCGTTTGTAATATCAAATTGCATAATTGTTTCTCCAATAAACGTAATAACGGCATCACCAGCCAAATCAGTACCCGCACCAGTATATGTAACGGTAGGAACAACGGTAGTATCAAATTTATAACCAGATGGAGCTGTAAACATAATTGATCCAGCTTTAATATCGCCAGCATTATCTTCGGTAATAACTATATTTGGTACAGCCACAGAAGCACCAGCTCCATAACTATCAGAACTAACATTTCCAGTAGCTGGAGTACTTATTTGTGCTGCAAAAGCCTTATCAGCTATACCAAAAGCAAAAATAAAAAGTAGAACTGTAAAAATTAATAAAAATTTTTTCATATTTAAATTGTTTAAAAAATTTAATTTGTTTAAAAACAAAATTATTATTTATACTATCGATTTGTAATTTTAATATTTATTTATTATGCATTTATAAATAAATAATTAAAAATAAATCGTCGACCTTGTATAAATTTTTTTGTTAGGTATATTATAAACAACTTTTTTAAAAAAATCAAGTGTTTTCAACACTTTAAAACTATAGTGAAGTTGTTTGAATTTTTTAATCAAAACCATTAAAAAATATAAAAACTTTTTAAAAAAGTCAATAGCGAAAGCAAGTTATTAAAAAAACTAATTAAAAATACTTATCCCCTTTTAAAAATTTAAAGGAATTTTAATTTTTCTCAAGTGAATTTTTTAGTTTTTTAATTCTTAAAGAAACGAATTTTTCTGGCAATATATCAAAAAATTGTTTTATATCTTTTAATAATGGAATAAAAAAATCCTCATTTTCCCATTCTAATTTCTTATCTTGGCCGCAAAGAGTTGTTTTTTCTCGGCAAAAAGTGAGATGAGCAACTGTATTGTTAATGTTTTTTATTGATATATTATATTTTTCACGATTGTTAGAAAAATTTTTTCAATCTTCATCGTTAAGATAATATACGGCTCTATTATAGTTTTTATATTCCTTAAAAAATAAAAATTCAATTATATTCCTGGCGTGTAAACATAAACATTCTAAAAAAATATGCTTTTCTTCTTTTATTTCGGTTTCAATAAGCTTGTTATTAGATATAATTAGTTTTTCTACTTCATAACAGAAATGCTCTTCTAAGTAATCTTTTAAATCCTGCTCATTTTTACTATCATAATTTATTTTTTCTTTTGCCATATCAATAATTTATTTTAATTATTATAGCAAACATTTTAAAAAAAACCAAAACCCACGAGAATAAATTCTCGTGGGTTTGTGCTATATTTCTATAACTTGATCTAACAAATTTTATCAACTAAATTAGTTGGTTGGATCGTTTAAGTAAACTGAAGTTGTTTCAAATGTTGAAAGATCATAATTGGTAGTAGAAATTTCTTGATCTTTAATAATAGCATCACCGACATCTTTATGTGAATCGTCTGGTGTTGCGGCATATCAAAAGATTGTTGCTAATGACATTTTGGCAAAAGCATCAGCACCTTCAATTCTACCAGTTATAGTAAATTCTTTTGTTTCGCCAGATCTAACCAAATAGAATTGATCATGACCTGCAA
>ERZ795054.995-NODE-995-length-29640-cov-8.650600_pt1 | contig 29640 bp, 20 predicted proteins | sample MGYA00375138_ERZ795054 | MGnify/ENA primary metagenome ERZ795054 (study PRJEB30183, sample SAMN05720215) | anaerobic digester metagenome | isolation source: active sludge of municipal wastewater-treating anaerobic digesters | place: USA | collected 2014-12-23 ... | reverse complement strand
GAGCAATCCCACGCCATCCCAGTATCCCCCGTGCGCCACCTCGCACCATTCCAGCGTCGCCGAACCGGCGTTGACCACCTGAATCCCCCGCCACCATCCGACCTCGCCTGTGGTCCCCTCGAACACAATCGGCGCCAAGACCGTTCCGACGGCTTTCAATTCTCCCTTCACCGCCAACAGCGGATATCGCACAAATCGAACCTTCACTCCAGGCTCTACCGCTAACACCGCTCCTTCCTCGACGATCAGATCTCCCTGAACGACCATCACGAACTCCTGGCCACCGCCCCGCTTCCATATCACGTTGTTCGTCATGGCCCCCCCGTTTACCAGCACGCTTGCCGCGGCATTGCCGGCAAACTGATTGGACTTATAGTCCAGTGAAATATTGGCTTCCTGCAAAACACCCCCCTCGCTGTTGCTGTTGAAGGCGCAGTTGGTCGCGATTACCAGGCTGGCGTTGACATACATCCCGGACCGGGTGTTGTTCGCATACGTGGACGATTCCAAAAGGGTGGTCCCCGGGCTGTTCACGACCTGCAAACCGTGTCCCAGCATATCGGTGACCGCGCAATGGCTCATCGTCAGATCCCCGGACCCGCTTTTCGCCATTCCCACTCGATCCCAATACCCCGCGTAACGGACCGTGCAATACGCCAACGCCGCCGATCCGGCACCTGAAATCTGCAGCGTCCGCCACCATCCCGGCCCGGGCTTCGTGCCACCCTCATCTCGGTTGGCATCGCCTCCCACGGTGTCGTCCCGCCAATCGGTCAGATACACCGGCTCGGCCGAGGTCCCCGGGACCTCGAGACGTCCGCTCACATAAAGCCCGGCATACTGGGCGAACTTGACGACAGTCCCCGCCCGAACCGTGAGCGATCCCTCTGGCGCCACCGACAAATCCTGCGATACGAAAAGAGAGTAGTCCGGCCTCAGCCCCCACACCGCCGGACCAGTCAAGATTCCTCCATCCAGATAGACGTCCATCGTGTTGCCACTGAAGGTCGAAGTCTTATCATCAAACGAAGCGTTCAAGCCCACTCGAACTCCGCGCGCATTGCCGGAGTAACGGTTGGTCTGCGAGATAAAGGAAGAATAACCAGCACCCAATCGCAGGCCGTCCCCGCTATGATCTCGGAGGATCGAGTTCTTCAGCGTCAGGGCGCCGGAGCCGGTCTTGAGCAATCCCACGCCATCCCAGTATCCCCCGTGCGCCACCTCGCACCATTCCAGCATCGCCGAACCGGCGTTGACCACCTGAATCCCGTGCCACCAACCCGCATTACTGGTGGTTCCGTCAAACACAATCGGCGCCGAGGCCGTCCCCACCGCCCTCAATTGCCCGTGGATCCAGAGTCCCTGGTATTGGTTAAACTCAACCCTCACACCAGGCTCGATGGTCAACGTCACCCCTTCCGCAACAGTGACGGATCCTGTTACGCTGACGGGGCTGCTCGCAACAGACCATACAGTGTCGGAGGCAACAGTCCCCGAAACCTCGATGGCTTGTGTCTCGGGTGAACCGACCCAAAACAAAAACAGGAGCCAGGCCAGTCCGATCCGGCCACAGAACAGGGTCTCGTATCTATGATGGAATAGAATGGTGATCATGCGGTTACAACTTTCGAATGATAGCCAGTTCATCATGGGGCAATGACTTAGCATGATTGCTTTTCAGTGGCAATGCCATTGCTTGTTTTATCTTCGTCAAATGCGGCCAACCATTCCTCCGACCCCCTCGGGAATCGATCCGGGGCAACGCTGTGGGGCGCGCGGCTGCTCGGAAGGCACGCTGGATTGAGTCCGCAGTTGGAAGAACTGTTGTGGCGGGCCGCCGGGCGGAAGGTTGATAACGGAATTTCAATTGGTGGCGGTGAAGTCCAGGAGCACGGGCCAATCGATCAGATTGGAGGAACTGAGCACCGGGTAGTTTCCTCCAACTTCAGACCTGATCCAACAGAGCAAGCCGTCCGCCCGATGCGCCCGGCAGCGAACGGTCCGTGCAGCCGATAAAACGGGTCGGACAGGCGTTTTCGAGTGTCTTGGGTGGATCGAAGGTAATCGATATGATGAGTTCATGCCTTGATTCCGCATTCCCGCGTAGATATTGAGCGGCCAAGCCACAAATGCTCGGACACAAGATGGAGTGCAATCCTATTTTGATGTTCTGCCGCAGTGTGCTATGGGGTCCCGAGCATAATTCAGATTCAAGATTCGGTCGGAATAAAAAACCAGATGCAAATTCAAGTCAATAAATTCTGCCTCTCCGAAAACCGCAAATCAAACGACTGAACCGCGCCAATAAACGCGAATCATGGCAGGATAAATCATGCGGGATAAATCCCGCGCTCCAGCTTGCCGAGTGCCTCTCGCTTCGGAGCTCGGAATAATCGGTGCGCGGAATTCATTCCGCAGAGCGATTTGGCCAACAACATACCTCCGATTTGATTCGCGTCTATTGGCGTGAATTCGCGGTTCGATTTTTTCGCGAGTATCTTACGTGAGGATTTGGGAGCGATAAGACCGATTGCCAGACGAAATCGGAAATTGGTTTTGGCAACCGGTCTAGGCCGGTTCCGGTGAAAGCGCGGGCACGGTTCCATTGCGAAACACCCGAAAGCCCACCACAATCATTCCGAAAGCCAGGGCGAAAAGGATCAGACAAGCCGCAGTCAGGGACCAGTTTTTACTGAGGATATTCAACCGAAGGGTGATGGCGGTCGAAGTCAGCGTGGTCACAAACATGATGACGCAAGGAATCAGGGCAAAAGCGTAACGGCGCCCGTGCTGGCGCATCCAGGCGGCGACCACCAGGAGAGCCATGGCCGCCATCATCTGGTTGGCGGACCCAAACACACGCCAGAGCACAGGCAGGGCGTTCCACCGGGATAAGACATACATCCCCAACACAGCCAGGCCGGTATTGAACCAGATGTTCAGCAACAACGGGTGCGGCCGGCTCCAGACGATTTTCCAGAGTTCCTCCAACAGGTAACGTGTCAGGCGAACCGCAACGTCCAACGTGGTGACGACAAAGCCCTCGAGCAGGAGAATGCCGAAGACCGTCCCGCACCAGACGGGGACATGGAAGGCCGAATGCAGGAGGTTGCCGGTTGCCAAAGAGATCGCGAGCACGGGGTTTTTATCCAGGTGGGTAATTTGCAGATAATCGGTTCGGGCCAGCCCCACGAACAGCGTCAGAATCACGGCCACAGCCAGCATGGATTCGAGCAGCATGCCGCGATAGGCGATGCGCCGGGCGTCGCCCTCGTTGGCCAGTTGTTTGGCGCTGGTCCCGCTCGACACCAGGCAATGAAAACCGGAGATGGCTCCGCAGGAAACCGTGATCAGCATCATCGGCCAGAGCATCCCAATATATTGCATGCCGTCCGCGTAATTGAACCACGGCATATCTCGCGTTCCCATGGCGGTCGAAACACCGGTCGAGGTCCCGGCCCCCCAGGTCAATAGACCCGCAAAAATGCCGATCACGCCCACATAGAGAATCTGGACATTGACGAAGTCCCTGGGCATGAGCAGGAGCCAGACCGGAATCGCCGAGGCCAGCACCACATAAAGCGTCATGAAGATGCGCCATTGTTCGACAGAAACATTCACCGGAAACTTGAGTCCCAGCATCACGGAACTCAAACAGACGAAGGCGGCCAGTGGATAGGTGAAACGGGCGGATAAGTTTCGCCGGTAGATCAGCCAGCCCAGGAATGGCGCGCAGGCCGTAATGAGCAACACACTCGTCGATGCAATCCCTCCAATGCGAGCCATCAGGGTGTAGGTTTTGACGGGCGCCGCGGCCAGCAACTCGCCCTCCGGCACCGCGGTTTTCGAATCGGGAGCGGGAGCCTTGACCGCAATCGATGTGGGCATCCAGGGGTGTGCGGGATAGGCGACCATCGGTTTTCCCGGATACTGATCCGCGTAGGCGCGCAGTGTCTGTTCCGGGGGCGACTGCAGTCCGACCTTGCCGGCAGGATAAGCGCTTGTCAGGGCCACCACACTGAGATTCAGAAACGTGGCGGTGATCATGAACAGGCAAAGAAGCAGGAAGCCGATCATGAGTCCGTAACCGGTCGGACCCAGGACCTTGCGAGCGATGTCGGCGATGGAATGTCCTTTTTCGCGCACCGAGATGATCAAGGCCGATAAATCATGGACGCCCCCCAGGAAAATGGCGCCGACCACCACCCATACCAGGGCGGGAACAATCCCGTAAGCGCAAGCCAGCGTGGGCCCCACGATGGGCCCCGCGCCGGCAATGGCCGCAAAATGATGCGCAAACAACACATGGGGCTTGGCGGGAACGTAATCGACCCCATCCTGGAGTTCATGGGCGGGGGTGCGGCGCTGGGGATCGACCTGGAAAAGCCGCTCGATGCGAGTTCCGTAAAACCGGTTGCCGGCCCAATAACAAGCAAAAGCGACGGCCAAGATAATCAGGACTGACATAACGTATTGAGGTTGACCGTACGAGCTTAAGGCAACGATCCTGTTTGGCAAGCGCGGGATTTTGTTGGCATTCCGCTTGACAATGGCCGGCCATTCAGGAAAACCGTTGGGCACCTAAATCATTCCATTGCCCAAAAGGCGCTGTAAAGATTTCAATCTATGCGTTGGATTGTCCGCGGAGATATCGATGGTTTTTTTGGGTTGTTCATCGACAACCTGCTGCAATTGATGCTGATCGTGGTGCTGGGAGGCGCGGTCTGCGGGCTGCCGCCCGAGCTGGTGAACGGCCGGATCCTGCCCGGCGCGGCCTTGTCGATATTGATGGGCAACCTGTTCTATGCATGGCAGGCCAGGCGGCTGGCACTTTCGACCGGCCGGTCGGATGTCACCGCCCTGCCCTATGGCATCAACACGCCCAGCGTGGTGGCGTTCATCTTCTTGATCATGGGCCCCGTTTATCAGGAGACGAAAAACCCGGAACTGGCCTGGCAAGCCGGGGTGTTCGCCTGTTTTTTGAGCGGGGTGATGGAGACCGGCGGGGCGTTTGTAGGTGACTGGCTGCGTCGGAACACGCCTCGAGCGGCGCTCTTGTCGGCCCTGGCGGGGGTTGCGATCACCTTCATTGCCATGGGATTCGTCCTGCAGATCTTCAGCCGTCCCCTGTTGGCCATCCTGCCCATGATGATCATTTTGATCAGTTACGGATCGCGGGTGCGCTGGCCATTGGGATTGCCGGGCGGTTTGGTGGCCATCGGAGCCGGAACGGCGCTGGGTTGGGGATTACGCTGGCTGGGCTCCACGGAATTCGCTCCTCCCCCCGCCGGCGGAGGGCTGCAATTCCAAGGCATCCACTTTGCCGTGCCGGATCTCATCGAGTTTCTGGGCTCCCCAACCGGATGGCAGTTCCTGGCCATCATTTTTCCGATGGGCCTGTTTAACGTCATTGGATCCTTGCAGAACCTGGAGAGCGCCGAGGCGGCGGGTGATCGCTACGAAACCCGCTCCTCGTTGCTGGCCAATGGATTGGGCAGCCTTTGCGCCGCCGTTCTGGGAAGCGCCTTCCCCACGACGATTTACATCGGGCATCCCGGATGGAAGGCCATGGGCGCGCGTTACGGCTACTCGATCCTCAACGGGATCGTTATCACGCTGCTCTGTTTCACCGGCGGAGTGACCTTGATCCTCAGTGTCATGCCGCTCGAAGCCGTTCTTGGGATTCTGCTCTGGATCGGTCTGATCATCACCGCCCAGGCTTTTCAGGAAACCCCCAAACCTCACGCCCTGGCCGTCGCAATCGGGATCATCCCGGCACTGGCCAGCTGGGGATTACTCCTGGTCGAAACCACGTTGCGCGCCGCAGGCGCGAACCTGTACAACACGGCCCCCAAGTTCGGCTCCGATCTTTACATCGATGGCTTGATCGCCTTGAGCCAGGGTTTTCTGCTGACCGCAATGGTCCTCTCGGCCGTGATGGCTTTTGTCATTGACCGCAATTTTCTCAAGGCCGCTGGATGGGCTTTTGCGGGAATGCTACTATCGGCTTCAGGTCTGATGCACGCCTACCTCCTGACACCGGCAGGAATCCAAAATCAACTGGGCTGGCTGGCGTCGCCTCGATTCGCAGCAGCCTATGGATTGACGGGTCTGATTCTGCTGGGCCTTCACCTCAGGCATCCCTCCGCTGGACCAACACCTTCAGGGTCTGCCCCAGGTGATCGGGGTGCGTCAGCGTCTTGAACTGACCCAAACGACTCGGGTGACTCCCGTCCAATCCCAGTGCCGCCATCTCCTCGGAATTCAGGTTCTCGACGAGGAACCGAGATTGGGTTGAATAAACCATCGTCCGCAAACCGTATCCCTCCCCAAGAGCCCGGAGGAGGGTAAAATTGACCTGCGAGGTCAAATCCTGCGAGCCCGGATGACTCAAAACATCCCGGCTGGTTTGATGACAGTGGTAGGCCTGCAACGTCCCCAGGCCGCGTTCCGGCGCAAAGAGTTTTTCCTGTTCCATCCCATAATCGAAAGCAAGGAGAAAACCGGAACGCAACCGCTGGGCCGCCTGCTCCCACCATTGTTCCGCCTGCGGATTGGTCTCCACAGTAAAACCATCCGGCAGGACGTCCAGGAGTTCCGAAGGAAGTGGTCCGATGGAATTCGAACCATCCCTTAACCACCGGGGCTCCGGACAACGCGGTGATCCGGGCAAACGCACCCAGGAAAAGCTGTCCTGATCGATCGCAACTCCCCACTCAAACCAGCGGCGGCGACTGGCGTCCCATCCAAGTCGATGCACCGGAAAAGCATCCAACAGTTCGTTTGAAAAAATGAACCCATCAATCGAATGGGCGGAGATTTCGTCCCAGCCGGTTATCCACCGAATCCGCGACTGATAGGACTGAAGGCGGGTTCTTTGCCAGGCCTGTCGGCGTGGGGAAGGCTCAAGGATCCAGTATTCCCAAGGGATCGACGGGACAGATTCGGATTGGCTCCATGCGGTGAGGATATCGTCGGCCAGCGCACCGTTATGGGCGCCAGCCTCCACACAACTGAACCGGCTCAGTTTCAGTTCCCGGCTCCAGCAAGAAAACCGCCGGGCCAGCAGCTCGCCGAAAAGGGAGCCCGCCGACGCGCTGGTGTAATAATCCCCTCGCCGTCCAAGGCGGTCCTCGTGCTGCTCATAATAACCGGCCTGCGGATGATAGAGGGCAAGAGTCATGAACCGGGCAAAGGAGATCGGTCCTTGGGCTTCAATGGTCTGGCGCAGCAGACGCGGGATTGTCGAATTCGCGGGCATCTCTAAAGCTGGATAATCGATCACGCCTTCACCCGGGTGTGTTCATGGCTTGCAGTGGTTCGGAGATTTCGATAAAGTGACTTTCAAGCCAAGATATGGCAAACCTTTATGGCCAAGATTGACGCATTTTTCAATCTCATGCTGGAACAGAAGGCTTCCGACCTTCATCTCTCCACCGGGAACCCCCCCATTTTGCGCATTAACGGTGAGCTGCACCGGGTGGATTTCCCCGCCCTGGAAAACGACTCTCTCAAGGCCATGCTCTACGAGATCGCTCCAGAGTACAAAATCAAGGTCTACGAGGAAACGGGCGATGTGGATTTCGGCTACGAGATTCCCGGTATCTCGAGGTTCCGGGCCAATTTTTTTAATCAGAAGAATGGGATCGCGGCGGTTTTCCGCCAGATCCCAAGCCGGGTGTGGTCTTTCGAGGACTTCGAGAAGAACGAAGCTCCCCTGCCTCCCGTCCTGAAGAAATTCTGTATGCTGCACAAGGGCTTGGTCGTGGTCACAGGGCCGACGGGCTCCGGGAAATCGACCACGCTGGCAGCCATGGTCGATTACGCCAATAAGAATCGAAAAGACCACGTTATCACCGTCGAAGATCCCATCGAGTTCGTGCACGAAAGCAAGGGATGCCTGGTCAACCACCGCGAGGTGGGCGTGCATACCCGGAGCTTTGCCAGTGCCCTGCGCGGGGCCTTGCGCGAAGATCCGGACATTATTCTGGTCGGCGAAATGCGCGACCTCGAGACCATCGAGCTCGCTCTGGTCGCCGCCAGCACCGGTCACCTGGTCTTTGGCACGCTCCACACCGAAAGCGCCGCTAAAACCGTCGATCGTATCATTGACGTCTTTCCGGCCGACCAGCAGAACAAGATCCGAGCCACATTGTCAGAATCGCTGCGCGGGGTGGTCGCGCAAAACCTTTTCAAGCGCGTGGACCGGAAAGGCCGCGTCGCGGCTCTCGAGATCCTGGTTTTCACCACCGCCGTGGCCAACCTGGTCCGCGAAGGCAAGACTCACCAAATCCCGGGCATGATCCAGATCGGCAAGAAACTGGGCAACCAACCCCTGGATGACGCCATCATGGAGCATCTGCGCATGAAACGCATATCCCCCGAGGAAGCTTTCGACAAGTGCCTGGACAAGAAAAAATTCCGAGGTTTTCTTGCCCATCCGCCCGCCGATGACGAAATCTAAGCCTCTCAGGAAGGACCCGCCATGAGACGGATTGAACTCGACCACGTATTAAACACGATGCTCAGTTTCCGAGAGGATGTCTCCGACATCAACTTCACGGTCGACAAAAGTCCACAGGTCGAGTCTGTCGGAAGCCTGATGCCGGTTCCTTTTCAGCCCGCGATTGAAAAACTGACGCCCTACCAGACTGAAACCATTGCATTGAATTTGATTGGCGGACGGCAGCGGCTGACGGAGGACCTGTTGCGGACGGGTTCGTGCGATCTCTCGTATGCGGTCGGACACAAGGCGCGCTTTCGTGTCAACGTGTTTTCTCAGCGGGGCAACTACTCGGTGGTGCTTCGAAAGCTGAACACAACCATCCCGACCATCGAGAGCATGGGTTTGCCGAACGTATTCTACGATATTGCCAAGGAACGGACGGGGCTGGTGCTTTTCACAGGCGCCACGGGCACAGGAAAAACCACGTCGCTGGCGGCCTTGCTCAATGTCATCAACCAGAACAAACCGGTCCATGTGATTACGTTGGAGGATCCGGTGGAGTTCGTTCATCCGCAACAGGTCGCGACCTTCAACCAACGGGAGTTAGGCACGGATTTCGACAGTTTTGCCAACGGTCTGCGGGCAGCGCTGCGGCAGGCGCCCAAAGTGATCCTGGTCGGCGAAATGCGCGACCGGGAGACCGTCGAGATCGGATTGAACGCCGCCGAGACAGGGCATCTGGTTTTCAGCACCCTGCACACCATCGACTCGGGCCAAACGATCAACCGCATTCTGGGCATGTTTGACCAGGAGGAGCAGAAGCAGATCCGGCAGCGTCTGGCGGACACAATCCGATGGGTGGTCAGCCAACGGCTGGCCCCAAAGACCGCCGGCGGACGTCACGCCCTGTTCGAAATCATGGGATCCAATCTTCGCACCCAGGAAACCATTGTTCTGGGCGAGAGCGAAGGCAAAACGTTCTACGAGATCATCGAGGCAAGCTATCCGTTCGGCTGGCGCACCTTCGACCGGGCCTGTCTGGACGCCTACCAGGAGGGAGAGATCAGCGAGGAGACCGCGATTTCCTATTGCTCGAAGCGGGGCATTGTGGTGCGGGAAATTGACAAGATCAAGAAACAGCGGGGCGAAGTCACTTCGAATCTGTCGCGGTTGCAGATGAAAGCCGCTCCCGGGACCAAGGAAGCCGCTGCCAACGTGCCGCCTGTATTGAAACTGAAAACATGAACGGCGATTTTGACTTTATCAGCCCTAGTGACAAGCCGGCTCTGCTGGCCTTCACGAATCCCGAATGGCTCAACGCGGTGCATGCCATCGTGGCCCAGCTCGGCTATAAGATTCATACCGTGATCAACCACGAGGATTTCGTGGCCCGCTACAACCGAATTCAATACCAGTTGGTCGTCCTGGAAGAGTCTTTTGGCTGCACATCGCGTGTGGACAACGTCACCCTGCACTACATCCAAAACCTGCCAATGAGCCAGAGGCGATATGCCGTGTTCGTCGTCATCGGGCCCAGTTACCAAACCCTGAATCCGATGCACGCCTTCTGTGAGAGCGTGCAGGCCGTCATCAACAACGCCGAGTTGGTCTCCCTGAGCCCTATCCTGCAACAGGTCGTCGCCGACAACGAGGTGTTCCTCAGCGTTTATCGCGACACCCAGTTGCGAGTGCAATCGGGTTTGTTCACCTGAGAGCCCGAAGCACCTGTGCGGCATCATGGAAAAGTCCATTTAAACGTTCCCCGGATTTTCAAACAGGCCCTAAATCGCTCCCTACATGACTGAGGCTCTGCCATCCGCCCCGCGCGCCCGTTTCGATCGCCTGGATCGGGCGCTCGTGGAACGCGGCTTGTGTCCAAGCCGGGAACAGGCCCAGCGGGCCATTATGGCGGGCCGGGTTCGGATCAACGAACAGCGAGCCCGCAAACCCAGCGACCGAGTGCGAGAAAACGATTGTCTTCAAATGACCGCACCCGAACGCTACGTCAGCCGGGGGGGGATCAAGCTCGAGCACGCCTTGCGGGCTTTTGGAGTTCCGGTGAACGGCTGCACGGCGATCGACGTGGGCGCGTCCACAGGGGGCTTCACGGATTGTCTGCTGCAGCACGGCGTCCGCCGCGTGTTCGCCGTGGATGTGGGAACCGGTCAACTGGCGTGGAAACTGCGCCAGGACGCCCGGGTCACCGTAATGGAACGAATCAATGCCCGTCATCTTGCGCCGACGCATTTTCCCCAACCGTTTATCCCTTTTGACCTGGCGGTCATGGATTGTTCCTTCATTTCCTTGCAGAAAATCATTCCACCCGTGGTTTCGCTTGTTCGTCCCGGGGGGACACTGATTGCCCTGGTCAAACCCCAGTTTGAAGCCGGCAAAGCGGAGGTGGACAAAGGCGCGGGAGTCATCGTGGATCCCCGTGTTCACCGTCGTGTCTTGGAGGAGCTCAGCGCCTTTGTGGGCGCTCTTCCCGGTCTGTGTTGGCGGGGCGATGTCGAATCCCCGGTGCTGGGACCGGCGGGCAACAAGGAATTCCTGGTTCATCTTGAAAAAGAATCGTAGCAAGATCCGTCGGATCGGTCTGGTGGCCAATCCGGAGAAAAGCGATGCCGCCGCCGTGGTGGCTCGGGCGGCGGCCCGCATTCAAGCGGCCGGATGCCAACCGATCGCTGATGAGGCCACGGCCCGGTTGGTGCGCATGAAAATCACCCAACTACCTCAGCCGGCCAGCCTGGCCCGGGCGGTGGACTTGCTTCTGGTGTTCGGCGGGGATGGCACCATGTTGCGGATCGGCCGCGAGGTCGCCGGATTGCGTACTCCCATTTTGGGAATCAACCTGGGAGGCCTGGGATTTCTCACCGCCGTATCTTCCTCCAAGCTGAACGAAGCCCTCGAAAAAGTGTGGGCGGGCGAATTCCAACTCGAGCCGCGGCCCCTCATCCAGGCGACCGGACTCGCCCAGGGGCAGCCTTTGAATCACCTGGCCCTGAATGATTTTGTCATCAGCCGCGGCGCCACGTCCCGGATGATCGAACTGCAGGTCAGCGTCGACCAACAGGTGCTCACCCAGTACCGGTGTGACGGCTTGATCGTGAGCTCTCCCACCGGGTCGACGGCATACGGCCTGGCAGCGGGCGGCGCGGTCGTTTGTCCAACCGCCGAGGTGCTCACCCTGACCCCCATCTGTCCGCATACCCTGTCCAATCGTTCCGTGGTGGTCAGCCTCCGGTCCCAAATCCAGGTCACGGTCATCAGCCGCAAACTCGATACGATCTTCACCGCCGACGGCCAATCCCAGTCCATCCTCGGCGCCGGCGATTCGGTCATCATCAAACGCAGCCCGCGGTCGGTTCAGCTGCTGCATCTGAACGGCACTTCCTTTTTTGAAACCTTGAGACAAAAACTGAACTGGAGCGGTTCTCATGTGCTCCCGATCCAACCCTGATTTGCCCTGCCATGATTCGACTTAAAGACATTGCCCAGCAGGCCGGTGTATCCGTCATGACGGTCTCCAAAGTCCTGCGCGACGCTCCGGATATCTCGGCGGAAACCAAGGCTCGCATCCGTTTGCTGGCCCATCAAATGGGCTACGTCCCGGATATTTTGGCCCAGGGCCTGCGCACCCGAAAAACCAAACTCCTCGGAGCCGTCATTCCCAGCGTCACCCACCCGGTGTTCGCCCGGGTTTTGCTGGCTATGGAGGATCGGGCGCACACCGCCGGCTACGAGCTGGTCGTGGCCCATACCTTGAGCCAGACCGATCGCGAGGAACTGGTCATCCGCCGCCTCATCTCCCGCCGAGTCGACGGACTCCTCATCTCCCCTGTTCATCGCCCACATTCCACCGCGGCCGTTTACGAGGAATTGCAGCGCACCGGCATCCCGACCGTGATCCTGGGGCCGACCACGGCCTTTTGCTCAAGTTTCTCCTGCGTGCAAGGGGATGAATTCCAGGGGGCTTACGCCTGCACGCGGCACTTGCTGGAATTGGGACATCAGCGAATCGCCTTTTTCTCGGGTCCGAGTCTGCTGTCGTGGTCCCGGGACCGATTGGAGGGTTATCACCGGGCAATGCGCGATGCCGGGTTGAGCGTCGATGACCGGCTGGTGTTTAACGCCGGCGGATCGATTGAAGAAGGCATCAAAGCGGCGGAACAGATGCTGGCGGAGGGAGTGCAAGCGACCGCAGTCCAGGCGGTCAATGACCAGGTGGCCATCGGCGCCGCCAACACCTTCTTCCAAAAAGGATGGCAGATTCCAGAAAACCTCTCGGTCGCCGGTTTTGGCAATTTTCTCATCAGCGAGTATTACCGTGTGCCCCTCACGACCGTTCGCCAGCCCAAGCACCGTCTCGGCACGGCAGCCATGGAGATGTTGCTGCGCTTGATGGGCAGTGAGAAACCTCCGTCTGTCAAGCTGCCCGCCGAACTGATCGTTCGTCAAAGCACCGCCGCTGTCCCTCAGGGCAATGCGGTTCAATCGGCAGTCGGCTCTTCGTAGCCTTGCCTGAGAGGTGTCTGTCTCACGGTCTGGGCAATAAACCGGACACCAGGCGAATAGCATTGATGGGATGGTGATCAATCAAGTTGGGATGAATGCCGTCAATCCGTCTTGTATCATAATAATTCATTCCAACATAAAAATAAAGGGGAATAATGGGTAATTCACCTGTGACAAGCAATCGCTCCGCCTGTTGGAGCAACTGGGCTCGCTTCCCCTGGTCGAATTCCCGGTTGGCGGCCAGCATGAGACGGTCATAGGTTGAATTCTTCCAGCCGGTGCGATTGTTGCCATTCTGGCTCATGAACAGATCCAGGAAGGTGTTGGGATCATTGTAATCCCCGATCCAACTGCTCCAGCAGACGTCGTATTCCAGGGCGGATTGAGCGTTAAGAAAGACTTTCCATTCCACCTGGCGAAGATCCATGGAAATGCCCAGTTCACTCTTCCACATGGCCTGGAGCTCGACGGCAATTTTGCCGTGCAACTTGGCCGATCCCCCCGCGGCGGCATTGTAAAGATAATGGAAAACCGGAAATCCCTGCCCGCCCGGATATCCGGCTTCCGCCAGCAGGACACGGGCAGCCTCAGGATCGTAGGAGAGTCCTTCGGGAGGCGAGTAATGAGCGATGCCCGGAGGGGTCAGGTGCGGCGCCACCTTTTCGCCCGCCCGCGTAATTTTCCGGGTGATCCGTTCTTTGTCAATGGCCAGGGCCAGAGCCCGCCGAACGCGGGCATCATTGAAAGGCGGGCGCGTGGTGTTCACACGGAGAAAATAGGTGGCCAGGTAATCAAACCGATGAAAGTCCGGGCGCTGGGCCAGGAGATCCACCAATTCGGTTGGAATCAGGCCCTTGTCCCAAACCACATCCGCCGCGCCGGTTTCATAAAGGTTTAACGCCGTCGCAGGCGATCCGATCGGAAAGATGTCCACCACTTCGAGCTGCGTGTTGGCCGCGTCCCAATAATGCGGATTCTTTCGCAGGCGGACTTTGTCATTGATGCGCCACGCATCCAGCTGATAAGCCCCGCTCACGGAGAGGGGGCGGGCGGTCAACCAACGATCTCCTAGCCTCTCGATGGTCAGCCTCGGAACCACCGCCAAGGTCTGAAAAGCGCACAAATCCAAGAAAAACGCCGTGGGATGATTCAGCTCAACCCGCAGCGTTCTGGAATCCAGGGCCCGGACACCCACCTGGGACCGGTCCTTTATTCGTCCGCCGTTGAACGCCTCGGCGTTGGTCAGATAAAACAACTGGCCGGCGTAATCGGCGGCGGTCTCGGGGGCGAGCACCCGCAACCAGGAATACTCGAAGTCCAACGCCGTAATCGGTTCCCCAGTCGACCAGCAGGCATTGGACCGAAGATAAAATGTGTAGACGCAGCCGGTATCCGAAATCTCCCAGCGCTCAGCCAATCCGGGAATCGGAGCGCCCGAGCGGGGATCATTCCGGGTTAATCCCTCAAACAGCGCACTGACTACACGCAGGTCGGGCTGACCGGTGATAATGGCTGGATCGAGGGATTCAGGCTCGGCGCCGTTGATAATAATCAGATCGGCACGCCGGTCTGCCTGACGGCAACCTGTCAGTCCGGGCACCAAGACGGACAGAAGAAGCATCCAAAAGAAGAAGTCTTCCGCTTTTCGATACGGATTGAAGCTGCGCATGGCCATGTCAGATCCGGAGGTTCCAGGCCTGACTGCCCGCCGCCGGCACCCATCCGGCGGGGAAATCCGGCCCGGTTATTTCTGGGCCGGAGTATTGGTCGAGACCGAATTGGTCCGCGCCGATTCCACGACATTAGTCGTCACCAGACTCTGCAAGACATTGCTGGCCCCGGTGGCGGCGGCAGGGACAGGAGTTGCGGCTTGCTGCTGCAACGCCTGACGCACCCGGGTATCGCTCTTGTGAACGCGCTTCGAGATAATCACGGACAGGCCAAACGCCAGGACAAAAAAGACCACCGCCGCATACTTGGTCATCTTGGTCAGCGCATTGCCGCCTCCGGCGCCAAACAAGGCGTCGGTGGCTGCCCCGCCAAACGCTTGTCCAACTCCAGCTTCCTTTTTGGGCAGCTGGATCAGAATCAGCAGCATGAGCAGGAGACTGTCCAGCACCAGAACAGCCGTGAGAACTCCGATGATAAAACCCATAATGAACCCGATGAATTAAATGCTGTTTTTGACGATATCGGCAAAGCTGCGAATCTCGAGTGACGCGCCGCCCACCAGCGCTCCGTCCACATCCGCTTGCGTCATCAACTCGCGGGCGTTCGAAGGCTTGACGCTGCCGCCGTAAAGAATGCGCACCCTTCGGGCGACGGCCTCCTCAAAGAGGTTCGTCAATTCCTTGCGAATGAAGGCATGGACACTTTGGGCCTGCTCCGTCGTGGCGGTCCTGCCCGTTCCAATAGCCCAAACCGGTTCATAAGCAATGATGGTTTCCTCCATCTGGCTCCGATTCAGTCCCGCGAGGCTCTCCCGGACCTGCGCGCCAACCACCGTCTCGGTCTGGCCGGCTTCGCGCTCCTGAAGGGTTTCCCCCACGCAGACAATGGGCTTCAGCGAGGCGGCATGCGCCGCCAGCGCCTTTTTCGCAATCAACGCGCTGGATTCCTTCTGATACTGCCGGCGTTCCGAATGCCCCAGGATCACGTAGCGCACCGAAAATTCCTTCAACATGCCAGCGGTGATTTCGCCCGTGTAAGCCCCAAAACCGTGCTCGCTCATGGTCTGGGCGCCCAGGCGGATGTTGGAATCCAAAATCGCCCGGGACACTTCGTGCAAGGCTGTAAAAGGCGGGCAGACGACAATGTCCACCTCTTTAATGTTGGCCAACTCGCGCCGAAGGCCCTGCACCAAATCCAAGGCCTCCGCCACGGTCTTGTTCATCTTCCAGTTTCCGGCAATCAGTAGTTTGCGTTCTTTGTCCATGGTTGTTCTTCCCGTAATGCTTCGATTCGAATCCAATCAACGTTCTGTCAGCGCAGCCACTCCGGGCAGGATTTTGCCCTCGAGAAACTCGAGGCTGGCGCCGCCACCCGTGCTCATGAAAGTCACTTGATTTCCCAACTTGGCTTTGTTCAAAGCCTTGACACTGTCCCCACCGCCGATGATGCTCTTGGCCCCGTGCTTTTGGGTTGCCTCGGCTACTGCCTGGGCCACGCCAAAGGTGCCCGCGGCAAACCGCTTGTCCTCGAACATGCCCATCGGACCGTTCCAGAGGATGGTCTTCGCCTCCAGGACCTCAGCGCTGTAGGCCTGGGTCGTGGCTGGGCCTACATCCAAGCCCGCGGCGTGATCCGGCACATCCTGGCTGGCGTTCACTGTCGGATTCTGCCAGTCAATAATCGGCTTGCCTTTCTTATCCAACTGGCTGGTCTTCACAGGCTCGGCGACCACATCGTCCACCGGCAGCAGAAACTTGACACCCCGGGCCGCGGCTTTCTTCAGGGCGGATTGGGCCACCTCCACCTTGTCGGGTTCCACCAACGATTTGCCGGTCTTTCGGCCTTGGGCCAAACGGAACGTGTAGGCCATGGCGCCACCAATCAAAATGGCATCCGCCTTTTCCAAAAGCCGGTCGATCACCGTGATTTTGTCCGAAACCTTCGCCCCCCCCAGGATGACGACAAACGGGCGAGCCGGCTCTTCAAGTTCTTCTCCCAGAAACTTCAGCTCACGTTCCATCAGCAAACCGGCCGCGCAAACGCCGCCGCGCTTGGCGACAATACGCGCCACACCTTCTGTCGAGGCATGAGCTCGGTGCGCGGAGCCAAATGCGTCGTTGACATACACCTCGGCCACCTCGGCCATCTGTTCCGCAAACACTGGATCGTTCGCCTCTTCCTCGCTGTAATAACGGACGTTTTCCAGCAGCAACAAATCCCCGGCCTTCATCTGCGAGGCGGCCCGCGTGACTTCGGGCCCCTTGCAGTCCTCCACAAAAGCGACAGGACGGCCCATCAACTCCGAGAGCTTGCCCGCCACCGGCCGGAGAGACATCGAGGGCTCCCGCTTGCCCTTGGGCCGACCCAGATGGGCCGCCAAGAGGATCTTCGCCCCTTTTTGAATGAGCAGATTGAGCGTCGGAAGGGTCTCCCGAATCCGCGTGTCGTCATTGATGACCATCTGGCCATCCTTCTCCTCCATGGGCACATTGTAATCGACGCGCACAAAGACGCGCTTGTCCCGGACCTCGATATCGTTGACCGTTAGTTTTGCCATATCAAATCACCGTAAGCGCCAAGCATACCGAAGTCGGCTTTCGAGTCAAAGAGGAATTATTTCCGCCAAAACCGCAAATAAGATGCTTCGAAAAAATCGTTTGATTTGCGGTTCAGGATTTCCGTTGCGCGGCCACGCGGCCACAACAGCCTCCTCGCGTTTCAAGCCCTGGGAAATCCCAGGATGGCTGCCATCACCTGCAAGGTCCCAAAAGTCGCCGCAACCATGAACTGGTTTACCAACGGAATCTGAATCGCCAGGATCACAAGAAAGAAACCGAACTGGGAATAACGAAAATAAGTCTCGTCCCGCATGCCAATCAGGTTCTTGAGGGCATGGGAACCGTCCAGAGGTGGAATCGGCAGGAGATTGAAGAAACAGAGGAATAAACTGAGCATCGCAACCCGAAGCAGCACTTCATCCATGGCCTCAACCTGGAACAAGTTGGCCGCCCGAAGCACCGCCAACAAAGCCAGGGCAAGCAACACATTCATCATAGGCCCGGCCAGCGCAACCAGGGTATCGTCCCGCCGGCGATGACGCAGATTGCCAAGGTCCACCGGCACCGGCTTTCCCCAGCCAATAATGAAGCCGGCGAGCCTGGAATCCGATGCGGCAAGAAAAACAGCCACCAGGGGAAGAATCACCGTGCCCACCAAATCCATATGGACAGCCGGATTCAGCGAAACCCGGCCTTGAAGACGGGCCGTGTCGTCCCCGCACTTCCAGGCCACCCAGGCGTGCGCAAACTCGTGAAAGGTCAGGATGGGCAGGAAACACACGTAGGTGACCAGACCATCCAGCAAATGCTTCGGATCCATCTCGGGGAAGGTAAGCGCAGATGCCCCCTTCGCAAAGCGAAAAAAAGAGGAGCCACGAAGGCTCCTCTGTTGAGAACCGAAAAATGCCCGTTCCGATCTTAGAAGGTCAGGTAGATTTCCGCCCGGGTGAACATCCCATCGTTGTCATAAACATCTTCATCGTAGAAATCGCCCGGGATGAAATAGTCCATCATAAAACGGACCATGAGATGGCTGTTGTGAGTGTAGCGGACCATGCTGCGGAAGAGGTGGCCTTTAAAGCTCCCGCTGTCGAATCCCTCGCGGTCCTCATAGCTCTCCGCGGCAAACAATGCCGAGTAATCGTTCACCCAGTCCACTTTCTTGAACGGCTTCATGCTCCAATTGACATTCGGCCGGATCAGGTTCGACCAATAGGCGGGCTTTCCATACTCGGTGGTGTTAAACACCAGGAATTCGCTCCATTGCGGCCATCGGCCCCAAAGGGGATCAAACGCATTACTATCGTCATCGTCCCCATCGTCATCCCCGGACAAATACTCCACCCCCACTTGCAGGCTGTTGTTCAGGGAGTCCTGGAACGAATACTTGGCATTCGCGATGGCGCCAAAAGCCAGGACATCCTGATCGTTCAACTCGCCAAATTCGGGTGCGAACTGGCCGGAGATCGTCCATTTGTCCGTCGGCTTGACCTCAGCGCGGGCCCCAAATGCGAAGATGTCGCCATCCGTTCCGCCGGCGAGTTCCGCATTGCGATGCGAGTAAATGAAAAATCCATCCAATTGAGTTTTTTCCACTGATTTGTTGGAAACATACAGGATGACGCCCCGCTCGTCCTGCTCGCTGACATAATGCCGGAAATCCTGCTCGTTAATCGGCGGCAGCCAGGCGTCCTCTTCCGCGGACTGATCGATGTAGATCGCATTGACCACCGTCTTGGCGTCTTTCCAGTCAAAGGTCAGCCGGGCCGCATCAAAGTAATGCGTCCGCGATCCGTCTCGGGGAGTGCCATCGCCAATCAGCCAGCCGTCGCCAAACTCAAATCGCGGTCCAACCATGAAATCCTGCCGACCAATGGTCATCGTCAGTGGCATATCGGCCGGCTTGATCTTCACATTGAACGTGTCCGGAATGAACTCGTCCAACTCGAAATCCTCCATCTGCTGGGTGCGCCCCTTGTAGCCGTAAACGTTGTACTCCTCCTCGGGCTTGAACCAATACCGGGGTTCCCAGGTTAAACGCGCGTTAAAGTCCACTTGCTCAATGGGACTGAGAGTCGTCCATACCCGCGCCCGAAATCGAAAATAATTCATCTCGTTGCGTTCGCCCTCCCGCGTCAGGTTCGGATTCATGACATACTCGTGACGCAACCGCAAATCGGCGCCCCAGGTCATCCAGTCTACCGGGTGCTTTACATCCTTAATCCACTGTTCGGTCGGCGATAAATTTTGTGGGGCGCTTGCTGCTGCCGCCGCGGTTTGAGCTGAAGCGCTCACCGCCGCCGCCAGCGCACAACTGCCTGCGACACAAAAGCCTGCGAGTCGGTTTAAGTCTTGCTTCATGTGAGTCGATCGATTGGGTTAATGTCGTTGTGAATCCCCGTCAGTAGGGCACCCTCGCGATGGATCTTGCCTCTGAGTGCGGGCACCGTCTTCCGACCAAAGGATTCCGTCTCACCATGTACTAAGTTTTTCTAATTCTGGCAAACGTTTTTCCTACATTTTTGCCGGGCAGCAGGATCCCATGCCGATCAGACTCCATGCCCTTCATTCTGCGGGCAACACCTCGGCCAGCATTTCCAGCTCGGTCAAAATCTGCCGGACCGCCTGCGGATCCTGGGCGGAATTGTGGCCCGTTTTCAAGGCCTTGAGAAGACCTTCGGCGCCCATCGCCGCCGCGCTTTCGGCCAAACCGGCCAGATCGATAGCCGGCAGGAGCTCGGCCGTGCCTTGCACGCTTTGCTGGATCAATCCATGTTGGCCTCGAACCAATTCGGAAAACTTGGCCACCATTCGAGCGCAGGCCTCTTGATCGACTCCGTATTTTTTCATCAGTTGATCCGAGGTCCAAAATAAGGATCGATCGGGGGGAAGAAGCTCGGCCACTTTCTGCAGCAAGGCGGCGCACTGGATCGGTTTGAGGAGATAGTGCCGGCAACCCAACTCGGCCGCTTGCCGGACGTGCCCGACATCCGAATGGCAGGTGCAGATCACAACGGGCACCACCGCCCACTTTGGAGTCTTCTTCATCCATTGGATGAGCTCAAAGCCTCCCATCCGGGGCATATTCAGGTCGGTGATGACCAACTGAATCTCCGGACGTTCATCCATGCACCAAATGGCCTCTTCGCCGTTCCTGGCGAAGACGGTCTGGTACCTGTTGCGGTTGAGGTGAAAACCGATCAGCTCAGCGGATATTTCGTTGTCTTCAACAATTAGAACGCTCATATTTTGATCCTTTCCCGGGGTCTTTCCGAAGCCGGCAAACCATGCCAAGCCAAACAAGGATCAGCCCCCCCCCAGAGGTGGAAAGAGTCAAGCCTCTCATTATTCCATCTTAAAACTTTGCTATTCAATAAGTTGCTTATGATTTCTCCACCAAATCAGCACCCTCCCCTTTCTACAAGCGGGCTCTGCCAAAGGACTGCGGGAAACGATATCGCGTCATTGCCTTTCTATCGGCATCCGAGGGGTCTGGCTTAAGCAGAAACTCGAAAAACCATCCATCATGGACCGCTGGAAAACCTGGACATGAGGCAACCCTGGGGTCATCATCGACGCCCTAGAATCATCGGGCAGTGGTCCTACGACCCTAAGTGGATGTTTTGGAGGCGGCAGTCTCGATAAGGCCGGAAGAGGTTGTGGCGATCACGATTACAAAGGAAAGCTCGGTCTGTAGGAGCCAGGGCGTTACCGATCCTTGTATTAATAAACGCGATAGCTAAGCCGACCACACGGGTATGTCCCCGTCGAAGGCTTGGCCTGGATGCCGTCGAGCATCGGATTTGGGCTTTAAAATGCGGGGGGATGGCATGCAAGTTTTTGAGGAAATCTGGACCGCGTCGATGGCACTGTGGAATCTACCGTTCACAGTGATGCTGCTCGTCGTGTTGTTTTACTGGGGGTTCGTGCTCCTGGGGATTTTCGATCTGCATACGGGTGACGCCAGCCTCGAGGTCGAAACGGGAATGGACGGGGCAGCGGACGCGGATGTCTCCGCAGACGCTGATATCTCTTCGGACGCCAGCGTCGAGGGCGGGGCCGAAGCGCACGGACCGGGAGATGCCGACGTTCATGCGGATGGAATGGGGGCCGAGAGTGGCGGTTGGCTCCACAGCACCGGGGATTTTCTCCATGTGGGAGCCATGCCGGTCATGGTGCCCCTCAGTTTGCTGACCCTTTGCTTGTGGACCCTGGGAGTCGTTTCCACCCATTACTTGAATCCGGCGGGGCACTGGGGACTGGCCCTGGCGCTCACGGGGGGAAATCTGGTTTTGAGTGCCGTGCTGACGCGGTATCTGGGATGGCCCTTGCGCTGGCTGTTTACCGCCCTCAACAAGGACTATGACAGCATCGGGCCCCTTGTCGGCCAGATTTGCCGGGTCACCACCGGAGAAGTCACCCCCAAGTTCGGCCAGGCCACCCTCGAAACCCGTGGATCTCCCCTCACCCTGAATGTTCGCACCACCGGCGATGAGGTGCTCCACCGAGGCGATGAGGCCCTGGTGATTCAACACGACAAGAAAACGGACAGCTACCGAATCACGCGCTTTAAAAACCTAAAACTGGAGGAATAAACTTATGCTCGCGGTATCGACTTTTGGAAATGTTCTCATCACGTTCCTTGCCCTGATCGGGGCGGTGGTAGCGGCAGGAATCGCCGTGCTCGTGGTCCGTTGTTATCGCAAAGTGGAACAGGGCCAGGCCTTGGTGCGAACGGGCCAGGGCGGCACCAAAGTCGCTTTCTCCGGCATGCTGGTCTTCCCCGTCATCCACAAGGCCGAATACATCAACATCTCCGTCCACCGGATCGAGATCGACCGGCGCGGGACCGCCGGACTGATCTGCAAGGACAACTTGCGGGCCGACATCACAGTGGCGTTCTTTGTCCGGATCAACAAGACCGAAAACGACGTCCTCAAAGTGGCCCAATCCATCGGCTGTCAGCGCGCCTCCAACCGCGAGGCCATTGTGGAGCTGTTCGACGCCAAGTTCTCCGAAGCCCTCAAGACCGTCGGCCGGCGCTTTGATTTTGTGGAGCTCTACAATTCCCGCGAGGAATTCCGGGATACCATCATCAAAATCATCGGCACCGATCTCAATGGTTTCGTTCTGGAGGACGTCGCGATCGATTACCTCGAGCAAACCAGCCTCGATCATTTGAATCCAAATAACATCCTGGATGCCGAGGGCATCAAAAAGATCACCGACCTCACCGCGACCCAGGCCAAACTGGCCAACCAAATTACTCGGGAAAAGGAAAAGGTGATCACTCAGCAAAATGTCGAAACCCAGGAAAAAATCCTCGAGCTCAACCGGCAGCTCGCCGAGGCCACCGAAAAACAAAAACGCGAGGTGGCCACCATCAAGGCTCGGGAAGAAGCCGAGGCCCGCAAGGTCGAGTTCGAACAGAAACTCCGCTCCGAACAGGCCCGCATCTCGACCGAGGAGGAAGTCCTGGTGGCGGAAGAGAACAAGAATCGCCAGATCATCGTCGCCCGCAAAAACAAGGAACGCACCGAAGCCGTCGAAATCGAGCGCGTGGAAAAAGACCGCCTGCTCGAAGCCAATGAACGCGAACGCGTGGTCTCTCTGGCCCAAATTGAAAAAACCAAGGCCGTCGAAATCGAACAAAAGAAAATCCAGGACGTCATCCGCGAGCGTGTCATGGTCGAGAAAACCGTCGTGCAGGAACGCGAGCGGATTAAGGATACCGAGGCCTTCGCCGCCGCGGACCGGCAGAAAAAGGTGATTGTTACCAAGGCCGAAATGGAGGCAGAAGAAGGCCTGGTCAAGGAAATCAAGTCCGCCGAAGCCCACAAAAAGGCGATCGAATTAACCGCCGAAGCCGAAAAATTCCGCCTGGTCAAACAGGCGGAAGCCGCAAAATCCTCCGCCGAAATCCACGCCGAGGAAACCATCATCAAGGCCCAGGCGGGTCTGAAATCCGCCGAACTCGACGCCACCGCCAAGAAAACCCTCGCCCAGGCCATCACAGCCGAAACGGCCGCCCCCGGACTCGGCGAAGCCCAAGTCCAGGAGGCCAAGGCCCAGGCCCTCGAAAAACAAGGCACGACCGAGGCCAAAATCATGCAGCTCAAGTTCCAGTCCGAAGCCGATGGCATCAAACAAAAGGCCGAATCCATGAAACTCCTCGACGGGGTCGGACGCGATCACGAGGAATTCAAACTGCGCCTCAACAAAGAACGCGACGTCGAGCTCGCCTCCATCCAGATTCAAAAGGACATCGCCTCCAGCCAGGCCCTCGTGGTCAGCGAGGCCCTGCGCCACTCCCGAATCGATATTGTCGGCGGCGACGCGGCCTTCTTCGACAAGATCGTGGGCGCCATCAGCGCGGGCAAAGCGGTGGACCGGCTCCTGGACAACAGCCAGGCGCTCTCGGATATCAAACAAACCCTGTTCAACGGCAATCCCGACCAGTTCCGTCAGCAATTGAAATCCTGGATCTCCCAGTTTGGTCTGACCACGGAAGATCTCAAGAACCTGACCCTGGCCGCCGCCCTGACTCGCATGATGACCCTGAACACCGAGCCGAAGACCAAAGGCCTTCTGAATCGCCTGCTCGAATGGGCGCAACAACAAGGATTACACAACCAAAAGGTCAGCCAGTTCCTCGAAACCCAATCCTGAATTCCCCCAGGCTCATGCGATTCCGGCCGGTCGCACCCCGACCGGATCCAGCCTGATCCCTGAATGGCTACCGATCTCTCAACCCAGCCGCCCCAGCCCGATCCGGCGGGCGGCGCCTCCGCCGCTCCCGGCCCCGTGGTTCTCGATCAGGGAACCTATGAGGTCCTCCGTCAACGCCTGCAACGACGACAACAGGAACTCAAAGAAAAGCTCCAGCAGCTTAATGCCGCCCGCAAACAGGTTTTCGGCACTCTCGAGTCCACCCTGGTCGCCACCGAGCACATCACCACCCCCAACAATTGCACGGCCTCGGACCTGGTGGCGGTCGGAGCCAATCGGTTTTTGTTTGGCTTCAACGTGTTCATCGGGCTCAAATCGCAAACGACTGTTAGGGACGTGTTTGCGGCTTACGAAAAACGCGACCACACCTTTTCGCCGCTTCCCCTCGACCTGATCGCCCACCGCGATTTCGAAACCGATTTCCGCGAATTATACCGCTATTACAAGAATCCCACCTTCGTCAAGTTCTCGATCCAAGGACCTCGTCTGTTCATGCTGTTTCGCGTGGGCCAAAACGAGACCGACATCAAGACCTTCCAATGGCTGATCCAGGCCGACCAACTCCTCTACCAGGGCCACCGCGGGGATCATGAACTCCGAACGCCCCCCCAGCATGAGTTCGAGTGGAAACGAACCCACCGCGACTTTCACCGCGGCGGGAAATACCCCCACATCTCCATCGAGGATCGCGTCTTCGTCGAAACCATCGGCGGCGATCTGACGGTGAAAGTGGAGGACAACACGGAAACCGGCACCGGCATCTACTCCGAAACCGTCGAACACCGCGACCAAACCCTGGACGACGCCGAGGTGTTCTACAGCATCCTCGGACACCTGGTTCTCCTCAAAATCCGCCCCTACCAGGAGGATCGCTTTCGTTATCTGGTCTTCAACGGAAAACTCCAGCAGGTCCAGCGCATCGATGCCATCGAAGACGCCTGTGTGCTGCTTCCCCACGATCAAGGCATCATTTTTTCCAACGGATATTACCTCCAACTCGGCGAGTTCAAGCAGTTTCCCACCGGTCTGGCCCACATGGTCTTTGAACAACGGCTGGCCGCGCCCAACGGAGAGGATCACCTGTTTGTTTTCTACAACCGCCGGGAGGGCTTATACGTCTTGATGTCTTACAACATCATCACCCAAAAAATCGAGTCCCCCATCCTCTGCAACGGATACTGCCTTTTTCCGAATGGTGAAATGGCGCTGTTCCGCGCCGGCCACGAACCTCAAAAACACCACGCCCTGCAAATCTGGCACACTCCCTATCTGCACCCCGATTTCACCCTGGCCGCAACGCAAAAGAAGGACGATTTCCTCTTCAAACTCGGCAATGCCACCCTCGTCAATTGCATGTCCGAATGCCATGAACTCCTCGCCTTGCTCGAAAAAGAGGATTCCTACGGCGATCTCTACGTCGACGTCGTCAAGGCCAGCTCCGAGGTGATGGACACTTACTTCTGGCTGGACCGTTCCGAGGCCTTCCACTTGCGCGCCACCCTCGAGGCGATCCGCGAGACCGCAACAGCCGCAATTGCCGAATTTGAAAAAGTCCGCAGGCTCAAACGCCAGGCCCAATCCGAATTCAACCGGATCGCGCAACAAGCCCGGGACCAACTGGAAACCGCGGCTCACGGACCCTTCAGCCATATCGATGACTATGTGCGCTGCCTCGGCCGTTTGCGCGGGCTCCGCGGTGAACTGGTCGGGCTTAAGGATGTCCGTTACATCGACATCGCCGGCGTGGAACAGCTGGAATCCGAAATCACCAGCCGCCAGGAGGTCCTTTCCCGCCAGTGCGTCGAGTTCCTCCTGGGCGACGAGGCCCTGGCCCCCTTCCAAGCCCGCGTCCGCCAGCACGAGGCCCGTCTCGCCGGCCTGGACAAAGTGGCTCTCGTCCGCCAGGAAGAACAGGCCGTCCAGCAAACCGCCGGCGAACTCGAGATGCTGATTGAGACCGTCAGCAATCTCAAGATCGATGATCCCACTCAGACCACCCGGATCATCGATGGTATTTCGTCGGTCTACGCCCTCCTGAATCAGGTCCGCCACGCCCTCAAACGCCGGCGCCAGGAACTCCAAACCGTGGAGGGCGCCGCCCAGTTCACCGCCCAGTTGCGCCTGGTCGAACAAAGCGTGGCCAATTACCTCGAAATCTGCGACACCCCCGAGCGATGCGAGGAATACCTCAACAAAGTCATGGTCCAGGTCGAGGAACTCGAGGGCCAATGCGCCGATCTCGAAGACTTTCTTCTCAAACTGGCTGAAAAACGGGAGGAGATCTACTCGGCGTTCGAGAGCCGGAAACTCGCTCTGGTGGAGTCTCGAGGCCGCCGGGCCCAGGCGCTCATGGCCGCCGCCGACCGCATCTTCCAGGGTCTCCATCACCGCGTATCGCGATTTGAATCCGTCGCCGAAATCCACGGCTATTTTGCGTCCGACCTCATGGTCGACCGAGTTCGCGCCCTGGTGCGGCAACTGGCCGAGCTGAACGAAAACGTCAAGGCCGACGATCTCCAAACCCGCCTGAAGACCCTGCGCGAAGAGGCGGTGCGCCAGTTGAAGGATCGCCAGGAACTCTTTGTGCGCGGCCAGCCGATCATCCAACTCGGCAAACACCGCTTCACGGTCAATACCCAGAAACTCGAGCTCACGGTCGTCCCGCGAGACCCGGATCTCTGTTTTCATCTCACCAGCACGGCGTTTTTCGAGACCATCACCGATCCCGAGCTCCTTTCCACCCGCCCGGTTTGGACCCAGGAACTCGTCTCGGAAACCCGAGATCTCTACCGGGCCGAATACCTGGCCTACCAGGCCCTCCGAGCTCTGGAAACCGCAACGGCCGAACCGACCGCTCCGCAAGCAGCCGCATGGTCCGACGCCGAATGTTTGGCCTTTGTCCAGCAGTTTCAATCCGGACGATATGCCGAAGGCTATGTCAAAGGTTTGCACGACCAGGATGCCGCGCGCATCTTGCGATGCCTCCTGAGCATGCGGCTGACCGCCGGAATGCTTCGCTATTCTCCCGCCTCGCGCGCTTGTGCCACCGTGTTTTGGCATTGCCAGAAACCTCAACTGCCGCTCCTGGCCGCTCATCTGAAGGGTCTCCGTGTCCGCCGGGAATTGTTTCCCCAACCATCCGCGCACCCCCCCTGCATCCAGGAACTCCAACAACACCTGGATGAGTTCATCCGCCAAACCGGGCTGTTCGATCCCACTGTCTCCCAGGAGGCCGCGGAATACCTGTTCTACGAACTCACCAGCCGCACACAATTCGTCATAAGCCGCGAAGCCACCCGGCTTTACCGGTCTCTTCAGGAACATCTGGCCCAAACCCATTCCTCGAACCGTTTGGAGGACTTGCTCCAGGCCGTCGCCACAGATCCCCTCAAAGCGATGCAACTCCTCCGGGATTGGATCACGGGATTCCTGCAAATCCAGGAGATGCCCGGATCCGAGGCTTTCATCGATGAAACCGCATCCCTGCTGCTTCGCCGCGGATTTGATCCCGGCGCGGTGGCCGACGCCAGCTTCCAGGCCACCTTGACCGGCATGGCCGGAACCCACCCCCTACTCGTCAACCAGAACTACGAGCTCAATTACCACGCGTTCCTTGCCCGTCTCCAACGCCACGAACGTGAAATCGTTCCCCTGTTCCGCCACTGGCAGGAACGCAAGGCGATCCTGCTCGAGAAAAAACGCCAAGCCCTCCGGCTCGAATCCTTCGAGCCGCGTGTCCTGAGCTCTTTTGTCCGCAACCGGTTGATCGATCGCGTCTACCTGCCGCTGATCGGCGACAACCTGGCCAAACAAATCGGCGTCGCCGGCGAGGAAACCCGCACCGATCGCATGGGACTGCTGCTTCTAGTCTCCCCGCCGGGCTACGGCAAGACCACCCTCATGGAATACGTCGCCAGCCGCCTCGGCCTGACTTTCATCAAGATCAACGGCCCCGCCCTGGGCGCCCAGGTCACAGCCTTCGATCCCGCCGAAGTCCGCCAAGCCACGGCCCGCGAAGAACTCCGCCGCCTGAATCTGGCTTTCGAAATGGGCGATAACCTCATGATCTATGTCGATGACATCCAGCATTGTCATCCGGAGTTCCTTCAAAAGTTCATCTCGCTCTGCGACGCCCAACGCCGCGTCGAAGGAGTCTATGAAGGCCAGGCCCGCACCTACGACCTTCGGGGCCGCAAAATCGCCGTCGTCATGGCCGGCAATCCCTACACGGAAAGCGGCGAGAAATTCAAAGTCCCCGACATGCTGACCAACCGGGCCGATACCTACAACCTCGGCGATATCATCGCCGACGCGGAGGATGCCTTCAAAGAGAGTTACCTCGAAAACGCCCTGACCTCCAACCCCGTCCTCAACCGCCTCGCCAGCCGCAGCCAAAAGGATGCCCAGGCCGTGATCCAACTCGCGGGCGGTTCCCCCCGCGATGCGGTCGATTTCGAGGGCGCCTACTCCGTTCTGGAGCTCAACGACTTCGTCGCCGTCATGCGGAAGTTGATCCGCATCCGCGATGTCGTCCTGCGGATCAACCAGGAATACATTCGGTCCGCCGCCCAGACCGAGGCCTACCGCACCGAGCCCCCTTTCAAGCTCCAAGGATCGTATCGCAACATGAACCGCCTGGCCGAACGCGTCCTGCCAGTCATGAACGACGATGAGATCCAAGCCCTGATTCTGGATCACTACCAGAACGAAGCTCAAACTCTCGCCAGCGGGGCGGAAGCCAATCTTCTCAAATTTAAGGAAATCCTGGGGCTCCTGTCCCCCGCCGAAACCGAGCGGTGGAAAGAAATCCAACGCACGTTCCAACGCAACCTGTTGTTCCACGAGGCCGGCGCACACGATCCTGTCGGCCGCATCGTCGCCCAATTGGCCGCCTTTTCCGAAGGCCTCGAATCCATCCGCTCCGCCCTGGCCAAACGCCCCCAGCCCGATCACCCCCCCGCCCATCCGGAGTTCCATGCGCCAACGATCCCGCAGTTGGACAAGCTGGCTCTGGAACTTGAGTCCCTCCGAAACACCATCTCGTCAGCCCTCCAGAAACAGACGCAACAACCTCTGTTCCGCCTCCAGGATCCCTCCCGCAAGGCCGATTACGAAATCACCCAGGTCACCCAGGATACCCTCCGGAAAATCTGGGCGGTCATCGAAGAAGATCGGTCAGCGTCCCAAACGCCCCCCCCGGCTCCGCCCCGCGAATAGGGGGAGGCTTTTTTAACGGAAGTTCCTTTTGCAGGCAGAGCAATATCGCACGCAACCTCCTCATTCCAATCACTTGAACCTGGACTGAGTGAGCTTCTTCTTAGTGGACTCGACCGTGCCGCGAGATCGGAGTTTCTTGGGTAAGACAATCCTGGCCAGTTCCGGCAGCTTGTTCACTTGGGGACGTCCTTCGGGGATTAATGGGTCTTTGACCTTGCCATTGACCACCACCTCCGTGACACGCAGGCCGCTCAATTGCTTGAAGCCCTCCTCGACGGTCAAATCTTCCCCGGCCCAAGCGTGTTGCTGTTTCTAAATCAATCGATAGGCCAGCATGACGACCAATACGAATTCGCGCGTGCTCGCCTCGAATCGCACATGCACCGGACGCAGTTCCAATTCCACTGTTTTTCACGTGCGGAAGTTCGCTTCGACCAGGCCAAATCCTTCTAGCCTGGATTTCCACGGAAAACCTTTTGGCTAAGCGAAACTTAAGCTCAGTGC
>ERZ795054.994-NODE-994-length-29641-cov-6.333536_pt1 | contig 29641 bp, 31 predicted proteins | sample MGYA00375138_ERZ795054 | MGnify/ENA primary metagenome ERZ795054 (study PRJEB30183, sample SAMN05720215) | anaerobic digester metagenome | isolation source: active sludge of municipal wastewater-treating anaerobic digesters | place: USA | collected 2014-12-23 ... | reverse complement strand
CAGTATCCCGCCGGTACGAGCGGGTGATTGTTCTCCAGAAATTCACCGAATGAGATAAGGATCTCGCCAACATCCAGAATCTTATCTATCCCGGCATTCAGCCGTTTTGCGGTTGCCTCGTCGTCGATCCTGAGCACGTCACCGTTCTTCAGCCGGACGGTCGGCCCCTCTATGGAATCGACGGGCACGACACCACAGGCTTTGCCCGGCCGTTCGGTCTTCATCTGGGTACCGGTTGCAAGGAACTCCCCGAGGACGTAGAGAGTAGCCGGGTTCATGCCGGCTGCGGCGAACCCGGTATTCCGGGACCGTCCGTACCGGAGCCGGAACCCGCCCTTGCGCATCGGGTAGGCGAAGACCGGCCGGCCGCCGATCAGGTCGCGAAGGTACTTGTCAAGGGGCTTTATCCCCACGCTCTTCTCACCATCGCTGCTTTTGGCTGCACCGGCGATGAGCGTATCGAGCCAGTCCCAGCCCTGCATCTTCATCTTGTCGACACGGCCTTTCAGCTTCCGGGCCTTGCCGGCGATCCCCTCGCCAATGACAAGCGCCATGCCGCCGCGGACCACATTCGTCTCCACCCGCTCGAGGTTGCGGTGGCCTGCAACCTCCTCCTGTTCGGTGGCCTCACCATCCACACAGACCGGGCAGTTCTCGATGATAAGCCGGATCTCGGCCTCACTCGGGAGATACTGCAGGTTCATAATCGAGTTGTACTGCCGGATCTCCTCGATGTACCGCTCCACCTCCTCCTGCCGCGGGATATAACGGTTGATCCCCAGTTTCTGGCGCACGTAGTCCCCCACAAGTACGGACATGGCCTGTGCCGTCCCGCCGGCACTCCGTATCGGGCCGGCATAAAAAATCATCAGGTACTGGCTGCCGTCGTCGTTCTTGCCAAGAGCGACCTTGGCTATACCTTCCGTGGGTGCAGCAACGACGCCTTCCGTCAGGAGTGCCATCGACACGCGGATCGCATGGTCAAGGACTTCCCCGATGTCCTTCTCCCCGAATTTGCGGGCAACGAAGTCGTCACCGATGCGGAGGGCAGCCTCCTCGCGGGACATGGTTGCTTCAAGCTCGCGGATACGCACGGCAACTCCCTTAACCCCGACCAGCACCTCCACACGGTCGGCAAGATCACTGGCAATCGGGATCTCCACATCAAGAGACGGATCAAGCCCGCGGGATCTGGCCACTTTTGCTATCGCAATAGCCCGATGCAGTTCATCGAGCAGCGACTTCTCGTAGGCCTGCATCGCGGGCGAGATCTCAAGCATACCGGTAGGATTCTCTTGGGGGGGATTTATGGGTTGGGATTATGGTTTTTCGCTATGTGCCCGGGATCTCCCGGCACCCGTCTGCAGCCTGAACAAAGCGGGTTACGGGAAACGGGAGGCGGCTTGCCAAAAAAAGGTGTGAGTTTCTACTTCAGCTCGAGCTTCCGGGGCTTTACCTCCGGTTTAGGCTCCTTCTTTGGGATCCTGAGCTCAAGAATGCCATTGGTCATCCTGCCCTCGGCCTTTGAAGGATCGACCTCTTCGGGGAAGGAAACCCCCCGCTCGAAAGCCGAATACATCCGCTCGCGGTGGAGGTAGTTCTTCTTTTTCTCCTCTTTCTCCGTCTCTTTCTTTGCCCGGATGCTCATGCCATCGCTGTTGATCTGAACATCAACATTTTCCTTCGTAAAGCCCGGAAGTTCGGCATGGATGCTGTAATGGTCCCCTTCATCGATCAGATCGAGCGGGGCATACCTGACGGGCAGCAGGCCGGATTCCTGCGGCCGGGTTTCAAAGGGGAAATACGGGCGCATCATAACATCGAAGGATTTTCGGAAGTCATCAAAGATTGCGTCAATATCGCGGTCAAACAGGTTTGGCCTTCTCCAGGTTGAAAGCGAAGAACCCGGAGTGATAGGGATAACATCTGTTGTTTTCCTCTCAGGTTTTTCACGGTCCATAGGTATTCCTCCTATGTTTCACTTTAAGTTAGTGTTATATTATTAATAAAACTTTCGTAATAGGACACCTCGTTGTCAGTACAACATTATGGTCAGGACACCTGCCAAAAAAGATACCAGCATTTCAGGAAACGGAATAGGATCAAATTGTCAGATAAACGTGGAAAGGATTTTTTTAGAGCACCCGGCCGGGTTGAGGTTCCATCCCGCCAGGATCATCTGAGAAGGCCGCGGGAAAACCCGGATCACTCCTGATCCTGCGCCTTCTGAACAATGGAAGGGAGCCCAATCTCTCCCATCTGCCAGAGCGTAAGCGCAGCGCACTGCCGGATAACCTCGTTCTTGTCCCCCAGCCGCCGGCTCAGGGGTTCCACTGCGGGCTTCCCAACCCTGCAGAGTGCCTGTGAGAGAAAACCCCGCAGTTCCGGATCATCGCTTCCCATCCCGTCGATGAGAGCATCAATGGCCTTAACCCCGATCTCGCCAAGGGCTGCAGCGGCATACTTGCGGAAATCCCGGCTGGTGTGAATCCTCATCCCCGCAATCAGCGGTACAATGGCCGGTTCTCCTATTCGTGAGAGGGCTACAGCAGCATACCATCGCTGGTCATTATCCGGCGCATCCGCCATAACCGCGATAAGCGGAGCGACCGCAGGCTCGCCCGTCTTTTGGAGTGCTGATACGGCCTCGTGCCGTTTTTCGATAAGCGGGTTGCCAAGAAGAGCTATCTGATCCTGGATCTTCTTTTCGGAGTGCCCGGCAAGTCCGCGCGTATTTGCCATTGGTATCACTGATCTTTTCACGCAACCCTCTTGGTTGTTTCCATTTCCAGGTCGTTCACATCAATACGATATCCGGCTGGATCATAAGAGTTCTTCTCATCAGGCATGGGATCACACAGATCCGATCCAGCCAGGGATGAAGAGGATGATAAAGAAGACGGTCATCAGGACAAGGCCGATCGGGATACCCACCACTGCCCATTCCCGGCTCGTGATCTCCAGCTTGCAGGCCGCGATGATATTGGGAATGTTGCCCGGGATCAGCATCCCACCGGAGATGAGGAGTCCCATCAGAGCACTCACGATCTGCTGAAGGCTGAGGGCGGGGCTGATCTCGGCTGCTGCAAGGGTGGCGTTGTCGAGAACGGACGAGACGATATTTACCCAGTAGAGACCCGCTGAAGGGATGGGGATGATGTACTCCAGGATGAGCGGCTTGAACCCCTCACCGAGAAAGATGAGAGCCATGATGAAGAGATAGACCTTTCCGGCCCGGATAATGATGTCCCGGATGTTCTCCCGCTCAACAATGCACTCAAGTTTTTCATTGCCCGTATGGCTCCGGTTGAAAAGGAAGACCCCGACAAAACCGAGAGCAACGACTGCCGGGATGATATAAACTGCCAGATTATCGAAAAGAAACAGGAAGCCTGCGTTGAAGGGCTCTCCCTTAAGTTTCGAGATCACGATCGTGGTGAGCGGTTCTCCAAGGGGGGTGAGCCCGGCGCCAAGACCTATTGAAAAGCAGGAAACTACCGCGAGCTCCACCTTCACTTTCTTGACTACCGGCAGTGAATTGACGATCTCAACAAGGATTATGGCGGCGAGGATCGCGGAGATGATACTCGAAACAAGGCCGAGTACCACGATGAGGGAAAAAACAATCGCCGGCAAGGGGAAGCGATCCACCATGCTGACGATGGCAGCCTCAAGGTTGTGGTGAAAACGGTGGATGAGAAGCCCGACGAGGAGTACGATCTGGACAATACCGACAGGTATGCCAAAAACGGTCGTGATCTGCAGCGGTGCAAGGAGTGCCTCTTCGATGATCCGCAGGCTCCAGCCGGTTGGTTCCCCCGGAATGGTCATGAACCCCCCAAGGGTAAGGGCTGCGATCCCGCAAAAAAAGAGGAAGATCTCTAGGTTATGCTCCACCGCCTTCACCATGAATGGCAGGATGAGGACGAGCAGAAATATGATTAAAAGACCGCCCTTCACCAGAAAATCCATGCTTTTCACCGTTTTTCCGGCATGCGACAGGCAGGGGCCGGTTCGTGATAAGGAGTATGAGTCCGGGAAATTAATGGGTTTCTTTCACGCAGCCGCTTCCGTATCGTTGGGGTAAGAAGGTTTATATGCTTCTTCCAAGGTATAGACCACATGATAACAAAGGGTGTGGTGGGGGTTGTGGCAGGGGATCTTAACGGGATCATCAAATCACTTCAGACGTGTGCGGTTAACAGGTGTCGGGAGCGACTTGATGAGGCTGCATTCAGGGCGAAAGGTCTCATCGGGAAAGGAGAGGGGGGCGAAGGGGCGATGAAGACGCACGATACGGTGGAATACGGGGTTACCTCGGTGCTGAAGCGCAGGCACGGGTTATAGGAGGAAATTGCATGGAAGAGCCGGAAAAAACACTGTTACAGCAGATACGGGAAAAGGAGCAGGAGTACGCAAAGAAGATCGATCTCGTAAAAAAAGAGACAGACGCAGCAATAGCTGCAGCCCAAAGCGACGCTGAGAGCCTGCTCTGTACTGCCGACAGCGCGGGTAAAACGGAAGCGGAACGCCTCTACTGGCAGGAGAAAGGGAAAATAGAACTCGAGATTGAAGACCTCAAACGCAGGGCAGCAGCTGATCGCGATACGGTAACAGCACAGGGTGAGAAAAACCGGTCCCGTGCAGTTCAGACAATAACCGGCTATGTGACCATGGAACAGAGAGCTCAATAAGGGATGATATGCTCCAGTCGATGAAACGGATCCAGGTGATTGGGCCAAAAACTGAACTGAACCGGGTAGTCGACCTCATGTACCAGTCTGGAACGATTCACCTGGAGAACGCGAGCGAGGAAGTTTCGAAAAAGGAGATTGCCCTGACTCCCGTCAAGCTGGAATCGGCACAGAATGTGGCCGAAGTGCTCTCCAGGATCCAGGCAATCTTCTCCACGATACCGGTCATTGCAGATGACCCGGTCCAGCAGGCCGGGCTTTCTGCATCCCTTGATAAGATGAGCTATGACGATATCGTCAGGAATGCCCGTGAGGTGATCAAGGAACTCGAGAACACTACACGGGACCTTGCAGCGAAAAAGAGCGACCTCACTTTAGGGGTCACTGCCCTTGACAGATATGCGAAGGTCCTCTCCATCATCCAGCCGATGGAGAAGGAGCTCCCGACGCTGGAGGGGTTCGAGGTCACGATTCTTCTCATCCAGAAGGAGCATGCGGGGGTGATCGAGATCATCAGAAAAGAGATCGCCGCGATCACCCGTAATCACTTCGAAATGAATTCGACGTCAGTGGACGAGGAGACCCTTGCCACGATCATGGTCTTTCCCAAGCAGCATTCGGAAGAGGTTCATGCTTTCATCTACTCCGTGAACGTGAACGAGGTCCGGCTCCCGAAGGAGTACACCGGCAGACCGTTCTTCGAGATGTTCGCGCTCATTGAGGAGCAGAAACAGGAAAATTTAAAGGAGATGGCTGACATTGACCGCCGATTTGATTCACTCTCCTCCCGCTGGTACCAGAAGCTTGCCGTCCTCAAGAAGCACCTGGAAGACATCTATGCGGAGGTGGGGGCGTACAAAAACTTCGGGATCTCCGAGTATACCTTCGTTATTATGGGCTGGATACCCAAAAAACACCTCACGGCGGTCAGGCAGACGCTCCATGATGCTTTCGGGGAGCGGGTGGTGCTCCGCGATCTTCCGGTAACGGAAGAGGACATGAAGCATGCACCCGTGTGGTATGACAACCCGGCATGGATTAAGCCCTTTGAGTTCATCATGGGACTTGTGGCGCTGCCGAAGTACGACGAGTTTGATCCATCACCCGTCCTTGCGATCTTCTTTCCGCTCTTCTTCGGGATCATGGTGGGCGATATCGGGTACGGGCTTGTCATCCTTGCCATCGCTCTGTATGCCCGGCAGAAAGCGGATCCGCAGAGCTTTTTTGGCAATATGGCGCGGGTACTGATCATCTCATCCATACCCACCATCATTTTCGGTTTTATTTTTGGCGAATTCTTCGGGAACCTCGGCGAGCACCTGCACTGGATTGAGCCGGCACACCTCCTCGGGATCACCTGGAACCGGGGGGAGGCAATCGTGCCCATGCTGATCCTTGCCATTGCGGTCGGTGTGATTCATATCTTCCTTGGCTTGTTCATCGGTATGCGGAATGCATTTATCATGAAAAACCGCCGGCACCTTTCAGAGCACGGAGGCATGTTCCTTGCTATCTCCGGGATCCTCCTCCTCCTCACCACACTTGCCGGTATCCTGCCGGAGACGGCGCTTTATGCCGGTGCGGGCCTTCTGGTCGCCGGCCTCTGCCTCATCATCTACGGGGCGGGTGCATTCGGCGCCATGGAGGTGATGAGCACGGTAGGGAATATCCTGTCCTATGCCCGACTGATGGCGATCGGTATGGCATCGGTCATCCTCGCTCTCGTAGCGAACGAGCTTGCCGGGGCATTCGGGGTCGCGATCATTGGCATTATCGTCGCTGTCCTGCTCCATGGCCTCAATATCCTTCTCGCGATGTTCAGCCCCTCGATCCACTCGATCCGTCTTCATCTCGTGGAGTTCTTCTCAAAGTTCTACGAAGGAGGGGGCATTCCATACAAGCCGTTTGCCCGGGGACCGGGAGGGGCAGGCAAAAGCGGGTAGCCAAACTGCTTTTTTGGATCTGCTGGTTTTCGTTGTTGAAATCGGGATTCTCGTTGTCCCCTTGAGAGATCTCCAAATCTGGTTTTCATTGCAAAATCAGATCACGATTTTTTTTACCGCGATCCGGAAAAAAAATCAATTGCTCCTTTCGATCTTCTGCTTCTGCCACTGATAGTAAAATCCGGTGACAATGGAAATAACGACCAGCGGGATGATGACTGCCCAACCATCCAATCCCAGCATATACGCGAAGATCAGGTACCCGGCAATTACTATCGCATCAATAAAAAGGACTGCCATGAAGATCTTCAGGACTGCCCTTCCTTTCTCCTTTTCCTTAAACAGTCTCAGTTCGGCTTCAGGATCCGGCGATACCATACTCAGTAATTGTGACGGAAGCTATAGAATAAATCGATGAATAATGAGGTCTCTGAAGCGCCAGTTGCGGCTCACTTCATTTCGGCAGCCTTCTTCTTCTTGGCCGATTTCTTTTTCCGCTCAAGGATGCTCTTCACCTTCTTCAGACGGAACAGGTCCTCCCGCTCCCGCTCTTCGATGGCGTTCTTGATGAACTTCGCCTGATTCTTCAGCTCGGGAATCATGATCTGTTCAAGGGCATTTACCCGTCGCCGGTTCATCTGGATCTCGGAACCGAGACGCCGCATTGCGGTTTCTGTCTCGGCAAGCTTGATCAGGAGGTCGATCTCCGCCTCGTACCTTTCAGCAGTTTCGTCAATGCGGGCGCTTGTGGTAATGACCCCGTACCCCCGCTCAAACATGCTCTTGGAAACCCGTTTCTTCTCGATGACAGGGACCGGTACACCCATAATATTCTTCCCGCTGATATCCACCGTAATCGACCGTCGGGTGGCAAGCCCCGCAGACTTCAGGGTTACAAGGTCATCGGTAGCCTGTGCAATGAGCAGTGCCTGGTCGGCACTCTGGGAGACCATCTCAAGTTCGTCCCGGGAGTCCGAAACCGTAGACAGGATCTTGAAGAACTCCTGGATCAGGGCGTCCATCTTTTCCCGCAGGAGGTCACGGCCCTGCTCTGCAAGCCGTATCTGGGCCTTCTTCTTCATCAGTTCCATCCGGGTGGGTTTGACCTGCTCCATGGTTTATTCCCCGCGGGCTTTCTGGAGGGCAGGATGATACCTGGCAATGAACTCCCGTTTTATCCGTTTCAGCTCATCCTCGGGCAGGATGGCAAAAAGGTCCCATGCAATGGCAAGCGTGGTCTCGATAGAACGATCGTCATCACCCTGCGTGATAAACTCCTTTTCGAACCGGTCAGCGAATTTCAGGTATTTCTTGTCCAGTTCTGTCAGGGCTTCCTCTCCGACAATGGCTACAAGCCTGCGGAGGTCACGGCCGTACGCGTAACTGGCATACAGCTGGTCAGCCACGCCCCGGTGGTCCTCCCGGGTCTTTCCCGGGCCGATTCCAAGATTCATCAGCCGGGAAAGGCAGGGCAGGGCGTCCACCGGGGGATCTGCGCCCCGGCGGAAGAGATCGCGGGACAGTACAATCTGGCCCTCAGTAATGTACCCGGTCAGGTCGGGAACCGGGTGGGTGATGTCATCGTCTGGCATCGTCAGGATGGGGATCTGGGTGATAGACCCCTTCCTTCCTTTCAGTCTCCCTGCGCGCTCGTAGATAGTTGAAAGGTCAGTATACATGTAACCGGGATACCCGCGACGGCCCGGCACCTCCTCGCGGGCGGTCGAGATCTCGCGGAGGGCTTCGCAGTAATTGATCATGTCTGTCAGGATAACGAGCACGTGAAGGTTGTGGGTGAATGCAAGGAATTCCGCTACCGCAAGACCACACCGCGGTGCAGCGATCCGCTCAATCGTCGGGTCATCGGCAAGGTTCATGAAGAAGACCACCCGGTCGAGAGCTCCCGTTCTCTCGAAGTCATTCATGAAGAACGAGGCCTCCTTGTGGGTGATGCCCATTGCTACAAAGACCACGGCGAACTGCTCTCCTTCTCCGAGCACCTTTGCCTGCCGGGCGATCTGGGCTGCGAGTTTGCTGGCCGGCAACCCGGCGCCTGAAAAGATCGGCAGCTTCTGGCCGCGGACCAGCGTGTCGAGTCCGTCAATGGCGGACATGCCGGTCTGGATGAAGTCGGCCGGTTTATCACGTGCTGATGGATTAATCGGCATGCCCGCGATATCCAGCACGGCCTCCGGGATGATCTCCGGGCGACCGTCCCGGGCTTTTCCAACGCCGGTGAAAACCCGGCCCAGCATGTCGAGCGAGACATTGATCCGCGCCGGTTCCCCCAGGAACCGGACCGTGGTTGCATCCGTGTCTATCCCCCGCGTTCCCTCAAAAACCTGGATGACCGCATGCTCTTCAGAAATGTCCAGGACCTGCCCCGTCCTCTCCTCTCCGTTGCGGAGCGTAATCTTCACCATCTCGCCATATGAGGCGCCCTTGACGTTCTCCACAAAGACGAGCGGCCCCGAAACATAGTCAATCGTCCGGTACTCCTTTGTGACCAGAGGAGCTTCCTTCATTTTTCCACCCCCAGTGCGGTGATCTTCTGCCCGATTTCGCCCGCCATCTTCCGGATCTCCCCGACGTCCTGCAGATCTTTCATCCTCCCGATTCCTGCCTTGAGCGGCAGGGCCTGTATCTGCCTGAGTGATACCCCCCGGCTCATCGCGACATTCACGTTTTCATAATATTCCATGATCACTTTGAGCATCAGGTACTGCTTCTCCACGGGACAGAACGAGTCGGTGTCGCTGTACGCGCTCTGCTGGAGGAAATCCTCGCGGATCATCTTGGTTACGTCAAGTATCGCTTTCTCGCTCTCTGGCAGGGCATCGGGGCCCACGAGCTGCACAATCTCCTGCAGCTCTACCTCCTTCTGGAGCAGGTACATCGCCTTCTCGCGGAGCTCCCGCCAGTCCCGTGCAACGTTCTTGATATACCATTCCCCGATGGAATCGAGGTACAGCGAGTAACTCTTGATCCAGTTGACCGAAGGAAAGTGGCGGCGGTAAGCAAGATTTGTGTCAAGCGCCCAGAACGTGCCTACCACTCGGAGGGTATTCTGGGTGATCGGCTCGGAGAAATCGCCACCGGGAGGGGAAACCGCCCCGACCACTGTAACCGACCCGTTCCGGCCCTCTGTTCCCAGGCAGATCACTCTGCCCGCCCGCTCGTAAAATGCAGAGAGCCTTGTCGCGAGATACGCCGGATACCCTTCCTCACCGGGCATCTCTTCGAGCCGCCCGGAGACTTCCCTCAGGGCTTCACCCCATCGCGAGGTCGAATCGGCCATCAGGGCTACATCGTAGCCCATGTCCCGGAAGTACTCTGCAATCGTGATCCCGGTATAGATCGAGGCCTCCCGCGCAGCCACCGGCATGTTGGAGGTGTTGGCTATCAGGATCGTCCTTTGGATGAGGGGCAGGCCGGTCCGGGGATCTACCAGTTCGGGAAACTCGGCGAGTACATCGGTCATTTCGTTGCCCCGCTCCCCGCAGCCGATATAAACCACGACCTGGGTGTCGGACCATTTGGCAAGTGTCTGCTCCGAGACCGTCTTACCGGTGCCAAAGCCGCCCGGGATCATGGCAGTCCCGCCCTTCGTCACCGGGAATATGCAATCGAAGACCCGCTGGCCGGTAATGAGCGGGAGGACGGGATCGAGTTTCTTCTTATGAGGCCGCGGGATACGGACCGGCCAGAGCTGCATCATGGTGAGATTTGTCTTCTGGTCAAGGGTGCAGACAATCTCCGAAACGGTGAAGGAGCCGGATCTGATATCGGTCACGGTGCCACCGGCACCGTGAGGGACGAGGATCCGGTGCTCGAAGTGGTACTCCTTCACCGTCCCGATGATATCCCCGTTGGTGACCGTATCTCCCTTCTTCACCAGGGGAACAAACTCCCATTTCTTCTCCCGGTTGAGACCGGGCGCATAGATCCCGCGGGCGATAAAGTCACCGCTCTTTGCCATGAGCACGGGGAGGGGACGCTGGACCCCGTCATAGATTGACGAGAGGAGACCGGGCCCGAGTTCCACGGAGAGAGGCTGCTCCGTGTTCACCACCGGTTCACCGATCAGAAGACCGGTAGTGTCCTCATAAACCTGGATAACCGCTTCTTCCCCTTCCAGCCGGATGATCTCGCCCCGGAGGGCTTCGTCACCAACCTTCACCACATCATACATCTTCGACCCTTTCATCCCGCGGGCGATGATGACCGGGCCCGAAATTCTCAGAATTTTCCCCGTGATCATGTCATTACCTCTTCAAAACGATGTTGTACCCGATAGCTTTTTTCAGGAGCCGCTCGATATACGTCTTCCGGTCTATCTCCTTTGATTTCGACGGCAGGGGAATAATGAGCGGCCGGTGCATCTTCTCGATACGGTCCATCACTTTCTCGTCAAGCGAGAGCATGTACTCTTCATTGACGGCAACAATCCCGATATCATCCTTGTACAGAAGCGGGGGTATAATGGTCCGGGCCTCCCCGGCATCTCTCGCTTCGAGCACTTCTGCACCGGCAAGACGGAATCCGGACGCCCGGTCGCTGTCGGTCACAACCACGAACTTATACATACACGAGCTCCTCTTTCAGGTTCTCAACGGGAAAATCCGCCGTCTTACACCGGGATATGATCCGGATATTGGTGATCTCGTTGTACTTGGCCCAGAAGTACCCGACAAGGGAGGCTACACTGAGGGGTTCGAGAAGGAACGCCCCGACACCCTCCTTTACGAGGAACCGCTCGAGCTCCTTTTCGATAACTGATATTTTCTGGGTCCGGATTGCGGCTTCGGGAATTCTGGAGAGAAAATGGTACTGCTTTGCCGCCAGGATTTTGACAACTTCATCAATGGTTGGGAGGGAGAGGAGGTGCTGGAGCGTCTTGTCGTCAAAATCCTTCCCGCCACCGATGAGATATCGCTGCGCATCCGAAGGGCCTATGCCGTCCCGGACCATCCGCAGAACCGTCCGGACATTCACGATATCAACCTCAAGCGAGAGAAGATCCCGTATCAGATTATTATTATACGTGGATGCTTTGACGGAGGCAAGGGCATCGGCATAATAATACCGGTCGAGCTCACATTCGAGAACTGCAAGATCTTTGGTTTTTGCAAACTCGGGAAAAGCTTCCGTCAGGGGTTTTGCATAGCGGATCTCCCAGGTGGCCAGGAGGTCGATGACCGCTTTCACATCGGGCTGTTTGAGAAGTTCCTTTAATGTTGCATCATCAAGTTCTCCTGCCGGCACGAGGCATTCGAGAATCTCCTCTGTTGTTGTCTGGAGGTTTTTCCCGCGGAGGATCGTTTTGATGTTCTGGACATCCCACCGGTGCAGGAAGATGGCAATATAGCGCATTGCTTCCTTCTCATCCTGGGAAAAGTCCTGGATCTTCCTGAAGGTTCTGATAAAATTCTGTCGGAGGGCGGACTCTATACAGAGAATACCCGACGACCGGCCTTTCGCCTCAATGATATCTTCCCGGTAGGGACTGTTCTCCAGATCAGCCATAAGGGATTCAAGATCCGGCTTCAGGATAAGGTCATCAAGGGCGCGGTGCGACAGGAGACGACTCTTCATCCCCCGCATCCGTGCATTGATGTACCCGTAATCCATGGTCATGCTCCGGTCAGGATGCCGTGGATCTCTTTCCTCTTGAGCTCCTTTGCCCGCTGCATCCTCGACTCAATCGTATTGGATATCACAATCGAGTTGTCAGGTACGTTCACGACAACGCCTCCTGCCGTCGTTATGTCAGTCCGGATAGACGGGGACAGGTTGAGAAGAGCGAGGGTTTTTTTACAGAGCTCCTCGTCCCGCGGATCTATATGGACAACAAATGCTGCACTCCCCAGTGCGTTGGCGGCTTCGCTGAGGAGATTTTTAAAAACACGCGGGTACTTCGGATCGGAGCGCAGGCTCAGAAAACCAGTCTCTGCTTCAAAAAAAGCCCGTTCAAACGCGACCTCCCGTGTTTTAATCAGGAGTTCCTTGTTCTCTGCCTTGGTAAGATAGAGCAGCTTGTTCCGTTCGGTCGTGATGGATTTGCCCGCGTCATCGAGGTGTGCCTGCCGGAGTTCCCCGGCCTGCTTTTTGGAGCGCGAATGGATTTCATCAACAGCTGCCGCTGCCTTGTTCCGGAGAGCCTGCTCCTTCTCGTGAGCGCTCTCTTCTACCGATTTTAACAGGTCTTCATATGCCACGTCAGATCACCAGCCCGGGTCTTGCGGCATCATCCTGTCCCCCATCCGGGTCGGAGGGATGCGGGACTGCTGCCGTTTTCGCTATTTCACCATCAGAATGATCATCGCTGCAACAACGAACCCCAGGATGACAAGTGTCTCCGGGATTGCCTCAAGGATGATGATCGACCCCGAGGTCTCCGGTCGTTCTGCAATCGCACCTGCCCCTGCAGAACCTATCCGTGATTGCGCCCAGCCAGTACCGATAGCGCCAGCGGCAAAAGCGATGGCTGCTCCAATAGGGACTTCCCAGCCTACCATGTTCGTGTCTCCTAATGATACAACCTAACAGTCTTCCTGAACATAAACCTATCGGGGTGGAAGCTGACTGAAGGTATGGTCACTCCGGGTCAGCTGCCCGTAGAACAGGACAGCAGGATTGCGCCGATCTCCTCGCGGATATCACAGATTTGGCGATGCTGAGCCCGCACATCGTTGCCCAGAGATACCAGCCGGAGGATGTCCGCTCTTGTAAGAGTTGAAAAACAGTACTGTTCCCACTGGTTGTGTTCGCAGTTCTCCCAAATCTCGGCAAGGACCTTCCTGAGGTCAGTCCTTTGGTCGGAACTGAGGGTCTCCCATCCGGAGTCCTTGAAGCGCCGTATCCTCTCCACGGCCTGCTCGACTGCTTTTTCCCGGTGGAGCAGGAACCGGCGCCTTCCCAGGTTATCCTCTGTGGACGGGGACATAGTTTTTGAATCTATACAGGTTCCGGATAATAAATTTTCCTGCCGGGCGGAATCGTTTGCCAGATGAGTTTGCACAAAGTATATGGGACGGGAAAGGGACTGACTCATCAACCCATCTCTGGGATGATGCGGGGAAAAAGTATGCCGGATGTTACAAAGGCTGAGATCGGCAGAAGGATGTACCATGTTCACCGCGAGAAACGGGTGGAACAGGCAGTGAAACTGATGCAGCAGGGCCTTGGCCCGGAATGGAAATCGTTGAAAGAAGGGGAGATTCTGGTCCTGCGCCACCTGCTGCAGTGCACGTGGAACAAAATTGACCAGAAGAGATGGGATGGCATACCCTTCAGTACCATGGGGATGGACACCGTCCGGAAGATGCTGTCCTATGGTGAAGGCGTACGCGCGGGCCACAATCCTTCACCCGAAGCGGTTGCGGAAATTAGAAGAATTCTGTTGTCATTCGGATAACCGGTCCCTTTTTTTTGCTCCGGGAAACCTTGCGGTAGATGCAGAGAGAATGGGATCCTGGCGACAGTCTGTCAAGGCCGGGTGGACCAAAAGACATGGTCAGGAGAAGGAAGGGCGGGGCTGTTCCCGCGCGGGGGGGAGATTATCTGCATGGAGAACGCAACAAGAGGCTTACTCAGTCGCCACACTCACACACTCCTCGGTGGTACCGATCCGGGCGACTGCACGGCACATGTCCGGCACATATGCGAGTGCCTTGCCGCTGTTGACCATGATCCCCGTATACTGCTCCATGACAGGCGACACGACCATACAGGTGTCTGCATAAACCTTCGCTCCGCTCTTCTCGATGATTTCCACGTCCCGATGGTTCCTATCGATCACACCCTGCGAAGCAAAAACGTAGAAGGGTTTTGTCACCCGCTTCCCGGACAGAAGCCGGGCAAGGGTGCCCAGCTCATCGGGTGAGCAGTGGGGACAGCCAAGGGCCACAGCCTCGACCGGGACCTCCCGGAATATGGTTGCGATCTCTTTTACCTCAACCGGGATCTTCTCAAGATGGCTGATTCCAAAACAGTTTTTCTGCGCTTCCGGGGTAACATCTTCAACATGATACAGGGCAACAGCACCGGTGGCTGCCATGGCAGCACCAAGGGCTTTGAGCTGGTCGCGATCCGGGGTGATGCCGGTATAGTAGGGGATCCGGTTTCCGACAAGTTTTCCGACATGGTACCCGAGGGCCCCGTAGTCGGCAGGAGTCCAGTCCCGGGTTGCTATCTGTACATCAATAACAACCTGGGGCGTCCGGTTCTTCGCGAGGTGGAGCCCGTAGCAGGGGGTCTTTCCGACGAGTGCGGCGGCAAGGGCACCGGGCCCACCCTCGCGGTTGGTCCGGGCGCCGAGAACGGAATTCGCATAGCAGACGGCTGACGACTCAGACCACGCGAGGTGATCGCCAATCAAGGTTTCCCGCAGGTAATACGGGGTGCAGGTGCATTCGAGGCTTATGCCGAGCCGCTCATACGCGGCAACTACAGCCTGCTGTTTTTTTGCAAAATCCGGGTCCACACCCATCTCCTGCCAGCGCCCCCGGGGCATACCGATGGGGTTCAGAACGGCGGGGACAACTGCCTTTGCATCAAGGGTGTTGAGCCACTGGAGACCATACTCGCCGATTGTCTTGTAGGACGCCCCGCTCACCTGCGCACTTTTGATGGGGACGAGCCGGGCGGCACCAAATACTTTGCCGAGAGCAACAAGGAGCTCAAGCATCTTCTGCCGGGTCTCACCCTGCTCCCCGGCAAGGATCTGTTCATCGTCGGGGTCGAGATACATGTGGCTCACCATGCAGCACGGATGAAGTCGGCCTCGCGGCCGATCACCATCGTTGCATCCACCCCGATCTTCACGTTGGTGCCATCTTCGAGCTGGCACGGGTCGAGCGATGAGCCCCGCACACCGGTGATGACCAGAACATCCCGGTCTCCGCTTACGCGGGTTGCAATCGCGTATTCCACCTCATGCGGATCTTCGGGATCGATATCCTCGTCCACGACAACCACATGCTTGAGCGAGGTGTGGGCTGCAAATGCCGCCATGATCGCGTTCTTCGCATCGCCCTGTGTGCTCTTTTTTATCTGGATAACGGCATGGAGATAGCCGCAGCCGCCTTTTGTCAGAACAACATTCCGGACTTCAGTCACGCCAGCGACGGCCTTGTATATCTTAGGTTCGTACGGGGCGCCCATCAGCACTTTGTGTTCATCGCCGCCCGGGAGGATCCCGTGATAGATGAAGTCCGGTTTTGTGAACATGCCGGTCAACTCGATGATATGCTGCATGCGGACCGGGTCGTAGGTCCCGGTGATGTCTACAAACGGTCCCTCCTCCGTGAGTTCTTTCGTGATGTACCCTTCCAGCACAACCTCGGCATCAGGTACGAGCACCCCGTTTCTGCACCGCTTCACCTTCAGCGTTCCGCCCATCAGTTCTGAGGCAAACGGGAGCTCCATGCCGGTCGGCACCCGCGTACAGCTCGCAAAAGTTACCGCCGGGTGTGTCCCAATCGTGATCGCGACAGGAAGGTTCTCCCCCTTCGCGATGGCTTTTTTCAGCATCACGTGAGTATGCCGGCCTTCAACCAGTCTCGCGACAACACGGTGGTCGTCCAGCACCTGCATACGGTGGATCGATGCATTTTCCACTCCCTCCCAGGAGGAGAAGACGATGCCAGAGGTGATGTACCGGCCTGCATCCCGGGGGAAGTGGTGCAGGATCGGGAGCTTATTCAGGTCGGGCTTCTTCATCGGGAGGGGTCCGTCTTCCACGACATTGCCATTGTACTTCGCATCCGCGAGGGTCCTGACCATCTTCTTCTCGTCAATGCCGAGGGCAAGGGAGAGCGCCCTGCGGCTTGCAGTGAGGTTCATCACCGCACGATGGCCCCCGATAGTGTGGAAGAAGAGGAGCCGGTCAGTCCCCGCTGCCATCTTTGCCGCCTGCATATCTGCCGACACATCGTCCTTTATCTCGGTTACAAGCCCCGCGTTCCGCATCTTTTTGATAAATTCACGCATCGTAACCACTCCAGCGTTGTCCAAGCGTGTGTTCCACCCCGAGATGGTCCAGCACGCGGGCTACAACCATGTCGACGAGGTCATCTATCTTCTCCGGCCGGTTATAGAACCCGGGACTCGCCGGCATGATCGTGGCACCTGCCCCTTCTGCGGCCAGCATGTTTTTGAGGTAGATCCTTGAGAGCGGCATCTCGCGGGTGACAAGGATGCAGGTGCGGTGCTCCTTGAGGCAGACATCCGCGGTGCGGGTGATCAGGTTGTCTGCGTAACCGTTGGCAATCGCCGCAAGCGTTTTGGAACTGCAGGGAATTACCACCATGCCATCATACCGGTGAGACCCGCTCGCGATTGAGGCAAAGAGCTTGTCGTTCCCGTGGTAGGTTGCATCGAGCCCCTCAAAAGAAACTCCCTCATGGAACGCGATCTTCCGTGCAACATCCGATACGATCAGATGGACCCGTGCATCCCTGCAGAGGACCTCGAGCAGGCGCTTTGCATAGATCGCCCCGCTGGCGCCCGTCACACCGACAACAAACTCCTTTTTCATGGCCGTCTCCCGCTCTCCTGTGATACCAATGTCGGAGTGGTGATAAAAAAGAGTTTGTGCAGGATGGGTGTCAGATCATGGTTTTAAACTGTTTATCATCTGTCCTTACGCCAGCCCGGTCCTCCGTACGAGGGACGGGGGGCATACGAGAGGATACGTCCCTGCTTCTTTTACACAACCCGCCACAGAGACTCCGGTAGGGAGGCCCTTTTCGTGAGAACCGGAAAAAACGATGGGGAATTTTTACCCGTATGACATTACAGATTCCTTCAGGAAATTATCTGCCGTTTCTTGGGACAGGGGACGGTACCCACTCTCTCCCTGAAGAGGGGGGAGGCCGCATGCGGGGCCTGGCCCTCCTGATTCCCGGTAAAATTTTCAAACGATTCCCGGACACCGTCATGCTCCAAGGGGCGTGCCTAGGGGAGGCGGCGTGCGCCCGGAGTCCCATCGTTATTCTTGTGGCAATTTGTTTTTCACAGCTTTTCTACAGAATGGACAAAACACTGGCGCTCCAGGGACTTCGCTTCGCTGCTTTGCCCTAAATGCGATGACGTTGTATCATCAGGCTCAGGAAACCCGGTCATACTCAAGAACCGCAGGCGCCCCCCACTCCCAACAGGGGCAGGGATGGCAAAAAGGGGGGGCTTCGATCCGAGCAAGAAATGAGTCGCTGAAATGTGACTATCCCTAAAAAAAATTTACTTCCCCCTCGGTGGGGCGTAGAAACGGTACCTGACGTGCGCCTCCTCAACGTTCCGTGCGTGCGACGGGTTGAGGTCCCGGCGTGCCTCGATGACGAGCGTGTTGAGGATATTATGGAGTCGGAGGGTGTCGAACTCCTTGTCTTTGTGCTCGTTTAAGAAATCAAGGAGATCGTTGGTACTCTTGAGGACTCCGATACTCCCGACGAGGTTCAGCCGGTTGAGGGTCAGAGCCAGATTCTTTTTGGCGATGTCCATCTTGTAGGAATCTCCGCCGGCCAGGTTCAGATCGGTGATCGCATTCAGGAGATCTGAATAGATCCTGATCTTGTAGCTGTTCTCATGCATACGACGATCTGCCCCGCGCAGCTGCAGCAGGGTAACCGCTGCCACAATAATGATGATGACAACCGCGCAGGAAACGACAATCCAGTCTTCAAACATGTCAGCACCTCCACGATGATTACGGGTTCCGCTTGGCTGCGATGAGATCAACCTTAACCCGGTTTCCCTTCATCTCAATTTTATAGGGACCTGTGGTGTACATCGGGTATTTCTGGTGGAGCTCAAAGCTGTTGTTACCCCCGTACCCGAATGAATCGATATGACCCGTATTCATGTTCGTGACATTCAGTACAAACCAGCAATACTGGGCATTGTCATTAAGCGGGATGATGTCAAACCCAATCGCCCATGAAGGGATATCGACATGGAATTGCTCAGAGATGGTATCGTTATCGCTCTGGAAGGAGTACGACTTCATGAGGTAGTGATCCCCCATGGAGAATGAGGGTTGGGGGGTTGCGGTTGCCACCGCCGTGGTTACCGTTACCGCTGTCGGAGACGGTATGATTGGTGGTGCATGGGTGCTGGAGCACCCCGCAACAATGGCACACGCAAGGACCATCGCGCAAATGACAAAGTACTTCATATGGGTGATGTTTGGGGATAGGGATATATTATTGTTTATTTACGCATCCCACTGCAGACCAGAGAGAATGCATCAGAACAACGTGTCCTGACGGGTCGGCTTCCGTACATGGAGGACCGCACACCCCGCCTCCGCCACAACGTCGCGGTGTTCCGGGAGCGTGTACACGCCAAGGCGCCATTGTTCGCGCCGGTTCGCGTTCAGTGTTCGGATGCGGGGCGAGAACTCCTCGAAACTGACCACCGCGTGCTGGTTCTTTACCCGCACACCAAGCGACAACTCCCGCGGGACCGCCGGGATATCAACAAGTACTTCATGGGGCTGGAGACCGGCAATGTCCGCGATCCGTTCCGCATAGTCACGGCAGGCCCGGATCGGCACACCCCCATGGAATGAAGGAGTACTGACCTGGTCGATAGAGGCAAACAGCGCCCGCTTGTAGAGGCGACGCCCGTAAAGCCGCTCTGCAAGCTCGCGGGCTACGGGGCTGTCGGAGTTGCGCAGGTCGTGCATGCTCCCCGGATCATCCATAGCCATGAGGTTCCGGATCATCTCTTCATTCCCTCCCCCCGTGTGCTCCAGAACTGCGAGCTGGAACATACTCTCCCCGATGCGGCTGACATGGTGAAAATAGACGCTGGGCCGCATGAGCGTCCGCGAGATCAACAGCGACTCGGCCGCGTTCACTCCGTTCTCGTCAAGCACGGTCCCCCCATCCGGTGTCTGGATCAAGTGCCGTATCAGGCGCTGGGCATCCACTGTGCCATATGGTGCACCGGTATAATAGGCATCGCGAAGCAGGTAGTCCATCCTGTCAACATCAAGATCGCCGTGTATTATCCCGGAGAGCCGGTGGTTTCCCTTTACCAGAAGGCAGAGTTCAATGGGATCGATACCATGTTCTTCGAGCAGGGCGCCGATCCCCTGGCTGACAATCGGGCCGATATCATCATGGGTTATATGGAGAAACTGCTCCATCAGGGGCTCGCTGGCATGGGATAGCGGACCGTGGCCGATATCGTGAAGGAGTCCGGCAGCGACCACGAGCGTGCGATCGGTGTCAGAAAGCCCGAAGCGGCGGGCTGCAACATCCGCAAGGAACATGGTGCCAAGCGAGTGTTCGAACCGCGTGTGGTTAGCTCCGGGGTAGACAAGATAAGAAAACCCAAGCTGCCGGATATAGCGAAGGCGCTGCAGCGGCGGGGAATCGAGGAGGGCGAGCGCAAACTCCTCTACCTCAACGTACCCGTGGACCGGATCTTTGATGATTTTCAGATTCACTAAAGAATCTTCATATACATGACATAAAAGTATTGAGTAATGATCACATTTCTTTCGGGCGGGACGGGTACCCCGAAACTGCTGCGGGGCATGCAGAAAGTAGTGGACCGGCACGAGATTGCGGTTATCGTCAATACGGCCGAGGACACCTGGATCTCGGGAAACCATATCTCACCGGATCTTGATACGGTCATGTACCTCTTTTCCGGGATTCTCAATACTGATACATGGTGGGGTGTAAGGAACGACACCTTCACAACCCATGAAGAAGCCCGCCGTCTCGGCCACGACGAGTTCATGAGAATTGGCGACCGGGACCGTGCCGTCCATATTTTAAGGGGGGCTATGCTCAGGAAGGGGATGCGACTTACCGAGGTGACCAGGGTTTTGTGCGAACGGCTCGGCGTATGTGAGGCCGTGCTGCCGATGACCGACACGGAGGTGACAACGCAGGTGGTGACAGCCACCGGACCAGTCCATTTCCAGGAATACTGGATCCGGGAACAAGGAAAGATCGACATCCTTGAGGTTGTCCGAAGGTGTGACGTGCCCCCGGCAGCAACCGAAGAAGCCCTCATGACCATCGAAGCAAGCGACGCGGTGGTGATCGGACCCTCCAACCCCATCACGAGCATCCTGCCGATCCTCTCCTGCGAGGGGATACGATCAGCACTGAAGGATAAATTCGTAGTTGCCGTCAGCCCCTTCATTGGTCATGCCCCGATAAGCGGTCCGGCCGGCGCTCTGATGAAGGCAGCCGGGTACGAGCCGAGCGCGATCGGGACGTTCAACTGTTACCAAGGTATCCCGGACATTTTCATTCAGGACATCCGTGACGAGGTTGAAGTGAGCCATTCCTTCAGGTTCGACACCCTGATGACGGATGAAGATAAAAGTATCGCATTCGCACGCAATGTCCTTTCGCTGATCAGGAATCACTGAACTCCATGGTTTTAATGCCATTGTACCTGCATTGCGGGGAAGCCGGGACTGCACTGTTTTTATTTTGCAAATCTATATAACGCTCCGGAATAACGCTTATCGTGTCAGGTACGTGGCAAACCATGATCCATAGAATTCTCGTCCTCATCTTCATCAGTATCCTGCTGGCGGGGTGCATAACCAGCCAGCCAGCTGAGCCGGGCACACTCCAGCTCACGTCCTCGCCTTCAGGCTCAGAGATCTATCTCGACAACCAGTACCGGGGAAGCACCCCCAGTACAATTTCCGATGTCGCACCGGGGAACCATACGCTCGAGTTCCGCTCTGGCGGATATAAAAGCTGGAAGGCTACCATCACCGTCCCATCGGGCACATCAAATTATTTTGCATCGCTGACAGCCCAGCCAGGTTCAGAGCAGGGTGCGAAAGTAAGTTACGAGGAAACGATGGCAGAACCTGCCACAATGACCGTACAGACCAGCAGGGATCGGATGATTATCGGGGACTCGAACACATTTTCCGGAACTGCCACGGGTACCGGCAGCGTTACCCTGACCCTCTTCGGGCCCGGGTATTACACGAACGGCGTTGTCCTGGACCATGTTAAACCCGGTACGGCCGGGGTATGGAGCTACACGTGGAGCCCGGGTACCAATATCCAGCCGGGAAGCTATATCATCGTTGCACGTGAAGCAGGAAAAACCGAATCCGGCCGCGCCACATTCATAACGATTGGCAACGGCTTGGTTTCGGTCATCCCGAGCAAATATGCGGTTGCCACGGGAGATACCATTACCCTTTCCGGAAGATGCACAACGGGCGCCCCGAATGTCAGGGTCGTAATTTTCGGACCCGAGCGGTTTGCAGGAGGGGTTGATCTCGGGAGCTTCCCGGTCATGACAGACCAGACCTGGAGCACGCGGTATACAACAGACCTCACGATACCTGCGGGGGTTTATTCAGTCTACGTAAGCGATGTCCCCCAGACAGCCACGGCTTCGTCGCAGTTCACCATCGGGTTCGCATCATAGGGATCCTTCTTTTTTTTCGGATAAGCATAATCTGTACATTAGCGCAACCAGCCAGTATTCCTGGAGAGAGGTTTGGTTCCGGACACCCGAGTATCCCCGCCTAACCGATCATGGAAATCCGATGACAACGGTCCCCCGTTCTTCTTTCCCCTTCAAAGACAGCAGGGATAAGAACGGGATAAAAAAAGCGTGAATATTGCGTCTCGTTTTTCCTGAAGGCCCCAAAAAATTGCGGAAGGGGGAGAATTCGGTAATTTTCGTACCCGATACCTATTTGAATGATTTTATACTAATATTCGTCCGGGAATCGTTATGGGCATAATCAATAAACTCAGCAATATCCTTAAATCAGGGAGCGGCGAGCGTGAGGTGGCGGAGCGGGAACGGGACGAGATACACATCCGGGCGCAGAAGGAGCGGGCGGACAACTTCCTTCGGGCCCTGAACGAAGGGGATCTCGATGCCCGGTGGGCAGCGGTCCGTTCTGTCGGGGACCTTGGCGAGTCCTTCATCGATCCCCTGATCCGCGGCCTCAGGGATGAATACTGGATCATCCGGAGAGGTTCTGCCGATACGCTCGGCAAGATCGGTGCTCCGGCTATCGGGTCACTGATCGTGGCGCTGGATGAGCCGGGCGATGATGTACGGCAGGAGACCATCCGGGCACTCCAGCTTATCGGGGAGCCGGCTGTAAATCCCCTTATCCAGTCAACGCGCCACAGCCACCCCCTGATTCGCCGCGGTGTCGTGCAGGCCCTCGGCATTATTGGTGAGAGCCGGGCAGTTCCCCAGATCGTTGAGTCCTTAAAAGACCCGGATGCCGGGGTTCGGCACGAGAGTGCCGTTGCACTCGGTCGTATCGGAGATCCGCAAGCGGTAGCGCCCCTGATTGAGTCACTGAACGATGTGAAGGAGAACGTGCGGATGGCCGTGATGGCAACCCTGTGTTCGCTCGGTGACAATGCCATTGAACCACTCATCCAGGCGCTGGTGGATCCGAACGAGGAGGTCTGCCGGAGGGCATCGCTCGCCCTTGTTACTATTGGAGAACCGGCTGTAGACTCCCTTATCCGTGCCCTTGATGACAAAAGCCCGGGCATCCGCAGGGGCGCCATGGAGGTTCTCGGTCAGATAGGAAATTCAAAGGCGATTGCACCCATTATAACCGAACTCAACGATCCCGAACGGCTTGTCCGGATCGAAGCCGTCAGATCCCTCGCAACCCTCGGTGTACCCGCGATTGCCCCGCTGATGCAGGTCTTCCGGGAGGGGGACATACGCACAAGGACCGGGGCCATGGAGGCGCTCTGGATGCTCGGGCAGCCCGCTACCACTCCGCTTATCATGGTGCTCAAGGATGAACGGGTGGATGTGCGGAAGCGTGCCGTCCTCCTGCTCGGGGAGATTGGCGACCAGAAGGCAGTCGATCATCTGACCGGGATGTTATCCGATGAAAATCCTGTTGTGCGCAAGGAAGCGTTTGAAGCGCTTGAGATGATCAAGAAACGCAATGCGCAGTAAATGCCCGCATACCATTTTTTTCCACCAACCGGTTGAATCCCGTAATAATTTGTCCTGAAAGCAAAAACCAATACAATACATAAACGTTATTTATGAGGAACCCCGTGCCATTATGAGGAAACGGGGAGAGCTGAGATTTCACTCCACAATCCTCATCATCTCTCACAATCCTTTCTCCTTCATGGTATCGCTTGAGGATATCAGGATCGCAAAGAAGCGTATTAGCGGTACTATCATCCGGACACCGCTTGTCTATTCCCCGGCCCTTTCCGCACTGACTGGCGCGAATGTATGGCTGAAGCTCGAGACACTCCAGAAAGCTGGGTCGTTCAAGGTCCGTGGCGCGGCAAACCGCATCCTCTCCGCGAAAGAAACAATAAAAAACCGGGGTGTCGTCGCAGCCTCGGCAGGCAATCATGCGCAGGGGGTTGTGGTTGCTGCCCATGCTGCCGGAGTTCCGGCTGTGATCGTCATGCCAGAGTGGGTGGGCGTTTCCAAGCAGGAGGCGACCAAAGGGTACGGGGCAGAGGTCATCATCCATGGGAAAACCCTTGAGGAGAGTATCTCTCGGGCAGAGGAACTTGCAGCCGGAGGCAGGCTTTTCATCCACCCCTTCGATGATGACGAGGTCATCGCGGGGCAGGGAACCATCGCGCTTGAGATCCTCGCTGACCTGCCAGAAACCGACCTTATCGTTGTCCCGGTCGGAGGTGGCGGACTGATCGCCGGTATTGCGGTTGCCGCAAAAGGTATGCGCCCTGCCATCTCTGTCGTAGGGGTTCAGGCTTCTATTTGCCCTTCTGCCGTAGAGGCTTGGAGGCAGGAGCGCCCGGTGCAGGTCACTGCCGGCAGGACGATTGCCGATGGCATCCGCGTGGCTGCGACCGGAAACCGTACCTTCCCTATAATCAGCCAGCTCGTGGACCAGATCGTTCTGGTCACCGAGGAGGAGATCGCGGATGCTATGCTCCTCCTTCTTGAACGCAAACATATTGTCGCAGAGGGTGCCGGGGCCGCCCCTCTCGCAGCGCTCCTGAACGGCTCCATCCCTGTCCGGGCCGGGAGCAACGTCGTCCTCGTGATCAGCGGGGGAAACGTGGACAGCGCCCTGCTCTTCCGGATAGTCCGCCAGGTCATGACCCGCCACGGGAGGATCCTTCGTTTCTCAGTGCTGCTCGAGGATGTGCCCGGTGCCCTTGCAGATCTTCTTGCCATCATTGCCGAAGAGAGAGGAAACATCCTTCATATCCTCCATTCCCCGGGTGACGGGGATGTACCGGTACAGGTGGCCCGGGTGAATTTTGAGATAGAAACCCGCGGGCAGGATCATACCGAATCAATACTCAGCGCAATCGGGGGCGCAGGATACACGTTCACTGCCGGCTGATGAAAATACATTATCTGAGTTCCCCAAGGCCCTTCCAGTACTCGTACTCGTGTTTCCAGAGATCTTTGTTGAACATAATAAGGCGCTTGAAGTATTCCTTCCGCTCCTCGTGGTGTTTTTCCTGGGCCGGGTCCTTCCATTTCGTCTTTATCGCGCTGACAAGCTTTTTCCCGAGTTCTTTTGCCTGGGTCTCCCCGCGGACAATCGCATCCGGATCGGCTCCCATGAGGACTCCTGCTTTTCCCACCGTAGTTGCTCCGAAATTCAGGAGGGCCATGTTCATGTAGTCAGCAACCTCGTCGGCATAATGGCCGCCCGCTGTACAGACTGAACACCCGTATTTCCCGGCAAGCGACTGGCAGTGAACCACATCTGCCATCCGGTCAAGCATCGTCTTCATCTGGGCGGTCACGGCATTGATGTAGTTCGGCGAGCCGAAAACGATACCGTCCGCGTCCATCATCTTCTCAAGGAGCATCCCGTAATCGTCATCTGTCACGCATTCGCCCTTCGCATAACAGGTCCCGCATGCCGTGCAATAAGCGATGTCAAGACTGCAGATATCGATGAATGTTACATCCGCTCCGGCCTTCCTGGCGCCTTCGAGCACCCCCATCACGAGCCGGCGCGTCTGGCTCTTCTCACCCCGGGGACTGGCATTGATACCAAGAACCTTCATGGTTGGATCACCATGGAAAGGTGCGTTCACCAGACAATAAAGGTGTGCCCTGGAGCGCTGTGTTCATTGGCGTAAGGCAACTATTCACCTTTGTGTCGGTATCCCGCGGGTATCATCCGCGATATCGCTGACTCTCCAAAAGAGGGTCACTGACCGCGGGCTCATTGCCGGGCTCCGCCATCCCGACAAGGTTACCGGTGCAAGATACTCCGCTGCAGTATTGCTCATGGAATCGTGCCGTCCGGAGAATTATCCATCCCCCGTTTCCTGACACTCTCCACGAATCTCTACGATATCCTGAATGGGTCAGTGGCGAGTTCCACCTGTGGGCGCGGTCCGCGCCTTTGCATTCCGGCCAGATCATCCTCACATCACGGGGCACGGCCCGGTAAATCCGCATCCCGGTACACCTCCGGAATGCTCTGCATTGTGTACATGAAGAGGCAGGCAGCTGAAAAAGAACGGGTATACAAAGGGCTGGTTGCCCCATTCCTGCAGGACAGATGGCGTGAGATTCAAATCCCTTGGCAAAAAAATAGATTAAATATGGCGGGACAGGCAGAAGATCCGGAATACCACATCTCCAAAAACCGGCTGGAGACCCTGATAGACGGGATTTTTGCAATCGCGATGACCATTCTTGTGCTGGGGATAAGCCCGCCCCGGCCGCAGGAGACCCTGGCCGTTGCAGTCCTTCCCTCTATGATAGAGAGCCTCATCCCCCAGGTCTTCCTCTTCATCGTTGCCTTCCTTGTCCTCACCCTGTTCTGGATGGGCCACCACCGTCAGTTCCATTTCGTCCATAATATCGACCCGGCCCTTTTGTGGATCAACATCCTGATCCTGATCACCATCGTCTTTGTACCGTTCTCAACCGATCTCGCAGGCGACTACCCGTCGGTGAGGGACGCGGTACTCCTCTTTCATGCCAACATGTTCATTGTCGGTCTCCTGTTCTCCCTCCAGTGGCACCACATACGCCGGCATGAGCATCTCTGTGACCCGGTACCGGAAAAAGCGATCGTACACGCATGGTTCTGCCGCTCCATGCTGGTGCCGGCGGTTGCCGTCATCGGCGGGATACTCTGCTTCTTCAACCCGCCGGCCTCCCTTCTGGTCTATTTCGCTCTCCTGGGGGGAACGTACCTGCTGCGCCGACTGCTGTCACCGTGAAAAAAATGAAGAGAGGAACGGCAGGAAAAATGAAATGCCGGGGATTCAATCCCAGTACTTCTTTACAAAAAGTTTTGACTTCTGGACTTTTTCCGTGAGAAACCGGAGCGCCAGCGGTACGATCAGGATCGTGATGATGATGTTTCCGACAAGCCAGGTGGAAAAAGCACCGGCGATATTCACGGGCCCGAGTAGCGAGAGGGTGAACACTCCCCATGCTGCACCGACAAGGTTGTTGATCAGGACACCGAAGAGGAGGACGATTGTCCAGTCCCGCCGGTTTTTCAGCCGGAGGTCGGCCTCGAATATCCGGACGGCAACAAGGGGAATGAGTGCCTGCAGAAGCCCGGCCACTGCCCAGATGATGGCGATCTCCGGGTGTTGCAGGAGACCTTCCACACTGAGCACACCTCCGAGAAGCGTGCCAACATATGCTGCAATCGCACCGTAGGCACCGAACCAGAGTGCAAACAGGATCATGAAGGTGACCGCGAAATAGATAAGGGTGATACCGCCGGTGCCGGCGGGAATGAACTTCACCGATAGCCACGCGAGTGCGGTATTGACAAGGATAAGAACGAAGGTCAGGATGACAAAGGAGTAGGTAGGTTCCCGGGCATGTCGCATTAAAATTCACCTTGATAATAAATTGTGCGTCTCGCTACATAGTATTTAGCCATGGATGGAAGATCCGGAGATACCGGAAGTTCCGTTTCCTGAAAGAGGAGATACTGATGGCGGGGCGAGGTCCCAACGGGATCGTTTTTTATAGCTCTGGAGAAATCATCGGACAGGCGCTCCCGGGGGCTTTCGCTCACGCTTGAGCCCCCGCCGCTGTGGCAGCCTCCGCATTACGATAATCACGAAAGAACGTTTTTACAATTTCCCCGGTGAACAGGGGAAAATTCTATCGCAATGCGCCTTGAGCCCCGATGGGGGCCGGGATGGCGCAAGGGGATCAATAATGGGGAGAATATGAGGTTTTCTCCAGAGCCGTTTTTATTCATTTCACTATTTTTATCCCCGATCCCGTGCATCACTCCATTACAGGTGAATCGAGGAAATGACGGTACCCAACGATGCACTCACCGGGCCTCTCGCCCGGGAAGAGGAGGATCTGATAAAAAGAACGTCGCTGGTTCCGGGGGAAAGGATGCAGGCGGGGCTCGAAGGGCTTGTCCTCGGGCTCGATGCGGTCATCATCACCACCGAACCCGGCCGGGTTGTTCCCGCAGTGAACGAACTGCTGCGGTACACCGGCCACTCCTGCACGGAGGCATACACACAGGGTAATGCAAAGGGGTATGTTCTCGGGAGACCCGGATCCGCGTCACTTATCGTCCGCTCGCGGGGCGTGAGCCCCAATCCTTTCAGAACGATCAACAAATCCCGGATGACCGCCACCCTGCCGGACACACGGCTTGAGACGTTTGTCTTCGCCACGCCGGACATACAGGAGTATGTCAGGATCCAGAAAGCCAGAAACGTGCAGTTCCTCACACCGGAACCTGTGGAATCGGCCTGCTGCTCTTTCATCCAGACGGTGCCTTCACGGTTCACCGGTAATTCCCTTGGGTTTATCGAATGGAAAGGTGCGGAGCGGTCATATCTCCCAAGGGGTGCAGATAAGGTTTTTTCGGTCCTGAAAAAACCGGATTTTCCCTCTCTCAATAATATCGGTATGCTCGACCATACGGCGACGCGGGTGCGGGCACAGGAACGGACCGCCGCGATTCTCGAGTTCATCAGCCTTACCAATTATCACTATGACTTCGCTGTTCACGTGAAATCCCTCAACTCGATCACCAGTGTGGCACGGCGCCAGCCGGAAGATTTTGCCATGGTATTCACGTCCGGGATTACCCCGTATACAACGGACGGGGAGTCCGGGCCGACCGAGAGGTTCATACGGAATTACGGGACCCGTGTCCACCATATGGCTTTCCGGACGGAGAGGATTGAAGCGACGATTGACAGCCTGAAAAAAGACGGAATGGAGTTCCTCCTCGATCTCGTCGGATCCGAGGAGGAAGGACTCAGGCAGATCTTTTCCGTCCCGTCACAGAACACGCTGATTATCAACGAGTACATCCAACGCTATGGCGGCTTTGAAGGTTTCTTTACGCGGAGCAATGTCGGGAAACTGACCGAAGCAACAGGGTGGCAGTGAACCGGGGGGTAACGGGTCATACCCGGTAAGTCCCATCATGCAGATTCCCGAAAGTCAGCATCCGGCACATCATACCAAATTGTTAAAGGATAGCAGACCGACTGTCAGTTACCGTCTTCCACATTTCCAGACAACGACACCATGACTCTCTTCGATATCGATTCGGTTGCCGGCCTGTCCGGCAAGGAAGCGGCCGAGAAACTCCGGACCGAAGGATATAACGAACTTCCCGAATCGAAACAACGCAACATCTTCCGGATAATTTTAGACATTGTTCACGAACCGATGTTTATCCTGCTTGTCACGAGCGGGCTCATTTATTTTATCCTCGGGGATCTCGCAGAGGCCATTATGCTGATGAGTTTTGTCATGCTCGTTATAGGTATAACGGTCTACCAGGAGCAGAAGACCGAGCGGGCGCTGGAGGCGCTGCGGAACCTCTCCAGTCCGCGGGCACTTGTCATACGGGACAGCGAACAACAACGGATCCCCGGGCGCGAGGTTGTCTGTGGCGATATGCTCCTTCTTGCGGAAGGTGACCGCGTGCCGGCTGACGGCATCCTTTTGTTTTCCAATAACATGCTTCTGGACGAATCCCTCCTGACCGGGGAATATGTCCCGGTCCGGAAAATTCCCTGGAGCGGG
>ERZ795054.992-NODE-992-length-29669-cov-10.866313_pt1 | contig 29669 bp, 28 predicted proteins | sample MGYA00375138_ERZ795054 | MGnify/ENA primary metagenome ERZ795054 (study PRJEB30183, sample SAMN05720215) | anaerobic digester metagenome | isolation source: active sludge of municipal wastewater-treating anaerobic digesters | place: USA | collected 2014-12-23 ... | reverse complement strand
GAGCAGTTGACTCTTAATCAATTGGTTGTAGGTTCGAGTCCTACACGGCCCACCAGATAAAACCAGGGGTCAGGCGCAAGCCTGACCCCTTTCTTTTGGTCCGTTGTCCACGGGTTGTCCACTCTTTGACCGGAGCGCCCGTCCCGATTCACCACATCCACCCAGCACCGCGCGCTGGCCTGTTTCACTTCAGCGTCGCCGAGTTGCCCTTTTGATTGTTGTAGAGAACTGTTCCCCCGCCGCCAGGGTGGGACGGGGGAACTCCTCAGCGCCGGCTCACTCGCTAAACGACCGCAAAGTCGTCGTCACTTCGCCCGGCCCCACGACCGTGATGCCGCCCGCGGTGACGCTATAACGGCGCCGGTCGAGTTCAGGGTCGTAACCGATGCGCGCACCCGCCTCGATGACGTTGTAATTGCCGACAATCACCTGCCGCAGCCGGGCGCCGCGCTTGATATGGACATAGTCCTGAATGATGCAATCCTCGATCTCCACATCGTCCTCGATCAGGACTTCGCGGCGAATGATAGAGTTGCGGATGGAAGCCCCCTGCACCAGCGAACCGGCGGCGACCACGCTGTTCTCCAGCCGCGCGTTGATCATGCGGGCCACCGGCCCCTGATAGTTACTGGAAAAGATCCGCCACTGCGGGTTGAACACATCGAAGCGCGGCGGCCACGCCAGCAGATCCTGATGGGCGCTGAAATAAGCGTCCAGCGTCCCGACATCGCGCCAGTAGGCCGGCTCCTCGTAGGACTTGGTCCCTGGCACCTTGTTGCTGGCAAAGTTGTAGGCGAACAGGCGATGGGTTTCTTTCAAGTGTGGCAGCACGTTCTGGCCAAAGTCATGCTCGCCCCGCTGGTTGGCCGCCTTGAGCGCATCCACCAGCACTTTGGCGTTAAACAGATAATTCCCCATCGAGGCATAGGCGCGGGTGGGATCACCCGGCATCGGCGCCGGATTGGCGGGCTTTTCCTGGAACTCGCGCACCCGGCCATCGCTGTCGGCGGCGATTACACCAAACCCTGTGGCGTCCGCCAGGGGCACCGGCAACGCCGCCACCGAGACATCCGCTTCCCGCTCGCGGTGAAAATCCACCATTTGCTGGAGATCCATCCGGTAGACGTGATCGGCGCCGAATACCAGCACCAGGTCCGGATCGTGCAACTGAATCAGGTTCAGATTCTGGTACACCGCGTCGGCGGTGCCCATGAACCAGTCGCCGCCACGCATCATCTGCGGCGGCACCACGGTTACGAACTCCTCGTTGCGCATCGGCGACACCACCCAGGCCTTGCGCACATGCTCGATCAGCGACTGGGATTTGTACTGCACCAGCAGATAGATGGACTGAATCGCGGAGTTGAGCAGATTGCTCAACACAAAGTCCACGATCCGATAGCGGCTGCCAAACGGCAGCGAAGGTTTGGAATTTTGCGCGGTCAGGGGACTCAGGCGCGACCCTTCTCCACCCGCCATTACGAACGCCAGAATTTTCGGTTGTTTCATCGCGGCACATCCTTCGTTGGTAGTGATGACAATTCGCACCATCTCCCAGCGGGATGATGACCCCGCCGGGGTAGTGATTCAGTTCGTAACGCGACCTCACCCGTCAAAGGTATCGAAATCCCGCTCGGTGTGCAGGTGATGGCGGATGCGGAAGATGTGCGCCGGCATCCGGTGCGGGTTCAGTTCCACGTAGTTGCGCGGCCCGTTCCACAGGTAGTGAGCGCCGGTCAACAGATCATGAACCTGGAATGGCTGATGGGGGTCTACGCCCAGCGCCGCCAGATCCAACTGGGTCATGCCGGCCTGGGTGTAATTGGGATCCAGATTCACCACCACTAGAATCACGTTGGCGCCATTGGTGGTCGCTTTGCTGTAGCAGATGATCTGCTCGTTCTCGATGCCATGAATGCACAGATTGGCGTTTGACTGCAAAGCCGGATTGCGCTTGCGGATGCGGTTCACCAGGGTGATAAAGTCGTGCAGGCTGTTGGGCCCGTCCAAATCCTGGAAGCTGCGATAACGCAACTGGTATTTCTCGGAATCGAGGTATTCCTCGCTGCCGTGCTTGACCGCGACGTGCTCCATCATTTCATAGGCCGGGCCGTAGATGCCGTAATTGGCGGTCATGGTCGCCGCCATCACCAGCCGGGACATGAACATGGGCCGACCGCCGAATTGCAGCGCCTCGGTCAGAATGTCCGGCGTGTTGGGCCAGAAATTGGGCCGGAAATAGTCATAGCCCGGCCCCTGACAAAGCTCGGTGAGGTATTCCGCCAGTTCCCATTTGGCGTTGCGCCAGGCGTAATAGGTGTAGGACTGGGTATAACCGAGCTTGGCCAGCCGGTGCATCACCTTGGGCCGGGTGAAGGCTTCGGCCAGGAAAATGGCGTTCGGCGTGGTCTTCTTGATCTCGCCGATCAGCCATTCCCACATGGCGAACGGCTTGGTGTGCGGGTTGTCCACCCGGAAGATGCGCACGCCCTGCTGGATCCAGAACTCGAAGATGCTCTTGATCTCGTCCCACAGCGCCCGCCAGTCGTCGGTCTCGAAATTGAACGGGTAGATGTCCTGATACTTCTTGGGCGGGTTCTCGGCGTATTGCACCGTGCCGTCCGGCCGCCAGCGGAACCAGTCGGGATGCTGCTTGACGTAGGGATGATCCGGCGCACATTGCAGGGCGATGTCCATGGCGATATCAATGCCGTGTTCCCTGGCTTTTTGCACCAGTTGGCGGAAATCCTCCAGCGTACCCAGTTCCGGCAGGATGGCCTTGTGACCGCCCTCCGCCGCGCCGATGGCCCACGGGCTGCCGAAGTCGTCGGGGCCGGGCGTCAGGGTATTGTTCTTGCCCTTGCGGTTGACCCGGCCGACCGGATGAATCGGCGGGAAATACAGCACGTCAAAACCCATGGCGGCGATGCGCGGCAGCCAGGCCTCGCAGTCCTTGAACGTGCCGTGTTTGCCCGGGACCGGGCTGCACGAGCGCGGGAACATCTCGTACCAGGTGCTGAACCGGGCGCGTTCATCCTCCGCCACCACGCCCAGGACCTTGCCGTAGGGCAACGCCAGTGCGCGGTCGGCGTTGCGTTGCATGAGCTGGGCGAATTCCTCGTCCAGTCCCAGTTGCCGGCGGTATTGCAGATCCTGCGGTCCTGCCAGTTCGCTGGCGCGCTGGGCCAGCCACCGGGCGTCTGCCCCGGTCGCGCGCTGGCTGGCTTTTTTGGCCAGTTCCGCGCCCACCCGCAGGGACAGCGCGATGTCCTCGGCCTGCACCCAGCGGCCCAGATCGTGGCGCCAGGATTTGAAGGCGTCCACCCAGGCCATCACGGTGTATTCGTAGCGGCCCAGTTCCAGCACCGGGAACTCGCCGCGCCAGCGATCATTGACCAGGAAGCGCATCGGGATTTCCTGCCAAGCGTCGTCACCTGCTTTGCGATATTGCAGGACGCAGGACAGCGAGTCGTGCCCGTCGGTAAACACGTCGGCCTCGACCACCACGGTCTCGCCCACCGTGCGCTTGATCGGGAAGCGGCCGTCATCAATTTCAGGCGTGACGCCTTCGATGATTACTCGCTTGCGGCCATCCACGCCCCCTGGTTCAGTCTTTGACTTCGGCGGGGCGGCCGGCTCGGCGACTGCCGCCTTCGGAGCGCCTGCAACCACCGGTTTTTCGGATGGTTCGGGTTGGTCCTGCTTGCCAGAATCCACCAGCGACTTTTTCGACATACCCAATCCCCTCGTTGTGTTTTATATCGGATTGATTCATGCGCTTATCGTTGTTTGCGACTGCAGCGGCATAATCTGCTGCCCTGCGGGGATCTGTAGCGGCTAGCATTTCAGCACCGGTTCCAGTCCTCCGCGCGGCGGCTGACCAGCCTGATATTTATCCTTCTTAATTATGACGGTTTTTATGACTGTGCCCAAACCAAAAATCAGGTTTTTAGAAAACAACCTCAGTAAGCATCCGGTTTTTTGATCCTCACGGCAGGTTACGCACGAACGGCAAGATCCCAGGTAGAGCATCCTGTGCGGAGATTTCCTTTTCGGCGTCCCCTTTCAGCCGATGCGGACCAACCCGAAGAGGGAATGCAGCGGTTGGCGCAACGGCAGCGACAAATGGTGATCTATAGTGATAGCAATCGGAGTAGGGGGACTACATCATGCTCACGCTCATTCCTGAAGGTGAGGCGCTGCGCCATGCATTCCAGTGGCTTGCCGAACAGAAGGGTTATTGCACGTTGCAGACCGTTGAACAGGCCAGCCTGCGGTTCGATCTGACGCCGCGCGATGAGGAATTTCTGCTGCGGCAGTTCGTCCACCACCGGGGGGCGACCAGCGACGCGCCGGATTCAGGGCGACAGGGAGTTGCCTGTTAGCCGCCGGGCGAAGTTGACCAGCATGGCGGCGGTCGCGCCCCAGATGAACCGGTTTTTGTAGGGAATGACGTAATAACGGCGTGGCTGGCCCTTGTAGAACACGCTGCGCTGCTCGTGATGGCGCGGATCGAGAATGAATTCCAGCGGCACCTCGAACGCTTCGGCGACTTCGAACTCGTCCAGCGTGAGTTCGAACGGTGGGGTCACGAAACCCACCACCGGTGTTACCACAAACCCGGTGATGGTCTGATACAGATCGAGAAAGCCGGCAATTTCCACCACATGCCGGCGATGCAGGCCAATTTCTTCTTCCGCCTCGCGCAGCGCCGTTTCGACCGGACCTGCGTCTTCTTCTTCAGCCCGTCCACCGGGAAAGCTGATCTGGCCCGCATGATGCTCCAGATGAGCGGTACGCTGGGTCAATAACACGGTATAACCTTCAGCCCGCTCGACCAGCGGCACCAGTACCGCTGCCGGGGTCAGAGGCCGCTCCTCGCGCTCCATCCCGGCCACCGCGTGATCGCCGGTGAGGATTTCCACCTGGTGGGTGGAATGCAGGCAGCGGCGAATCCGGTCACGCAGGTCCGTGTGATTCACACTGCCTCCGCGGGCCAGCCGAACAGCCGTAGATAATTGGCGGTCGTAACCGCCGCGACCTGTTCCAGCGTCTCGCCGCGTAATCGGGCCACGAAATCGGCGACATGCCGCACCCAGGCCGGATGATTGGGCTTGCCCCGGTGCGGGACCGGCGCCAGATAAGGCGAATCCGTTTCCACCAGCAACCGGTTGGCAGGCACGCGCTGCGCCGCGTCCTGAATGGGTTTGGCGTTCTTGAAGGTTACGATTCCGGAAAACGAGATGTGGAAATTCAGTTCCAGCGCTCGTTCCGCCATCGCCCAGTCCTCGGTGAAGCAATGCAACACCCCGCCCACCTCAGCGGCTCGCTCCTCTGCCAAAATCCGCAAGGTATCCGCGCGGGCATCGCGGTTGTGGACGATCAGCGGCTTGCCCAGTTCACGAGCGGCGGCGATGTGGATGCGGAACCAGTCCTGCTGGCGGCTGGCGCTATCAGCCCCGTAGTAGTAATCCAGCCCGGTCTCGCCAATCGCGACGACCCGCGACGCACGCCCCAGCGCCACCAGTTCTTTCACCGTCGGCGCGCGGCCACCATCCTCGCTGGGATGCACTCCCACCGACAACGCGATGTGGGGATACGGCTCGGTCATCCGGGCCAGGGCCGGCCAACTTTCCAGATCCACCGCCACGCTCAGCAGGCGCGTCACGCCGTTGGCGGCCGCCGCATCCAGCACTCCCGCCAAACCACCGCCGAACGGCGCCAGATTGATTCGGTCCAGATGGCAATGAGAATCGGCCAGCATGGTTCACCCACACTCACATGGTGTTGGTCGGCTGGTCAGTCCGGGCATAACCCGCCAGTTGCGCTTCGATCTTTTTCTGGAGGTTGGCGCCTTCCGCACCGCCAAACTGAATGCCAACACCCATCTGTCGGCCGCCCGGGGTCGTTCGGTAGTTGATCCAAATCACTTTGCCCGTAATGGCGAACCGTTCCGGATCATCCAAAAGCGTGAGCAACAAAAACACTTCATCACCCAGTTCAAAAGTCTTTTCAGTGGGAATGAAGATACCGCCGCCTTTGATGAATGGCATGTAATTTGAATGTAACATCGACTTGTCCCTGATGGCCAGGGAAATGACGCCTTGTCGTGGAGCCACCGCCATATGGTGTTCAACCTTTAACAATAACGAATCAGGAATTAGTGTAGCGAATCACTGAGAAACGCTTCCAGCAGCAAGGACGCATTGGCCTGGGTTGTGGCGCACAGCACATGCAGCCGAATCGCCGCATCCAGGCGGTCGAACAGGGCGCGCGGCGTCTGCTGATCAGCCCAGCGTCGCAGTGCGGAACACAGGTCGGAGTTGCCCAGACACGGGGGATTGACACTCATCTTAAGCCGAATCACATCGGTATGCCACCCGATGAGCCAGCGCAGATTCTCGCTCAAATCGCCCTGTATCCAGCGTTCCGCGGCCCGAATCGGGTTTATCCGCCCGGCCCGGGTTTGTTCGTAGCATTCGAACAGCTCCCGGCGGCGGCGCCAGCGTTCGCCATCGGCCTGGGCCAGCGCGGCGAGCGGCGCGCCGCCGGCGATGTCCAGTAATACCACCGGTTCCAACCCCTCTGCAACGCGCGCCTTCAGCCACGGAACCGCAACCGCCTGGGCCGGCGGATCGAACCCGATCTTCTGACAGCGGCTGCGCACCGTAGCCAGCAACCGCGCCGGCTGGGCGGTGACCAGCAGCAACACCCCGTTACCCGGCGGCTCTTCCAGCGTTTTCAACAGGCTGTTGGCGGCATTGGCGTTCATCTGATCAGCCGGCTCTAGCAACGCGATCTTGTAACCGCCGTATTGAGCGGTATAGCCCAGAAAGGCGCACAACGCGCGGATTTGATCCACCTTGATGATCTTGCCGTCCTCGGCAGGCTGCACGACGCTGTAATCGGGATGACTGCCGGCCCGGAACAAGCGGCAACTTCGGCACTGGCTGCACGCTTCGCCGTCCGCAGCGGGATGGTCGCACAGCAACGCTCGCGCCAGCCGGCGGGCGAATAATCCCTTGCCCAAACCGGCAGGACCGGCCAGCAGCAGAGCATGTGGCAGGCGTCCAGCCGCCCGGCGCTGCTGAAGCTGACGCCAGAGGTCCTGATGCCAAGGCAGGCGCTCATCGTCCATCAGCACCGCTCCAGCCACTCGGCCAGAAGGATTTGCACTTCGGCCCGCACGGTTTCAACTGGCCGGTTGGCATCCAGGATTCGGTAACGGTCGGGATTCCGCTGCACCCGATCCAGATAAACCGCACGGATTCGCTCGAAAAAAGCTGTTTCCTCCCGCTCGAAGCGATCCGCCGCACTGCGCCGGCCGGCCCGTTCCAGACCCACCGCGACTGGCACATCAAACACCAGCGTCAAATCAGGCCGCAATGCACCCTGCGCCCAGTCCTCCAGGATCGTAATCCGTTCCGGCGGCAAACCGCGCCCACCGCCCTGATAGGCATAGGTGGCGTCGGTGAACCGGTCACAGAGCACCCAGTGACCAGCGGCCAGCGCCGGGCGGATGACCCGCTCCAGATGCTCGGCGCGGGCGGCGAACATCAGCAGCGTCTCGGTGGCCAGCGCCATGCCGTCGTGGCGATGCCCAAGCAGCAGGGCGCGAATCTCCTCGCCCAGCGGAGTCCCGCCCGGTTCGCGGGTCAGGACCACCCGGTGGCCGGTTTGCTCCAGATACTCACGCATGAATGCAAGCTGGGTGGTCTTGCCGGCGCCCTCGCCGCCCTCAACGGTGATAAATTGGCCGGACATGTCATTTTCTCTTCAACTGATACCGCCTGACCGCCCGATTATGTTCATCCAGCGTGGTGGAGAATACATGGCCGCCTTTACCCGTCGCCACAAAATACAGTGTATCGCCGGGGGCCGGATTGACAGCAGCGGCCAGTGCACCCGCACTGGGCAGGGCGATGGGCGTCGGCGGCAGGCCCTTATGAGTGTAAGTGTTGTAGGGATTGTCGTGGGTCAAATCGGCGCGGCGCAGGTTGCCATCGAACGCCTCGCCCAAGCCGTAGATCACGGTTGGATCGGTTTGCAACAACATCCCCCGCCGTAGTCGCCGCGCGAATACGCCAGCCACTTCCGGTCGTTCCGCCGGCAGCGCGGTCTCTTTTTCCACGATTGAGGCCAGAATCAACGCCTGGTAGGGAACAGACAGCGGCGAATCCGGGGAACGGCGGTTCCAGGCCTCGCGCAACTGGCGATCCATCGCCGCCAGCGCCCGTCGCAGGAACGCCTCATCGCTAAAGCCGTTGGGAAAGTGGTAGGTATCCGGTAAAAACCAGCCTTCGGGATGCTCGCCCGGTCGGCCCAGCCGCGCCATGATGTCGGCATCGCTCGCATCCCGCAGGGTCTGTTTGAGCTTGGGATGGTCGGCCAAGGCCCGCCGCAACTGCCGGAAGGTCCAGCCTTCGACCACGGTCAGCGAGTACTGGATGACCCGGCCCGCCACGATCTGGTCAAGCAAGCCGCGCGGCGTGATGCTTGGCGCGAGGGCGTATTCGCCGGCCTTGAGCCGGGACGCCAGCCGATTCAACCGGGCGTAGACTCGCAGATACGGCCCCGACCGCAGCAGGCCCGGTTGCCGCTGCAATTCCCGGGCGAGACCGGCTACGCCCATGCCAGGCTTCAGCTCCAGCGTCAGCCCGCTGGCCGGCACGCCAAGGGGGGTGTCGAGGAATGCACGGTAATCGGCGTAGACGAGGTACAGAGGCGGCCCCAAGATCAGCGCCAGAGCTGCCAGCGCCAGCAACAACCGTCGAGGCCAGCGGGGGAAAATCATGCCCCTCACCCCCAACCCCTCTCCCGCCTGCAGGCGAGGAGAGCGAACAGGAACACCAGCTTTAATCCAGAGTGCGGAAAATCACCGAGCCGTTGGTCCCGCCGAAGCCGAAGGAATTCGACAGGGCAACCTGGATGCGCCGCTCCTGGGCGGTATGCGGCACGTAGTTCAGATCACACTCCGGCTCTGGATGATCGAGGTTAATGGTCGGCGGCGCGACCTGATCGCGGATCGCCAGCACCGAAAAAATCGCTTCGACCCCGCCGGCTGCGCCCAGCAAATGGCCGGTCATGGATTTGGTCGAACTCATCGCCAGCCGGTAGGCGTGGTCGCCGAACACGGCCTTGGCCGCATCGCTTTCGATCTTGTCGCCCGCCGGCGTGGAGGTGCCGTGGGCGTTGATGTAATCCACCGCCTCGGGCGCGATTTCCGCGTCGCGCAGAGCGTTGGCCATCGCCCGCCGGGCGCCGTCGCCATCCGGCGGCGGCAGAGTCATGTGGTAGGCGTCGCCACTCATGCCGAACCCGATCAGTTCGGCGTAAATCCGCGCGCCGCGCCGCCGGGCGTGTTCGTATTCTTCCAGCACCATCACCCCGGCGCCGTCGCTGAGCACGAAGCCGTCGCGGTCCTGATCCCAGGGCCGACTGGCTTTTTCCGGCTCATCGTTGCGGGTGGACAGCGCCCGCGCCGCCGCGAACCCGCACAGGCCGGTAGGCGTCGTCGCCATTTCCGCGCCGCCGGCGATCATCACGTCAGCGTCGCCATACACGATCAGTCGGCCCGCCAGACCAATGCTGTGGGTGCCGGAGGTGCAGGCGGTGACGACCGCCAGGTTCGGCCCCTTGATGCCATACAGGACGGACAGATTGCCCGACACCATGTTGATGATGCTGCGCGGCACGAAGAACGGCGTCAGCTTGCGCGGCCCGCCCTTGAGAAATGCCGTATGGCCTTCCTCGATACCCGGCAGGCCGCCGATGCCGGAGCCAATGAAGGTTCCGATCCGGTCGGCGTTCGCCTCGGTAATTTCCAGCCCCGCGTCCCGGATCGCCTGCACCGCCGCGCCGATGCCGTAATGGATAAAGGTATCCATCTTCTTGGCGTCCTTGGGATTCAGGTACTGTTCGACCTGAAAATCCTTCACCGCGCCGCCGATACGTACCGGAAAACCGCTCACGTTGAAGGCGGTGATCGGCCCGATCCCGCTGCGGCCCGCCAGGATATTGGTCCAGGCGGTCTCCACGGTGTTGCCAACCGGGGATACGATGCCCATGCCTGTCACTACCACTCGCCGCTTGGCCACGGAACTCCCCTCAATGTACCAGGCTGACCCAAGAACGCCGCGACCACGGGCAGGCGGCCGCAGCGGATTCGGAATCGGGCGGGATGAACGCCATCAACCGAGATGCGTGGCGATGTAGTCAATCGCCTGCTGCACCGTAGTGATCTTCTCGGCGTCCTCATCGGGAATTTCCAGTTCGAATTCCTCTTCCAGGGCCATCACCAGTTCGACGGTGTCCAGCGAGTCGGCGCCCAGGTCCTCGACAAACGAGGCCTCGTTGGTCACCTGCTCCTCCTTTACCCCCAACTGGTCGATGATGATTTTCCGGACGCGGGCTTCAATGTTGCTGATGTCGGTCATGATGGTTTGCTTCCTCGTCGTGCTGTCTATCTGTTTTCAATTCGCACCCGCGTGTTACGGCGGGTAAAATCCGGTGACGGCGCCATACCCCAGTGTGGTTTCCGACCCCGCGCCGACCACCGGCATGCCAGCGCGGATTTCCTTCATTCCAGTTTCCAGCGGGCGCTCAGGCCATGTACATCCCACCGTTGACGTGCAGAGTTTCGCCGGTAATGTAGGCCGCGTCCGGCGAAGCCAGAAACGCCACCGCGGCGGCGACATCCTGCGGTTCGCCGGGCCGTTGCAGCGGAATGGTCGCGATGACTGCCTGCCGTTGCGCCTCGGGCAACGCCCGCGTCATGTCGGTATCAATCAATCCCGGCGCGACTGCATTGACGGTGATATTCCGCGAGCCGACCTCGCGCGCCAGCGACTTGGTGAAGCCGATAACGCCCGCTTTGGCCGCTGCGTAGTTGGCCTGGCCGGCGCTGCCAGTGACGCCGACCACTGAAGTAATGTTGATGATGCGGCCGCGCTGGGCTTTCATCATCCCCCGCAACACGGCCTTGCTCAGCCGGTAGACGGAGGTCAGGTCGGTGTCGAGAGTCGCCGCCCACTCGTCTTCCTTCATCCGCACCAACAGATTGTCGCGGGTGACGCCGGCATTGTTCACCAGAATACTCGGCGGACCGAATTCCTGCGTCACCGCTTTCAACGTCACGTCCACCGAGGCCGGATCAGTTACGTCCAGCCGCAAGCCGCGTCCCTGAATGCCGCGCTCGCGCAAATCCTGGGTAATTGCCGCCGCGCCCGCGTCGGTGGTCGCGGTGCCGATCACGGTTGCGTCGCGCCGGCCCAGTTCGCGGGCGATGGCCTGGCCGATGCCGCGACTGGCTCCGGTGACCAGAGCGATTTCGCCGCTCAGCGTCGTCATCGTCAATCCCCCTTCGCACTCAATAGTTCAGCAATACGGCGCCCCAGGTGAAGCCGCCGCCGAAGCCTTCCAGCAGCAGCGTATCGCCGCGCTGGATGCGGCCATCGCGCACCGCTACATCCAGGGCCAGCGGCACTGAAGCCGCCGAAGTGTTGCCGTGAATCCGCACGCAGTCCACCATCCGTTCTTCCGGCAGGCCGAGCCGCTTGGCGGTGGCGGCCAGAATCCGCCGGTTGGCCTGATGCGGGATCAGCCAGTCCACGTCAGCGACCGTCATATTATTGGCGGTCAAAATCTGTTCGGCGATGTCCTTGAGGGTGGTGACCGCCACCTTGAAGACTTCGCTGCCGCGCATTTCCACAAAAGCGGCGTTCTGGCGGGTCTGATCATAACCGCTGGACACGCCTGCCGGGACCCACAGCAATTCCTTGTAACGGCCATCAGCGCCCAAGCGACTGTCAATGATACCGGGTTCATCCGCCGCTGCCAGCACCACCGCGCCGGCGCCGTCGCCGAACAGGATGCAGGTGCCGCGATCCGTCCAGTCAATGATGCGGGTGAAGGTATCCGCCCCCACCACCAGCGCCCGCTGCGCCGCGCCGGTGCGGATGAAGCGATGGGCGATATCCAAAGCGTAGACGAAACCGGTGCACACTGCCTGCACATCAAAGGCGGGGCCGCCATGGCAACCCAGCCGATGTTGCAACTGGGTGGCGACGCTGGGAAAGACATGATCGGGCGTGGTGGTGCCCAGGATAATCAAGTCAATATCACGCGGTTCGAGGCCCGCTGCTGCCAACGCCCGACGGGAGGCCTGTTCGGCCAGATCGCAGGTGGTTTCCCCCGGCGCAGCGATGTGGCGCTCCTCGACGCCGGTGCGTTCGACGATCCAATGGGCCGTGGTCTCGATTTGCTGTTCGAGATCGGCGTTGGTCAGGACTTTTTCCGGCAGATAGCCGCCAGTTCCAACAATTCGGGCGTAATTCAAAGCGCGTGTCTCTCGGCGTGAAGGGCGGCCAGATGGGTAGCGATGCGCCGGGGCACCGCCTGCTCGACTTCCAGCATCGCCACCTGAATGGCGTTGGCGAACGCCAAGGCGTCGGCGCCGCCATGACTCTTAATCACGATGCCCTGTAACCCCAGCAGGCTGGCGCCATTATAACGGCGGGGATCAATGCGGCGGCTGAAGGCGCGCAGTACCGGCAGGGCAATCAGACCCGCCAGGCGGGTCAGCAGGTTGCGCTTGAATTCCTGGGTCATGAAATGACGAACCAGCTTGGCCACGCCCTCGCTGCTTTTGAGCGCGACGTTGCCGACGAAACCGTCACACACCACCACGTCCACCTCATCCAGGTAAATACCGTCGCCTTCGACAAATCCGATGTAGTTCAGATCGCTGGTCGCCAGCAGCCGGGCGGCGTTCTTGACTTGCTCGTTGCCCTTGATGTCTTCCTCGCCGATGTTGAGCAAACCCACGCGCGGGCGCGGGATGCCGTTGACCTCGGCCAGCACCGACCCCATGACCGCGAATTGCAACAGGTGTTCGGCCTTACTGTCCACGTTGGCGCCCAGGTCCAGCACCCGGGTGTGGCCGCGCACGGTCGGCAATGTAGTGCAGATGGCAGGGCGGTCAATGCCGGGCAGGGTTTTGAACACGAAGCGGGCGGTCGCCATCAGCGCGCCGGTGTTGCCGGCGCTGACGCAGGCGTCGGCCTCACCCTGCTTGACCAGGTTGATCGCCACCCGCATCGAGGAATCTTTCTTGACCCGCAACGCCTGCGCCGGCGACTCGTCCATGTTGACCAGTTGCGAAGCATGACGGATGACGAGGCCGGGATGGTCTTTGGCCTTGAGTTGGGTCAGGCGGGCGGACAGGATGTCTTCCTGACCCACCAGGATCAGGCGCACATTATCGGTGGCGGTGCTAAGCACCCGGAGGGCAGCGGGCACCACCACCTCGGGGCCGATGTCGCCGCCCATGCCATCCAGGGCGATGGTGAGCGGCCGGGTCATACGGGTGGGGCGGGAGTCATGGGAGACTGGAAAAAACTGGCGGATCGGAACGCAGTGCGGCGGCTAATCTTCGCTTTCGTCCACCACCGGTTGGGTGATGACCTGACGGCCCCGATAATAACCATTTGGGGTGACGTGGTGGCGGCGGTGCAATTCGCCGGAGGTGCGGTCAATGGACAGCGTAGGCGCGGTCAACGCATCGTGGGCGCGGCGCATCCCACGCTTGGAAGGACTTTTGCGGCTTTTTTGTACAGCCATGCTCAATGACTCCTTGAAGAATCCCGTAACAGGGACGCCAGGGCGGCAAAGGGTTGATCCTGCTCCACCCGGTCCGGCGCCCGATAACCATTAGCCTCGCAGTCGCGCTCATCCGCGTGCCGGGGAATCGGCGGCAAGGCCAGTAACAATTCGTCTTCCACCAGTTCAGCAACGCTGATGACGCCCTCGGGAACCAGCAGTGGCTCATAGTCCTCGGGCAACCGGTCGGCTTCGGCCTCGCTGTGAACCAAACCCAGGCTGACCGTCGTATCCAGCACTAACTGTAGCGATCCCAAGCAACGCTGACAAACCAGTTCAATCCCAGTTCGGACGGTGCCTTTGATGAAACGGACGCCTCGTGGGTCAATACCGGCGACCAGCGCCACGTCGGCCACGCCCTCAGTCCGATGCAGCTCGGTGGCCAGACGCGGCAACGCGGCTAGCGCCAGCGCGCCTTCCAAGCGCCCGCCTTCGGTGGCTAGCTGCCAGGGATCAATCCTACTGGGAAACGACGGGGTCTGCATAAGACGCGGGATAATATAGACGCGCCGGATTGCTGTCAAAATAAAGCCGGATTCCGCACAATTACCGCTATTTCCCGCAATCTGCCAAGGAGTCGCCATGCCCGATGTCCTTCCTGACGGTCGCCGCCTGATTCTGGCCTCTACGTCGCCGTTTCGCCGCGAGCTGTTGGCGCGGCTGGGACGGCCCTTTGCTACGCGAGCGCCCGACGCTGATGAATCCCGCCGCCTCGGCGAGGACGCGCCGACGCTGGTGGCGCGGCTGGCGGAATCGAAAGCCCGAGCGGTCGCTCGCCATGAGCCGGCGGCGCTGATCATCGGTTCCGATCAGGCGGCAGTGCTGGATGGAGAAATTATCGGCAAGCCGGGCGATCATGAACGGGCGGCAGCGCAGTTGCAGCGCGCTTCGAGCCAAACAATGATTTTTTATACGGGTCTTTGTCTGCTCGACAGCGCCAGCGGCCAATGTCAGGTCGTGGTGGAACCGTTCCGGGTCACGTTTCGATCGCTGACGCCCGCGATGATCGAAGGCTATCTGCGGCGGGAACAACCTTATCACTGCGCGGGCAGCTTCAAATCCGAAGGGCTGGGCATCGCGCTGTTCGAGCGGCTGGAGGGTGATGACCCCACCAGCCTGATCGGCCTGCCGCTGATCCGGCTGACCCGGATGCTGGAAGCAGCGGGGGTGGCCGTATTGTGAAGGACAGCATTGTTATTCAGGGAAGACACGGAAAGCACGGAAAAGTGATGTTCTCCACGGAAGACACGGAAGGCACGGAAGAATTTTAAAGAAAAGACTTTCCGTGTCTTCCGTGTCTTCCGTGGACCCAAGTTTTCGATTGGCAACTGTTTTGCACAAGGCTTTTAGATATGAATAACCAACCCCTCTGGACGCCTAGCCCTGCGCGGATCGAAGCGGCCAACATGACGCGCTTCATGCGCTGGCTCGAATCCCGCTACGACCTCACCCTGCCCGATTATGCCGCTCTGTACGCCTGGTCAGTGACTGAGCGTGAGCGGTTCTGGGTCGCCGTGTGGGATTTCTGCGCGGTGCGCGCGGCGACGCGCGGCGAGACCGTGCTCATCAACGGGGACCGGATGCCCGGCGCGCGCTGGTTCCCGGAGGCCCGGCTGAACTACGCTGAGAATCTGCTGCGCTACTGCCAGCCGGGCGATGCTGCCGACGCATTGGTATTCTGGGGTGAGGACCGGGTCAAGCGCCGGGTGAGTCGCGGCGAACTGCTGGCCGAGGTGTCTCGCTTCGCTCAGGCCCTGCGAGCACTGGGAGTCGGGACCGGCGACCGGGTAGTGGGTTATCTGCCCAATATGCCGGAAGCCGTCATCGCCATGCTGGCGACGGTCAGTCTGGGAGCGATCTGGTCGTCGGCCTCACCCGATTTTGGCGCGCAGGGCGTGGTGGACCGCTTCGGCCAGATCGAACCCAAGGTGCTGGTATGCGCCGATGGCTATCGCTATCACGGCAAGCAGATCGATTCGCGGCCCCGTATCGCCGAAATCGCCGCCGCGCTGCCGGGCATCGGCCAGATCGTGGTGGTGGATTACACCCGCAGTGATTACGATTTGGCGACCATCCCCGGCGCGGTGCGCTATGCCGACTGTATCGCCCCCTACGCCGCCGGCCCGCTCAGCTTTGCCCAGGTTCCGTTCGACCACCCACTGTTCATTCTCTATTCGTCGGGTACTACCGGCGTTCCCAAGTGCATCGTTCACGGCCATGGCGGGGTGCTGCTGCAACACCTGAAAGAGCTGGTGCTGCACACCGACGTTCATCCCGGCGACCGGTTCTTCTATTTCACGACGTGCGGCTGGATGATGTGGAACTGGCTGGTCTCCGGCCTGGCGGCGGGCGCGACCCTGCTGCTGTTCGACGGCTCGCCGTTCGCCAGCGACGGGCGGGTGCTGTTCGATTACGCCGAAGCCGAGGGAATGACCCATTTCGGCACATCGGCCAAGTACCTCGACGCCCTGGCCAAGACCGGCCTCAAACCGCGCGAACGCTACCGGCTCGACGCCCTGCGGGCGATGCTGTCCACTGGCAGCCCATTGGCGCCAGAGACCTTCGACTACGTCTACCGCGACATCAAGGCCGATCTTTGCCTGTCCTCGATTTCCGGAGGCACCGACATCGTCTCCTGCTTCGCGCTGGGCAATCCGATTTTGCCGGTCTGGCGGGGCGAGTTGCAGTGCCGGGGACTGGGCTTGGCGGTCGAGGTGTTCGATGATGACGGCCAGCCGATCCGCCAGCGCAAGGGCGAATTGGTATGCGTCAAGTCGTTTCCGCCCATGCCGGTCGGGTTCTGGAACGATGCCGATGGCGCCCGCTACCGCGCCGCCTACTTTGACACCTTCCCCAACGTGTGGCATCACGGCGATTTCTGCGAGCGGACCGACCACGACGGCCTCATCATTTACGGCCGCTCGGACGCCGTGCTCAACCCCGGCGGGGTGCGGATCGGTACCGCCGAGATTTACCGCCAGGTAGAAAAGCTGCCCGAAGTGCTCGAATCCCTCGTCATTGGTCAGGACTGGAATCACGACGTGCGGGTGGTGCTGTTCGTGCGCCTGCGCGAGGGGCTGACGCTCGACGCTGCTCTCATCGCCCGAATCAAGCGCCAGATCCGCGATAACGCCACGCCGCGCCATGTGCCAGCCAAGGTAGTGCAAGTCGCGGATATTCCGCGCACCCGCAGCGGCAAAATCGTCGAGTTGGCGGTGCGCAACGTCGTCCATGGCCAACCGGTGAAAAATGTCGAGGCGCTGGCCAACGCCGAGGCGCTCAAGCTGTTCGCGGACCTGCCCGAACTGCGGGAGGCGTGAAATTCACGGTGCGCGAAAGCAACCCCACCCACCCCAACCATCGAGTCCAACATTCACAGGATTCCAAGGCATCGTCATGTCAGTAGTCAAATTTTTCAATGGTGAGCAAATCCCCCTGGAAATGCACAAGGTCCGCATCGTCCAGAAGCTGAACCTTCCTCCGGTAGAATACCGGCTTAAAGCGATCACCGAAGCGGGGAACAATACCTTCCTGCTGCAAAATCGGGACGTGTTCATGGACATGCTTACCGACAGCGGCGTCAACGCCATGAGCGATCAGCAGCAGGCGGCCATGATGATCGCGGACGACAGCTATGCGGGCAGCGCCACCTACACCCGGCTCGCCAGCAAGCTGAAGGAAATCTTCGGCTTTCCCTATTTTCTGCCCGCCCATCAGGGCCGCGCTTGCGAAAACATTCTCGCTCAGGTGCTGGTATCGCCAGGCTCCCTGGTGCCGATGAATTATCATTTCACCACCACCAAGGCCCACATCACCTTGCGCGGCGGCCTCATCGAGGAGATCGTCGCGGACGCCGGCCTTGAGGTCGTCAGCGCGCACCCCTTCAAAGGGAACATGGATATCGCCAGGCTCATTGGTATCATCGAAAAGCACGGCCGGGAGAAAATCGCCTTCGTCCGCATGGAGGCGGGCACGAATCTGATCGGCGGCCAGCCGTTCTCGCTCCAAAATCTCACCGATATCCGGCGCGTATGCGACCAGCACGGCCTGCTTCTCATCCTCGACGCGAGCCTGCTGGCCGACAATCTGTACTTTATCAAGACGCGCGAGGCGAGCTGCAAGGACCTGAGCATTCGGGAAATCACGCTCAGAATGGCGGCGCTGTGCGACGTGATCTACTTTTCCGCCCGCAAGCTTGGTTGCGCCCGAGGCGGCGGTATATGTATCAAAACAGAGGAGATGTATCGCAGACTGCGTGGCCTGGTGCCGCTCTACGAAGGATTCCTGACCTATGGCGGCATGTCGGTTCGTGAGATGGAAGCCATGACGGTCGGACTGGAAGAGACCATGGACGAAGACATGATCAGCCAGGGGCCCCAGTTCATCCGCTACATGACGGACGAACTGGTCCGGCTCGGCGTCCCGGTCGTCACGCCCGCCGGCGGCCTTGGCTGCCACCTCAACGCCATGGAATTTCTCCGCCACGTACCGCAAAGCGAATATCCAGCCGGGGCGCTGGCGGCGGCGCTCTATATCGCCGGCGGCATCCGCGGCATGGAGCGCGGCACCCTCTCCGAACAGCGCGACTCCGAAGGCAACGAGGTGTTTTCCAACATGGAACTGTTGCGGCTGGCCCTGCCGCGCCGGGTATTTACGCTTTCCCAGGTCAAATACGCCATTGACCGCATCGCCTGGCTGTATGAGCATCGCGGGCTGATCGGCGGCCTCGCGTTTACCGAGGAACCCGAAATCCTGCGCTTCTTTTATGGCCGACTGAAGCCGGTCTCCGCTTGGCAAGACAAGCTGGCGGCCAGGTTCCGGCAGGATTTCGGCGACAGTCTGTAGGCGGCGCCAAAAGCCGTGGCTGCGGCCTTTTTAGCGGCCGTGTAAAACCAGCATGATTGCAGAAGCCGGCTTGTAGGCGATGGCCCACAACATCGCCCGCAAGTAGGCTCCTACCGCCACTGCGCCGTTCCCTCCAGCCCTAATCCCTGCCACAGCGCCGCGCCCAGACGGGCTTCCGCGCCATCAAGCAAACGGTCCACCCAGCGGGTGTGCTTGGTGTAATCCACGATGGTTTTCTCGCCGATGACCTCCTCGGCGACGGAGCGGGTGCTGCCCAGCGCGTCCGCCAGCCCCAGCCCGACGCTTTGCTCGCCGGTCCACATCAGGCCGCTGAACACTTCGGGATTGTCCTTCAGCCGCTCGCCCCGGCCCTGTTTGACCGCCGCGATGAATTGTTGATGAATCGCGTCGAGCATCCCTTGCAAATGCTGAACTTCTGCCGGGTTCTCCGGTTTGAACGGATCGAGGAAATCCTTGTTGCTCCCCGCCGTGTAGGCCCGCCGCTCGACGCCCAGTTTGGCGATCGCGTCGGTAAAACCGAAGCTGTCCATTCGCACCCCGATGGAGCCGACGATGCTGGCCTTGTTGACATAAATCTGCTGCGCCGCCGCGGCGATGTAATAACCGCCGGAAGCACATACGTCACTGGCCACCGCGTAAACCGGAATTTTGGGATGTTGCTGGCGCAACTTCTGAAGTTCGTCGTAAATCTCGCCGGCCTGCACCGGGCTGCCACCGGGGCTGTTGATTTCCACCACCAAGCCGACCGTTTTTTCGTCCTTGAACGCCTTGCGCAGCGCTTCGATCACATTTTTGGCGCTGGCTTCGGAACTGCTGGAAATCAGGCCATCCACCCGCACCAGCGCCGTGTGCTTCTTGGCGGCGGCGGTCGCGCTGCCGAGATCGTCTGGCCAGGCCAGCGCCAGCAATCCCACCAGATAGGCGAAAAAAAGAAACTTGAAGAAAATTCCCCAGCGCCGCGCCCGCCGCTGTTCGGTCACCGCAGCGAACGCCAGTTTGGTCAGGGTATCACGCGCCCAGCGTTCATCACCGGGCAAGTTTGCATTCGGATTCGGGTCGCTCATCACTCTCTCTACTCAGGTTCCGCGTTGATTCATTGCCACCAGACGGTCCAGGACCGCTTTCAATTCGGGAGCCAGCGGGGCGCTGATCGCAATGTCTCGCCCGCCCAGCGGCAGGCTCAGGCTATGGGCGTGCAGGAACAACCGGCGCAAACCGAATTGTTCCGTCATCAGCCGATTGAAATCAGCATCGCCATACTTGTCATCGCCAGCCAGCGGATGGCCGACATGGGCGGCGTGGACGCGAATCTGATGGGTGCGACCCGTGTCAATGCGCGCTTCCAGCAGCGAGGCCGGCTTGTGCAGACTGACCGGCCAGAAATGCGTCCGGGCCGGCTTGCCGTCGTCCAGCACTTCCACCATCCGCTCCCCGCCGCGCAACACATTGCGGCGCAGGGGCTGGTTGACCTCGCGCGGGCCGTGATTCCAGTAGCCGCGCACCAGCGCCAGGTAGCGCTTTTCCACTCGCCCGGCCCGCAGGGCGTCCTGAAGCGCGCGCAGCGCCGTCGGCGTCCTGGCCAGCGCCAGACAGCCGCTGGTCTCGCGGTCGAGCCGGTGCGCCAGCTCCAGAAACGGCTCATTGGGTCGCAGCGTGCGCAGCAGTTCAATCACCCCGTAATCCAGCCCGCTGCCCTTGTGGACCGCCAGCCCGGCGGGTTTGTCGAGCACCAGCAGCTCGCGATCCTCGTACAACACCGCCGCGCGCAACCGTTCCGCCAGGCCAGGCGACACGCGCAGCGGCCGCTCTTCCCGTTCACCCAGCCGCACCGGCGGAATCCGCAGCATGTCGCCGGCCTGCAGCCGGCGATCCGGCGAGACCCGCCCGCCGTTCAACCGCACCTCGCCGGTGCGCACGATGCGGTAAATCAGACTTTTAGGCGCGCCCTTCAGTTCGCGTCGCAGGAAATTGTCAAGGCGCTGGCCAGCGTCATCGGCAGTAATGGCCAGATGCCGCACGCCAGGGGAAGCAGAGGAAACGGTCATGAGTTTGAAGCGTAGCTATCGGACTGTTATAGTTGCGGCCGTTGTCGCCGAAGGGGCCGCAAACGGCCGGCGAAACTGGATTAATACACCATATCGGTTTTCGTACCCGCGCGCCAGTCAACCGGCGGGCGGGGTGATCTTAACGGGTTTGTCCGCCGCTCGACCCTACCTTACCTGAGCGGCTCTTGACCGCGCTCCCAGCCGACTGGTCACGCTTTCCGCGGCGTATTTTGGGTTCTCGCCCGACGTTTTGGATTTCCATCCTCCGGGTCATTCCCCACTCCAGCGCCGCCTCGGCGACAACCACCGCGTCACCGCCGGTGATGGTCGAGCGCAGGGAATTTCATCATGAAACGCATGCTGATCAACGCGACTCAGCAGGAAGAGTTGCGCGTGGCCCTCGTAGACGGCCAGAAACTCTACGACCTCGATATCGAAACGCCCTCGCGGGAACAGAAGAAATCCAACGTCTACAAGGGTCGCGTCACCCGCATCGAGCCGGGGCTGGAAGCGGCGTTCGTGGACTACGGCGGCGACCGGCACGGCTTCCTGCCGTTCAAGGAAATCAACCGCAGCTACTTTGATTCCCACGCCGCCGAGGGTGGCCGCCCCAGCATCCGCGAGGCGATCCGCGAAGGCCAGGAAATCATGGTGCAGGTGGAAAAGGAAGAGCGCGGCAACAAGGGCGCGGCGCTGACCACCTTCATCAGCCTGGCTGGGCGCTATCTGGTGCTGATGCCCAACAACCCGCGCGCCGGCGGCGTGTCGCGACGGATCGAGGGCGAGGACCGGCAGGAAATCCGCGAGGTGATGAGCAGCCTCGACATCCCCGACGGCATGGGCCTGATCGTGCGCACCGCCGGGGTCGGCCGCTCGCAGGAGGAATTGCAGTGGGACATGGATTATCTGCTGCACCTGTGGAAGGCCATCGAAACTGCTCTGCCCCAAAAGAAAGCGCCGTTCCTGATCTATCAGGAAAGCAACATCATCATCCGCGCCCTGCGCGACTATTTGCGCGCCGACATCGGCGAGATTCTGGTGGACCATCCCGCCGTCCATCGCCAGGCGCAGGATTTCATGCAGCAGGTGATGCCGCAGAACCTGAACAAGCTCAAGCTGTATCAGGACAGTATCCCGCTGTTCACCCGCTTCCAGATCGAATCCCAGATCGAGACCGCTTATCAACGCGAAGTCAGCCTGCCCTCTGGCGGCGGCATTGTGATTGACTACACCGAGGCGCTGGTCTCCATTGATATCAACTCGGCCCGCGCCACCCGGGGCAGCGACATCGAGGAAACCGCCCTCACCACCAATCTGGAAGCCGCTGATGAAATTGCCCGGCAAATGCGGTTGCGCGACCTGGGCGGGCTAATCGTCATTGACTTCATTGATATGAATCTGGCCCGCAACCAGCGTGAGGTGGAAACCCGGTTGCGCGAGGCACTGAAGATGGATCGCGCCCGGGTGCAGGTCGGGCGCATCTCCCGCTTTGGTCTGCTGGAAATGTCGCGGCAGCGGCTGAGTCCATCGCTGGACGAAGCCAGCCACATGATCTGCCCGCGCTGCAACGGGCAGGGCACCATCCGCAATATTGATTCTCTGGCGCTGAGCGTGCTGCGGCTGATCCAGGAAGAGGCGATGAAGGATCGGACCGGGCGGGTCGTGGTCCAGTTGCCGGTCAAGGTCGCCACCTTCCTGCTCAACGAGAAACGCGAGGCGATTCGCGCCATCGAGCAGCGCCATCGCGTCGGGGTCATGCTGATTCCGAATGAATCGCTGGAAACGCCGCACTTCAAGCTGAACCGCTTGCGGATGGATGAACTGTCGGAGGACCAACTTCGGTCCTACGCCTTGGCCGAAGACTACGAAGAACCGATTGAGGCCAAAGCCAGCCCGGCGGTGCGCGGTACCGACGAGGAGCCGATGGTCAAAGGCGTCGCGCCAGCCACACCAGCCCCGACCCCGCCCACGCCGCCGCTCAAACCTGAAGCCAATCCCGGCTTTTTCGGCTGGTTGTGGAGCAGTCTGTTTGGCCAGGCCCCGCAGCAACCCCGCGATGAGCGGGCCGCACGAACTGGGCCACGCCCGGCCAAACCGGATCGGCACCGCCGCGACCGGACTGGCCGGCGGCCTGAAGCCGAATCCGTGGTGGAAGCGCCAGTCGCCAAGCCTGTAATTACGCCAGCCGCTCCCGAATCAGTCGCCATTGTCGCGCCGCCAGTCGAAGCGTTGCCTTCTGACCCGGCGCCCGCGCCCAAACCGGTGGTGGTTCCAACGGAGGATACCGAGGAATCGGTCGCTGCGGCGGAAGCCGAGGAGGAGGGCAGTGGATCGCGTGGGCGGCGCGGCCGGCGGGGCGGTCGGCGGCGGCGGCGCGGCGAAGCGCCGGTTTCACCCGAGGCCAGCCCGGTCAGTGGGGAGTCCGGCGAGGAGAGCGAGGAAGGCGCTGACTCCGGTGAGCAGGGTCGGGAATCCACGGAAGCTGGAGATCTGGTTACGGCAACACCGCCGACCCCTGCCACAGGGTCATCCGTCACAGCGCCGGCCATGCCGCAGCGGCGGATTCGCAGTGGGCGTCCACGCTTGCCCCGCGAAGTAATCGCCGCCGCCAAGGTTGCTGCCGCCGTCGCGGCGTTGCCGCTGGAGGAAGAGTCGCCCCTTCCGCCGCCGCCGCCGTCGCTGGAATATCCGGTCGCCGAGGAAGACGCCGCACTGGCGGCTCGCCCCACGGCTACGACGCCCGATCTGGCTTCCGAACCGATAAGCGAAGCGCCAGCGACTGAGACCCGCGAATCCGTTGTGGCATCAGTGACGGTCGCTGAACCCGGCGAACCCGCCACCGTGGAACCGATCTTCCCGGAAGCTGAAACATCGGTCTGCGAACCGCCATCTTCTGAAGCCAGCACACCGGTTGAAGAACCAGCGCCTGCGGAAATACCCGCTGCGCCGCTCCAAGCCGAAACGGCTCCGGCCGAAATACCCGTCCTCGCGGCGCCAGAAAGCGCGACTGCTGATGCGCCGGCAGCAGAGGAACCCGTTGAGGTTCCGGTTACGCCTGAGATTGAGGCGGCAACCACCGAGGTTGAGGCGGTAACCCCTCCGGCGGTTCCCGCTGAAGCAGTTACCGATGCTCCGCCCTTGGCGGAATCCACCGAGCCGGTGGCCGCAGCCATCGAGCCAGCCGCGCCAACGCCGACGCCAGCGCCGGAACCTGCCGCTGAGGATAAACCGGCGGTTTGAGGGTCCGCAAAAACCAAGGGGCTGGAATTCCAGCCCCTTTGCTTTCCGCGGCCACCTTCAAATCCGGTAACGCTCCCGAATCTGAATCAGCAAACCCTGCGCCGCTTCTTCAACCAGATCCATCACCCGCTCGAAGCCGCCCGACCCGCCGTAATAAGGATCGGGCACTTCCCGTTCGGGTAAATCCGGGGCGAAATCGAGGAACAGGTGCACGCGGCGTTGCAGTTCCGGGTCCGGGCACAAAACCCGCAGATGCGCAAAGTTGTCCCGGTCCATAGCCAGCACGTAATCGAACTCGATCAAATCCGTTTTTGTAACCTGGCGGGCACGCAAGCGGCCCAAATCCACCCCCCGGCGCTGGGCCGTCGCCTGGCTGCGCGTATCGGGCGGCGCACCGATGTGGTAGGAATGGGTGCCCGCCGAATCCACGTAGACCCGTTCAGCCAGACCGACGTCCTCCAGCATTCGCCGGAATACGCCTTCGGCCATGGGGGAACGGCAGATATTGCCCATGCAGACAAACAGAACCTTGACCATCGCCTTCGCCTTTGCTTCATCCTGACAACGCGCGGTTGCGAAAACCGCGCGCATCGCTTGTAGAATCTTGGAACCCATCCATCACCCCGGACGACCGCTCATGTTGCCACTGGATCCCGCCAAGCTGAAAACCCTGCTGGGCCGTTCCCTGAACTATCAGGGCCTGCCCTGTCAGGTCATCGAAATCCTGATCGAGGAGGAACCGCCCGCCCTGGTGCTGCGCGCCAGCGACTCCAGCAAGGTCATTCAGCCCAATCAGTACGGCGATGCCGTTGGCTGGGCGCCGCAAACCTTCACGGTCGCCGTGCTCAATGCCCGCCGCGACCGTTTTAATCCCGACCTGCCGGAACTGGCCGGGTTCGATCTATTGGCCTGAGCGGTCCCATGCCGCCTCGGCGCGCGCCAGATCGGCTTCGGTATCCACGCCGGGCGGCGGTATTTCATCCGCTTTGGCGACATGAATGCGGATGCCGTGCCAGAGCGCGCGCAACTGTTCCAGCGACTCGGCCTGCTCGGCGGGCGCGGGCGTCAAATGCGGATAGCGGCGCAACACCGCCGCCCGATAGGCGTACAGGCCGATATGACGGAACCAGGCGATCTCGGTCGGCAGTTCGGCCAGCGCCGCCCCACTCTCCCGGAACGCTTCCCGATGCCAGGGAATCGGCGCACGGCTGAAATACAGCGCATAGCCCTGGGCGTCGCGCACCACCTTGACGGCGTTCGGATCGAAAAGCTCCGCCGGGTCGTGGATGCGGGTGCAGGCAGTAGCGATGCCGGCGTCGGGATGCGTCGCCAGACTCAACGCCACTTGCCGCACCAGCGCCGGCGGCATCCCCGGCTCATCGCCCTGCACGTTGACCACAATGGCGTCATCCGGCCAGCCGAGCCGGGTCGCCACCTCGGCCAGCCGGTCAGTGCCGGTGGGATGCGCGGACGCGGTCATGCACACCGTCGCGCCAAAGCGCTCAGCGACCTCACAAATGCGCGCGTCGTCGGTGGCGATCACCACCTCCAGCGCGCCGCTGGCCAGCGCCCGCCGGTAAACGTGTTCGATCAGCGGCCGACCGGCCAACAGCCGCAACGGCTTGCCCGGCAACCGGGTCGAGGCGTAGCGGGCCGGAATCGCCACCCGAAATTGCAGTTCGGCCTCACGCACTCGAACCGACCTCGTCATCGCTCAACCGGCGCGCTTCGGCTTCCAGCATCACCGGAATGCCGTCGCGGATCGGATAAGCCAGCCGGCTTTCCTGGCAAATCAGCTCCTGCCGCGCCTTGTCGTAAATCAGCGGAGCCTTGCTGACCGGGCACACCAGCATATCCAGCAATTTCTTGTCCATCGTCCTTCACCTCGTTCACGATAGGCGGCGCCGGCGGGAGGCGCCGGGACCGCTGACTGGCGCGCGAATGGTCGCGCCGGATGCCCTTGGCCATCGCCACCGACGCCAGCCGTTTAAGCAGGTCTTCCTCGAAGGCCAGCTCCAGCCGCGCGCTGACCGGCACACACCAGCAGCCTTCGGGCGCAAAAGTTTGGCATTTTACCGCATCCTTCTCGGTCATCAGCACCGGCAAGTCCTGGGGGAACTGCAGATCCTCGGGGCGGAAGGCGTGATGGTCGGGGAAGGGATGCTCCAGAATGCGTAGCCGGGCGTGGCGCAGTTGGTCGAAAAAGCGCCCCGGATCGCCGATGCCGGCCACGGCATGCACCGTGCTCTGGCTGAAACCCGCCAGCGAGACGCTGATGCCGGGATCGGTCAAATTCACCGCCCGGTCGCCGCGCAGGCACATGAGGTATTCGCCGCCGCGCGCTGCGCCGTTGCCGACCACGAAATCCACCGCGCGCAGCCGGGAGGGCGGTTCCCGCAGCGGGCCAGCGGGCAGGCAGGCGCCATTGCCCAGCCGGCGAAACCCATCCACCACCGCGATTTCCAGATCGCGGCGCAGGCGGTAATGCTGCAAGCCGTCATCGCTCAGGATCACGTTGCAGCCATAGGTATCGAGCAAGGTCCGCGCCGCCGCGACCCGATCCGGGCCTACCACGATGGGACACCGGCAGCGCCGCGCCAACAGCACCGGTTCGTCGCCAACCTGCTGTGGATCGCTGTTGGCTCTGACGTGTTGCGGCCATTGCGCCGACTGGCCGCCATACCCGCGACTGATCACCCCCGGCTGATAGCCGGCGTCCCGCAGCAAATCCACCAGGCGAGCCACCAGCGGCGTTTTGCCCGCGCCGCCGACGGTGATGTTGCCGACCACGATCAGCGGCACCGGGAGGGCTTCGCTGCGCCGCAGGCCATGCAGGTACAACAGCCGCCGCACCCGCGCGGCCAGCCCGAACAACAGGCTCAGCGGCCACAGCAGCACCGCGACCCCGTTCAGCGAATAACCGTAACGATCCAGAAAAGTCATGGCTCAGGGGTCCGGTGAGGGTGAAGCGTCGCGGACAGGCGCCGGCGCGTTCACGGTAGCAATCGCCAGTTGCTTGAGGCCAAGTTGGCCGGCGACATCCAGCACGGTCACCACCGCCTGATGGGGCGTCTGGCCGTCGGCGCGGACGATCAGCGGCAATTCCCGGCCCTGGGCGGCCGCTTGCAACGGCGCTTTCAGCGCAGCGGCGTCACGCCCTTCCAGCCATTGTCCATTGACGGCGTAGCGACCGCTGGCGTCAATGTCTACTTCCAGTTGCGCGAGATTGCTTGGCAGCGGCTGGCCCGACGATTCGGGCAAGCGAATTTCCAGTTTCGACTCGTGCCGCAGGCTGGTAGCGATCATGAAAAAGATCAGCAGCACCAGCACCACGTCAATCATCGGCACCAGGTTGAGTTCCGGTTCCTCACGGCGATGGGGGCGGAGGTTCATGAGGAGGGTTCCTTTTCGCTGGTTTCGGCATCCAGCAGATCCACCAGTTGCAGGGTTTCCTGCTCCATGCGCACCACCAATGCGTCCACCCGGCCATTGAAATACCGGTAGAACAGCAGGCTGGGAATGGCGACGGTCAGGCCGGCGGCGGTAGTCACCAACGCCTCGGCGATGCCGACCGACAGCAGGCTGAAATTGCTGTTGCCCTGAGTCGAAACGATCTGAAAAATCTTGATCATGCCCGCCACCGTGCCGAGCAGGCCCAGCAGTGGACTGATAGCGGCGATAGTGCCGAGGGTATTGAGGAAGCGTTCCAGTTCATGCGCCACGTGGCGGCCGGCATCCTCGACTCGCTCGCGCAGAATCTCCCGGCTGCGGCCCCGGCTGGCCAGCCCCGCCGCGACGATGCGGCCCAGCGGCGAATGCAGCGGCAACGCTTCCACCTCCCGCGCCTCGACCGCGCCGCGTTCCAGCCAGCGGTCCAGCGTCGCCAGCAGTTGGGCGGGCAACACCCGCGCCCGCCGCAGCGCCAGCAGGCGCTCGATGATGATGGTCGCCGCCGCCAGCGAGCAGGCCAGAATTGGCGCCATCAGCCAGCCGCCGGCCTTGATCAGTTCAAGCACACTGTTGTCTCCGCCATGATTCTCGCTACTACCGTATTTCAGTCATTGACAAGGTGTCATGATACTGGATTTATACTCCAAAGGCCGCAGCCGCATACCACCGGTCTACCTCGCGCCGCTATCTGTCCTAAGGCGTCGCCATTCAATTAAAAGACAACTATCTGATTTATTAAAATTATTCTTACCGGTTAAGAAAGAGCAATCGCCATGGCTCCGCTTGACGCCATCACCCAATTCATCGCCACCTGGCGCGCGAGCACCTTGAAGGAGCGCAGCGCCGCGCAGTCGCATTTCAACCAGCTTTGCGCGCTGCTGGGGGTCACTCCGCCCGCCATCGCCGATCCGCACGGCGAGTGGTTCACCTTCGAGAAAGGGGCGAGAAAGACGGGCGGCGGCGAGGGCTGGGCCGATGTGTGGCGGCGGCACTGTTTCGCCTGGGAATACAAGGGCAAACACAAGGACCTGGGCGCGGCGCTGCGGCAATTGCAGCAGTACGCGCTGGCGCTGGACAATCCGCCGCTGCTGATCGTCTCCGATTTCGAGACGATTGAAATCCATACGCATTTTACCAATACCGTCCACACCGTCCGCCGGCTGACGCTGGACGACCTGGCTGATCCTGCCCACCGGCAGGTCTTACAGTGGGCGTTCACCGACCCGGAGCGGTTGAAACCAGGCCGCACGACCGAGGCGGTGACGGCGGAGGCGGCGGAATTGTTCGCAGGACTGGCGCAACGATTGCGCCAGCGCGGCCATGCGCCGCCACGGGTGGCGCATTTCATGACCCGGTTGCTGTTCTGCCTGTTCGCGGAGGACATCGGCCTGTTGCCGGGCCGGTTGTTCAGCGAGTTGCTGGCGGCGGTCAAGGCCCGGCCCGCCGCGTTCGTGGACCGCGCCCGCGAACTGTTCGCGGCGATGCAGGGCGGCGGCTGGTTTGGCTTGACCGAGATTCCCTGGTTCAACGGCGGGCTGTTCGACGATGCCGACTGCCTGCCACTGGAGTCGGAGGACCTGGAACTGGCGTGGCGGGCGGCGCAACTGGACTGGTCGGCCATCGAGCCGGCGATCTTCGGCACGCTGTTCGAGCGGGGTTTGGACCCGGACAAGCGCAGCCAGTTGGGCGCGCATTACACCGATGCCGAGTCCATCCGCCGCCTGATCGAACCGGTGATCCGCGACCCGCTGCTGGCTGAATGGGCGACGGTGAAAGCGGAGATTGCCGCCCGGTTGGGCAAGGCAACGCCCAAAGCCCGCCAGCAGGCCGCTGATCGGCTGCATGGGTTTCTGGAACGGCTACGGATCTTCCGGGTGCTGGACCCGGCCTGTGGCTCGGGCAACTTTCTGTACCTGGCGTTGCGGACGTTGAAGGACATTGAGCATCAGGTCATGCTGGAAGCCGAGGCGCTGGGCCTGCAACGGGGTTTTCCAGCGGTCGGGCCGGAAACCGTGCTCGGCCTCGAGCTCAATCCCTACGCCGCCGAACTGGCGCGGCTGACGGTCTGGATCGGCGAGATTCAATGGATGCTCGGCCACGGCTACAGCCTGAGCGACCGGCCGATCCTGAAGCCGCTCCAGCACATTGAATGCCGGGACGCGCTGCTGGTGACTGATGAATTCCCCCCCTGCCAAGGGGGGGTGGCCCGAAGGGACGGGGGGGTGGATACGCCGGACGAATCAAACCACCCCGGCGCTACGCGCCACCCCTCCTTGTCCAAGGAGGGGAATTCGGCACGTGAAGCCCCCTGGCCTGCTGCTGACGCCATCGTCGGTAATCCGCCGTTTCTGGGGGACAAAAAGCAGTTGGCGGAATTGGGCGAGGACTACGTGGCGACGCTGCGCCGAG
>ERZ795054.991-NODE-991-length-29676-cov-5.247662_pt1 | contig 29676 bp, 27 predicted proteins | sample MGYA00375138_ERZ795054 | MGnify/ENA primary metagenome ERZ795054 (study PRJEB30183, sample SAMN05720215) | anaerobic digester metagenome | isolation source: active sludge of municipal wastewater-treating anaerobic digesters | place: USA | collected 2014-12-23 ... | reverse complement strand
GTCTCGGCCTCGGCGCCGGGCGGTTCTGTCATCCTGCCCACAGCCCCGCGGATCGAGAAGAAGGCGACCGTCCATCCCGCTTGGCCTTCCTTCCAGAGCGCCCGGGGCCAGGCGATCCAATACGGCAGCGAGTGCTGCCCGCGGACCATCAGTATTCTCAGTCGTGCCGGGGGCGTCATGATGGACCCCAAGTTCAGTGATGAGGATGTCAAGGACATCGCCAAGGCCATCCGGAAGGTCTACCTGGCCCTTGGCCGAGTCTGACCGGCCTGTGGCCCAAGCCAGAAATGCGAAGTGCGAGCATCGATGGCCGTAGGGTTCAACCCAGTCCCTGGTCCAAGAAAGCCCCGCCGCGGCAGACGGCAAGTCGCGTTACGTCGTGTCGGACGCCCGAACCTCCAGCGCGGCTGCGGGCGACGACCTTGCGCTTGCCGGTCATCCGCCTTCGAAACGGATTGAACCCGGTCCATGGCTTGCGCTAGGCTGCGCCGCGTCCGACACCAAACCATGTCGGGCACGCCGTTCTACATCCACGGCAGCGGCTATCTTGAAGGGTCGCCGTTTCCGTGGATCGTCAGCGACTTCGGTCTGGTGGACGCCATCGAAAGCGGCATCACCAAAATCCCGCGTTTGCCAGCCATCGACAACACGGGGCGGCCCGACCCGAAGTACTTCAAACTGTGGGAGCACATCACACGTGACTTGAAGACAGGTGAGCGGTTGACCGGCGGGAAACCGAAGCCGGAAGTGGTTTATCGCAAGGCCGAGGATGCGCTCCTCACGCTGGCGGGCGAGTGGAGAGAGCGGTTCGATCAGTTCAACGGGTCACAGCCTGGCCTGGAGCGAACACCGCCCGTGATGATCGTGGTCTGCGACAACACGCACATCGCGGAGCATTTCCACCGCATGATCTCCGGCGAGCAGATCATCGAGGCCGACACGCCCGACGACGGGGTGTTCTTGCTTTGTGCCGTCGACGGCCAAGCTCACTATCTGGTTTCTAAGGACAAAGCACTAAAGGATTTGCGAGATAGTTGTGCGCTGCCTGTCATTGGCATGAGTGCGGAGCTTGGGCCGGTTTTGGGTGCGTGATGCGCGCGAGGTGCCGATTCCAGCGCAGATGGCTCGCTTGCGGTGTGTCCACGATCTTCATCGCCCGGGTTTACGTCCGACATTCGGCTTGGGCGTCCGCCTGCTCCAAAGCCGCTCTCCTGTCCGCCTGGCGGGCCAGTTCGCGGGCCATCCCGCTGAAGATCAGCGTGTGGATGGGGTAGAGCAGATACCAATCGAGCAGCCCGGCGAGCCCACGCGGACGTCGTGCGGGTCGCGCCACCCGCGCCGCGGGCCCACTGCGCCCAGCAGGCGGTCCAGGAAACCACGCGCCCACCATGCTCAGTTCGTGCAGAGCCAGCCCGCTTTCCCACCCAACCGGGTGAAGCCGCCATACACGGCCGCTGCCGGAGCGCGCACGAGCCGCTGACGGCGCTCCAGGATGATGCCTTCCTGCGTCGCCAACACCACCGGTGCGAGGTCCCCCTGGCTGCTGACGATGCCGGAGGATCCTCTCCAAGTCCCGCCTCAAAACAGCGAGTCTATCAAGGCGCCGGCTTGCGGCCCACTGCATCGGATGCTGTGAGCCGAGCATATCTTCGACAATATATCGACATGAGGGCCTTTTGGGTGCGATAAAAACGCACAACAGCATCTGATATCATTGACAATAAGCATATTATGAATACATAGAAAAACATCATTGGTGAGCACTTGACATTCTACAAAAATGATACAATTATTGCACATGTTCGATTGCCGATGGTCGGCAAGTGAACGTGACAACTGAAACTCAAAAAGATCATCGAACCATGAAAAAGCACCGCATCCTCACCGTGGCAGCCATCGCCGCTGTACTCACCCTCACTCCCAGCCTGATCGCCGGAGACTGCGCCGCCAGCAAGTGCGCCTCGACCAGCACTTGCACGGCGGGCAAGGACATCGTTGCCGTCGCCTCGGGCGCGGACAACTTCAAGACCCTGGTTGCGGCCGTGAAAGCCGCGGGCCTGGTGGAAACGCTCCAGGGCAAAGGACCGTTCATGGTTTTTGCCCCGACCGACGCCGCGTTTGCCAAGCTGCCGGCTGGCACGGTCGAGAGCCTGCTCAAGCCGGAGAACAAGGAGAAGCTGGCCGCCATTCTGAAGTATCACGTCGTCCCCGGCAAGGTGCTTGCGGCGGACGTGAAGACGATGGAAGCCAAGACCGCGCAGGGTCAGAGCGTGAGGCTCAAGGTGTCCGACGCGGGTGTCACCGTGGATAATGCGAAGGTCGTCAAGACGGACCTGCTCGCCCAGAACGGCGTGATTCACGTCATTGACTCGGTGATTCTGCCCAAGTCCTGACTGACTCCTCCCACTGAGGCGGAGAGCCGCCGGCCTCCGCCTCAGTCCTCTTGTCAGCCGCCCACAAGTCAGGTACTGATCCGCAATGCATCCTCTCCAACTGCATGTCGCGATCCTCCTGGGCGCGACACTTCTTCTCGCCGGCAGTGCCAGGACCGAGCCTGCCACCTGGCCCCAATGGCGCGGGCCGACGCGTGATGGCCAGGTCATGGGCGCTTTGTGGCCAGGGAAACTCGACACCAACCATCTTCATCGGGCGTGGAGCGTGGAATTGGGGCCGAGCTATTCCGGGCCGATTGTCGGCCCCGACCTTGTGTTCACCACCGAGACGCGAGACAAGAAGGTGGAAGTGGTGACGGCCTTTGCGCGCAAGACCGGCAAGCGACTCTGGCGGACGCAGTGGGAGGGCGCACTCAGCGTTCCATTCTTCGCCAGGTCGAATGGAGACTGGGTTCGCTCGACCCCGGCGCTGGACGCCGACCGTCTGTATGTCGCCGGCATGCGGGACGTGCTGATCTGTCTCGACGCACGCGACGGGAATTTGATTTGGCGGAAGGACTTTGTTCGGGAACTCGGCGAGCCCGTGCCGGACTTTGGTTTCGTCTGCTCGCCCCTCGTGGACGGCGACTCCGTGTATGTGCAGGCGGGAGCGTCGTTCATTCGACTCGACAAAACGTCCGGCCGGATTGTCTGGCGCGCCCTCGAGGATCAGGGTGGCATGTGGGGCGGCGTGTTTTCGTCGCCGACCTTCGCGACGCTCGCGGGCAAGCGCCAGCTCGTGGTGCAAACGCGCCTGAAGCTGGCGGGCATCGACCCCGCCGACGGCCGCGTTCTTTGGGAGCAACCGGTCCCAGCGTTTCGAGGCATGAACATTCTCACGCCGGTCGCGCTCCACGACACGCTTTTCACGAGCACCTACGGCGGCAAGACCATCGGCTTCAAAGTCGCGCACGCTGACGGCACATGGACCGTCACCGAATCCTGGCGGCACAAAGCCCAGGGCTACATGAGCACGCCGGTGGTGATTGACGGCGTGGCCTACAACCACCTCCGAAGCCAGCGCGTGATGGCGATCGAAGTCGAGACGGGACGCGAAGTATGGACGAGCGACGAATCCTTCGGCAAGTATTGGAGTCTCGTCGCGAGCGGCGAGCGTATTCTCGCTCTTGACCAGCGCGGCGTCCTCTTCCTGATCCGTGCAAACAGAGAGAAGCTGGACGTCCTGGACCGGCGCAAACTCACCGACGCTGAGACATGGGCGCACCTCGCCGTGGCGGGCGATCAGTTGTTCGTGCGCGAACTCAACGCGCTGACGGCTTGGCAATGGCGGCCAGAGATGGCTTCCGTGAAATCACCACTCTGACCCACCCTGGACACCGAAAGGGGGGAGCCGCCTTCGCGCTGGCATCACACACACCATGACATCACACCCACTATGAACGACACGACAGAGCTCACCGGTAAGAAAGCCCCCGCATTCAAGGCCCCCGTTATTGGAGGCAGCTATGAGGAAGGCGCGACTGTCTCCCTCGCGGACCTCAGAGGGCAGATGGTTGTGCTCTACTTCTACCCGAAGGACGACACACCGGGCTGCACGGCACAGGCCTGCGCCCTGCGCGACGGGTGGAGTCGCATCCGGAAAAAAGCCGCGGTTTTCGGCGTGAGTGTCGACCCCCTGAAGAGCCACGCCAAGTTCATCAAGAAGCACGGCCTGCCCTTCCCGCTCATCAGCGATGAAACCAAGGAGATCGTGCAGGCCTACGGCGTCTGGGTCGAGAAATCGATGTATGGCAGGAAATACATGGGCACCGAGCGCAGCACTGTCATCATCGGTCCGGACGGCAAGGTGAAAGCCGTGCTTCGCAAAGTGCAGCCCGCGGAGCATCTCGATCTCGTGCTGCAAGCGCTGGGCTGAGCGCAGGAGCCTGGATTAAGGGTCTGTGGAAGAATCAATTCGGATTTTGCTGGAGGGGCTTTGGCTCGCTGGCGAGGACTTCGGCGAGCTCAGCCGAGCCGCGCGACGAAGGAGCATAGCCTTGACCTCTGTGACTGAGGAGCAATCCCGCGACGGCGGGACCAGCGAGCCAAAGCCCCCCAGCCCTGCGGGGCGGGGCGGCACCGGGCCATCTGCTTCGTTCCTCGGTCAGTCGAGTATCTCAACGGATACACTCCCTCCCTCGGGCGACTCGACCGAGCTCGCCGAGGTCCTCGCATCTGACCCGGTGGCGCTCCCGCCAAAACCGGAAGTGATTTTTGCACAGACCCTAAGTGCAGCACTGGGTGAGCCGCGCCCTTTGAATTCTGAAGGGGTGGGGATGGCGCAGCGTAGACCCGGAAATCCGTCTCCTCATCCCGGCATGAGCTTCTCCGGGCTAGCGTCCCGGCGCGAACAGCCATTTCATCAGGTGCGGATCTTCATTCCCGGCGGGGTTGATGACGACAATCGGATCGGATGGCAGGGAGGCGGCCAGCCGATCGACCTGATCGGGGGCCGTCGTTGGCGGCAGCCAGACCAGATCGAACTGGAACTCCATGACGCCTGACTCGTCGGCGGCGAAGTTGGTATGCCAGAAGTTGTTGTAGACCATCGACAACAGGCGGTGAGGATCCGCCACCGGCGTGCGGCGCCGGGCCAACGCCTGGGGTGAGCCGAGCGTCAACAGGGGCGCATCCCGGCTGACCCACAGCCAACGCCCCTCGGGTGTGGCATAATCGGCCCAGCCATCCATGGCGAAGTAATCCCGGCATGTGTCGGTAATCTGGTCGTTGAAGGGCGTGAAGGATTCGCCGCCACAGGTCAGGCGGGGTATCAGGTCGCCTGTGGGCAGCGCGGTCACGATGTAGAAGATCTCAGGATCGGCTGATGAAATCCGGTTGAGCCGGAAGGTGAGCCTGGCACGCGGACTGCCCTTCCAAATCTCGAGCCGCCGGGTCGCCCAGGCCAGACGCGGATGATCGAGGCGCTGCGTGAACCGCAGCGTGTGCGCGGTCTCGCTGAACTCGGTTGCAGCCGTCGGTTGCGCCCGAACCTCCCTCAAGCGTTCGCGTCGCATCTGGTCGCGTCGCGCGTCGTTCCCCCTCTCGTTCATGATGTCCATCGTCACCCAGCGCGGGGCGAAACCGTCGACCTGGACCGCAACGAAATCGCCGAGCCCAGGCAGGAACAGCGGCTTGGACTGGTCCGGCCATTGGGCGGTCATCGGCCAGCCCTGGCCATCCCGCTCAACCTCGGGGCCTCGCCCGGTCGGCGCGGCATCCTGCGTCAAGGGCTCGGTGCGCAAGGCGAGGCGCCGAATGGTGTGAGCGGGCAGGGCCTCGACCCAGAACCGGGCAAAGCGCCTGGGCAGATTGTCGGCGAACGTCGCGGCGGTGTTCTCGTAGGTGAGATCGTCAGGGCGTTGCGGACGTCCCCAAGCCGCGACGCCAGGATCGAACTCGAGGCGCCGGCGGGCGCCCGATTCGGGGTCGTGCACGGATTGATAGTCCTGGCGCAGGGCGGGCGTCGGGATGCTGACCCAGCCGGTGAACGGCGCGTCGGTCGGGTTCGCAAGAAACAGTCCTTCGCCGGCGCTCGCGAGCCGGGTGCGGACATGTTGGCTGAGGAGCCATTCGGCCCGCGCCATTGGGCGAAAGGCGAACGACGCCTTCTCGTTAAACTGGGCCTGGGTGTCGAGGAGGTACGGCATCCCGATGCTCCAGCTCGAACCCCAGGTGTGCTCGTCGAACAGACAAAGATCGCGATACACCGAGTCGACACTCATGCGGACTTCGGACCCGGTCGGTCCCCACAGAGGCGACCGGACCGCGAGCAGCGCGCGTTTGGCGACGCGGCTGGCGGCGACTTCGCGCGGCGCGCTGGCCGTGCCGTTGGCCCACCAATCGGTCCATTCCCCCGCGTACTCGGCCGCGGTCGGACCGAGGATCGCTTCCATCTGCGCCGCGGCGGCGGACGCAGTCGTGAGATGGAGATACGGCTTGAGCCCGAGCCGATTCCAGGTCGCCACGAAATCGGCCAGCGGCGGGAAGGGAGGATCATTGTCCATCCGCCAGAGGCTGGTGATCGAGGTGGTCAGAACCGCGTTGGTGTAGCCCCCTTCCTCGATCTGCCTGAGCTTGCCCCGGCAGATCTCGTGCGCCGCCCGCACCGAGGCCTCGTCGCTGCGCAGGATGTCGCCCGCGCGCGGCGGGCGATAGCGGGTGTCGGAGGCGTACGGGACCGGGCCGCGCCGCCATTCATCCGGCTCGAACAGGGAGAAGCCGGAGCCGTAGTGCGCATTGAGCCACACGAACATCCGCCGTCCGTCGGGCTGGCGCCACCAGAAGGCCGAGTGCCGGGGAAAGGGCGCGCCGCCGCTGTCGTCGTTGATTCCCATGAAGAGCCGGTGCACGCCGCGGTCCAGGAGCCGCCGCGCGCCGGCACGGGGAAACCCGTTGACGTCGTTCTGAATTGCCACCGAAGGTCCCACTGCGCTCCACAGATCCTCCGGCATCCAACGCATCATCGTGTCCCATTGCGCCGCGTCCAGAAAGGGGGTTAGGTTGAAAGGGAGAGCGGCCACATCCAGAACGCCTGCGCGGACCGCTTCGAGGAACTGGCTGCGGCGCTCGGGCGGCGCGGCCTCCCACCAGTCCGTGACCGCCAGGGTGGTTTCGGCGGTCCAACAGAGCCGCTTCTCCTGGGGACCATCGAGCCGGGCGAGAACCGCGTCGAGCGCAACGTCCAGATAGCGCCGGTGCAGCTCGCGCGCCACGGCCGGATGGTCGGTGAAGCCGATGTCCGTGTGGCAAAGATGGACGAGATTCAGCTCCTGGATGAAAGCGGGCGCCGTTTCCTGCGCCTGAGTCATGCCGGCGCTCACGAGAAGAATCGTCACGCCCCGCAGACCGAGCCGAATGAGTCCGCGGGCAAAGACACTTGGGAATGGCTTCATGCGCCCACAGCGTAGCCATGCCCTTGCAGAGAGGTCCAGCGTTACCGCTCCGTTCTGGTTCAGATCCGACTGATCGAACAATCGGCAACTCCGCCGCCGCCGCCATTGGAATGCCACGGCGAACACCAGCAGCGGACTGAACACGATCAACCGCCGAGGACTCCGCAAACTGCGGGTTCCTCAGCCTCGGCGCGGCGAGCAGGATGACATCGTTGCTCTGATTGCCGCTGCCAATTCCAGCATCCGAGCGGCCGAGAATGAGTTGCCAGCAGTGCGGAGATGAAAGACCTCGCTCCTGCAAAACCTGTTGACCGGAAAGGTGCGAGTCAAAATGGAGGTTTGACCATGCCGGCGCCATCCACGCCGTTCACCGAAGCTCGCACCGTCGAGTACCCGATCTTGAAGTGGCTGCGGATCGGTCAACAGGCGGAGCTGTGGGAGGGTGTGTTATGACACCGGAAATTCCGAGACCGTGTGAGCCATTCTGGATGACCTGGTCGGCTTCGTTCTTTTGGGCGTGGGTGACAAGGGTGAGTTGATCGGCCAGGGCGTGAATTCGCGGGTCTTGAAAGGCGCAGCGAATGGCCGCCGCGATCAGTCGCCGGTCATGACGATCGGGCGGATGAGGCCGTCGGGGCCGTACTCGATGCGGTCGATGCAGATCTGGCGCCGGCCGCGATAGGGACCGTCCCCACTCTGATTCTCCCAGCGGTGGTAAACAATCAGCCAGTCCTCCGTGCCCGGGCGCCGCAGAAAGGAGTGATGCCCGGGGCCTTTGCGGGTCGCATCGCTGACCAGAATGGCGCCGCGATAGCGCCACGGTCCGACGGGTCCATCGGCCGTTGCGTAATGCACCGAGTAGGAGGCGTGCTGCCATCCGCCGTGGCTGTAGGACAGATAGTAACGCCCCTGGCGGCAGTGCATGAAGGCGCCTTCAGTGAACTGCTGCGGGGTCTCCACGGCGATTTCGCGGGCAAAACTGATCATGTCGGGGTTCAACTCGAACACGCGGAGCTTGGCGCCGGCGCTGCCGCCCGCATAGAGGAACGACTTTCCCGTCTGCGGATCGGTGAACACCATCGGGTCAATCGCCTCGAATCCGCTTCCGCCCGTCAGCAGGGGTTTGCCTGAATCGCGGAACGGGCCTTGGGGGCCGGCGCCCATAGCGACCCCGATGCGGGAGGGTGTCGGGTTCTGTGGGCCGACCGAGTAATAGAAGAACCAGGTGCCGTTCTTCTCGAGAGCGGCGGGTGCCCAGGCGTGATGGCGTTCCTGGCCGTCGTCCCTGATCCAGGCGACATCCTCGAAATCGAGCACGGGGCCGTGCCGCTGCCAGGTCGTGAGGTTCGTCGAGGAGAAAGCGAAAAACCGCTCCAACCGGCGGTCGCTCCAGGTCGGGTAGATCCACACCGTGTCGCCCACGGCCACGGCGTGCGGGTCAGCACCGGGCATGACGGGGTTGGCGGCCTGGAGAAGCCCCGCGGACAACGCGGAGAGCACGATGGCATCGGCCAGAGCAACGGTGATCTTCATCGGTTTCATGGGGTGTGCGTCCGAACGATCCGGCGGGCCTTCAGCGATCGGATCTCGACCCGGACACTCTCGCTTCCAGACTGCGCCTGGTTTGATGTCCGCATCGCGGCCTATCTCCAGCCGAACTGAAGAATCGCGACATCGTCGGGCCGGTTGCGCCGGACGATCGCGGCGTAGGTCCGGCGGTGGCGTCCCAACCGCGCGTCGACCAGGACTTCGAACGTGCCGCTGGTGACGCCGCAGAGCATGGCGTATCGGGCGGCCAGCTCGGGAATGATGCCCGGCACCATCGCCGGGTTGAGGCCGGAGAGGTTCATGAACGGCGTGTCATCCTCGGTTCCCTCGGCGCCATCGGGACCCGCCCGCGCCCGGATGATATTGCCGGCGACATTCTCGTCGACGCCCGGCAGGAGGCGGAGGACGTTGGCGGACGCGGTATTGATGTTGATGCGTCCGCTCGAGAGCGCGGTGAACAGATCGACCAATCCAACCGGATACATGGGCAGCAGGTCCGACTCGATGGCGTCCGCATTCGGGTTCAACAACTGGACCTGGTGATGAGGCGCGCCGGGCCCCCAGTAGATTTCCGGGGTGACACCCTGCACCAGGAGCAGCTCCGCCAGGTCATCGATCGGCCCGTTCTTGGCGAAGTAGGGACGCGGCATCGTGAGGTAGAAATCGCTCTCGGTCCCGCTCAGATGCGATGCGTCGTCCGGATCGAGCCAATCGAGGATCGAGTCCTCGATCGTCGCCGAGTCGCCACTGTCGACCCCGACGATGGTGGTGAGCGCGCGGGCGAGCACCTGTTTTTTCTCCTGCTCGGGCAGGTTCAGGTTGATGTTCAGTTTGCGTTCGAGATCTTCGATGCGCACCGAGAACCGCCCCTCGCCGAGCTGGACGTCGGTGCGGCTGATATCCATGAGCGGGCCGTTGGTCTCGTTGCCGCTGCCCGGGCCGCCCGCCCAAATCTGGTTAAGCGAGGCGTACGGCTGGCCCATCGATTGCCCGAGGACGTAGCGCGCCAGTTCCACGCCCGAGCGCCCCAGCCATTCGAGTTCGGCGTCGCTGTTGGCGTTGGCCGCCAGACGGGACTCGACCTTCATGGCCAGGGCGAAGCTTCCCGCCAGAATGGCCAGCGTGAAGATGACGATCAAAACGACGATGATCGCGAATCCGCCGGAGGCGTGTCGGGACGGGGCGCGCGAGGTCACAGGCCACCCCCTCCCCCGCCGATCCCGCGCACCGGCGATCCGAATCGCTGGTCGATGTTCTGGCGCTGCGCCTGGTCATTGGGGGGTTGGTTCACGGGTCCGTCCTGTGGCGGCGCGGATGTTCCGGGGCCGGCGGCGCCTTGCGAATCGCGCGGCACCGCGGCGGACGGCAGGCTCACGGCGCGCACCGTAACGCTCTTGGGTTTGCCCGTGCCATTGGGCGACTTTCCGAAGGCCAGGGCGAAGCGCACGAGCTTGGGGAGTTGGTTGGTCAACTGCCACTCCTCGACCCATTCGTAGGAATTGCCGCGCTGATAGCAGAACTCGATCATGAAGGCGCTGAGATCGCGCGCCAGAACGATCGTGTGCTCGTCGGGATCGAACACGTTCGTCTGGAGAATCGGCATCTGACGGAGCAGCAACTGCAGCTCGCCGCTCGGGGACGGCTCGGCGGTGAACTCGACGCGCCGCACGACCTGATCGCCAAAATAGCCGCTGCCCGGAAAGGAAGGCGGCAGTCGGGACACGAAGCTGAGGGCCGCAAAATCGCCGCTGGTGTCCGCCAAGAAGGAATACAAACCCGGGTTGCTGGTGAACATGACGGTGGACACCAGGGCGTCCTCGATCGTGCGGGCGGCGATCCGGCTGCGCTGCATGTCCTCGGAGGCGTCGCGCCCCGCCCTCGAGGCCCGGAGTATGGCCGACCAACTCGAGTAGATGGCCGTGACGACCATGCCAAAAATCACCACGGCCAGCATGATCTCGAGGAGGGTGAACCCCCGGTTTGTCCCCCTGGTCGTCATCGCCCCCCCCGCACATTGCGCGACGCGGGCCGGTACAAAAGAATGCTCGCTGTGCGCTGCTTCACCAGGCCGTTTTCCGGCCAATCCACCGTGATGTCGACCTGGAACAACCCGTTGGACGCATAGAGCATTGTCTCCGCAATCCAGGAGGCGCCCGGTTTCGAGTCCCCAAAGTCCCCCGACATCGTCCCTTCCTCGAGGCGGTTGGTCAGTGACAGCTCCGACGCCACGGAACTGAAATCGATCTCCCCCAGGCTCAATCCCCGCGCGATGCGCAGGTTCTGGGTCACAAGATCCAGAATGGCGAAAATCGCGCCGAAGAAGATCGCCATCGCGATCATCACTTCGAGCAGCGTGAATCCGCGTCCGGATGAAACTGCTGCGCCCCGCGCGGATCGAGCCTGGGGATCGGGAGCCGATGGGACCCTGGGCGAGGAAGGCAGACGTGTCATCGGATCACCTCGACGATCTCGCGGCCGGTGGTGATTTCGAGCGTGAGACTGCGCTCCTCGTTCTGTTCGGAGAGCAGGTGCGCCGTGAATGCGTCGCAGGTTCCGTTGGGGTAGAACCGGACACGCGCTTCCGGGGCGTCCATCATGTCCTGGAGATTCACCAGGAGTTTCTTGAAGGCCACGCTCGCCGGGATTCGGGCCCGGAACGGCTCGACCTCGGCAGGCGTGGCCCGGGCCGGCTGAGGCTCGATTGGGGCGTACGCATTGCCTTCGATGGCGCCCGATTCGGCCGTGGGCGACGGGGCCGAGAACGCGCGGGACACGGTGAAGGAGCCTTCCCCGGCGCGAATGACGATTTCCATCGGCTCGCCCTGAAGGATCGCCAGCATGCGGGCGTTTCGGCACGCCTCTTCGAGGTCGCTCATCGCCTGGCGCATCGGACTTTTCTTGGCTGCCTGGACGACGGACGGGACGCTGATGGTGGCAACGATGCTGAGGATGGCGAGGACGACCAGGATTTCGAAGAGGGTGAATCCCCTCGTCCGCGCATTTGTTCCGGCAGCATTCATCAGCGGGCAATATTGGCGGTGATGGCGAACATGGCGGAAAGGACGCTGAACAGCAGGAAGCCGACGCCCAGGGCCATCACGATGATCATCGCCGGCTCGATGAGATTCGTCATGACGCGCAGGGCGATGCTCAACTCGTTCTCGTAGGTCTGAGCCACGTTGTTCAGCGCGCCCGGCACATCGCCTGTTTCCTCGCCGATCCGGATCAAATCGATCATCAACTGGGGAAACAGTTTGCTGCGCGCCAGCGGCTGCGCGATGGTTTTGCCGTCGGTCACCTCTTCGCGCGTGTGGGCGATGGCTTCACGCACCATGCGGTTGGGCATGACCTGCTCGGTGATCTTCAGGGCGGTCAGCACCGGCACGCCGTTTTGCAGGAGCGTGCCCAGGGTCCGGGCGAACTGGCCGAACAGATTGAGGCGAACCACTTTCCCAAAGACCGGCGCGTTCATCTTGAACCGGTCAATCGCCCGGCGGCCCGCCTCGGTCGCCTTGTAGCGGTTGTAAATGATGAGCAGCGCCGCCGCCACCAAGGGAATCGTCCACCAATACCCGGAGAAGAAACGGCTCAGGCCAACCAGAAACTTCGTCGCCGCCGGCAGCTCCATCTTCATGCCGTCGAAGATGGTCATGAAGCGGGGCAGCATGAAGGTCATGAAGAAGATCATGATCAGCACGCCCACGCAGCAGACGACCGCCGGGTAGATGAGAGCGGATGTGAACTTGTGCTGGACCTCGGCGAAGCGCTCGAAATGGGTGGCCATGCGCTGCAGCACATCGCCCAGCGCGCCGCTCTGCTCACCGGCGCGGACCATATTGACGTAAAGATCCGAGAAGATGACGGGCTGCTTGGCCATGCCGTCGGAGAGGCCCTTGCCTTCCATCACGTCCTGTTTGAGCTGCCGGCTGACCTCGGGCGGGATCCCTTTGGTGCCCAGGTAGCTCATGCTGTTCAGTGCCGACGCCAGGGGCATGCCGGCCCGAAGCAGGTTGGTCAACTGCTGCGTGAATGTCGCCAATTCCTGCAGCTTCGGACGCCGCTTGCGCTGGAGCAACTCCCGCAACGCCGGAGGCAGCAGCGCCGCCGATGGACGCGCCCGGCCCGCCGATCGCTCCGCCCGCCCCGCCCCGCTCCCGCGCGCCGACTCGACCATCACCGGAAACAAGCCCAGACGCTCGATCTGGACCAGGGCACTGGGCCGATCATTCGCCTCGACCACATCCTGGACCAGTTCGCCCGACCGCCGGCGCGCCTTGTAAGTAAACTGCGGCATAGAAATAACACTCTTTGATCACCGCGCTCGGCCTAAAGTTTCCGCATCCCTAGCCCGGATGTTTCATAAAGCTCCGCGGAGTCTCACATCCGGGCTCTGGCAAAACCGCGCCCGGAGATGAATCCAGGGGCATCCTGCCAGTCCTGAAGGCGTTTTGCCAGGGGAACAGTGTGTTGCACTCCACTGTCCCTCAAGCCTGGCGCGGTTTTGCTCTTCTAACCCGCATAGCAGCCCTCTTGCCAAGTCTGACTGCCCTGTGCACGGACGGGTGAAAGGACTCTATGGAGCGAGGCGCGGGAGAGGAGAGCGGAAAAACGTTGGGGCTGGTTCGTGATGTCGAGGACGGGGACTGGTCAGAGGCGCGCCTCGCTGGGGGTTGCATTTCTCCCGAGTCCTGTTTTGCTATCCGCCGCCCGGGACGGGCAATCCGACCGATCAATCCCGAGAACGACACAAATGCGTCACACCTGGCCAAACGGGCGGACGTTTCTGAGCCTGGCGCGGTTGCCCGGCCTGCCCACTGTCTGGTCCAACTGCCTGGCGGGCTGGCTCCTGAGCGGCGGCGACACCCACTCGCCGGGGCGTCTGCTTTGGTGCGGCCTGGGTGCGAGCTGTCTTTACCTGGGCGGGACTTTCCTCAACGACTTCTTCGACGTCGACTTCGATCGCCAACAGCGTTCCAACCGGCCGATTCCGGCCGGGCTCGTCGCCCGCGATGTCGTCGGCCAGCTCGGCATTCTCTGGCTGATCGCGGGGGGCGCCATCCTTGTGCTGGGCGCGCGCGCCAACCTGACGCTCGTGTTCATGCTCGCGGTCGCCGTTTTTGTCTATAATCTCATTCACAAGGCGACCGAGCTGTCGCCCCTGCTGCTCGGTTTCTGCCGTTTCCTGCTCTACCTGCTGGCAGGCGCGACAGCACCCAAAGGCCTCGCAGGCATCAGCATCTGGAGTGGCCTCGCCATCGGATGCTACGTCGCCGGCCTCAGTTGGTTCGCCCGCCGCCAAGCCATCCGCGGTCCAATCCGACGTTGGCCGCTCATCCTGCTGGCAGTGCCTCTGGGCCTGGCCTGGATCAGCAATGCCAACGAGCATCGCCATGTGGCGGTGGCCTTGGGCCTCTTGTTGTGCCTCTGGATCATACCCTGGCTCAGCCACGCCTTGCGCGAAAGAGAACCCAACATCCGCATGACGGTCTCCGGCCTGGTTGCCGGAATCGTCCTCGTCGATCTTCTGGCGGTCGGAGGACATTCCACGATCGTGACCTTGGCCTTCGCCGCCCTCTTCATGACCGTGCTGCTCGCCCAGCGCTACCTGCCGGAGACGTGACATCGCGGGACGAACCCCGAAGCCAAAGTCAGGTTCTTCGGCGGCTCTCCGACGACCGGCTCGCGGCGACATTCGCCTCGAGCCAGGCCAAGTACCGCGCGTTGCCCCCGGTGATTGGGCACACCAGGAACTCCGGGGTATCGTACGGATGTTCGGCCATGATCCGTCGTTCGAGCGCCGGCAATCTCCGGTCGACGGTTTTCATGAGCAACAGGACCTCGCTGCCCGACTCGATCCTGTCTTTCCACCAGTAATGTGACTCGATGCGTGGGATCAGGTTGGCGCACGCGATCAAACGCGCTTCGAGCGCGACCCGCGCCAGCCGGCGGGCGGTCTTCAGATCCGGCGCTGTGACAACAACCATGTGGAATCCGCGTGTTTTCTTCATGCAGGGAGACTAACAGGCCGCTCCGAAAAACGAAGCACGCCTCTTGCCTTGACGGTCTGTCCCGGGCTTAATCGCGGAACGGTGAGACTCGCTGCCGGCTCGAACGACATCCGTTTCATGCGCCTGGCCCTGCGCCTCGCGTCGCGAGGCTGCGGCCAGACGTCGCCCAACCCGATGGTCGGGGCCGTGTTGGTCAAGAGCGGACGCGTGATTGGCCGGGGCTGGCATCACCGCGCCGGGCAGCCGCACGCGGAGATCGAGGCGTTGGACGACGCCGCCCGGCGTGGGCGTTCGGTGCGCGGGGCGACTCTCTACGTGACGCTCGAACCGTGCTGCACCGCGGGACGAACGCCGCCCTGCACCGAAGCCATCACACGCTCGGGAATTGCCCGGGTCGTCGCCGCGGCAACCGATCCGAACCCGCACCACGCGGGACGAGGCTTCGAGCTCCTGCGGCAGGCGGGAGTGAAGGTTGGGCACGGGGTGCTTGCCGAGGAGGCGGCGCGGCTCAACGAGTCGTTCAATCACTGGATTGTCGAGCGCATGCCGTTCGTGACGGTCAAGGCCGCGATGACACTCGATGGCAAGATCGCCGCGGCGACGGGCGAATCGAAGTGGATCACAGGGGCAATCGCCCGCCGCCACGCCATGCAGTTGCGGCTGGGCGCGGATGCCATCCTGGTGGGCGTGAACACGGTGCTGGCGGATGATCCCGGCCTGACAGCCAGGGGCGCACCTCGGCCCCGACATGGTCCCGAGGGCGATGTCGGCATCCGATCTGTACGAACTCTCCACTTGCTGAGGAGTCCGCCGCATGCGCGACAAAGCCCCCTCACCCCGTCCCGCTCCCATCCGATGGGAGAGGGTGCCCCGCCATGCGGGACGGGGGAGGGCGACGGTCTCGCACATCCCACGGATTCCCCTGGAGGCGCCGGGGCCCGAGCCTCCTCGGCGCCAGTCAAACCGATCCGGCGACTGGTTCTGGATGCCCGCGCGCGCACCCCTCTGGATTGTCGCCTGGTCAGCGATCCCTGGGCGGCCTGGACAACCGTGTACGTCGGCCCGATGGCTCCGGAGCATCGCCGGGATGCCCTGGCTCGGCGGGTCAATGTTGTCGTCGCGCCGGAGGTCATGCCACGAAGCGGTGTCCGCGGCCCGCGGCATCGGGTCGCGGGCCAATCGGCCTGCCGTCCCAAGCTCGATCTCAATTGGATCCTCCGCCAGCTCGGCCGTGAAGAGGTCACTGCGCTGCTGGTCGAGGGCGGTGGCGAGATCCATGCGTCTCTGTTCGAGTCCGGGCTGGTCCAGCGCGTCGCTTTCTACTACGCCCCGAAGGTTCTTGGCGAGGCAGCCGGGCGGAAGGCGGTGGCGGGAGCGGGCTTCGGCGATTGGCCTGCAGTGGTCTCGTTGCGGGACATCGAATGGGGCCGCATGGGAACAGACCTTCTCCTGACCGCACGCGTTGGACCAGTGCATTTGGAGGTTGTCGATGGGAATCGAGTTTGCGCCGCGTCTGGGCACGCGGCCTGCAGCCGGAGTCCCCATGCGCTGTAGGCCCGGTGCCCTCACCGGGCGGAAGAACACCGACAACAACCCGATGCACCGTCGCGTGCGCCGCGTTCCAGAGAAATAGTGTGCACCGCGATTCGCGCAATGATAGACTGCGGCGAATTCGTTTGTTGACATGCCAAGCCTGGACACCAGCCGCGCCTCCGCGCGGGAATCGGATCGAGCCCATCCGCTCCGCGCCTTCATCACCGAGCTCGCGCGGCATCCTCTCCAAATCGGCGCCGTCTGGCCCAGCTCGCGCGCCCTGGCTCGAGCGATGGCGCGTCCGCTCCCTCGAGACATCGGGCGGCCTGTGCTCGAACTCGGCCCGGGCACGGGCGTGGTGACCGAGGCGTTGCTGGCGCGCGGACTGGATCCTCGCCGGTTGATCGCGGTGGAGATGTCGCCCCGCCTGACCGAAGTCCTCCGCAAGCGGTTTCGCGAGGCGCGCTTCGTGACAGGCGATGCCCTCGAACTGGATGCGCTGTTCCCGGGCGAGCGGTTCGGCGCCGTGGTGTCCAGCCTGCCGCTCAAGAACTTCTCCGCGCACAATGTCGCCCGGCTCGCTGCGTGCATCCGCGCGATCCTGGATCCCGGCGGCTGCTGGATTCAGTTCACCTATCGGGTTCTCAACGGCCAGCCGCCCTCCGATGCCTTCGAGCAAGTCGGCAGCGAACTTGTCCTCCTCAATCTCCCCCCGGCATTGGTCTGCGTGTATCGGCCTGTCGCCCTCGATCCCGCTCGAGCGCCGCGCTGACAGCCTCGGTCCGGGCGCGGTCCCCGAAGCGCGCACCCGCGCGGCGCCTGGCGAAGGCCATGACCTCCGGTGGTCCAGGTCGCCGCGCTTTGGTTTGCATGTTCACTCTCGATCGCTAGAGTGACAGCACAACATCATGATCGAGTATTTGGCCCCTGATCGTTTGGGGCGCGCCATCCTTGCGACGACTCTGTTTGGCGCGCTGTTCTTTCTTCACGCGATTGCCAGCGCCGCAGACGCGCTGCCGGCGAGTTCGCCCGCGGCGCGGCTGATTGCCCAGCCCGGCCCGCTTGTGATCGCGCATCGCGGCTTCAGCCAGCAGGCCCCCGAGAACACGCTTCCGGCTTTCCGCCTCGCGCTGGCCGCGCGCGCCGATTTGATCGAACTCGATTATTACCACGCCAAGGATGGTGTGCCTGTTGTGATCCACGACGGGACACTCGATCGGACCACTGACGCCACCAACCGCTGGGGCGGGAAGGGGATCGCCGTCACCTCGCGGAACGCGTCCGAGCTCACGTGCCTCGATGCCGGGCGCTGGTTCTCTCCCGCGTACGCCGGCACGCCGCTGCCCACTCTGGTCGAGTCGATCGAGACCATTCAGGCGGGCGGCGTCACCCTGATCGAACGTAAAGGAGGAGACGCGCCAGCCCTGGTCCGCCTGCTGCGCGAGCGCGGTTGGCTCAATGATCTGGTGGTCCAGTCTTTCGACTGGGGATTCGTCCGGGACGCCCGCCGCGTCGCGCCGGACCTTGTCCTGGGCGCGTTGGGGCCGCCTTCGAGCCGCAACGGACGCAAGCTCACGGACCAGGAGAAGGTTCTCGGCCCCGAGTTCATCGCCGACATCGAGCAGCTCGGAGCCCAGTTGGTCGTCTGGAACCGCCAGGTCAACGCGGACGCCATCGCGCACGCGCACCAGCGCGGGCTGCGCGTCTGGGTCTACACCATCAACGACCCCAACGAGGCCGCCCAGCTCGTGCGCCTCGGCGTCGACGGCATCATCACGGACAACCCGGCGGTCATCCGCGCCCGCCTCCATCCGCAGGCCGACGAGTCGCCGGATGCCCCTTCGACACGGGCGATCCCCAAGCCGTTGCCCGAGCATCCGGGCAACATCTATCTCGAAGGAGAAACGGTTCAGGTGCGGTTGCCCGAGGGGCTGCCCGATACGGCCACAGGCTGGCGTCTGCTCGACGATCAGGCCCGGGTGCTGCGCTCGGGCGCTCTCGGCGCCGAGGCGGTGCGGGCGCGCGCGCCCATCGCCGCGGGCGATCTGGGCATTGGCTGGTATCGCATCGAGTTCGATGCGCCGGAACGGACGAACATCCTGTGGACGACCGCGGCGGTGATCAGACGGCTGGCGGCTCCCGTGCCGGGCGATTCACCCGTCTGTGTCGACTCGGCGACCGCGTGGTTCGCCCGCAACGACCCCGTTCAGCAACAGCGCTTCGCGAACCTGGCGGCGCTCGCCGGCGTCAATTGGGTCCGCGATCGCCTCCGTTGGAGTGACATTCAGCCCGAGCCCGGCGCCCTCGTGCCGGCGGGCACGACCTACGATACTGCCGCCGAGGCGCAGCATGCCGCCGGTCTCAAGGTGTTGCAGGTGTTCCATGACACCCCGTCCTGGGCTCGCGAGGTGCCCAACGCGGGCGGGCGTTTCGCACCCGATTTGCGCCATGCTTTCGACCTCGGCCGCGCATTGGCTGCCCGATTCAAGGGGCGCGTTGCGGCCTGGGAACCGTGGAACGAGGCGAACGTATCCACGTTCGGCGCGCACACGGTCGATCAGATGTGTTCCTGGCAGAAGGCGGCGTGGCTCGGATTCAAAGCGGGCGATCCCGAGGTGATCGTCGGTTGGAATGTCACGACGACCGCGCCGACTCCCGCCCAGACCGAGGGTGTGCTCGCGAACGAAATCTGGCCTTACTTCGACACCTACAACATCCACACCTACGACTGGTCGCACTCCTATGCCCAGCTCTGGAAACCGGCGCGCGAGGCCGTGAGCGGACGACCTCTCTGGGTCACGGAGGCCGACCGCGGCACCCCGCATCTCAAACAGGGGCCGTGGTACGACCAGGATCCGCGGCTCGAACGGCTCAAGGCCGAATGGCTGGCGCAATCCTACGCCAGCAGCCTGTTCGCCGGCACCCGACGCCATTTCCACTTCATTCTCGGCCATTACCACGAGCCCAATGGCGTCCAGTTCGGCCTCCTGCGCCTGGACATGACGCCGCGTCCGGCCTATGCGGCCCTCTCCGCAGCGGGCCGATGTTTGGCGGGCGCACGTTCCCTGGGCCGCTTCCAGCCCGGTGGGGACGTCCATGTCTACGCTTTCCGCGCCAAGCCGGACGGCCAGGAGCGTGACGTCCTTGTCGCGTGGGCCGAGAAGGAGATTGACTGGGACGGACGCGGCCAGACCGCATCCGCCTGGCAACCGCCGGTCAACCTCGACGTGCAGGGCGTGGTCGATTACCTCGGACGTCCCGCCGGCAAGGCTCTCCCCGAGCGACTCACATCGGCGCCGGTGTTCGTTTTTCTGCCGGCGGGTCAGGCGGCGACCCTGCCGCTCGAACCCCCGCCCCCCCTCGCCACCCCTCGAGCCGGCACCGTCTCGCCCGTCGTGCTCCAACTGTCTCTGCCGCGCAGTGCCACCGCGCGCGTCCAGGACATCCCGTGGTCCGAAGGCTACGTGTATTCCGTCAAGCCGGGGCAATCGTTGGCCCTCCCCATTCACGCTTACAACTTTGGCACGGCCGGCGCCAAAGGACGGATCCGGATCGAACGCCAGCCGGAAGGCTGGGAGGTGCAAGTGCCATCGACCGAAATGGCGGTCGGGCCGCGCGATCGCGTCGCGCTCGAGGCCAGGCTGCGCGTGCCTGCGGACGCCGTCTGCCGCGACGGTTGGGTCGTGCTTCGGGCCGACTGTGCCGACCAGGGCCGTTCGGTATTGGCGTTTCGCGTTCTGGCCAAGGAGGAGTGAGGCTTCGGCGTGTTGCGTTGAAGGGACAGAGGTTCTTATGACGACCCGATCGAGTCAGCCCGTGGCGCTCACCATTGCCGGGTCCGACAGCGGCGGTGGCGCCGGCGTTCAGGTGGACTTGAAGACCTTCGCCGCCTTTCGAGTGCACGGGACGAGTGCCATCACCTGCCTGACGGCCCAGAACCCGCGCGCTGTTTTGGGGATCCACCCGGCGCCGCCCGGCTTCTTGCGCCAACAACTCGAAGCTCTCTTCGCCGAACTGCCGCCCTCTGCCGTCAAGACCGGCATGCTCTTCTCGCGCGCCAATATCCGGGTGGCGATCGATTGGTTCCGCGCGCCCGGCCGCCCCCCCCTGGTGGTCGATCCGGTCATGGTGGCGAGCAGCGGCGCCCGGCTGCTGCGTCCCGCGGCGATCCAGGCGCTGATCGAGGGCCTGCTGCCGCTGGCCCGACTCGTGACGCCGAACCTCGACGAGGCCCAAATCCTGGTCGACCGACCGCTCCGGTCGATCGAGGATTTGCGCACGGCCGCCCGCGAGATTCATCAGGCCTATGGCTGCGCCGCGCTGGTCAAAGGCGGCCATCTGCGTCCGATGCGCGAGGCGGTGGACATCTTCTATGACGGACGCGAGGAATTGTTGCTGACGGCCCCGTTTGTGCGCGGGGTCACGACCCATGGGACGGGGTGCACCTATTCGGCGGCGATCACCGCGTGTCTGGCGATGGGGCATCCGTTGAGCAAGGCCGTGCGCCTGGCAAAGGAGCACATCACGGGCGCGATCGCGCATTCGATCCAGATCGGGCGGCACAGCACCCTCAATGCGTTCTGGAGGCGTTGAGATCGGTCGCGTCGCCGCCTTTGCTCATCCGCATCGCAGTCCTCTTGCGAAGTCCGACCGCCCTGCGCGCGGACGGGGTGTGAATCCGCGAGTCACACGACTTCGACCGGGCACTTGGGCAACGCGTCGAGAAACGCCTTCCCGTAGCGCTTGGTCAGAATCCGATTGTCCAGCACCACCACGATGCCGCGATCGGTCTTGGTCCGAATCAGGCGCCCGACGCCCTGCCGGAACTTGAGAATGGCCTCGGGGAGGGAGAAGTCCATGAAGGCATTGCCGCCGCCAGCTTCGATCGACTCGATGCGCGCCTCGGTCAACGGATGGTCGGGCACGGCGAAGGGGAGGCGGGTGATGATGACGTTGCTGAGCGATTCGCCCGGCACGTCCACGCCCTGCCAGAAACTGGCGGTGCCGAACAGCACCGAATCGACGTCCTTCTTGAACCTGTCGAGCATGACGGATCGGGGCGTGCCGGTGCCCTGGACGAAGCAACTGACACCGAGTTCGTCCATGAAAGGCGCCATCTCCTCGCCGATCTCCTGCATCAGCTTGCTGTTGGTGAACAGGACGAAGGCCTTGCCATGCGTCTGCCGGATGAAGTGCTCGATCCACCGCACCAGCGCCGCCCGATAGGCCGCATCGCGCGGGTCGGGCATCCTCCCCACCACGTAAAGACGCATCTGTTCCTGGTAATCGAAGGGCGACCCGACCTGGAGCAACGTCGCCTCGTCGGCGCCAACACGGTTGACGAAGTAATTCAGGCCGTCCTTGCGTCCGCGCTCGGCCCGGACCGGCTCGCCGAGGCGCTTGACATCCATCCCGAGCGTCGCGCTGGTCAGGATCACCGAGGTGTCGCACGCGAAGAGACGGCGTCGCAGGAAATCGGCAATGTCGACAGGCGCCGCATTGAGCGCGAGCTGCTTCTGTCCGCGTCCGCTCCGCTCGACCCAGTACACATGGCCGTCGGCACTCTGGCTCAAGAAGGTGGCGATTGCCTCGCGCAACTCCCCCAGCCGCCGGTTGCACTCGAGCAACTCCGTCCCCATGTCCGAGTCTTTGGACAGCTTCACCATCTCGCTCACCGCTTCGCGGACACGGGCAAGCGGCAGCGTGAGACTGTCCGCGACCAGATCGGGCCGGCGAATCCGCAGCTCGGACCAGGCGCGGCCGGGAGTCGGGGATGCGGCCTCGGCCGTGCCGGGCGGGGTGAAACCGGACCCGCGCTTCCGCATCTGGTGGTGCAGCGCATCACACGCCCCTTCGACCGCGTCGAAAAACTTGCTGCCCTGCTCGTAGGCGTCGGCGACCAGGTTGACCGCCGAGCCCTGGCGCAGCGTGGCCAGCAGACCCTTGCCGGTCCGCTCGTTCCAAAGACGCTGGAGATTGAATCGGAGCTGGGCGTTCGAGACGCTGAGGCCGATGTGCCGCGCCGCGACCTCCTCGACCGTGTGCGCCTCGTCGAAGATCACAAAGTCGTTCTTGAACAGGACACCCGTGTCGTCCGTGTCTTCCTCGAGGCCGCCCAGGTGCATGAAGAACAGGGTGTGATTCAACACCAGCACATCGGCCGACATGATCCGGCTGCGCACGCGCTGAAAAAAACAGGGGGCGCCCCCGGCCTTCGCGAAATCCGAGTCGGCTCCGCATTTCTTGGGCGAGCACAAGCCGCGCTCGGAACAGACCTGCGCCCACACCTTGGGATCGGGCTCATTCTCGAAGTCCGACAGGCTGCCATCCTCGGTTGTCTTCGACCACTCGTAGATCCGTTGCAGCTCCTGAGTCTCCGGCGTCGTGAACAGGCTGTCCGATTGCTGCATGGCCTTCTCGAGCCGCCGGGTGCAGAGGTAGTTCTGCCGCCCCTTGAGCATCATGAACTTGAACCGGACGGGCAGGACGCGTTCGAGCAGCGGCAGATCTTTCTGGGTGAGCTGTTCCTGCAGGTTGATGGTATGCGTCGAGATCACCGCCTTCTTGCGCTGCTCGACGGCGTGGAAAACAGCCGGGACGAGGTAGGCCAGGCTCTTGCCGACACCGGTGCCGGCCTCGACCACCAGATGCTCGCCGTATGCCAGCGCGCGGGCCACGGCCGTCGCCATCTGCTGTTGCTGCGGGCGGTACTCGAAACTCCGCGCTTTGGCCAGGATGCCCCGGGGCGAGAATAAGTGATGCACCCGTTCCACTAAGTCCGTGGCTCCCGCCGGGGTGTTCTCGACTGTGCTGATCATGTTCCTCCCACGCCACTGTTGCCCAAACCGCCCGCATTCTCAACTGCATTCGCGACACTGCATTCGCCGAGCGTTCACGCGGCGTCGCTTCCCAATCCGGATGGGGTTGCTCCCGAGGCGTTCGACGGACCCGGATGAGGCGGGCACCGCACAACCACTTCCACCTGCGCCCGGTTCTTCGCGATGCCCCCCGCGGCCAGTGCGCCGCGCCAGCTCACGTTCGGGTACACCAGTGTGTCTCGGCCCAGGATGGTCCCGGGGTTCAACACGGCGTTGCAGCCCACCTCCGCACGGTCGCCCACCAGGGCCCCGAACTTCGCCAGGCCCGTGTCAATCCGGTTGCCTCGCACCTCGACGATCACGCGGCCCGGGAGAATCTTCACGTTCGAGATCTTGACGCCCGCGCCCAGATGGCTGCGATACCCCAGGATCGAGTCGCCCACGTAATTGAGGTGGGACAAATGGGTGCGGTTGAAAAGCAGGACGTTCTTCAGTTCGCACGCGTTGCCCACGACGCAGTCGTCCCCCACGATCACATTCTCGCGCAGATAGGCGTTGTGCCGGATCTGGCAGTTGCGCCCGATGATCGCCGGCCCCTTGATCATGACACCATCCTCGACCACCGTGCCTGCGCCGATGTAAACCCGCTCGCCAATGTACGCCACGCCCTCGCACCGGTTCCGCAGTGCCGGGCGCACATGGGCGCCAATGTAGGCAGCGAGCCCCTTGAGGGCGTCCCATCCGTGGGCACACCCCTCAAACAGCCCGGCATGGTCGGTCTGGCTCAGGTCAAACAAATCCGCCGGTTCGAACATGTCGCCAGAGTAGTGGAACCCTGTCCTTGAGCAAGCGCCGACCGCGACAGCCCTGCCCCCGCAACCTCCCCTCGGATTGTCAGGTCCGCGGCGCGGCTCGCCAGCCTCACGGAAGGTCCGGCGCCTCCTGAAGTTGCGCCACCTGGGCTCGGACGCGATCGAGCAGTTCCTGGTACGGCCCTTTGCGGCGAATCCGGAATTCCTCCTCCATGACGCGATCCCCCGGGTACTGGACCGTGAACGCCCTGCAGTCGAGTTGGTAGGTCTCCGGTCCGACCGGGGTCACGCGCACCCGCACCCGCTCGATCGTCTTGCCCGACAACAAGCCGCCGCGCAGCAGACTGTCGCCCAGACTCCCCCGCCGCTCGAAGACCATCTCGGGGTCGAAAACCGACTTCCCCTCGAAATGCTCGGCCTCGAAGACCTTCATGACTGCCAGGCGCACCCGCGTCGGATGGGGAGACACGATCGTCATCGAGACCAGCGCGTCGGATCGCGACTCGGCCGGCGACTGGCAGCCGACCTGGGCCGACAGGCACGCCAGGAGCAAACCGAGCCGGCTGGCAAGCTTGCGCATGCGCGACAGTGTCGGAACAGGGCGGACGCCGTTCAAGCCCCGGGCCCCGCCGCGGCTCCCGGAGATCGGACAGGGGAAGCAAATATCGGAATGCATGGCATTAACAGCATTGACTTCCAGAAGTTTTTATCTTTATCTTACCTCATGCAAATCGAAAGTCTGAAAGTCTTCTGTGATCTGACGGAGACGGAGAGTTTCACAAAAGCGGCGCAAATCAATCACATTACCCAATCTGCCGTCAGCCAGCAGATCAGCTCGCTCGAGCGCCAGTTCAAGTCGCTCCTGATCGAGCGGAGCAAGAAGAAGTTCCGACTCACGCGCGAGGGGCGGGTGCTGTACGAGGCCAGCAAACAGATCGTGCAGACGTACGAATCGCTGCATAGCCGGCTGCAGGAACTCAAGGACGTCATCTCGGGGACGATTCGGATTGCGACCATCTACAGCATCGGGCTGCACGACCTGCCGCCGTATATCAAGCGCTACCTGAAAAGCTATCCGACGGTGAACGTGCACGTCGAGTATCGCCGCGCCAATCAGGTGTACGAGGACGTGCTTGGCAACATCGTCGATCTGGGCCTCGTGGCCTATCCCACCCGGGACTCGAAGCTGGAGATTGTGCTGCTCAAGAAGGAGCCGATGGTCCTGATCTGTCACACCCAGCATCCCCTTGCCAAGACCAAGTCGGTCAAAATCAGCGCCCTCGCCGGCCAGAAATTCATCGCGTTCGAGCCGGACATTCCAACACGCAAGGCCATCGACAAGGTCCTGAGGGAACATGGCGTCCACGTGCTCCCGGTCATGGAATTCGACAACGTCGAAACCGTCAAACGGGCTGTCGAGATCGACGCCGGCATTTCCATCGTGCCCCTGAGCACGGTGACCCAGGAAGTGCAGCAGGAGACCCTCGCCGCCATGCCCATCGACGATGCTGAACTCCATCGCCCCATCGCCGCGATCCACAAGAAATCCAAGGTGTTGTCCCTGGCGATGAAACACTTCGTCGCGATGCTGAGGGAAACGGAGTGAGAGACCGAACGGAGCGCCCGAGGGTGGTGGTGGGAACTGGATTCGAACCAGTGTAGGCATAAGCCAGCAGATTTACAGTCTGCCCCCGTTGGCCGCTTGGGTATCCCACCCGCCAACACTCAAGGGACGTACTATGCCCGAGTCGAAGTTGGACGCAAGACCATTCGTGACCAGATCAGGCCGCGACATCTCAGAACTTCAAACACAAAGCACTCCAGGCGATCAGCAGGCTGAGGTTCTCGCGCATCGATCCTCATAATCTGTCGTTTCCGCTCCGTTTGTCACCGACGCACCAACGCACCGACGCATCGGCGCTCCGATCTCAGAACTCCAATCTTCGTCGGCAAGTTTACGCGAGGCCCCCTGACCTCTCTGGACACCCCCCCATACAAAGATCTGGCAGAATTGCAGCGGGTGGCTGCCTTTGGGGAACGAGTTGATGGGGGATGGTTGAGGGTTGATGGGCAAGTGGTTGAACGTTGGAAGTTGAGCGTTGCACGTTGAGCGTCAAGGACTCAGATGATCGCCCAACCCACCCTTGGCCGGCGAAGGGGCCTGACGCTGACTGCGTGTCGGGACCCGAACGGCCAACATACAACTCTCAAATGCAACGGTGCAGGTCCCATCGTGTGACTGGCGGGGCTCGCGATCTGCGCTCTTCGGGGCTCCGCCTTCGTCCTTCGATCTACGCCGCGAGGAATCCCCGCGCAAACGGGGTTGACACTGGGCGACGGTGAGGAGGGAATATGCGGGTCGGCTCGATGCGCGATTGCTTCGCTCAAAGTCATTGAGCGAGATCATATGAGCAAGAAGAAATCAGCACCGTTGATCCGTTGGTCCGCCGGCCTGCATAAGCTGAAGGCCATCACCATTCGCCAGCCCTGGGCCTGGCTGGTCGTGAACGGCTACAAGGACATCGAGAACCGCAAATGGGCGACGCATCATCGAGGTCCTTTGCTGATCCACGCGGGAAGCAACCGGGCGGACTTGCACATTGCTGTGAAGGATCACATCGAACGCAAGTGCGGGGTGAAGATCCCGGATGAATATGTCAAGGGGGCCATTATCGGCGTGGTCGATGTTGTGGATTGCGTCACGACCCATCCGTCGGCTTGGTTCAACAAGTCGGGTTTTGGCTGGGTCCTGGCCAGGCCGCGGCGTTTGCCAACGAGGCCCTGCAAAGGGAAGCTGAAGATATTCGGGCCTGACCTGTAGCACTTGACCGGCGGCGCAATGAGCCGCGTCCGCTGTCAGATGGTGGTGCCCGGTGCCACTGCGCCGACGGGTTGCGGGCCTGGGGCGCACCGTTGGCAGCGGGGCTGGCACGGCTGGCCGGCAGGTGCGATTGGTCGGTTGACACCGAGCTTTGGAGCCTTTTGTGTACGTGGTGTGGAACTGTCGGAAGAACAGGGCACATCCATTCTGATCGTCTCGGTCGCCCAGTTGAAGCGGCTCAAGGTGGGGCGCTTGGGGACCTTCGATATCAGTCCCGGCTTCTACGCCTATGTCGGCAGTGCCCACGGTCTCGGCGGCATCCGCGCTCGGATCGGCCATCACCTGGAATCGGCGAGTGCTCCCCACTGGCACATTGACTACCTGCTCGGCGTCGCCACGCCCGTCGAGGTGTGGTTCGCGATCTCGGACCGGAAATTGGAGCAGGATTGGGCTGAGTTGCTGGCCAAAGCTCCGTTCTTCCGCTCCCCGATTCCGCGGTTCGGATCGTCCGATTATCGGCGCAGCCGGACCAGCCATCTATTCTACGCCAAGCGGCAGCCTTCGTTCCCCTGGTTCGAGGACCAGATCAGGATCGGCTTCGAAGCCGAGGTGCGACCGCGGCGCGCGGTTCTGACAGCGCAGCAGGCAGGATAACCCCGAGTCGGATGCGAGGTCGCCGGAGGGCACCAGCCGATCTCCGGGCGGAGCATTGTCGATGCGACCTTGGGCTGTTCGAGACGCCGGATGGTCCGTTGTACGTCGGGGCAGGCATCGGACGGTACTTCCTGAACGTGCGTTTCTTGTGCAACCGGAGATCACATCAGGTTTGATGAGGCAGGCTCAGACCGAGTTGGCCGGGCGAAGTGCTCGGTCACCAAAGTCCAGTCTTCGTCGCGGGCCAGTTGTTCGAAGGCGTTGCCGGCGGGGACCAACCGGCGCTGAACCTCTTCGCAGTCGCCAGCGGTCAACAAGGCCAGGAATTCGGCAGCGGCGTCGGCGGGCATTGCTGAACTTGGGGGGATGAGGACCTGCGGCCCATGCGCACCGCCGAACCAACCTGCGGGCATGCCGGCCAAGCCGCGTTCCGGGTGCGACTGACGCCAGAGCAGGCGCACCAGAGCGCGGTGGATGTACGTCATCATGGCACCAGAAGGGCCAACTGAGTGCCAGCCCGGTTCGGGGTGCTCGGTGAGGGCCAGTTCGAGTCCGTCCGGACGAACGCGCCAGGTCACAAACCGGCGCGGTTTCGGCCAGACGCCGGCGCGATTGAATCGGGGCTTGAGGGACAGCAGCAGTGCCGCTTCGCGCTGGAGGGCGGCGGTTTCGTCTTCACAGGTTTCCCAGTCGATCCGTTCGATTCGGTGCAAGAGGCGCAGGAGGCGACGCGGCAGGCGGTCGGGATTCGCCACCCGGTAGCTCGACAGGCGATGCCGGAGATTACGCGCCTTGCCGACGTACAGGACCGTATCGCCGGCGCCGTACATGAGATAGACCCCGGGCCGCTCGGGCAGCTCCCGGAAGAAGGCCTCGCCCAGGCGGTCAACCGCCGGACGCGGGTCAGGCCAGAAACGGAGTTGGGTCGGTTTCACTGCGCACACCTGCCGAGTTCGCCCCGGACTGAACCGCTAAACACGCGGAACACGAAAGAGGAGCCAATGGCGAAAGTGTGTCTTTCAGCCCTTCTGGCGTGTTTGGCATGTTTCGCGGTTCACCTCTCGAGCACGTTCACCGCTGTTCCAACACCGTCTCGTGCCAGAACAGCGCGATCCATTCCTTGGCGGCGACGCGGTCCTGCTCGGTGCCGCCGCGCAGTTCGGTTTTGCCGTCCAGTCGACGCACCAGTTCGGCCTGTCCGAAAACCGCCACGATTTCGTCTGTATCCTGTCGAATCCAATCAGCGTATTTGAGTTTCATGGCGACGACTGTACGGGAGGGGGTGGGACTTCTGTGGGGGGAGGGGGGAAAGTTGGGAGTTGGGAGTTCGGCTGTGCAGAGAACGCTCAACGTCGAACGCTCAACGCACGACTTTCAAGAACCTCTTTCGTTGTAGGTCGAGCGCCGACCGTTGCGCGTCGAGCGATGAAGTGCTCGGCCAATTCGCCCGTGCCGAGTGAGTGGGAGTGGGGTTCCTGCCCCTCTGGGGCTTGCTCTGTGATCGGTCAAGCGCGTACGTTCCAAGAGTTTGGCAGGGGCCGCATGCCCATGTGCTCGTCCTGCCTGCCGGCCCGGTGGCCGTGGTTTCCGCTTGCCGATTTCGTGTCGGCGCCAGATCAGTTCGGCATGCTTGAGCCAAGACGATCCTCCGTGCAGCGTCAAATCGCCGCTCTCCTCGTCGCGCTGCTTGTCGCCCTCGGTACATGCCCGCGTGCGGGCGAAGCGCCGCCGCCGCCTCGGACCGGCGAACTGACTTTCTTCGGTTGGTCGGACCAGCACGTGCAGGCAAGCGGTGAGGGTGCGCACCTGCACGCGGCCATCGACGCCATGAACGCGCTGTCTGGCACGCCGTATCCAGACCGATTTGGAGGGAAGGTCAGCGAACCGGCGTTCGTGTTCGGTTGCGGCGACATCACGGAATGGCCCTCCGCCGCCGCGCGAGACACGTACACGGAGTCGATCACACGCCGGTTGAAATGGCCGAGCTTCGACATCCTCGGCAACCACGATGAAGGCGGCGACGCGCCGGTGGAAACCATGAAGCAGTGGTTGGTCCGGCGGCACGGTGCCCTTTCCTACACCTTCGACCGCGCGGGCATTCATTTCATCGCGCTGTTCTCTGCTTACGACGAGAGCCTGAAGAACCCGGCGCAAGCCC
>ERZ795054.990-NODE-990-length-29703-cov-5.640482_pt1 | contig 29703 bp, 25 predicted proteins | sample MGYA00375138_ERZ795054 | MGnify/ENA primary metagenome ERZ795054 (study PRJEB30183, sample SAMN05720215) | anaerobic digester metagenome | isolation source: active sludge of municipal wastewater-treating anaerobic digesters | place: USA | collected 2014-12-23 ... | reverse complement strand
TTCCCCTTCCCCGTCAACGGCCCCTTCAAGCCCGCTTCCTATAAAAAGGGCGAGCCGGGCGAGCTCCTCCTCGTGCGCAACCCCCTCTACTGGGACGCCTCCTCCATCAGGATCGACAAGGTGAGGATCGTCCTCACCGACGACGACGCCGAGGTCACGCGGCTCTACGACAACGGCGAGATGCAGTGGCTCGCGGGCCCGATGGACCTGGACGCCCTCCTCAACCGCTCCGCGATCCAGGTCTCTCCGATGTTCGGCACCCAGTACTGGTTCTTCGACTGCTCCGGCGAGCCCTGGAGGAGCGCCGACCTAAGGCGGGGCCTGGCCCTCCTCCTTCCCTGGAAGGAGATCCGCTCCCGGGACTCCTACCTCATGCCCGCGAAGACCCTGGTCCTCCCCTTCGACGGCTACGAGAAGGCGAAGGGCATCGAGGAGACGGACGAGGAGGCCGGCCGCGCCCTCCTCGCCAAGGCCGGCTATCCCGACGGCAAGGGCCTCCCGCCCCTCACGATCCTCGTCCCCGCCGACGGCGAGGACGCGGCGCGCGTCGCCGCCCTGATGGAGGCCGCCTGGGAGAGGCTCCCCGGCCTCGCGGTCGAGCTCAAGAAGGTGCCCTCGGCCTCCTACTTCTCCGTCGTCCGCGCAGGCCCCGCGAAGGGCGGCTACACCATGGCCCTCACCACCTGGATCGGCGACTTCGCCGACCCCCTCGCCTTCCTGGGCATGTGGACGGCCGACTCGAACCTGAACGACTCGGGCTACGCCGATACCGAGTTCGACGCCCTGCTCGCCGCCTCGGCCTCCAAGGAGGGCGACGCGCGGCTCGACGTCCTGGCGGAGGCGGAGACCCTCCTCCTCTCCGGCGCCGCCGTCCTGCCCACCTACCACAGCATAGCGGTCAACGTCGTCGACTCGGACTACCTCGAAGGCTGGTTCTCCAACGCCCTCGACCTCCACCCCTTCAAGTACCTCGGCTTCGGCGAGCGGCGGGTCAGGCCCAACGTCGCCCGGCTCCCCGGAGCGGCCGCCGCCGCGGCGCGACCCTCCCGCGCCGGCGAAACGGAGTTGGTCGCGGCCCTCCACTGAAGCTGTCCTTTTCCCGGAGCCGCGCGAGGCGCGCCCCTAGCTGGCGGCCCACGGCGGCGTCCCTGCCCGTAGTCCCGAAGGAGCCAGCATGCGCAAGGGATTCTCGACCGTCCTCTACCTCTTCATCGGCCTTCCCCTCACCCTCTCGGCCCTCCTCTGTCTCTCGATGAAGCCCTGGGTCCTCGACCGGGACTTCTACAAGCGCTTCGCCACGGACGACCGCCTCTACGCCGCCCTCCGCTCCCCGGAGGCCGCCAAGGGCGTCGAGGCCCGCCTGGAGGTCGAAGGCGCCGTCTTCTCCGGCCCCGAACTCGTGGCCGCCTTCCAGCCCCGCATCCCCGAGGCGGAGCTCAAGGCCCTGGGGAGCTCGGCCGTCGACCAGGTCTTCGACGCCCTGGAGTCGCGGGGCCGGGCCGAGAGCCTCCTCCTGGACCTGAAGCCCCTCAAGGCCGCCCTCGCCAAGGCCGCGCCCGCCGCCGCGGCCGACTACGCGAAGGCGATCCCCGTCCGGGCGGAGAAGGCCGAGGCGGGCGACTTCAGCTTCAGGCCCGAGGGCAGCTCCGTCGAGGCCACGGCGAGGAAGGTCGGCGCGGCCTTCCAGGCGGCGGCCGCCCAGATCCCCGACCAGGCCGAGGAGAAGGAGCTCCGCGTCGACGCCGGCCTCCCCATGGGCAGGTCCCTCAAGGCGGCCTTCGACTCCACGACCCTCACCTTGAGCCTCCTCTCCGCCCTCCTCGTCGCCGGCCTGGCCCTGATGGCGGGGGGCGGCGCGGGCGCCGTCCTCTCCCGCGCGGGCTCCTACCTGATCCCGCCCTCCGTCCTCGTCCTCGTGCCGGGCATCCTCCTCTCCCTGCCCGGGAACGCCATCTTCGGCCGCGTCGCGGCCCTGCCGCCCGAGGCCGCCTCCTTCCTCTCGAGCGAGGCCGGCGCGAGCCTGGCCGCCTACCTCAGGGCCGTCCTGGGCCAGATGTCGCGCGGCTTCTTCGTCACGGGCCTGGTCGGCGTCTCCGTCGGCGCGGCCCTCAAGGCCCTCCGCCGCGCCTTCGAGCCGAGCGAGATCTAGGGCGCGGGGGCTCGGAGGGATGGACGACATGGACGACGGCCAGGAAGGGGGCGCCGAGCTCCTCAAGAACCTCGGCTTCCCCCGCATCAGGATGCACCATCCCTTCAACCACTTCGACTTCGCGAAGGCCGGGAGGCGCATCCTCGTCATCGGGCCCATGGGCTCGGGCAAGACCGAGTACTCGGCGCGGATCTGGCGCGACGGCCTGGTCGCGCGGAAGAAGGGCTCGGGCGCCGCGGCCGCGACGAGCCAGGCGGGGGCGGACCGGCGCGACATCTTCGTCGTCCGCTCCAGCCTGGACGCCGCCCGCTTCCCCGACTATCCGGCGGACGCCCTGGCCTACCGCGGCGGCTACGAGCGCTGCGGCTCGCGGGTCGGCCAGGCCCGCGACTCCTTCGCCCTCGAGTCCCTCATCGCGGAGAACCCGGAGGCGGGCACCTGGATCGTCGACGAGGCGGCCTTCTACGACGAGCGGGTCGCCTACCTCATGAAGGACGAGTCCGAGCGCCGCGGCCTCACCTTCGTCTGCCCCACCCTCGTCCTCAACTTCCGCCGCGAGATCTTCAACCAGACCGCGAGGCTCCTCCTGGACACGGCGACGGACGTCTTCCCCCTCACCGCCTACTGCGAGCACCCCGACTGCCTGGCCGACTCCCTCTACACCTACCGGTACTACACGGTGGAAGGCCTCGAGTGCCCCGCCCTCTACTTCGACCCCCTCATCATCATCGGGGGGGACAGGACGAAGGAGGACGGGCGCGAGCCCAACTACTGCACCCGCTGCGACGCCCACCACTACCTCCCGGGCAAGGAGTACAGCTACTTCACCCTGAAGCCCCTGGGGGAGGCCGCCGCCCGGGGGGACTTGAAGCCCCTCATGGCCGAGCTCAACGCGATAGCCGGCGCCATCGAAAGCTCCAGGCTCTACGCCTCGCTGCGCTCGCGCTACCTCGAGTGCGCCGAGCCCTGCCCCACGCAGCTGAACGCGCTCCGCGTGCCCTGCATCGCGGAGCGGGCCCTCGTCTACCTCTACGCCGAGCAGAACCTCCTCTCCGCCGAGCAGCTCAAGTCCGTGGCCCGGGCGCTGGGCCTGGACCGCGACTTCCTCATGAGGCGGCTCTCCGACAACCGCCGCCCCCTCGAGCTCTAGGCCGGCGCGGCCTGCGGCTGGCGCGCGGCTGGCGCGGCTGGCTGCGGAAAGAGGCCGGCGGCCACCCCTCGCCGCCAGGCCGGAGCCCGCAGCCAGGCCGGAGCCCGCTGCCAGGCCGGAGCCCGCTGCCAGGCCGCGCCACCCTCCTCAAGCTCGGCTCCCCGGTCCGGCCGTGGCGCGGGCCTGCCCGAGAAAAGCTATCCTCGTCTTTTCCCTTCTTTCTCCAGAGAACCATGCTATAATAGGTAAGTTTCCCATTTAAACTAGGAGTTTTTCATGACGAGCGACCTCACGCGGCTCCTCCAAGCCGCGATCCCGCCCGGGGCCGAATGGACCGGCCTGCGCCGCGTACGCTCCGTCTCGCGAAGCTACTCGGCCCGCGACGGCCGCTTCGACGAGGCCTTCTCCGAGGAGGACTCGGGCTTCATGGTGGAGGTCCTCTCAGGCGGCCAGTTCGGCTACGCAGCCACGGCGGACGGGAGCCCCTCCGGGCTCAGGGAGGCCGGACTCAGGGCCCTGACCCTCGCGAGGGCGGCGGGCCCCTACGCCATCCACCGCTTCGGCGCGGGACAGAGGCCCTCCTGGAAGGTCCGCTGGGAGTCTCCCCGCGCGAAGAGCGGCTCCTTGGGCGCGGACATCCTCGCGGAGGCGGCGATCGCCGTCTCCGCCGCCATGAGGATCGACCGCCGGATCGTCCAGACAAGCGCCAGCCTCGATACCCGCGACCTCGAGATCGAGCTGGTCTCGAGCTCGGGGGCCTCCCTGGCCCAGGTCCTCCACCTGGCCGGCCACGGCCGCAAGGCGACGGCACGCTCGGGCGACGTCGTCCAAGCCAGGACCGGCCACGGCCCCAGGGGGGAGCTCCGGCAGGCCGGCGCGGAGTTCCTGGACCTTCCGGCCCTCCTCGAGGCGGCGGCGCGGACGGCCCGCGAGGCCCTGGAGCTCGCCGAGGCCGAGCCATGCCCCGCGGGGAAGGCAGACCTTATCCTCGCCCCCGACCAGATGGCGCTCCAGCTCCACGAGAGCGTCGGCCATCCCCTGGAGCTCGACCGCATCCTCGGGGACGAGCGCAACTTCGCGGGCTCGACCTTCGTCCGCCCGGAGGACATCGGGAGGCTGCGCTACGGCTCCGAGCTCATGAACGTGAGCTTCGACCCCAGCCTCGCTGGCGAGGCAGCCTCCTTCGCCTTCGACGACTCGGGCGCGCCCGCCGAGCGGGTCCTTCTCGTGGAGAAGGGCCTCCTCGTGCGGGCCCTGGGCGGCCTCGAGAGCCAGGCCCGCTCCGGCAAGCCCGGCGCGGCCTGCCAGCGCGCCGACGGCTGGAGGAGGCCGCCGATCGACCGCATGGCCAACCTCAACCTGGAGCCGGGGGAGTCGAGCATGGAGGAGATGGTCGCCTCCATCGAGCGGGGCGTCCTCATGGAGGCCAACCGCTCCTGGTCCATCGACGACCGCCGCGAAAAATTCCAGTTCGGCTGCGAGTACGGCCGCCTCATAAAGGACGGCCGGCTCGGCAAGGTCGTCCGCGACCCCAACTACCGGGGCGTCTCATCCTCCTTCTGGCGAAGCCTCTTCAAAGTCGGCGACCGCTCCACCTTCGCGGCCTTCGGGACGCCCAACTGCGGCAAGGGCGAGCCGAACCAGCTCCAGTTCGTGGGGCACGCGAGCCCGGCCTGCGCCTTCCGCGGCGTGGAGATCTTCGGAGGCGAGGCATGAGGACGATGGGCGATCTTGAAAGCCGGTTCGAGGGGGTCGCGGGCGCCCTCCTGGGCGGCCTCAAGGCCGGCGAGGCCCTGAGCCTCGAGTTCGCCGGCGAGGCCTCGGCCTTCATGCGCTTCTCGGGCGGGCGGGTCCGCCAGACGGGAGAGGTCGAGGCGGCCGTCGTCGAATTCCGCCTCTACGCCGGCGGGCGGACCCTGCGCAAGGCCTTCTCCCTCCCCGGCAACGCGATGGGCGACCTCGCGGCCGCGGCCCTGGCCCTGAAGGAGGCCCGGGGCGAGGCGGCCCGCCTCCCTCCCGACCCCTACCAGGTCCTGCCCGCCGCCGCGGAGCGCTCCTCGGAGGCCTATCCCGGCAGCCTGCCCGATCCCGAGGAGCTGCCCCGGGAGATCCTCGGGCCCGCCGAGGGCCTGGACTTCGTCGGCCTCCACGCCCAGGGCCGGGTCGCGAGGGGAGCGGCCAACTCCTCGGGCGCGCGGCATTTCTTCGCCACGGAGAATTTCTCGACCGACTGGTCGGCCTGGCTCCCCTCGGGCAAGGCCGTGAAGTCCGTCTACGCCGGCCGCGACTGGGACGGGGAGGAGCACGCGAGGCGCATCGCGGCGTCGCGGCCCCTCCTCGAGGGCCTCTCCCTGCCCGAGCGCAGGCTCGAGCCGGGCTCCTACCGGGCCTACCTGTCCCCCGAGGCCCTGGGCGCGCTCATGGTCTTCTTCTCCTGGAGGGGCCTCTCGGAGCGCGAGCTCAGGGAGGGCGAGAGCTCCTTCCTCGCGCTCCGCGAGGGCAGGCGGAGCCTCTCCCCGAAATTCACCCTGGTCCAGGACTTCAGCCTGGGCGTCGAGCCCCGCTTCAACGGCCTGGGGGAGACGGCGCCCGAGCGCCTCGTCCTTGTCGACCGGGGCAGGCTCGCCGCCAGCCTCGTCTCCGCCAGGACGGCCCGCCAATACGGCCTGGCCTCCAACGCCGCCCCCGAGGACGAGAGCCTGCGCTCGCCCGCCGTCGCCCCGGGCGGCCTCCCCGCCGCGGAGGCCCTGCAGGCCCTCGACACGGGACTCTACGTCTCGAACCTCCACTACGCGAACTGGAGCGACTTCGCCTCGGCCCGCGTCACCGGCATGACCCGCTTCGCCTGCTTCTGGGTCGAGGGAGGGAAGATAGCCGCCCCGATCAAGGACATGCGCTTCGACGAGAGCCTCTACGAGCTCCTGGGCGGGGGCCTCCTCGACCTGACGGCCGAGCGGAGCCTCGTGCCCTCGACCGGGAGCTACGGGTTGCGCGACGTAGGGGGGCGGCTCCTGCCCGGCCTCCTCCTGGGCGGCCTGAGGCTGACGCTCTAAGCCGGCTTGGCCCGGCCCGGCGAAGCCCGAAGAGGGGGCCGGGCCTGGGCGAAGGCCCTTGCCCGGGCCGCGGGCCTAAGGCGCGGGGCCGGGGCGCGGAGGAAGGCCGCCTGAGACGCGAAGGGGCCGCCCGGCGGGCGGCCCCTTCCTCTACATTCTTTTTCCTAGGAGTCGCGGGCCTTGCGGGGCTTGGCCGCGGGCTTCGCGGCCTTCTTGGCCGGAGCCTTGGGCGCCTTCGCGCCCGCCTTGGGGGCCTTCCTGGAGGAGGTCTTGCCGGCGGCCTCGGAGGAGGCCTGCGCCTCGGCCAGGCCATCCTGGGCCGCGGCCTTCTTTCTTCCGCGCTTGGCCTTCCCTTCCGCGGCCTTGGCGGCGCCGGCCTTCGCGGCCTCGTCCTTGCGGGGGCGGCCGCGGCGCTTGGGCTCCTTCGGCTCGGTCTCCACGGGATTCTTCCGGGGGCGCCCGCGGCGCCTCGCGCCCTCGGCGGGCGCCTGGCCCTTGGGGGAGGCGGCCTGCGCCGCCTCTCCCGCGAAAAGGGCCAGGCGCTCCAGTAGGGCGGCCGCCCTCTTGCCCTCCTGCTCGGAGACCAGGCCGTCGGCCGCGGCGTAGACAGCCTCGACCGCGGGCCTGGCCGAAGAGAAAGCCGAGACGCCCGCCTGAGTCAGCGCGATCCGCTTGACTCGGCCGTCGGAGGGATCGCCCGCCCGCTCGATGAGGCCCTTTTTCTCCAGGGAGTGGCGCAAGACCATCGCCGTGGTCGCGTCCGTCTCCAGCGCCAGGGCCAGCTCCGACTGGGAGAGCCCCTCCTTCGCGTCCAGGGCCTGGAGGGCGCCGTACTGGGCGTAGGTGAGGCCCAGGCCCCTCAAGGCGGCCTCCAGGGCCTTCCGTATGCGCAGCTGGGACCTGGCCGCCAGCTCGAAAAGGCGCTGGGCGCCGATCCTGTCCTTGTCCATGGGAAGCTCCTTACAATTAACTTGATATAAATACTATTTCGTAATTTTTCAATTGTCAACGATTAATGCCGCCAATTCGCTCAAAGGCGGCCTGGAAAAACGAGTCCAGGGCCCCAAGGTCCGGGAACACGGCCCGGAAATGGGCCGCGCCGCCGCCTCCGCGGCCGCCCGAGGCCGCCGCCAGGGGCTTGAGGAGGGCGGCCAGGCCCGCGGCGGACGCGTTGGCCGCTCCGTGCTGGGCTCCGGCTCCCGGCGCGGCGCCCGCACCGATGCCCGCCCCGCCGGCCGGCCGCGACGAGGCCGCCGCGTTGGCCGCTCCAGGCTGGGGCAGGGCCGCGACGCAGGTCAGGTCCGGCGCCGAGGCCGCGAGGCCGGGGCGGCCCAGGGCCGCGGCGGCCTTGGCCGCGAGCTCGGCCGCGGCCGCGTCCCGGTCGGGGAAGCGGAAGGCCAGGACCGAGGCAGGGCCTCCGGAGCGCCGGAGGGCGAGTTCGGCCTCCAGGGCCGCCCGCTCCCCGCGGAGGGCCTCGGCCTCCTTGAGGCTCTCCCTGAGCCGGGATGCCGCCCTGGCCGCGGCCTCGGGGAGCTCCTCGCGCGCGGCTCCGAGGAGGCGGGCTGCCTCCCTCTCGCGGGCCAGGGCCTCGCCGTAGTCGCGGACCGCCCTTCCTCCCGCCAGGAAGGAGACGCGCGTCATGCCCTTCCGCCTTTCCGCGCCGACGATCTTGAGGACGCGGATCCTTCCCGCGCCCGGAAGGTGGGTGCCGCAGCAGGGGCTGTAGTCGATGCCGTCTATCTCGACGACGCGGATCTCCTCCTCGCCTTCCGGAGGGCCCTTGCGCAGGGGGAAGGAGGCCAGGTCCTCGGGCGGGCAGAGGTGGACGAGGACGGGATAGTCCTCGGCGATGGCCTCCGCGGCCCGCGCCTCGGCCTCGGCCAGCTCCTCGGGGCCGAGGAAGGCGCCCGAGCCGAGCTCCAGGTCGATGGTCGAGACCTCCCGGCCCAGGTGGAAGCCCTTGGTCTCGGCGCCGTAGAGGCGGGAGCAGACGGCCGAGAGGAGGTGTTGGCCCGTGTGCTGCTCGGCATGGTCCAGGCGCCGCGCCGCGTCGAGCCGCAGGACGACCCGGTCGCCCGGGCCGGGGACGGAGAGGCCGGCGGGAGGCGGCAGGGCCAGGCGGTGGAGGACGAGGCCGTCGGAGAGCTCGACCCCCTCAAGGGGGATGCCGCCTATCGTCCCGAGGTCGCAGGGCTGGCCGCCTCCCTCGGGATAGAAGATCGTCCGGTCGAGGACGAGGGCTCCGCCCTCGGCGGAGAGCACGAGGGCCTCGGCCTCGGCCAGGCCTGGCCGCGAGTAATAGAGCCTTTGGGTGCTGGTCATGCCCCCAGTATAGCGCGTCAGTGGAGGACGACGGAGGGATTCATCGAGCGTCCGTACTTGAAGACGGAGAAATGCACGTGGGGGCCCGTCGAGTAGCCCGTCGAGCCGACGGCGCCGATCTTGGAGCCCAGGTTCACGTACTGGCCGGCCTTGACGGAGACGGAGCTCATGTGGCCGTAGAAGCTCGACCAGCCCGAGTGGTGGGAGAGGAGGACGTAGTTCCCGAGGGTGGAGGAGTAGCCCGTCTCGACCACCCGGCCCTCCATCGCGGCGAGGATGGGCGTGCCCATGCCCGCGCCGATGTCGAGGCCGTTGTGGAAGGAGCGGCTCCCGGAGAAGGGATCGTTGCGCCAGCCGAAACGGCTCGTCACCCAGCCCCGGACGGGCCAGCGGAAGAGGTCGCCGTTGATCTCGCGGAGTTTGAAGCTCGGGAGGCGGGCGTCGGGGAGGAAGACGACCTTGGTGGCCGGAAGCTCGGGCTTGAGGAGGCGGTTGGCCTCGATGATGCCGTCCGCGTCGATCTCGAAGGCGGCGGCGACGGACTCGACCGAGTCGCCCTCCTTGGCCGTGTAGAGGATGCCCGCCATGCTCGGCACCTTGAGGAGCTGGCCGGGGCGGAGGGCCCTCGTGTTCTGGATGTCGTTGAAGCTGATGATCGCGTCCTGGCTCACGCCGAAGCGCTCGGCGATGGCGCCCACGGTGTCGCCCGGAGAGACGCGGTAGGAGGAGAAGAAGAGGCCCCGGTCGGCCACCTCGCCCTCGGAGGAGGCCTCCAGGAGCTCGGGCCGGGCCAGGGCCATTCCGCCGACCGCCCTCTCCGCCGGGTCGACGAGCCTGGCAGGGGAGCCCACGAGGATGAAGAGCCCCGCGAGGAAGGAGGCGGAAAGGAGGAAATTCCTTCCGGTCGCCAGGCGGGCGATGGGATCGATCCTGTCGGCTTTCCGCTTCCTCTGCATGCTCTCTTTGGATCCTTTCAAGAGGTATACGAAACCAACTTTACAACGGATGCCCAGGGCGACGCAAGGAAAAATGTCGCAGGGAGGCGTCCGCCCGCCCTAGTGGGGCAGGATGATGGCGTCCATCTCCACGCCCAGGCGCGCCGCCGTCGCCTCCACGAGGGCCCGGTCCACCGTTCCGCGGGGCAGAGGGTGGGGCGGGGCGTCGCCGATGAGGACGATCATCTTCCGCTCGGCGGCCCAGGGATACTCGACGAGGGCCGTGTAGAGGGCCTCGTAGACCGCCTCCGGTATGTCCCGCCCCCCCGCCACCCTGACGGCGGAGAGCTCGGAAGTGAAGACGGAGAACTCGCGCGTAAAGTCGAATTTCTTCACGAGGTAGTCCTCGAAGTAGTCCTTGTAGAGGACGAAGCCCAGGCGGAAGGAGGAGAATTCCGCGAGCCGGGCCTTGAGCATCTCGGGGATGGCCCGCTTCACGGCGTCGATGTCGTCCTTCATGGAGTCCGTCGTGTCCAGGCAGACGACGAGGTCGACGCTCTTGCCCTTCGCGCGGTCGAGGAGGCTCGAGAGGACGGGCACGATGTCCGCCTCGCCCTCGGAGAAGCGGGCCTCGCCCTTCCCCGCCTCGGCCAGCCCCTCGAAGGCGCGGACGGTCTCCGGCATGTAGAGGTCGGGGTCGGGCTTCCTAGGCGGCGGAGGGACCGCGGCGGCCGGGGCGGGAGGGGGAGCCGGCGGCCGGGCCCTGGGCTTCTGGGTGACGCGGATCAGGTAAGGATTGTCCGCGAAGGCGCCGCGATAGTCGGCGTAGGGCAGGGCGAAGGCGCGGAGGCTCACGAAGCTGCCGTCGGAGACGAAGGTCCGGCCGTTCCGCGACCAGGCGTAGCCCCATTCGACGACCCAGGGGATGAAGAGGTGGTAGGCCTCGCCAAAGACCGGATCGGGCTCGGGGCTGGAGTCGATGATCGAGTAGAGCTTCTTCTCGGGAGGGATGAAGGCGCCGTCCAGGATGCGCCTCTCGTCGCCGTTCACCGGGTTCCATTCGGCGGCGCGGTAGGCGTAGCTGTCGGCCTTCCTGGCGGGGTCCTTCGTGCTCTCGGTGAGGAGGACGCTCCCCAGGCCGGGCTTCCGCCGGACGTAGACGTGATAGCCGCCGTCGGTGAGCTGCTCGATGCGCAGGTCCTCGGGGCCGAGGATCAGGGCCGAGGCCGAGACGGCGGCCGCGCCAGGGGGCGCCGTCTGGGCCGGCGTGGCCGCCGACTGGTCTGCGCCGGAAGCCGCAGGCGACGCGGGCCGGGCCGGGCCTTGTGCCGCGCCGGCGGCCGCGCCCTGCGCCGCGCCCTGCGCGACGGCTCCGCGCGGATACCCGCCCGCGAAGAGGAAGGCCAGGGCGAGGAAGGAAGCGGCGGACCTTGAAAGCCTCACCCTCCCATCATCGGCTGGCGGGGAGGCCCGGTTTAGGGAGTCTTCGTGCCCGCCGCCGCGGGGAAGGAGGGCGCCTTGCCGCCGGACTTGCCCGCCTCGGCGAGCCTGGCGCGGAGGAGGAGGGAACTCTCCTCCACGAGGCCCGGAAAGGCGGCCAGGCGCTCCGCCCTCGCCTCGCGGTCGAAGGCCTCGGCCAGGGAGAAGCGGAGCTTCATCGCGACGACCCTGGCGCAGGCGTCGTCGAGCCTCGCCTCGGGGAGGGCGCCGGACTCGACGGCGCGGCGGATCGCCTGGCGCACGCGGGCAGCCGAGCCCCCCGCCGACAGCATGAGGAGGTCGGCGCCGGCCGCGAGGGCCTCCACGGCCGAGCGCTCGGGCGGCCGCTCCCCCGCGACGGCGCCCATGAAGAGGTCGTCAGTGAGGACGACGCCCTCGAAGCGCAAGCGTCCCTTGAGCTCCTCGATCAGCGCGGGCGAGAGGGTGGCGGGCCGCTTCGCGTCCATCGCGGGCACGAGGACGTGGGAGAGGAGGACGGCGCCGACGCCGGCCCGCGAGGCCGCGGCGAAGCGCGGGAAGTAGGAGGCCTCGAGCTCGGCCTTGGAGGCCGCGAGGACGGGCAGGCCCTTGTGGGGGTCGAGGCCCGCGTTGCCGGGGAAGTGCTTCGCGGTGGCGGCGACGCCCGAGGCCTGGAGGCCGCGGATGAAGGCGCCGGCCGCGGCGTCTACCACGGCGGGCTCGGCGCCGTAGGAGCGGCCGCCCAGGAGGGCCCGGTTGTCCGCGTCCAGGAGCTCGACGACGGGGGCCAGGACGAGGTTGACGCCCAGGGCCTTGAGCTCGAGGCCGGCCCTCTCGCCCAGGAGGCCGGCGTAGGGGGCGCCCCTCGCCCCGACCTCGGCCGGCGGCGGCAGCCGCGTGACGCCGCTCCGGAAGCGGAAGACCGAGCCGCCCTCGTGGTCCAGGGCGACGAGGAGGGGAAGGCGCGGGGCCGAGGCGGCCGCCGCGTCCTGGAGCCGCGCCACGAAGGGGCCGAGGGAGGAAGCCTCCTCGCCGATGTTGAAGCCGAAGAGGACGACGCCGCCCGGCGCGAGGGAGGAGACGAGCTCGAGGCTGTCGGCGCTCGGCGAGCCCCGCCCTCCCACGCCGACGAGGAGGACCTGCGCGCACTTCTCGTCCAGGGAGAGCCGGGCCACGACGGACTCGGCCTCGGCGCGGAAGCGCGAGGCGGGCGGGGGCCCCTTCTCGGCCGCGGCCGGGGCGGCGCAGGCGGAGAGGGCCAGGGCGGCGGCCGCGGAGGCGAGGAGGAGGGCGAGGTTGCGCATCGGGAGGACTCTAGCCCGGCCGGGGCCGGGGCGGCAAGGAGGCGGAGGCTCCAAGGCTCGGCCCGCCCGTCGCGGGCTAGGCGCCGGCGCGGAGCCTCGCCCTTCCGGGGGCTGGACAGGAGGGCATCGCCGGCGCTCTACTTGTGCCAATGGACGAGTTGCGCGAAGCGGCCTTCTGCCCCACCGGCCGGAAACAGGGCGACGTGGCCGCCGCCGTCATCCACATCGTCGGGGGCGCCCTGGCCGCGGCCGGCCTCCCGGTCCTCGTCGTCGGCGCCGCGGCGGAGCGCGCGGCCGCCCTCGTCGTGGGCTTCTCCCTCTACGGGGCGAGCCTCCTCTACTACTTCGCGATCTCCACCCTGGCGCATTTCCTCGAAGCCCCCGGCGCGCGGCGCGTCTTCGCGACCCTCGACGAGGCCGGAGACTTCTTCCTCATCGCCGGCTCCTGGACGCCGCTCTGCCTCACGGTCTTCAAGGGCCCCCTGGGCTGGGCGCTCTTCGGCGTCCTCTGGGGCCTGGCCCTCTTCGATTTCCTCGTCGCCCTGCTCTACACGAGCCGGGCCAAGAACCTGGTCCTGGCCGCCTACTACCTGGGAGTCACCCTGGTCCTGCCCCTCGTCGCGCCCTTCCGCGGACTCCTGGGCGAGATCCTCTTCGCCTGGCTCGTCCTGGCGGGCCTCCTCTACGCGGCGGGCCTCCTCTTCAGGTCGCGGGACGAGATGCCCTACCACCACGGCATCTGGCACGCCTTCACCCTCGCCGCCTCGATCTGCCACTTCTTCGGCCTTCTCTCCCTTCTTTGAAGCCGCCTCGCGCCCCAGGGCCGCCGCGCCCGAGGCGGCGGTCCGGAGCGAGAGGCGGCGGTCCGGCGCGAGAGGCCCGGCGCGGGAGACCGCGGCCTTGCGGCGCTAGGCGAAGGCCTCGGCAGCGAGGCGGGCGAGCTCGTCCTCGCCCTCGTTCTGGCCCGCGGCCGCGACGGCCAGCTCGGCCTCGGCCTCGCCGTCCGGACCGCCGTCGGCGAGGGGCGGGCTCGCCTCGGGAGCCTGGGCGAGGCGCGTCGCGAGGGCCTGGACGCCGCGGGCGAAGGGCGAGGAGGCGTCGAGGTCCAGGAGTGGGCGGCGCGCCGCGACGCTCTTAGCGACGCCCGGATCCTCGAGGAGGAAGCCGGAGAACTCGAGACTGAGTCCCAGGTTCTTCCTCGAGATGTCCCGGAGGCGGTAGCCGAGCTCGGCATCCTCCGGCGACTTGCCGCGGTTCAGGACGACGCGCGGCAGGAGGCGGGAGAGGGCCTCCAGGGCCGGCCCGCCCCTCTCGGGACGCCTCTCGGCCAGTCCCCGCGCGAAGTCCAGGAAGGACAGGCCCGAGCCCTCGGTCTTCGTCCCCGCGTAGGCCAGGACCTCGGCCCTCTCCTCGCTGCCTTCGGGGAAGGAGCGGTGGAGGATCCGGAAGGCGGCGGTCTTCAGGAAGGAGTAGGCGTTGAGGACGGAGGTTACCTCGGGGCAGAGGACGAGGAGGCCCGAAGGCGCGGCGACGAAGAAATCGACGACGTTGTACGACGAGCCCGCGCCCAGGTCGAGGAGTATGAAGTCCGCGGGGAGCTTCGACAGCTCCTTGAGGATCCTCCGCTTCGAGTTCCATTCGAGGTTGGCGGTGCCGGGGAGGAGGTTGTCGCCGGGCACGAGCCAGAGCCGCTCGAAGCCCGTCTCGACGAGGAGGCCGGAGAGGCTCTTCTCCGCCTTCCAGACGAAGGAGCCCAGGCCCGCGTGCCTGTTCCGGAGGCCCAGGCAGGTGTGGAGGTTCGAGGCGCCCAGGTCCAGGTCGACGAGGACGACGGTCTTTCCCGCGCGGGCCAGGGCGAGGCCCAGGTTGGCGGTGAGGACGCTCTTTCCGACGCCGCCCTTTCCGGAGGCGATGGGCAGGATCCGCTGCATCAGGACTCCTATTCAGCGAGGACTCTAGCGCCTCCGGCCCCGGATGGCAAGGCCGCCCGCGTCTCGGCGGCGAAGGCCGCGCAGGGGGAGCGGCGTCCGCGGCGCGGGCGGAGGGGCGGCGGCGGCGCTCAGGTGGACCGCCGTCGGCCGCGTTGGCGGGGCGGCGGCGGCGTGCGGGCAGAGGGGCGGCGCGGCGCGCGGGCCGCCCGGGCCGGGCGTTGCCGAAGCCCCTGGGCCGCGCTATGGTGGAGGCATGGCAGCCCCCTTCCCCTCCGCCCTCGCGACCCGGCCAGGGCGGAAGGCCCCCGCTTCAGCCGCTCCGGCCGCGATCCTCGTCGCGGCCGCCTTCCTCGCCCTGGCTCTCCCCGCCGCCGCCGCGGAGAGCCCGCGCCCCTCCGTGGAGACCGAGGCGACGGCGGCCGAGGGGCTCGCGGGCCTGTCGGTGCGCGCCTTCGCCTCCGACACGGGAGAGGAGCTCAAGGGGGCCTTCGGCGGCGCCGAGCTCAGCGTCAACGGAGCCGTGGTCGGGAGGACGCCCTATTCGGACGCGCGGATCCCCCCGGGCACCTACCTTCTCAGGGTGGAGGCCGAAGGCTACTACCCCTCCGAGATCCTCCTCGGGCTCGCGGAGAAGACCCTCTACAAGCTCGTCTTCCACCTCGCGAGGATGACGGGCTACCTCGCCGTCGAGGTCTCGCCCCCCGACGCGGAGATCCTCGTCGACGGCAAGAGCCGCAGGCCGGGACTCATCGAGCTTCCCACGGGCGGCCGCAGGCTGGTCGTCCGCCGCTTCGGCTACGCCGAGCGCGAGTACGCGCTATCCATCGAGGACCGCGCGACCTCCTTCCTCAGGGTCGAGCTCGAGAAGGCCCCCTTCGCGGTCTCGGAACTCCGCTCCTCGCGCGCGGCCTTCAATCCGCGCAACGCGGGCCTCCTCGGAAGGTGCGCCCTGGACTTCGAGGTGAGCTCCTACGGCTCGGGGAGGCTCTCGATCCTCGGCCCCTCGGGAGATGCCGTCGCGGCCGCCGCCTTCCCCTCCTTCGAGACCTGGCGGCAGGGCTTCGTGTGGAGAGGCCGAGGGGCCGACGGCCTCCCCCTTCCCGACGGAGCCTACCTCGCGCGGCTCGAGGCCTGGCCCGCCGCGCCGGAAGGCGCGGCCGGAAGCGCGGCCCCGCCCCTAGTCCGCGAGGTCGCCATCGGGCTCGACTCGCGCATCGTCGTCGAGCCCAGGGCCGTCCAGGCCGCCTCCGCCGGACTCCTCTACTTCCCCGATCCCCGGGCCCTCCCCGCGGGGAGCCTCGCCCTGGAGCTCTCGGCCTCCGGCGGCGCGGACTTCAGAACTCCTCCGGCCTTCGGCCTCGGGGCCTCCTACTCCCTGGGCCGGGCGGGGCTCGCCCTCGCCCTGACGGCCGAACCGGGGGAATCCGGAGGCGAGGCCGGGGCCGAGGCGGCCCTGTCCCTCTCCTTCGCCCTCGTCCGAGAGCCCGGGCCCTTCGCCGCGGCCCTCCACCTTCGCGGGAGCTGGTCCTCGGCCGTAGCGCCCATCATGGCCGGAGCCTATCCCGGCGGCCTCGCCGAGCTCGCCCTGCCAGCTGCCCTCTCCTTGGGCGCCTTCCGCCTGGGCCTCGCCCCCGGAATCTCGGCGGCGATCGCGGCCGACGGCTCGGAGGCGGCGCCCCGGCCCTTCCTCCGCGCGGGAGCCTGGCTCTCGGGCAGCCGCTTCCTCGCTGGCCTGTCGGGCGAGCTCGCGACCGGCGGCTTGGGCAAAAGCCCCCTCGAGCCCGACTGGCCGGCCCGCCTCGCCCTGGAGGGCCGGCTCGTCCTCGATCCCTCGCCCCTCCTCGTCGGGGGCGGGCTGTTCCTCGACCTGGAGCCAGGCGCCGATCCGGCCCTGCGGCTCGGCCTCGCCCTCGGCCTCCTCCTCTAAGGCCGAGGCGCGGCCGGGGCGCCAGACGTAGCGGGCGCGGCGGCCCGGACGCTGCCGGGGCGGCAGACGCGGCGGGCGCGGCAGCCCGGACGCGGCCGGGGCGGCGGGCGCGACAAAGCGCGGCGATAGCCCGCCCCGTTCTCCTCCGCCCGCCTTCTCTGCTATGCTCTCCGCGAGAAGCGCGAAGGAGAGAAGCCATGCGATCGACCGTCTCGATAGTCCCTTGTCCCGAGTACGAGGCCAAGGCCCTGGACCGCGCCGTCGCGGAGGCAGTCGAGCTCGCGGGCGGCTTCGAGGCGAGGGGCGCGGCCGTCCTCCTCAAGCCCAACCTCCTCAACGCGAACGGCCCCGAGCGCGGCGTCACCGTCCATCCGGCCATCGTCGCCGCGGCCGTGCGCTGGCTCAAGGGTGCCGGCGCCTCCCGCGTCCTCGTCGGCGACTCGCCGGGCTGGCAGACCCAGGAGCTGGTCGGAAGGAAGACCGGCGTCAAGGACGCAGTGCTCCAGTCGGGAGGCGAGTGGGCCGACTTCTCGACGGAGGCCGAGTTCGAGCTGCCCGAGGGCCGACTGGCCAGGCGCTTCCGCCTGGCCGCTCCCCTGGCCGAGGCCGACCTCCTCGTGAGCCTCCCGAAGCTCAAGACCCACCAGCTCATGTACTACACGGGCGCGGTCAAGAACCTCTTCGGCCTCGTGCCGGGGCTCCAGAAGAGCGCCTTCCACCTGCGCTTCCCCGGCCGCGGCGAATTCGCGGGCATGCTCTCCGACCTCGCCCTGGCCTCGGCCCCCGACTTCTCGCTCATGGACGCGATTGTCGCCATGGAGGGGCCGGGGCCCAACAACGGCAGGCCCAGGAGCCTCGGCCTCGTCCTCGCCTCCCGCGACCCCCTGGCCCTGGACTGGACGGCGGCCGGCCTCATCGGCTACGAGCCCGGCGCCGTGCCCTACCTCGCCGACCTCATGGGCCGTATGGCCGCGAAGGCCGGCGACGCGGCGCGGCCTGAACGCGGCCCCGCCCCCGAGAGCGCGCGGGAGCCGGCGGAGGACGGAGCCCGGAACGGAGGCCGGGACGAGGCGCCCGAGGCGTCCCGGAGGCGCGCCTTCCCCTCCTGGGCCGCCTCGCCCGCGGAGATCGTCCTCGCGGGGCTCCCGTTCGAGGAGGCGAAGCCCGAGGCCTTCGAGCTCGTCCCCCTCCTCAAGGAGAACGACTTCCTCTCGAAGAAGCTGCCCCCCTGGCTCCACCGCCTCGTCAAGGGAGCGATGGTGCCCAGGCCGAGGTTCGACCACGGGAAGTGCGTGCGCTGCTCGGGTTGCGTGCGCATCTGCCCGGCCAAGGCCCTCGTCCTCGCCCCCTCGGCCCGCGACCCGCGCGGCAGGATCGAGATAGACTACGAGCGCTGCATCCGCTGCTACTGCTGCCACGAGATCTGCCCCGAGGACGCGATCGACCTCGTGAGGCGGTGGCTCTGATGGAGGCGCAAGTTCCCTGGGACGGCCTCCTCGATTTCGGCCCGAGTTCCGCCTACCGGCGCCTCGACCTGCCTCCTCCCGAGCCCTTCGCCGCCCAGCGACGCGGAGGCGCGGGCGAAAGTCTCCTCTACGTCGAGGAGGCCTCGCTCGCCGCCCTTGCCCGCGAGGCCTTCGAGGAGATCGCCTTCAGGCTGCCGACCGGGCAGCTCGAGGGCTTCGCCGCCGTCCTCGGCGACCCCGAGGCCTCCTCCGCCGAGCGCTTCGTCGCCGCGAGCCTCGTCCGCAACGCGGCCGTCGCCGCAGAGGGCGTCCTCCCCCTCTGCCAGGACACGGGCTCGGCGGTCGCCTACGCCTGGAAGGGAGCCGGGATCGCCAGCTCGGGTCGCGACGAGGAGGCTCTCGCGGCCGGCGCGGCCGAGGCCTATGCGGCGCGCCGGCTCCGCGCCTCGGTCCTCGCCCCGACGGGCTTCCTCTCCGAGCGCAACACGGGCTCGAACCTCCCCGCCCTCGTCGACATCAGGCAGGCCGCGGGACATGAGTACCGCTTCTGCTTCGCCGCCAAGGGCGGCGGCTCGCAGAACCGCACGAGCCTCTCCATGGAGCCGCCCTCCCTCCTCTCGGAAGCGGCCCTCGAGAAGAAGCTCGCCGCCCTCGTCGCCGCCCTGGGCGCCTCGGGTTGCCCCCCCTACCGGATCTCCCTCGTCCTGGGCGGCCGGAGCCCCGACGAGGCCCTCTACGCGCTGGCCCTCGCGGGGCTCGGCCTCCTGGACGGACTTCCCGGAACCCCCGACGCCTCCCTGGCCGACGCGGGCGCCGGAGGCGCGGACCTCCGCGGAGGCCCGGGCGCGGGCCGCGGGGAAGGCCGGCCCCGGGGCCTCGGCCTGCCCCTCCGCGACCGCGGCTGGGAGGATCGCATAACGCGCCTCGCGGCGGCGACGGGCGTCGGGGCCCAGTTCGGCGGCTCGAGGCTCGCCCTGGACGCCCGGGCGGTCAGGCTCCCCCGCCACGCGGCCAGCCTCCCCCTCGCCTTCGGCGTCGCCTGCGCGGCGCATCGGCGCGCGCGGGCCGTCGTTCGCGCGGACGGCTTCTTCCTGGAGCGCATGGAGGCCGACCCGGCCCGCTTCCTCCCCCGGGAGCTCCCCCTTTTCGAAGGCGCCGCCAGGGTCGACCTGGACAGGCCCCTCGGCGAGCTCGCGGCCCTCCTCGGCTCCATGAGGCCAGGCGCGCCCCTCCTCCTCTCCGGCACGGTCGTGACTGCCCGCGACGCCGCCCACGCCCGTTTCCGCGCGCTCCTCGCGGAGGGCCTTCCCCTCCCCGGCTACCTGCTCCGCCATCCCGTCTTCTACGCGGGCCCCACGGAGGCGGCGCCGGGCGAGGCCTCGGGCTCCTTCGGCCCGACGACGGCGGGGCGGATGGACTCCTACCTCGACGCGTTGATGGAACGGGGAGCCTCCCTCGTCACCATCGCGAAGGGCGGGCGGAGCCCCGCGGCCGCCGGGGCGATCGGGCGGCGCGGCGGCGCCTACCTCGCCGTGATCGGCGGGGCGGCGGCCCTCGCGGCCCGGGAGAGCGTCGTCTCGAGCGAGGTGATCGACCACGCCGACCTGGGCATGGAGGCGGTGAGGCGCGTCGTCCTCAAGGACCTTCCCGCCATCCTCGCCGTCGACGGCTCCGGGCGCGACTTCTACGCGGAGCTGGCCGCGGGGGGAAGCGCGGCGGCCGGGCCGGGCGCGGCGAAAGGCGGAGCCGCGGGAGCCGGGCGATGAGGAAGGGAGCTTTCCGCCTCGGGCTCGGCTACTTCTCCTTCCTCGCGGTCTTCGGCGTCTCCACGCCCTACCTGCAGATCCTCCTCCGCGGCCTGGGCTACGGACCGGCCGCCGTGGGCGTCCTCCTCGGCGTCTTCGAGCTCGTGGGCATCGCCTCGCCCTTCTTCGTCGGGAAGATTGCCGACTCGAGGGGACGATCCAGGCCCGTCCTCGCGGCCTCCTGCCTCGCCACGCTGGCCGCCCTGCCCCTCCTCGTCCTCGTCCGGGGCGTCGCGGCGACCGTCGCGGGCCTCGTCCTCCTCGCGGTCGGCCTCAAGGCCCTCGCGCCCCTCATGGACGCCGTCTCCACGAACTACGCCGAGTCGAGGCCCGAGCTCGGCATCAGGTACGGGAACCTGCGCGCGGCGGGCTCGGCCGGCTTCATCCTCGTCGCCCTGGCCCTCCAGGCCCTGCCCGGCTTCGGCGAGGGCTCGCCTGAGCGCATAGCCCTGGCCATGGGCCTCCTGGCGGCGGCCTTCCTCGCCTACCTGCCCCTCCTGCCCGAGACGGCGGGAGGCCCGAGGAGGCCCAAGCCCGGTCCGGCAGGACGGCGGGGCTTCGCCCCCGGCTTCGGCCTCGGCCTCGCCGTCATAGCCCTGAGCCGCGTCGCCATGGCGCCCGTGAGCTCCTTCTTCTCCCTCTACGTGAAGGAGGAGCTGCGCTGGAACGCGGTGGGCGCGCTCTGGGCCCTGGGCGCGGCGGCGGAGATCCCCCTCATGCTCCTCGCCCACCGCATCGTGGCCAGGCTCGGCGCGATGGGCGCCATAGCAGTCTCCACGGCCGCCGTCGCCCTGAGGCTCGCCGTCTGCGCGGCCTTCCCCAGCCCGGCGGGGGCGGTCGCGGCCCAACTCCTCCACGCCCTCTGCTACGGCCTCTTCCAGCCGGCGGCCGTCTCCTTCGTCGCCCTTTCCGCCCCGCCCGAGAGGCGGGCGAGCGCGATGGCCCTCTACATGAGCCTGGGCGTGGGCCTCCCCACCTTCCTCGGGAGCGCCCTCGGGGGCCTCGTCGTGGAGGGCTCGGGCTATCGCGTCCTCTTCGCCTCCTACATCCCCTTCGCCCTCGCGTCGATCACGCTCTGGGCGGCGGGAGGGAAGCGGCTCGCCGGGAGCCCTAGAGCTCCTTCCGGAGGACCTCGCCCTTCCCGTCGCCGCGCAGACGCCTGAAGCCGGCCCTCGCGTAGAGGGCCCTCGCCGCGGCGTTGGAGGAAAGCACGTAGAGGCGCATCCGCGCGAAGCCGAGGGCGCGTGCCCGGGCCTCCGCCCCATCGAGGAGGGCGGCGCCGAGGCCTCGGCCGCGGAAGGCGGGCGCCACCTCGAGATGGAAGAGGAAGGCCGTGCCGGGCTCCTCGCCGCCGGGGACCTCCCCGAACCAGGCGCGGCCGACGGCCTTGCCGCCCGGGGCGAGGCGGGCGACGAAGAGGCGTTGGCCGGGCGTCGCCTCGCCCGCGGGAAGGAGCTCGTCCTGCTCGGCGGCGGCGCGAGCGGCGGCCGCGTCGAGGGAGAGGCCCTGCGACTCCGCGAGGGCGCGGGCCAGCTCCTCGACGCAGGCCCCGCGATAGGCGGCGTAGTCGCCCTCTCCCATGGGCTCGAGGACGAGGGAGGCCGCGGCCGGGTCGCGCTCCGCTGACGGTTTGCCCGCCGCCGCCGGGAATCGCGCCGCCGCCTTGCGGCGCGCCGCTTCGGGCGGCCGCCGAGCCCTCACCCTTCGCCGCCCTCGAGGACGCGCTCGGCCATGAGGAGGGCCGCGGCCATTAGGGCGTGGCGGTACTCGCCGGAGCCCATCAGCTCGCGGACCTCGACGGCGGGAACGAGGAATGCGTCGACTATCTCGTGCTCGTCGAGCGCGCGGCGGCCGGTCGGCTCCAGGCGGTCGGCGACGAAGACGTGGAAGCGGTTCCCCATGAAGGCGGGGTTCGGGTAGGTCCAGCCAGCGCTCCGGATCCGGCCCGCCCTCCAGCCGGTCTCCTCTTCGAGCTCGCGCGCCGCCGCGGCGGCGGGATCCTCGCCGGGCTCGACGACGCCGCCGGGGAACTCGACGGAGGCCTCGTCGGAGCCGTGGCGGTACTGCCGCACCATGAGGAAGGAGGGCAAGGCCCCGCCCTCGCCCGCGGGAAGGAAGGGAACGACGGTCGCCCAGTCGGGGGCCTCGAGGCGGACGAAGCGGCCGCGCCTCCCGTCGGGCGACTCGCTCTCGAGCTCGCCCACCGTGAAGATCGGACAGTCGAGGAGCTTCCGCTCCGAGAGCCTCTTCCATTTCCTGCCGGCCGACCCGTCGCCCGCGACCATGCCCGTCCTCCCTTCGCCGGCGACGGCGCGCCGGCGATGCCGCTTGGACGATGATACGCCCCCTCGGCCCCGCGCGGCTAGGCGACGGAGGCCGAGGGGCGGGCAGGACGCCGGCCAGGCAGGCGGCCCCGCCCAGAGGGGGGCCGCCGCGTAGCGCGCGGCCGACGCGGGCTCGAGGCGTCGCGGGCGCGGGCGCAAGGCGGGCTGGACGCCGGCCCCCCGGGCCGCACATACTGTCGCCAAGGATCAAAGGAGCGAGCCATGCAGGATTGGGCACTGGAATTCCCCGGGGCGGTGACGGTCTGCGACCGGGACTTCACGATCATCTACATGAACGACAAGTCGGCGAAGACCTTCGCCAAGTGGGGCGGCGAAGGCCTCCTCGGGAAGAGCCTCGTCGATTGCCACAAGCCGGAGTCGATCGCGACGATGCGCCGCATCCTGGAGACGGGCGAGCCCAACGTCTACACCATCGAGAAGGAAGGGCAGAGGAAGCTCATCTACCAGGCTCCCTGGAGGAAGGACGGCGCGATAGCCGGCCTCGTCGAGCTCTCCCTCGTGGTCCCCGCGGAGATGCCGCACTTCGTCCGGAGCTAGGGCCCAGGAAATGGCAGGGGCCGCCCTCTCAGGCGGCCCCCGCGGCGAGCGCCGGGCCCGGTCTCCCGGGCCCGGCGGGAGAAGGACTAGACGGCCTTCATCCCCGCCTCGATGGCGGCCATGTTCATCGGGATGAACTTGTGCTTGGACTCGGGGAAGAAGCTCTTGAGAACGGCCTCGAGCTTGTCGAGCTTGACGGCGCCGGTCGCCCTGGAGAGGGCGCCCATCATCACCATGTTGGCGATCTTGGCGTCGCCGATCTGCTCGGCGATGTCGTTGCAGGCGATCTTCAGGACCTTGAGGTCCTTGCGCTTCGGGTCGACCTTGACGAGGCTCGAGTTGACGAGCATGAGCCCGCCCTGCTTGGCGACCTCCTCGCAGATCGGGAGCGAGTCGATGTTCATCACGATGGACGAGTCGGGGGAGGTCACGAGGGGGCTCGCGATCTCCTTCGTCGACACGATGACGGAGGCGCGGGCGACGCCGCCGCGCTTCTCCGCGCCGTAGAAGGGGAAGAAGGTGACCTCGAGGCCCTCCTTCATCGCGCAGTAGACCCAGAGCTGGCCCAGGGAGATGATGCCCTGGCCGCCGAAGCCCGCCATGAAGGTCTTCTCGGTCATTTCGCGGCCTCCTCGAGGGTGTTCTTGATCTCGCCGAGCTTGTAGTAGGGCATCATGTTCTGCTCGAGCCACTCGTTCGCCTCGCCGGGCTTCATCTGCCAGTTCGTCGGGCAGGGGGAGAGGATCTCGACCAGCCCGAAGCCCTCGCCGCGGAGCTGCGCCTCGAAGGCCTTCTTGATGTACTGCTTGGTCTTCCTGACGTTGGCGGGGGTGTTGACCGCGCCGCGGGCCAGGTACCGGGTGCCGCCCAGCGTCGCGAGGAGCTCGCAGACCTGGATGGGATAGCCCATGCCGGCGTCGACGGGATCGCGGCCGTAGGGGGCGGTGGTGGCCTTCTGGCCGACGAGGGTGGTCGGGGCCATCTGGCCGCCGGTCATGCCGTAGATCGCGTTGTTCACGAAGATGCCCGTGAAGTGCTCGCCGCGGTTCGCGGCGTGGACGATCTCGGCGGTGCCGATGGCGGCCAGGTCGCCGTCGCCCTGGTAGCAGACGACCAGGTGGTCGGGGAGCATGCGCTTCACGCCGGTCGCCGCGGCGGGGGTGCGGCCGTGGGGCGCCTGGACGGAGTCGAAGTCGAAGTAGAGGTCGGCCCAGATCGAGCAGCCGACGGGGTTCATTATGACGGAGCGGTCCTGTACGCCCAGCTCGTCGATCGCCTCGCAGATGAGGCGATGGATGACGCCGTGGCCGCAGCCGGGGCAGTACTTGCTCTGGACCGATACCAGGCTCTTGGGGTGGCCGTAGACGAGTTCCATGTCGCTTTCTCCTTCGATCACTTGCCGAGGAGGCGCTTGGCCTCGGCGAGGACTTCTTCCTCGCTCGGGATGACGCCGCCGCAGCGGCCGTAGAAGTGGACTTCGCCCTTGCCGTTGGCGGCCAGGCGCACGTCCTCGACCATCTGGCCCATGCTCATCTCCACGGCGAGGAACTTCTTCCCCTTCGCGGCGAGCTCGGCGATGCGCTTCTCGGGGAAGGGCCAGAGGCTGATGGGGCGGAAGAGGCCGAGCTCGAGCCCTTCAGCCTTCGCCATCTCCAGGGCGCCGAGGGCCACGCGGCTCGAGGTGCCGTAGCCGACCAGGATGAGGTCCGCCTTGTCGACGTTGACCTCCTCGTAGGCGACCTCGGCCTTCTTGATCTCCGCGTAGCGCTCGAAGCGCGCCTTCACCAGGGCCTCGAGCTCGAGCGGCACGAGGTTGATGGAGGTGACGTGGTTGTTCTCCTTGCGCGCGCCGCGGTTGCCGGCGGCCCAGGCCTTCTTGGGCAGGGACTCGGGGTCGCGGGCGGGCGGGAAGACGACGCCCTCCATCATCTGGCCGATGAGGCCGTCGGCGAGGATCATGACGGGCATGCGCCACTTGTCGGCGAGGTCGAAGGCCTTGTAGGTGAGGTCGGCGGCCTCCTGCACGCTCTTGGGCGCGAGGACGATGTGGAAATAGTCGCCGTGGCCGCCGCCGCGGGTCGACTGGAAGTAGTCGGCCTGGCCGGGGGAGATGCCGCCGAGGCCGGGGCCCGAGCGCGCGACGTTCACGATGACCATCGGGAGGTCGGCGCCGCAGGCGTAGGAGATGCCCTCCTGCTTGAGGGAGATTCCCGGGCTCGAGGAGCTCGTCATCGCGCGCGCGCCGGTCGCGGCGGCGCCGAAGACCATGTTGATCGCGGAGGTCTCGCTCTCGGCCTGGATGAAGGTCCGCTTCTTGTCGAGCATGTGCTTCGCCATGTAGGCGGTGAGCTCGTTCTGGGGCGTGATCGGGTACCCGAAGTAGGCGCGGCAGCCGGCCCGGACGGCGGCCTCGCCGATGGCCTCGTTGCCCTTCATGAGGCGCTTTTCGTCAGCCATGTCGCTCCTCCTTAGAGCTTGTAGACGGTTATCGCCACGTCGGGGCAGACCGCGTAGCAGTTGCCGCAGGCGATGCACTTGTCGAGGGCGACCGCCTTCGCGGGGTAGTAGCCCCACGAATTCGGCTCGTCATCCGGCGCGAGGACCTTGGTCGGACAGGCGCGGATGCAGAGGTGGCAGCCCTTGCAGCGCTCCCGGTCGATCTCGGGTTTGCCTTTGTTGGCCATGGATCTCTCCTTTTCCTTCTAGCTCGCCAGCGCGGCGAGGGCTATGGAGGCTAGTTTCGTCTCCGCGGTGTCGGCGCGGCTGGTGAGCACGATCGGCTTGGCGGCGCCCATCACGAGGCCCGCCCCCTTCGCCCCGCCCAGGTCGAGGAGGCTCTTGTAGAGCACGTTGCCCGCCTCGATGTCGGGGACCACGAGGATGTCGGCGTCGCCGGCGACCTCGGACACGATCTTCTTGATCTTGGCGCTCTCCGCGCTCACCGCGTTGTCCAGGGCGAGCGGCCCGTCCACGACGCAGCCCTTCACCTGGCCCCGGCGGTTCATCTGCGCGATGACCGCCGCGTCCACGGTGCAGGGCATCTTGTCGTAGTTGACCTTCTCCACCGCGGCCAGGAGGGCGACCTTGGGCGTCTCCACGCCGATCGCGCGGGCGACCTGGACGGCGTTGGCGATGATGTCGATCTTCGCGGACAGGTCGGGGGCGATGTTGATCGCGGCGTCCGTGACCAGGAAGAGCTTGTGGTAGTGGGCGGTCTCCATCACGGCGACGTGGCTCGCGAGGCGGCCGGCGTTGATGCCGGTCTCCTTGTTGAAGGCGGCCTTGAGGAGGATGGAGGTGTCCAGGAGGCCCTTCATGAGCATGTCGGCCTTGCCGGTCCTGACGAGCTCCACGGCCTTGGCGGCCGCGCGGGCGAAGTCCTTCTCCTCGATCCGCTCGAAGGCGGAGATGTCGAGCTTGAGCTCGGCGGCGATCGCGTCGATCGCCTTCAGGTCGCCGATGAGGACGGGCTCGGCCAGGCCGTGCCTCCACGCGTCGACGGCCGCCTCCAGGGCGGTGTGCTCCTGGGCGGCGGCGACGGCGATCCTCTTGCGGCCGCCCGCCTTCGCCGCCTCGATGATCTCGGCTATGGTCTTCATCAGGATTCTCCTAGTAGCTCTGGACCTTGGCCTCGCCCGAGAGGGCGCTCGAGCCCGCGAGCGCGAGCGCCTCGAGCTCGCCCTCGCCGGGGTAGGCGACGACGGGGGCGATGAAGCCGCACATCTCGGCGACGCCGTGGACGACTTCCTTCCCGTAGGCGATGCCGCCCGTGAGGATGACCGCGTCCACCTTCCCGCAGGCGGCGGCCGCGAGGGCGCCGACCGCCTTGCCGACCTGGTAGATGAAGGCCTTGTAGTAGAGGGTCCCGGCGGGGTCGCCCGCGCGGAAGGCGTTCTCCGCCACGCGCATGTCGTTCGAGCCCATGAAGGACACGAGGCCTCCCTGTCCGGTTATCATCTTCAGGACCTCCTTCTCCGTGTGCTTGCCGGAGAAGCAGAGCCTGGCGAGCTGGGCGGCGGGCAGGGTGCCCGAGCGCTCGGGGCTGAAGGGACCCTCGCCGTTCAATGCGTTGTTGACGTCGACGACGCGGCCGTCCTTGTGGAGGCCGACGGAGACGCCGCCGCCCATGTGGGCGACGATGAGCGTGGACTCCTCGTACTTCCGGCCGTTCTCCTTGCACCAGCGCCTGGCGACGGCCTTCTGGTTCAGGGCGTGGAAGATGGAGATCCGGGAGAAGAGCTTGTGGCCGGAGACGCGGGCCACCTCGTCGAGCTCGTCGACGACGACGGGATCGGCGATGAAGGCGGGGATCCCGAGCTCCTTGCCGAGGGCGTCGGCGATGAGGGCGCCGAGGTTGGAGGCGTGCTCGCCGTATTTCGCGGCGGAGAGGTCGGCCTTCATCGCCTCGTTGACGGCGTAGACGCCGCCGGGGATGGGCCGGAGGAGGCCGCCGCGGCCGACGACGGCCGAAAGCCGCTTCTTGTCGAAGCCGCGCTTCTCCAGGGCCGCCTCGATGTGCTTCCGGCGGAAGTCGTACTGCGCGGCGATGTTCGGGAACTTGCCGATCTCCTCGGCCGAGTGCTCGATGCCCTCGGTGAAGACCTGCTTCAGGTCCTCGAAGACGCCGATCTTCGTCGACGTGGAACCGGGATTGATGACGAGAATCGTGGAAGCCATGACTGCTCCTTGCCCTATGGGCTTGGGGACTTCGCTTTCAGCCGAGTATATCATGTTTTGGAGAAAGCGCAACCAGAAAACACACCTATCAAAAGGTCGTTTCGTCAAACGAAACGCCCCAGAGTGGTTTAGCTGGCAAAACGAACTAAGGGCGCTTGAGCACCTTGACCATGTAAAGCTGGATGTAGAGTTCGAGGGCGGCGTGGTTCTTGATCTTGAGGAGGGTCGGGGAATCGGCCAGGGTGGCGGCGAGGCCGCGCACCCGCTCCGTCGTGAAGGCGCCGGCCCGCATGGTGCGCAGGACGCCGCGGAGGTAGTCGCGGACCAGGCTGTTCACGTCCTCCGTGAGGTTGGCCTTGGCTGCGGGGTTCAAGAGGGTGTTCCAGCGCCCTTCGAGCTCCCGCAGGTACTCGTCGGGGCTGTAGCCGGAGGGGACGAGCTCGCGGGCCACGGCGGCGGCGGCCTGGGAGAACTCGACCCGCCTGTCCTTGGCCGGGGCGCCGGCCCCGTTCGCGGACTCGGCCTTGGGCGCGGCCCCCGCCTGGACCTTCGGGACCGCGCTCAGGGCGGACTTCCGCTTCTCGGATCCGGCCTCCCGGCGCTCGGCGCCGCCCAGGCGGCGGACGAAGCGGACCAGGGCCGCGAGGATGGGCACCGAGTACCAGAAAGGCAGGAGCATCTTCGCGTCGGAGAGGAGGACCTTCCTCGGAAGGTCCAGGAGCTCGTCCATGGGGACGAGGGCACCCTTGTAGAAGAGGTGGTCCAGGTCGGGCGGAGCCTCGTTCCGCATCGCGAGCTCGTCGTAGACGAGGGGGAGGAAGCCCTCCTGGACCAGGGCGTCGAGGAGGGGGAAGCGCGACTGGACGAGAAGGGCGAGCTCCGCGGCGTAGGCCCCGTCGTCCTCCATGGCCGGACTCTTGCGGAAGTCCTCGAGGACGCGGCGCCACTGGTCCAGGAGGCGGCTCCGCAGGTCGGCGCGGGCCTCGCCGATGAGCCGCAGGGCCAGGGGAAAGAGGCGGTCCTTCGCGACGTAGCTCCGCCGGCCCTGGCCGGTCGCGACGACGAGAAGCTCGGGGAGGCGGGAGGGATCGCCCTTGGTCGTCTGCTCCCTGAGCCGCGCCTCCAGGTCCTCCCTCGAGTACTTGCCGAGGAGGGGCTGGCCCTTGGCGTCGCGGAAGGCCAGCACATCCTCGATGGTGTAGCTGTAGGGAGGCTTCCGGAGGGACTGGTCGAGGGTCTTGAAGGCCGCCTCCAAGTCGACGAGGCGCTGGGCCTTGCCCTTGTAGTGGTTCGCGTAGAATTCGCAGAGCGAGGCGGCCTGGCAGACGGCCAGGTCCTCGGCCGTCTTGTCCGTCTTCTTGTCCAGGTCCTTCTTGAGGTGGCTCGTGAGGTAGGCCCAGAAGGGGAAGATGAAGTCGCTGGAGGAGCGCTGGAGCTCGGCTATGGCCTCGAAGGGCTTCGTGAGGATGGCGCCCAGGGCCTCCTTGAGCTGTATCTCCTTGGCGGAGAAGGCGTAAAGGAGCTTGTTCTGGATGTAGTCCTTGTTGCCGCCCCGGCGCAGGTACTGCCTGACCTTGAGGACGGCGCACTCCAGGAGCTTGTCGGGCACGTAGGCGGAGGGGACGACGATGGGCCGCTGGTTGTCGGGGAAGAGCAGGCGGTAGAGGGGGACGAGGGGGGACTCCCCCTTCTCCGAAACCGTGCCCAGGTCGGTGTCCAGGGCGACGGTCTGGATCCACTCAGGCGGGACGATGAGCCTCAGGGACTCCTCGTCGGGAAAGGGCACGTCGGGATTTTCCTCGATCCGGCGGTACTCCTGGAAAAAAGCGTCGGAATAGCGCTCGGGTAGGACGATGGTCCTGATGTCGTTCCCGGCCATCTCCAGGGCCAGCTTGCGGTCCTTCGCGACCAGGAAGAGGCGGGGGATGAGCACGGTGTCGGGGTTGATGGCCAGGTCGCGGAAGAGCGGATCGGCGGTGACGGACTGCCTGGCCTGGCGCTGGCAGGCGTCGGCGAAGGAGCGATAGTCGATCTCGGTGAGGGCGTTCTTGTGCGCGAAGGAGCGCACCAGCTGATAGACGTCCAGTTCCCGGCCCATAGGCCACCAATGGTAGCCTAAAGCCCCGGCCTAGGCAAGCGACCAAATGAAACGGCCGCCCACAGAGGGGCGGCCATTCGCGTTCCGAAGATCGCGGCGCTACTTTCGGGTCTTGTGCCGATTGTTTCTCTTCTTCTTCTTGCGCTTGTGCGTCGCTATCTTCTTGAGCTTTCTCTTTCGTCCGCAGGGCACTTTAGCCTCTCCTTCGCGTAGCGATCCGGAAAAGTACGGAGTCTCAAGTCCTCCGCATGAATTCGCTTCATTTATTAAACCATAGCCCCCCTCCCTCGTCAAGAGGTCGAGGCGCCGGCTTGGGATCGCCGGGACGCCAGGCCCCCCGTGGGCTGTCGAGGCCCGACCGCGTCCTTGCCCCCGCCCGGCCTCCCTGCTAGGCTCAAAGCCATGAAGCGAAAAGCCGGCGACGCGGAAGAGACACTGTTCGGGCCGGGGCCGAGCCCCGCCGAGCCCGGCCTGGCCGAGGGGCTGCTCCGCGGCTACTTGCGCGTCCTCGCCTTGAAGCGCCTCTACCGCCAGGGCTGGCTGAAG
>ERZ795054.985-NODE-985-length-29823-cov-8.718994_pt1 | contig 29823 bp, 17 predicted proteins | sample MGYA00375138_ERZ795054 | MGnify/ENA primary metagenome ERZ795054 (study PRJEB30183, sample SAMN05720215) | anaerobic digester metagenome | isolation source: active sludge of municipal wastewater-treating anaerobic digesters | place: USA | collected 2014-12-23 ... | reverse complement strand
TGACCATCACCCCTTGGCGAGTATCATGCCACGCCAGGGTTTTTCAGCGGAATCTTATTGTATCGTTATTGTATCTTGGGCCTGATTTAAGCGCCATTTGGGTACTAAGGGCCAGGCCCTTTATTGTATCGCTGGAGATAACGAACGGGGCGCTGGGAGAAAAGGGTTGGCAATCCGGGACCGAGCAACGAAGCTGTGCCTATGCAACGGTTGGGATTCGGATTGGTCGTGGCGGCTGTGGTCGGAATACTGACTGCCATGAAATCGGAAGCCAGAGTGGCTTCGGAACTCGGGACGAACGCCGCCTCTGAGATGGGATCTACCGCTGGGGATGTATGGTCGAAGCCGGTCGTCGAGCTCGAGGAGGAGGTCTATCATTACAGGCCTGCGGACAATGGGGCGGGACCGATGTGGTGTCACGGTTCAACCTGCCTGGTGCGGCGGGGCGCCGACGTGTTTGCGAGCGGCTTGGAAATGCTGCCTCAGTTTCAGCCGTTGAACAATTGCCGATGGACACTCTGGCGCCGGGGCGCGGGTGGCTGGCAACAGCTTGGGGCAGATCTGCAGGGCCGGACTCGCGAGCCTTGTCCGCTGGCGGTTTTCGATGATGGCCGGTTGTTTCTCTCGGCAAATTCGGCCCTGGAACCGGTGGCGGATCGCGGGGGCGGGCCGGCGCGCCCCGAGGTTCTCGAGTTCTCGGCCCATCGTGTGGAATCCCCTTCGAAGGCGCTGCGGCTGGCGTGGACAGGATCGCCAAAATTTTCCGAGCACTCGTATCGAAGTTTTGCGGCCGATGGTTCGAGATCGGAACTGATTTTGTTTCAGAACATCGGTTACACGCATGCGGAGTGGATTTTTCTGGGGGACCAGGCCGGAACGGTGTCGGGACAGCTCAAGTGGCCTTGGGGATCGAGCTATGCGCAGCCCCAACCCATTCGGGTTTGTTATCCAAACGTGGCGCTGCGAAACCGCGCTGTGCACTTTTGCGGCGTGAGCGATATTATGGAACCGAATCCCGAATGGCGCGCCTTCAAGAAAAAGCTGACGGGCCAGGAATGGGACTACGATTTTCGGCGGCTCTTCTACAGCTGGTCATCGGACATTCGGACGGGCCGTTTTCATGATTGGATTGAGATTGCCAGCCGGGAGCAGACATGCGGCTGGATCACGCCCGGAGACATGTGGGTGGCGCCCGATGGGCGGGTCCATCTGATATGGACGGAACGGGCGGTGGATGAACGTTTACGCCAGAAATTCTTTCCGGAGGTTCGACAGAGTCATGCGCTGCATTACGCCGTGCTGCGCGAAGGCACAATCCAGAATCGCAGGCCTCTTCTGCTGGCCGAGGAGGGAGGCGCCCAAGCCATCCCGGGACGCGGGCGATTTCACGTCACTCCAGACCATCGTTTGTGGCTATTCTATTATGTGAGTGGCCGGAATGCGGACGGGCGGGCGCTGTCGGAGAATCGTTTGATGGAATTATTGCCGGACGGACAATCCGGCGCGAGCGTGACTGTTCCCTTGAAACGGCCGTTCACTGAGTTCTACACGGCCACAACGCGAGCGGGCTCATCCCCTTCGGAGGTGCTGGATCTGCTGGGCCAGCAGGCGGGCGCCGCCAACACCATCAGTTATGCCCGGATACGATTGCCGTTGAAAGCCTCCCGCCCCCAGTCTCTCCGCAACTGAGAGTGAAATCCACGGAGAATGCCGGTATTCGACAATCCTCGAAGCGTTTGTGCCAGGCGCAAGGAAGGGGGAAGACCGGGCTGGTGTCTTGGGTAGATGGCTCAGCCGTGCGTGAACGGAGCGCGCCGCAGACAACGCACGCAACTTGTGCTGGTCGTTCCGGCCGGAATCTACGATCATAAGGGCGGCATGGCGGATTCATTGGTCGTCAACGAGATTTTTCTGAGCGTTCAAGGCGAGAGCACGTGGGCGGGGTCACCGTGCGTGTTTGTTCGATTAACGGGGTGTGATCTGCGTTGTTCCTATTGCGACACGGCATACGCCTTTCATGAAGGCAAACGCCGTTCCGTGGGGCAGGTGTTATCCCAGGTCCGGCAGCTTGCGGCGCCGTTTCGATTGCGGCTCACGAAACTGCCCTTGGTGGAACTGACCGGAGGCGAACCGTTGCTGCAGGCGGGCGCTCTGACTTTGATGAGTCTGCTGTGCGACATGGGATACACGGTGTTGCTGGAGACCAGCGGAGCGCATGATATTCGTTCAGTGGATGGGCGCGTTCACCGGATTATGGATTTGAAGTGTCCCAGCAGCGGAGAAATGTCGCGCAATCTTTGGTCGAATCTTGACGCGCTTCGAGCAACGGACGAAGTGAAGTTTGTGATTGCCACTCGGGAGGATTACGAATGGGCCGGAAAGGTGCTGGAACAGCACGCCCTGGCGCGGATCTGTCCGGTGCTTTACTCCTGGGCCTCGCCTTCATCGGCGATTCACGGGGCCGGGCAGCTGAAACCGGGGCCGGGGCCAGGCGAGTGTCTGACGCGCCAACAATTGGCCGAACAAATGATTCGCGACGCGGTACCCGCCCGATTCCAAGCCCAAATCCACAAACTGATCTGGCCGGTGGAGACTCGGGGCGTGTAGAGGAATGCCTTACAGGAACCGATGACGACGTCAGGTTATTGCGATGGGAAAGCCAGGCAGCCGGGATCGGCGACCCGCCGGGTCCTTGAGCTCCTGAAGCGTTACGAATGCCGCAACACCACGCAGATCGCGGCCGGTGGTTCGTGGCCTGTCGTGTGGGAACGCGCCCGGGGGGTAACCGTCCAGGATGCCGACGGCCGTTCTTATATGGATTTGACGGCCGCGTTTGGCGTGGCGGCCGCGGGCCATGCCAATCCCCGGGTCGTCCGTGCCGGCCGGGATCAAATGTTAAAGTTGGCGCATGCGATGGGCGACGTGCATCCGCACGGGTTAAAGGCCCGCTTGGCCCGTGAGTTAAGCCGGATCACCTTCGAGCGCTGGCACAAATCCGGGCGCAAAAGTCCGGCTTCGTCGGAACACGGTAAAACTCTCTTCTGCAACTCGGGATTCGAAGCGGTGGAAGCCGCCCTCAAAACGGCCCGCCTGGCCACCGGCAAATCGCGCATTCTTGCCTTCACCGGGGCCTATCATGGACTGGGCTACGGGGCTCTGAATGCCACGCACCGCGAGTTTTTTCGCGCGCCGTTTCTCTCCCAGCTCAAGGCATTTGCCGATTTTATCCCGTTCCCGGCCTCGACGGATGATCTGTCGCGGGTTGAGAAGGCTTTGCGGCAGCGGCTGCGACGCGGAACCGTGGGCGCCATCCTGGTCGAACCGGTTCAGGGACGGGGAGGAATTCGCGTGCCGCCGCCCGAATTTCTACCACGATTGCGGGAGTGGTGCGATCATGACGCCGCCCTTTTGATTGTGGACGAAGTCTACACGGGATTTGGCCGCACCGGCCGATGGTTCGCCTGTGAACACACCAACACCATTCCGGACCTGATTTGTCTGGGCAAGGCCCTGACGGGAGGATTTCCCTTGTCGGCCTGTGTGGGCCGGGCGGACCTCATGGATGCCGCATGGCCTGTGTCCGAGGGCGAGGCCATTCATACCAGCACGTTTCTGGGACATCCGGTGGGATGCGCGATGGCTTTGGCGCAGATCGAGGAAATCCGCCGGCGTGATCTGGTCGCCCAAAGCGCAAAGCTGGGCGCCTGGTTTCTGTCCGAACTGGAGAAGCTCGAAGTGCCAGCTGGCTGTCGGGGTATGGCCCGCGGGCTGGGGCTGATGGTGGGTTGGGAATTGCGGCGGCGCGACAACCGCCCGGCCACGGCAGTCGTCCTGGCCATTGTTCAAAAAATGCTGGGGCGTGGTTACCTTGTATTGCCTGAAGGGGAACAGAGCGAAGTACTGGGTTTTACGCCGCCGCTGACGATTTCAAAGGCGCAACTGCGCAGGACACTGGTCGTGTTGAAAGAAATCGTGGATTCGGATCTTTGCTGTGACCTTATCTGAAATCAGAGCCATCCTGGCGGAAGAACACCTCCAATTGACCAAATCCTTGGGGCAGAATTTTCTGCATGATCACAATCAGTTATGTCGCATCGTGGAGGCGGCCGAACTCACCCCGGAGGACTCGGTGATGGAGATTGGCCCCGGGCTGGGGCCACTCACCGAACTGCTGCTGCAACGCGCCGGCCGAGTCACCGCCATTGAAAAGGATCGACGATTATGTGAGGTTTTGCGGACTCGTCTGGAAAACCGCCCCGGTTTTGACTTGTTGCACGGCGACGCTCTGGAATACCTCGAATCGGAGTCCCGCAACTGGAACGACTGGAAAGTCGTTTCCAATCTGCCGTATTCGGTCGGATCTCCCATTCTGGTCGCCCTGGCCGAAGCGCCGAAACCGCCCCGCATGTTGGTGGTCACTCTGCAGTGGGAAGTGATTCAACGGCTGCGCGCAAGCCCGGGCACGAAGGATTACGGCATACTCTCCCTGTTGATTCAGGGTATTTATCAGCCCGATCATTTCTTCAAAATCCCGTCGGGCTGTTTCTTTCCGCAGCCCGATATCGATTCCGGCTGCATACGCCTGCTCCGGCGCGATCCCCCGTTGCTAACCCCCGAGGAACTCCCGCAGTTCAAGAAGGTGGTCAAACGCAGTTTCTCGCAACGACGCAAAAAAATGCTCAAACTGCTGCGGGCCGACTGGCCGGAGCAAGTCGTGAATGAGGCTTCCGCGCGGGCGGGTATTTCTCCTCTTGCTCGAGCGGAATCTGTTTCCTTGGAACAGTTTATAAAACTGAGCCGTTTGCTCCATGGGTGGACTCCAGTTTCCATGAATCGTGGATTTCGGAGGGCCGAGTTACACGAGGCCCCAACAAGGAAAACATGGGACTCGCAGGGCATGTCCCTCCGAGGTTCAGGGTCCCAAAGCGCGACCAGTGAATCATCCAGACTCCCCATGAACCCTATCCCTGCATCCTCACAAGACGAAGTCTTCGATGTCGTCAACGACCGAGACGAGGTGGTGGGGCAAAAGACCCGCCGCGAAGTCCATGAACTCGGCCTCAACCACCGGGCTGTTCATATTTTGGTTTTCAATCGGGCCGGCCAGGTTTTCTTGCAGAAGAGATCCATGCTCAAGGACCGTTTCCCGGGTGCTTGGGATTCCTCGGCATCGGGCCACGTGGATGCGGGGGAAGACTACGACACCGCGGCCCGGCGTGAGTTGCTGGAGGAATTGGGGTGGTCTCCGCCTCGAGGGCTGCAACGGCTTTTCAAAATTGACGCCTGCATCGACACGGACCAGGAGTTCATCTGGATCTACCGCTGCGAGGGCGAGGGACCGTTTGAGTTGAAACCCGACGAAATCGAGCGTGGCGATTGGTTTGATCCGGCGCATGTCACGCGGTGGATCACGGCCCAGCCCCGGGATTTCGCCAGTGGATTCAGCCGGTTGTGGCGCGAGTGGATCGAGCATTTCTCTAACTCCATTTCCGCCTGAGACTGCGTGTGGGCAGAAAGCCCAGGGGGAACGGGCTGGGATACTGTCCTTCCCCTTTCGGGTTAACCCAGGCCGAAAAACCGGCGGATCCGGGCAGCCAGGACAGAGCGTGTGGGGGGAGCGCTTTCGTTAGGGGCGGAGGTCGTGAGGCGGCTCCGTCGTTCGGCGGCTCTTTTTTCGAGAACGGCCGCCAATTTCCCAGCCAGATCGGCATTGGCTTGCAGCAACCCCGCAAAATCCTGTTTCGACACGCAAACCACCTCGACATCGGTCTCCGCACTCACGGTTCCCGAACGGGGTTCGCCGGTCAACAAGGACATTTCCCCGAAAAACCCGCCCTCGCCCAGGTGAGCAACGATGACCGGGTGGCCCGAGGCATCGTCGATCGACACGGCCACTCGCCCCGAGCGTATGATGTAAAACGAATCGCCGGGTTCGCCCTGCCGGCACAGCCGTTCTCCGGCGGCAAACAGTTCCAACTTGGTCCGGCTCACCAGTCGTTTAATCTCCTCGGGAGACAGAGAATGAAAGAGATCCACCCCGGCCAGCAAGGCCTGCGCATGCTCCTGTTCGGCGACACGCCGGGCTTCGTCTTCGGCGGTTGCGTTTCTTTGGAGTTCCTCCTGGATCGGGAACGGGATGGTAATTCCTTCGCGCTTGAAGGCGTACCAAAGGCGATCCATCACGTTGCTCTCGATCTGGTTGACACGGGCATAGTCGTCGATGAAAAACTTGATGGTGAAATTGATGGCAAAATCGCCGTAACCGGTCAGATACACGGACGGAGCGGGCTCCCGACACACCTCCGGAGCCTCCCGGAGCACCTGAAGGATGGCGGATCGGGCTTTATTCGGGGGAGTATTGTAACTGACTCCGATCGAGAGATAACAACCATGACTGCGCGTGGGACGCGAGTAATTAATGATCGATTCCTTGGCAATGGCCGAATTGGGAATCACGATGTAGTCGTTGCCCCGCGTTCGGAGCCGGGTGGCGCGCCAGGTGGTATCGACCACGATGCCTGTATGCCCGCTCACGCTCACCCAATCGCCGATCTGGAAGGGCCGTTCCGTATTCAGGGCCAGTCCGGAAAACAGGTTGCCCAACGTGTCCTGCGTGGCGTTGCCGACAATGTAGCCCACCACCAGCGAGGAGACCGCCAAAACGTTGAGGTTCACCCCTGGGAAAAAGCCGCGCACAATCAACACCAACGCCACCACCGAAAGCCCCAGGCGCCCGATGTCGCGCACCACCAGCGGCACCTGGGGCCTGTTTCGCCACCGCGGGAGCTGCTCGAAAACCAGGACATCCAGCAGTTTGAGACCCACCGAAACCGCAAGAAAAACGGCCATCGCTTGAACCGCACTCCGAACGTGGACGTTCATTTGATCGAACAGCGGCCGGAGCAACAACAGGATCAACAAGGTCAGTGCCAGCAAATTCAACTGCAGGCCAACGCTGCGCAACACGGGATGACGCATCAGGAACCGCTGGACCAGGGTGAAGAGGAGATAAACGACCAGGAGCAAGCCAACCCGGGTCGTGGCCGCGGCCAAGTCCAGGGTGGCGCCTTCCCGCATCAGGGTCCAGACAGCCAGTGTTGTCATGGGCCTTTAATACCAGCAACCCCAGCGGCCTGCAACCGGCTCCTAGCAGGGGGCAAACGTTTTCGTTGAATATTTTGACCGTTCCTGCGTTACTAACCCCACGTTCCTCCGGGCGTCAGCCGGGCAGGAATCAAAACCTCATGCGGGATTATCCATGAAACGACCAGACAAACGTTGGTTAACTGTGGGCTGGATCGCCATTGCGGCGGCGGCCCTCGCGGCGGGACCGGCCGCGATGAGTGTGCAGGTGAAAAACGGGCAGGTGCGCGCGACACCTTCTTTCCTTGGACAATTGATCGCGCCGGTCAGTTACGGGGACCGTTTGCCGGTGCTCGAACAACAGGGCGACTGGTCCAAGGTGACCTTGTCCGGAGGGCAAACAGGCTGGATCCATAACTCAGCCCTCAGCAAGAAAAAGATCGTCATGAAAGCGGGAGGTGAAACCGCGGACGCCGGCGTGTCAGGCGAAGAAGTCGCGCATGCGGGCAAAGGCTTTAACGCCCAGGTCGAGGCGGATTTTAAATCCAAGAACCAGAACATCGATTTCAGCTGGGTGGACAAGATGGAACAGATCAAAGTCACCCCGGAGGCGATTCAGCAATTCCTTAAAGAGGGCGGCATCCAACCGAATGAAGGAGGCAAACCATGAAGACCCCCGATTCTTCCTTGTCTCTTCTGGCGAAAACGGTTGCCGCGAGCGTGGCCCTGGCCCTGGGGGCGGGGTGCGCCGCAGTCACTCAGGTCGGCACCTCGATCGGCCAGGCCACCGGCATCGTCAGCGCCGAGCAGTCCGAGTCCATCAATCGAAGCGCTCAGGCCATCGAGAAAACCTTCCAGGACATCACGCCAGAACAGGAATATTACATCGGGCGATCGGTGGCGGCCACGGTCCTCAATACATACAAACCCTTCGATCAACAGCAGGCCAACAACTATCTGAATCTCCTCGGACAAACCATCGCCCAGTTCTCGAACAAGCCGGAAACCTTCGGCGGATATCACATGCTTCTGATGGACTCCGACGAGATCAACGCCTTTGCGGCGCCCGGGGGACTGGTGATGATCTCCCGGGGCATGGTGCGCTGCTGCAAAACCGAGGACGAGTTGGTGGCCGTCCTGGCGCATGAGGTCAGCCATGTGGATCATCAACATGGACTCAAGGCCATCCGAAGAGGCCGCCTGACCTCGGCCTTGACCACCCTCGGAGCCACCGCAGGCCAGACCTTGGGCGGCGCCGAACTCGCCGAGGTCACCAAGGCCTTCGAAGGCACGATCGGCGACATTACCTCGACCATGATGAATAACGGCTACTCCCGCACCACCGAATATGAGGCCGACAAAGGAGCGGTCACAATCATGAAAAAACTGGGGTATAATCCCGCCGCTCTCATAGCCATGCTTGAACAAATGCAGACGAAGCTTCAGCCGGGCGGCCATGATTTCGCCAAAACGCATCCCGCGCCGGAACTGCGCATTGCCGAGCTGAAAAAACTGCTCGGAACGCCCCCCGCCCCTCCAGTCTTGGAAGCGCGCCAGAAGCGCTTCGAGAAGGCCATGAGTGGAATCTAAAACCCAGGCCAATTGATCAGATCCAGGCACCGATCGGCCGGACCATGCGCTGATGTCAACCCCTGGCAGCGCGCGGTCGCAAGGCCAGACCCTCCCTCCTTCGCTGTCCAGAAGGATTCATGACGCCACATATCCAGCGATCCATCCGGGGAGGCCTCATTGGGCTGCTGGCGGCCGTTGGAGCATTGGCGCTTTGGCTTGGGGGCGTTCTCGACGGACTCGAATACACGCCCTGGAGCTGGCGTGTCAGGACGTTTGCTCCGGGTTTGCCTCCCCACCCCCAGGTCAAAATCGTCCTGCTGGACCAGGCAAGTCTCGACTGGGGCAAGAAGGAAAACGGGTGGGCATGGCCCTGGCCGCGGACGGTGTATAGCGCGGTCCTCGATTTCTGCAGGCGAGGCGGCGCCAAGGCTGTCGCCTTCGATGTGCTCTACACGGAACCCTCCGTGTATGAGGCAGCCGACGACGCGGCGCTGGGCGATGCCGTGCGCCGTTCGAGCAACTTTGTCGGCGCCGTTTTTCTCGGCTCGCCATCCGGGGCGACCACCCAATGGCCCGGCGACCCTGTCCCGATCGCCCCTCCGATCCAAGGCCTCGATCAGTGGCTGACGCCTCATCGCGCACAGCAGGTGGTCCGCTCCCGCGCCACGTTCCCCATCCCGGAAATTGCGACGAACGCGGCCTTGCTGGCTAACGTAAGCGATCGGCCCGACTCGGATGGCCTGTTCCGGCGGGCGGAGCAATTTCGGATTTTTGACGGGAAAGTGGTGCCGTCGCTCGGCCTGGGCACGTATCTGGCGGCTGAGAAGGTCGCCGGCCGATCCCCGGCCCTCCGTCTGAACAACGGCTGGCTCGAGGTCGGAAATCTCAGGGCGCCGATTGACGATGAGGGCCGGGCAATCCTTCGATTCCGCGGCCGGAATGGCACACATGAAAGTTACAGCGCCGCCGCCGTGATTCAATCCGAGTTGCGCTTGCAGGCCGGTGAAAAGCCGGGGCTGGAACCCGGCGTCTTCAAAGACGCTTATGTGTTCTTCGGATTCAGCGCGCCTGGATTGCTGGATTCGCATCCTTCACCGATTAACCGCGTGTATCCGGGGGTGGAGTTCCATGCCACTTCACTGGATAACCTGCTCACATCGGAGTTCCTGCGCGACAGTCCGTCCGCCGCGGTGGTGATTGCCACCCTGATTTTGGGTTTATTGAGCGGAGCCACCATCACCTTCAGCCGGAAGGTCTGGCAGAGTGTATTGGTTTTCGTTGGACTTCTGCCGATGCCGGTGCTCGCGGGATTTGCGGCTTATCCGATGGGATGGTGGTGGCCAATTGTGGTGATTGAAGGCGCAGTCGCCGCGGCGCTGATCGGAGGGTTGGTGCTGAACTATGCCACCGAAGGCCGGCAGAGGGCCTTCCTGAAACGGGCGTTCAAACACTACCTGGGCGCCGATGTCATCGATCAAATCCTGGCCGATCCGGCTCGGTTGCGACTTGGCGGCGAAAAACGCGAGCTGACCTTGTTTTTCTCGGATATCGAGAAGTTTTCTTCCTTCTCGGAAAAACTGGACCCGGAAACACTCACCGGCCTCTTGAATGACTATCTCTCCGACATGACGGATATCATCCTGGAGGAGGGCGGTTACCTGGACAAATACATCGGAGACGCCATCGTGGCCTTCTGGAACGCGCCGGTGGACCAATCGGATCACGCCGTGCGCGCGGTTCGGGCGGTGTTGCGCTGCCATCGCATGCTGGCCGAGCGACGGGCCGTCTACCAGAGGAAGACCGGGGTGATCATCCAGGCGCGGATCGGCATGAACACAGGCGATGTCACCGTAGGCAACATGGGATCGCGGGATCGATTCAACTATACGGTCCTGGGCGACGCGGCCAATCTCGCGTCGCGGCTTGAGGGCGCGAACAAGACCTTTGGCACCTACACGATGATTTCCGAGACAACCTGGTCTCGGACAAACGGCGAGTTTCTCGGGCGGGAACTGGGTCGGATCCGGGTTGTGGGACGCCAGCAGCCGGTGCGGGTTTACGAGATCCTGGGCTTCAAGGGAGACCCCGTGCCGGACTTCGTGACGGACTTCGAAACCGGTCTGACACTCTGTCAAACAGGCCAGTGGCAGGAGGCCTTGAACCATTTTGAACGTCATCCCGAAGATCCGCCCAGCGCCACCTACGCGGCCCGATGCGGAAAGCTGGCCGGCACGAACGGCGACACCTGGGATGGCATTTGGAATTTGACGGAGAAATAGCGGTTTTTGACAGATGATTTGCACCTGGAAATACAAATTGATCCTCGTGGCGCTCTATGCCGTTGCCCATGGCTTTTTCTACGTTTATCCCAACCTGCATCCCTGGTTCGAACCCCGGCAGTTGCCCCTCCTGTCTTTGGATCGTTCGATCCCATTTCTCCCGTGGACTTTTTGGGTATACACTTCGGACTATGTGCTGATCCTATCCGTGGTTGTTCTCCTCCGGGAAAAGGCGCATTTTGACGCGTTTGCCCGGATGGCATTCGGGGTGATCATTGGCTGTGGATTATTCTTCCTGTTTTACCCGACGGTTTATCCGCGACCGTCCTATCCGGAAACCGGTTCGAGTTTATTGGGCGCGCCCATGCGGTTTATTCAGGTGGTGGACACTCCGGGCAACTGTTTTCCGAGCATGCATGTCGCGCTGACGGGAGTCTCCGCCTGGGCGCTCCGGCTGCGGAGACGGAGGCTTGCATGGATCTACGGGCTGTGGACACTTGCGATCAGCCTCTCGACCCTCACCACGAAACAGCATTACCTCTGGGACATCGCGGGCGGAGGGGCGATCATGTGGGTGATCGCAGTCGGTGAACGTCTTTATTGGGAAAAACAAAACTATGGCAATTCAGGTTCGGGGTGTTGAATCCCCCGGCGATCTTAAACGCTACCTTCGTCTGCCTTTTCAACTCTACCGGGATGACCCGAACTGGGTTCCTCCCCTGTGGTTTCAAGAGAAAGAATTTTACGATCCCCGGCGCAATCCCAACCTGGCGGCGAATCCTTATCGGTTGCTGCTGGCCAATCGCAACGGAACGCTCGTGGGCCGGATGATGGTGTTGATCAATCGCCGGGCAAACGAGTATCGCCATGAAAAGCTGGCGCGCTGGACTTTCCTGGATGTCGCGGACGATCCGGAAGCGGTGACGGCCCTCCTGCACGAGGCGGAAACCTGGGGCCGTTCGCAAGGGATGGACCGCGTCTGCGGGCCGCGAGGCTTTTCCGACCAGGAACCTCAAGGCATGTTAGTGGAAGGTTTTGAAGAACGCTCCCCCATTGCCACGCATTATAACCGTCCTTACTTGCCTCGCTACCTCGAAGCCGCGGGATATGTCAAGGAGGTCGACTGGATCTGCTATCGCATGCCCGTGCCCCGCGAACTGCCGGCATCCATCGTCGCCATGGGTCGCCGGCTGCGCGACAAGGCCAACTTCCATTGCCACAATTTCCGCACCAAAGCCGAACTGAAACCTTACCTCATCCCTGTGCTCGAATTGCTGAACGAAACGTATGACGACCTGTATGGCTTCGCGCCGACCACGGCCGACGAGTTCCGCGGATTGGCGGAAAAATACCTGCCCCTGCTGGATCCGCGCTTCGTGCATCTGATTGAAAATTCGGGGGAATTGGTCGCTTTCTCGGTGGTGATGCCTGATCTCACCGAGGGCCTCCAGAAAGCCAGGGGCCGTCTTTTTCCGTTTGGGTTCTTTCATATCCTCCGGGCTGGCCGCCGCTCCCGAACGCTCCAATTCCTGCTCGTGGGCATCCGAAAGGCCTACCGTAACAAGGGATTGTTCGCCTTGTTTGCCGAGGCGTTGCTCAAAGAGGTGCACGCAGCCGGGATGACCGAAGTCCATAGCCACCTCCAGCTGGAACATAATACGCACATCAATCGTTGGCTGGAACGGCTGGGAGGCACGGTTGTGCGACGATACCGGGCTTACCTCAAGGCGCTTTAAGAACTGGCCGTATCACCGATTCGGAGGGGCACGCCGACCGAAAGCCGGCCGGTGTTAAGCAGGGCTGAGAGACAGCTCCGCCTCGTCAAGGGGCCGGGGTCCTGGACCGGGCGCAACGGCTCTCCCATCCATAGAGCCCGAGGGCAATCCAAATCAGGGCAAAAGCAATTAAGCGATCCTGTCCAAAGGATTCCCTGTACACTCCAATTCCGATGAGCAAACTGCACGTCGGAGAGAGATATTGAAGGAGTCCGAGCGTGGACAGGGCCACCCGCCGGGCGGCGGCCGCAAACAATAACAAAGGCAAGGCTGTGACGACGCCTGTGAAACCCAGCAACCCACTGATAGCCGGCGGAGCAACCCCAAATGCGCCCTCCCCGGAATGGCCGAGCGCCCCAAGATAAACAAGGGCCGGCACGACCAGCAAACCGGTCTCAACGATCAGTCCATAGAGAGCGCTCAGCGGGGACAGTTTCTTCATTAATCCGTATACGGAAAAACTGCTGGCCAGCACAACCGCAACCCACGGCACCTCGCCTCGGCGGAGGGTCAGGTACCCGACCGCCATAGCCGCCAGCCCCACAGCCAGCCACTGGCGGGGCCGCAGTCGTTCTCGAAGAAAAACCACTCCGAGGACGACGCTGACCAACGGGTTGATGTAGTACCCAAGGCTGGTCTCGACAATCCGATTGGCGTTAACCCCCCAAATGTAGGTGAGCCAATTGATTCCGATCAATAATCCAGCGCAAGCATTGATCAACCAGGCCCGTCGGTCCGCCATCGCATGTCGCAAACCCGAAAATCCTCCCCCCACGAGCAGCAAGACTCCCAGGAAAAGGAAGGACCAGGCAACGCGATGCGCCAGAATCTCCAAGGCCGGCACCCCCTGCAGCCATTTCCAATAGAGCGGCAAAACGCCCCATAATCCATAGGCCGCCACTCCGAACAGAATGCCATGACGCTTCGTCACGCGCTCGATCCAAGGCAATTCAACACGCCGCGGCAATCCTAATTTTCAGGTGGATACCACGATCGGCACCACGGATTTTTTGATGTCTACAGTGACCATGCCGGGGCGAATGGCTGTGTCTTTTGCCAGTCCAACCCCCCTGCCCAACCTCTCAGGGGCGGTGTTCCAGCTCAAATTCCAGGTGATGGCTTTGTGGCTAACAATGGTCTCCATGACGCGTCGCCATTCTTAGCCAGCATACCCCAATATTATGGCATGGACTTGACCCTGGCGATCGCCAACGCGGCAACCGCGCAAGTCGAGCTGGGTGTCTCCTGGGAACTCGCCCCGCGGGGGCATGCGGGCCCGGTTATTCCGGGAAGTCAATCCCTGTCGCTGCCCGCTCACCAGATCTCCTACCTTAATGAGCAGCGATATCTTGACGGTGGAACCGCCCGCCCGGCCAAAGCCAGGCTCGTTGGATCTGAGTTTCCGCCCGGGGAACGGACTGGGAGAACTGGAGTATCTGAAGGCCATTGCCTGCCTGGAATCCGGACAAGTGATGATTGGCGGCAAGTTCAAAGAAATCAACGGAATCGCTCGCACGAACCTCGCCCGGCTCAATACCGACGGCAGTGTGGACCTGGCATTCGACTCCGGCAGCATGGAACGCGCATCCGACGACACATCCCCCGGAATGAACGAGGTCTTGGATCTATTGCCTTTCGATGACCGCGTGGCTGTGGGAGGGGATTTTGCGTTGATCCATCACCGGAATGTCGTGGAGGCGGCATCGGTATGATTTTGACTCGGCTGGAATATCCTGCTATGAAAGACCGTGCTGGAACAGGAGCTGCATGGACGGCCTATGAATGTTTCGGCGCCAATCCACCCGCCCAGGGATTGCGATCTCTCTCGCACACCCAAGGAGTGTTCCCGGCCCGGTTCCTTCGATAACAACCCGCGACTTTTCCATCAAGGTTTCCAATGAATACAAACAGAATCCGCCCCGGTTTCGGAGCGTGCCTGAAGACTCCCCTGGACGCCGCATTCGCAAAAAAGGCTCTCGCTTGCGCGCTGTTCGGTTTGACACTCGCCGCGACGGGCGCCACATCGATCGGTGGCGCCAAAAGCGGCACACTGACGCTGAGTGAAAGCCCTTACCTGGTCACGTCCGATCTCTATGTGAGCCCGGGACAGACCTTGACCATCGAGGCTGGGGTCGTGCTCGAGTTCAAGAATCCCGACATCGCCCTGGTCGTCGACGGCATCCTCATCGCCAAGGGAACCGAAATGCGGCCGATCCGGTTTACCTCCGATGAGACTAACAAACAGCCGGGCCAATGGGAGGCCATTATCTTTCGCGATTCGAGCGTGGACGCCGAGACGCTCCTGGAGCATTGCACGATCGAAGCGGCGGGCGCCGCGGGATTTGCCAATGAGAACATTCGAACTGAATATGCCTCCCCAACCATCCGCAACTGCCTCGTCCGCCTCAGCCGCGGCAACGGCCTCAATATTTTGGCACGGTCAGATCCAACGGTCGAGAACTGCCGGTTCGAAGACAACGGCCTCTATGCTGTGGGAATGTCGCTCGATTCGTTTCCCCGCTTGACCGGCAATTCTGCCATCAACAACGGCCAGAATGCCATCGGGATTCAGGGGGGGTGGACCTCTCGATCCGGCATTTGGACCCGCGACAATCTGCCCTACGTCGTTATGGACTATGTGGGGGTGAGCCGTGACCGGTCTTTAACCATCGAAGCGGGGGTGAGGTTGCAGTTCAGGAATGTGACATCTTCACTCACCATCGATGGCACCCTCACCGCGCAAGGCACCGCGGAGAATCCCATCCTGTTCACCTCAGACGAACCAGCCAAGGCCCCCGGCCAATGGCTGGCGATTGTATTTCGCGATAGCAGCGTCGATGCCAACACCCGGCTGGAACACTGCGTGATTGAAGCGGGGGGGGGAGCGCCCGGCGCGGCCAACGAGACGGTTCGCTGTGAAACCGCCTCGCCCACCTTCAGTCATTGTCTCTTCCGGGGCAGCCGAGCCCATGGTTTGACGCTATGGAGTTCCCAGGCTCGAATCGAACAATGCCAGTTCGTTAACAATGCGGCCCTGGCCATTTCAATGGATGTCCACTCATTTCCCATTCTTCAGAACAACACGGCCGCGGGCAACGGTCAGAACGCTATTGGTGTCCTGCCAGGATGGACGTCGCGTTCCGGCGCCTGGACCAAAGACAACCTGCCCTATCTCATTACCGATTACATCGGCGTGAGCCGCGGACATATTCTCACGAATGCGCCCGGCATCGTGGTCTTGTTCGAGGATCCGACCTCGGCCCTCGTCGTGGATGGGGCCCTGGTAGCGGCAGGCACGGAAAGCCAACCGATCCATTACACCTCGGACGAGGCGGCCAAGCAGCCGGGACAATGGCGGTGCATCGAGTTCCGCGATTCCTCGGATGACACTGTCAGCGTCCTCAGCCATTGCCTTGTCGAGTATGGAGGCCAGGGGGTGGATGGTTCGGTGATCTTGACCCTCGCTTCGCCGCGCATCATGGCCAGCACGATTCGATTCAGCCAGAATGACGGTCTTTTCATCAACAACTCGTTCTCCCCCCTGGATCAAGTCCGATTCCTCAATAACAGCCGCGATGGCCTCCGATCCTGGAACCGATCCAAGCCCATCCTCACCAGCTGCACATTCCAGGGGAACGGCGGGTATGGCATCAATCACTTCGACACAAGCGCCGCCTTAAGCGCCGAAAACAACTATTGGGGCCACCTCAACGGGCCCAAAGATGACGCCGACAAAGATGGCTTGAGGCTGACCAATCCTGGCGGACTCGGAGACAAAGTCAGCGAATACGTCGACTGGAGCCCCTATCGAACCACGGATCCGACCTCGGGTTATGCGCTGCCGGAAATCCACGTAAGCCCTCTCGACCTGGAGTTTGGCGCGGTCAACCTGGGACAACAGGCCGATCTGTCGTTGGTCGTCTCCAACCGGGGCGGCGCCCCGTTGATTCTGAATTCGGCGAGCCTCGACAATCCTCAATTCCAGGTATTGGCCACCTGGCCGCTTTCGATCGGGGCCGGTTCCTCGCAAACCCTCACTGTCCGTTTCGCCCCCACCATTCCAGGCGCTCAATGGGCTCAGCTAAGCCTCGGCAATAACGATCCTGCATTCTCCACAGTCCGGGTTTCCCTGTTCGGCGCCAGCGGAAATCAATCGGGATTGAGGGGCGAATTCTGGCAATTCACGAATGCGCTCTATGTCATGCCCAGCGTGAGGGGGCGCGCGCCAGACTACACAGGCGCTTTCGCCAAAATCCAGTTTCCAGAAACGACCCAGGCGTTCACCAATGTGGATGGCGTCATTCCTCGCACGCCGCAAGGCAAGGAGTTCCTTGACGACTTCGCCGCCCGTCTCACCGGATCCATTCATGTCACGGTCCCCGGTGACTATGTCTTTGCCGTAGGCTCGGATGACGGCGCCATGCTCAAGATCAATGGCCGGATGGTCGTCGAACAAAACGCGACCGGCGCGTTTCGTACCGGCTACGGGGCCATCAATCTGGCCGCCGGCGCCTGGCCTGTCGAACTCGATTTCTTCGAGAGAAATGTGGTGGCCGGACTTTCCCTGAAGTTCACCGGACCTGGACCGATCGCGCTGACTACCAATGGATCTCCAAGTTCCATCGAGGTCCAGGTAGCCAGCGATTACGTGACCACGGCATTCTACGAGGGCATTGGATTCCCCATAGGATTGACCTTCAGCTCCGGGGGTATATGGGGAGTGTCCCTGCTGGCGGGCGACGGCGAGGCCTGTGGCGGCTTTGGCGATATCATCAAGATCGACGCGTCCGGCATGGCCACCTCCATCACGACGGCGATCAAGGCGCCTAACTCTCTTCTGGTGGATTCGGGCGGGGGATTCGGCGGCGATCTGCTGGTCCTGGATGACTATTTGCCGGGTGATTCGCTTCCCCCACCGGGAAACCGGTCCATTGGCAGCGACCGTTTGAAACGGGTGAAGTCCGACGGAACCCCCTCTGAAATCGCCACTGTCCTGGGGGGCAATGCCATGGCCTGGGGCCGCGGATCGTTCGGTTCTGATCTGTTTGTTTCGGACAGTTATGCGCAGAGGATTCTTCAGGTCAAAACCGACGGCAAAATCACCGATTTCCTCGGGGGAAAAACCTTCAGCGGCCTGGCCATCACCGACGATCCGGTCTTTGGCAACACCGCCTATTCCGGGGAGTCCATCGGACGCAATCTCCTGAAGATCGGGGCTGACGCCAAATTCAGTCTCTTGAGCTCGAATCTGCCCGTCCCCATCTGTCTTGCCCAAGACCAAACCGGTCGGTTCGGAAATGACTTGTTCATGTCCGCCTTTGTGCCGGATCAACCCGATGGAACGATTGCGACTCGAGCCAAAGGCGTCATTTACCGCATTAAACCCGATGGCGCCATGACGGAGTTTGCCACGGGCTTGTTCTTCCGCAGTTTCTTCAGTGCCGACCTTGCCTTTGGATTCGGGGGAGATCTCTTCGTGCTCGAAGACGGCCGTTCGCGCATCCTGCGTTTCAGCCCGGGAACAACCTCGGTGCCGAGCATCCAAGCCAGTCCCCCGTCGCTCAGCTTCGGGACTATCACACTGGACCAGACCAAGGAACTGCAACTGACGATCGCCAACGCGGGCTCCGGTTCCCTGGTCATAAATACGATTGCCATTGATAATCCGTCGTTCACTTTTACCCAGGTCCCATTACCCATCACTCTGAGTCCTCAGGGAACGACCCAGCTCACGATCCGCTTTAGGCCGACCTCGGCCGCGACGGCAAACGGCACCCTTGCGATCGCCAGCAACGACCCTCAACAGCCGAGCCTTGCCGTGGCCCTGTCAGGCGCCGGATACGACCCAGGACCGGCGCCGAGACCTATCATCCAAGTCTCGCCCTCCAGCCTGGATTTTGGCAGCGTCCTAATCGGCCAAAATAAAACGTTGATTCTGATTGTACAAAACCCAGGCACAGCGGCACTGACAGTCACCGCACTCACCAGCGATAATCCGCTGTTTCAGATCGTGGCCCAACCGATCCCATTCAGCGTCCTTCCCGATTCTTCCACCAGCATCTCGGTGCGGTTTGCTCCGTCGGCCGCGACGGGGGCCGCGGGCAGGTTGAGCATCGCCAGCAACGACCCCAGCCAGCCGAGTCTCAACGTCAACCTGCAAGGTGTCGGAGCTTCCTCAGGCGGCATCCAGCCCTTGCCTCCGAACCTGGTCGCCTGGTGGCCGGCGGAGGGCGACGGCCAGGACGTGTGGGGCGAGCATGACGGCGTTCTGCAGAATGGGACCTCCTTTATCCAGGGAAAAGTCGGGCAGGCGTTTTCACTGGACGGGCTCAATGACTACGTGTCCACCCCTCTGGATGTGCAGCCCGGAACTATGCCGAGCACAACATGGGAAACCTGGATTTATCCCGTGAAAACTCAGGGGCGCCAGCAAATCTTGAGCAGTGATGATGGCAGGTTTGGACGATCGGTGATGCTCGAAGGCAGCCGATTCGGCGTGTTCACCGGCCTGGGAGTGTGGGTCACCGAAACGGCAATTTTGTTGAACCAATGGCAACATGTTGCGGTCATCTTCACCCCAAACAACGTCGAGTTTTATCACAACGGCGTCCGTTTCATCTCCAATATCATCCCCTATGGACAGGCCACCAACCGGCTTCATATCGGCAGAAATCCCGGTCCTGGATTCGGAGAGTTTTTCCAGGGGCGAATCGATGAAGTCTCGATCTACGACCGCGCCCTGACCCCGGAGGAAATACAGTCCATCTACGCCGCCGACAGCAATGGAAAATCGCGCGAAAAACCGCTGGTAAACCTGCTGCTGAATCCGGGCGCCGAGGAAGGCCCCGCTTCGAGCACCGGCCTTGAAGTGGTCGCCATCCCCGGATGGATCACCACGGGCAACTTCACCGTGGGCAAATATGGCAGCCCGGGATTTCCAGGCGTGTCCGAATCGCAACGGATCACGGGAGGCTCTCAGCTGTTCTTTGGGGGACCGGGCAATGCCTTTTCCTCGGCCATTCAAACGGTGGATCTCTATGCGTGGTCCGCTGACATCGATGGGGGGCGGGCGGAAGCCGTGCTGCAAGCCCAATTGGGAAGCGCAGGCAAACAAGGGGATAGCGCCACGGTTCAGGCCATTTTCCGCAATGCCCAGGGCATTGCGCTGGGAGGCCTTTCCATCGGACCGGTCGCCGGCACCACCAACCTGTTGCGCCTTGAAAAAGGATCCTCCGCCATTCCCGCCGGCACCCGCACGATTGAGGTCCAAATCCTGGCCATGCGCGCCGAGGACCTTAACATCGATGTCTACGTGGACAACGTTGTCCTCGGCTTGAAGGGAGTCAGTTCTCCCGCCCCTCGTCTGAGCGTTATCCGGCAAGGCCAACAGATCATCCTCTCCTGGCCCGCGTCAGCCGCCGATTTCAGGCTGCAAACCACCGATAACGTCAGACCGCCGATTACTTGGCTGCCCGTGCTCAGTTCGCCAACCCTCACGGGCGATCAATGCCTCCTGCCGATTGATGTCAGCGATAAAATGCGATATTACCGGCTCGTGCGCGGGCCGTAGTTCGCAAAAAGGCGGTTCCTTTTCGCAAAATGGCGTTGGCTATTGCGCACAATCAGGCACAATCCAGCCATGAACTGTCTCGATGCCGTCCATTCATCTCAACGCGACACACTATGAAACTCCTGAGCCTCATCATTTCGATCGGCCTGCTCGCCTGCCTGCCGCAGAACACCGTGCTGGCCGCTGAAAATGCGACCCCCAATGCCGCCTCCGAGGGATCGGGTTCACCCGCTCCCCAACCCAGCATCACGCTGGACGCCGGCAAGATCAGCGAGCCGATGTCGGTCAATATCTACAGCCAGTTTATCGAGCACCTGGGACGCTGCATCTACGGAGGGATCTGGGCTGAAATGCTCGAAGACCGGAAGTTTTATTTTCCCATCACTCCCGAGTATCGTCCCTATCGGTCTCTGCGAGATTCCCCGTTCCCGGTGGTCGGCGCTTCCCCGTGGCAAATCATTGGGCCCGCGAGTTCGGTGTCGATGAGCAAGGAAAAACCGTTTGTCGGGCGGCACACGCCCTTGATCCAAAACGGGGGCGGCATCCGGCAGCTCGATCTGGGGGTCGTTCAGGGGAAAACCTACGTGGGAAATGCCTGGTTGAAAACGGCGGGAAACGGATCGGCCGCGGCTGAAGTCACCTTGAACTGGGGAGAAGGCGACACGACCCGGCAAAGCCTCAAACTCAAAGGGATCGGCGGCAAATACCGACGGTTTGAGTTCAAGTTTTCCGCGGGGGCAACCACCGATAAAGCCAGCCTCGAATTCCGGGTGAACGCGGGATCGGTCCTCCTGGGAACGCTCTCGCTGATGCCGGCAGATAATGTCGAGGGTTTTCGCGCGGACACCCTGGCCCTGCTGCGGGATCTGCAGGCCCCGATCTATCGCTGGCCCGGCGGAAACTTCGTCAGCGGTTACGACTGGCGTGACGGCGTCGGCGACCGCGATCGCCGGCCGCCCCGCACCAATCCGGCCTGGACCGGCGTCGAGCACAATGACTACGGCATGCACGAGTTCATTCGGTTCTGCCAATTGGTCAAGGCCGAACCCTGGATCACGGTGAACACCGGTTTTGGCGATGCCTATTCTGCCGCCGCGCAATTGGAATATTGCAACGGATCCACCGACACGGCCGGCGGCCGTCTCCGAGCCAAAAACGGATCGCCGAAGCCTTTTGCGGTCAAGTATTGGGGGATCGGAAACGAGATGTGGGGACGATGGCAGCTGGGTTACATGCAGCTCGAGCACTACGTCCTCAAGCAAAACTGGGTCGTCGATAAAATGCGCGAGGTCGACCCGAGCATCATTTGCATTGCCTCGGGAGACATTGGCAACTGGAGTACCGGCCTGTTGAAATCGTGCTCCGACCACATGAATTTCATCGCCGAACACTTCTATTGCCAGACCCGTCCGGAACTGGCGGCCCATGTGCGCCAGATCCCCGACAACATCCGGCGCAAGGCCGATTGGCATCGAAAAGCCCGGCAGGATCTGCCCGAACTGAAGGGCAAAGATATTCGCATCTCCATGACCGAATGGAATTATTGGTACGGACCGCATGTCTTCGGCGAACTGGGCACCCGTTATTTCCTCAAGGACGCCCTCGGGATCGCCGCGGGCGTGCACGAATACGCCCGCCAGAGCGACATCATCGGCTCCGCGTTCTACGCGCAGACCGTCAATGTCATCGGGGCCATCAAGACCAGTCGGCGGAATGCCGCCTTTGAAACCACCGGCCTCGTGCTGAAGCTGTACCGGCAGCATTTTGGCGAAATTCCGGTCGCCACCAAGACCGAGGGTCTGCTCGACGCTCAAGCCGCCTGGAGCCGGGATCGAAAGACATTAACCATGGGCGTCGTCAATCCCACCCTGCAGGAAGTGCGGGTTCCCTTGAGCTTGGCCAACGTGAAGCTCAAAGGCAGCGGGACACGATGGCAAATCGCCGGGTCTGATCCAATGGCCTACAACGATCCCGACCAGGCGCCAAAAGTCGCCATCGAAGAACAGCGGGTCACCGGCATTCGCGACCAGATCACGCTCGCGCCCTGCAGTGTGACCGTGTTTGCCCTCGAAGTCGAATAGGGATCAGTCTTGAGCAGGCAATCCTCAATGAACCGCTCGTTTTCCACGGACTGGGAAAGATCGATCCCTTGAGGGTTGACTCCCAGCGGACGCTTCAGGATGCGCGTCGTCGGGGGGGTGAAGGCGGGCCGATGCCATATTCCATTCCGCAACAACAGGGCTGTCTTTTCCTGAGCCCCTGCCAGCGAGGTTTTATCACTTAAACAAGGTAAAAGGCGCTCATCCTTTGGATCAAGGCGAAGCCCTTGCGCACATGCCTGGCTGAGGTATGCTTCATCAGGCTTAGACCGGCTTGGAAATTTCTTTTGGCAATCGGTCTAACGGCTCTGACATTCGCTCACGAATCAAAATGGCACGCGGTCTGAATGCGGGTGAATCAGCCATGAACGAAACACTTCGAGCCTGTAACGCCTGTGGCGCCGTCATTCCGCCCGACGCCCCGGAAGCTCTGTGTCCTCAATGTTTATTGCGAAGCGATCCCAAGATACCCAAGACTCCAACGACCTCAGCCCCGACGGTTCTGCGGCCGGTTCCGGATCAGGACTTCGGCCCCTACCGGATCCTGCGTCTTTTGGGCCAAGGCGGGATGGGATCCGTGTTTGAGGCCGAGCATAAGCTCACGGGCCGGCGGCTTGCGCTGAAGGTCATGAACCATCCTTTGGCTGCCGAGGCGGATCGCAAACGATTCCTCCGTGAAGGCCGCCTGGCTGCGGCGGTCAATCACCCGAACGTCGTTCCGATCTACAGCGGGGAGGAAGTCAACGGCATTCCCACGATTGCGATGGAACTTGTCCGGGGGGGGACGCTTGCGGATCGTTTGCGCGCCCGAGGACCGCTGCCAATCCAAGAGGCAATCGAGGCAGGCCTGCAAATTATTGCCGGGCTCGAGGCGGCCCATGCCGCCGGGGTTCTGCACCGGGACATCAAGCCGGCGAATTGTTTCGTTTCCGCGGATGGCGCCATCAAGGTGGGCGATTTTGGGCTCTCGGTCTCCACGTTGGCCCGGGGTGAATCCTATCTCACCACCCAGGGCCGGGTGCTGGGCACCCCCGCCTACGCGCCGCCTGAACAGCTGCGCGGAGAGGATCTCCAGGTGAGCGCCGACATTTACTCCGTGGGCGCGACCTTGTATCACCTCGTCACTGGCCGTCCTCCATTTGCGGCGGAGGATCTGGTGAAGTTGATCAGTTCGGTGTTGGATAGAAACCCGCCGGCCCCGAACTCGCTGCAGCCGGCGGTTCCGGCTGAACTCTCGCGAATCATCCTGCGATGCCTGGCCAAAGATCCCAAGGCCCGTTTCCAGAATTACGATCAACTTCGCGACGCCCTCCTGCCCTTCCATGTTCGCGAAGCCGAGCCCGCGCCGCCCGCGCTTCGGTTTCTGGCCGGGTTATTCGACGATCTTCTGATTGCCTCGGCCCCGGTTTTGCTGGCGCACTTGTGGATGGGGATGGCCCCGGAGGATTACGCCTTGCGAGAGCGAATGCCGATAGCGTTCGGGCTTTGGATCGGCACATTGGCTTGGAGCCTGTTTTACTATGGGTTGAGCGAGGGATTGTGGGGCGCGGGCATTGGCAAGATGATGTGTGGTTTGCGGGTGGTGGGCCCGGATCGCCAAATCCCCGGCGTGGCTCGCGCGTTGTGGCGCGCGGCCATTTTCCATGCCCCATCGATTCTTCCCGGGTTGGCCTCCCTGATCTTCATATCTGCGGAACACATGAAAGCCATTCTGGCTCGTGGGGAAGAACCCACCTCGGTATGGCTGGGCCCGGTCATGTTTCTGGCCCTCTTTGTGTGCGCGCGGCGACGGAATGGTTACGCCGCCCTCCACGATCGATTCAGTCAAACCCGAGTGCTCCTCTGTCCCCGCAGTCAAAACCGTCCCAGCCTGGCCGAACTGCAGAGCCGGCACGGATCCTCTTTGCCGATCGGTTACGGCGTTGGCCAGGCTCAGACAGGGGTTTTGTCCTTCGGGCCATACGACGCTTGCGCCAACCTGATGGATCGTCCCGAGGAATCGCTGTGGCTCGCCCGTGATCCGCAACTTCGTCGCATGATTTGGATTCATGCGCGTCCGGCCGACAGCGCGGCTGTGGCTCCGGCACGCCAGGAACTCAGCCGGCCCGCGCGACTGCGGTGGCTGAACCATGGCCAGTTCAATGACCGCCGCTGGGACGCTTACGAAGCGGTTGAAGGCATGCCGTTGTTGTCCTGTCCCCGGCCCATGCCTTGGCACGCGGTGCGATGCTGGCTATTGGATCTGTCGCACGAATTAGTCCAGCCTGTCGATGAAGCCACGTCAACCCCACTCGGTCTGGATCGAGTCTGGATTTCCGCCAGTGGGAGGGCTTTTCTACTGGACATACCGTGCCCGGACACAGTCGGTCGCCGAAAGACTGAAGATTCAGCCAGTCAAAGTCGGGCGCAGAGGGAGCGCGCGCTCGATGGCCAGCAGTTTCTCAGCGCGGTCGCCCGACGCGCTCTGGAAGGCCCCGATTCCGCGGACTGTATTCCCAAAAAGCAGACCTGCGCCCCGCGAGTGCCAGTGCCTTTGGCGGCGCGCGAGTTCCTGCAGCGAATGACGGCGGGTACGTTCGAAAAAATGGAATTTGTCGCGGGAAACCTTGAATCATTGGCCCAAAAAACGGCATTCGTCACACGAGGCCGCCGGGCCGCATCCTTATTATTGGCTCCCGGAGTGTTGACCTTATTCAGCCTGCTGATCAGTGGCTTGGCTCACTTCGATGATTTGCGCAAGCAAAGAGAATGGGCCATGGCCTATCCCGGGCGGCCACCCCTCGTAGCCGCTTCACGGCTTTACCTCCAGTCGGTCTCCGCTGAACAGGAAGGTCTAACGCCTCCGCACGAATCCCAAAAGGTGCGGACCTACCTGATGTCGCAGTACACCGATGTGATCACCAATGATTCTTTTTGGTTGAATCCCAATCTCAGTGGAGACATCACTCTGGGCGAACGCGCCCTCCTGGTGCAGGCGGTCCACGGCTTTCAACCGCCCACCCAGGCCGCGCGCCAAACCGCTGAGCGAGAGATTGGACCCGAGGTCGCCCGAATCGGTCGCGAAGATCGGATTGAGTTTTGGTTTTTCTTTTTGATCCTCTGGTTTTGCGGCTGGACCTTGTGGGGCACGCTGGAGTTTCTTGCGGCTTGGAAGGCGTCTCCGGGCTTGGCTATCAGCGCTGTGGGACTTGCGGTTGTTGATCTCCAGGGCCGGCCGGCAAGCCGCTGGCGGCTGCTATGGCGCTGGCTCCTGGTATGGGGTGGATGGGCGTGCCTCGCCGGGCTGGCCGCCTTTTTGCCCCTGGCCCGCGACCTCGCCAGCGGTTTGCTCTTCCCTGTGTGGGGATTGACCGAACCCACGGCCAATCGATGGTCATTTGTTTTGCTGGGCATCGCCATCTTCCTGGGCGTTGCCGCGTTGGTCCGAGCCGTGTTACGTCCCGACTGCGGTTGGCCGGACCTCCTGGCAGGAACGCGAATCGTTGTGCGCTGATCGCGCCACGTTTATCGACTTGTCCCAGCCCAACGGATTCCTCCGCTTCCATTCGCGTCAACGCGCGTTTATTCGCGGTTGGATTTTTTTCGAAGCATCTGATGTGCGGCTATAAAGACAGCTCCAGGACCCACCTGCAACGAATTGGAGCTTGCTGCAGGCCGATCGGGTGATACTCTAATTTCAATGAGGCGTTCAACCATGCGATTCCCCCTGAACCGCAATCCGTCAGAGTCCGTCGTTGAATGACATCATTTCCAAATCGGACCGAACTCCTGAGGCGCATATGAAAAACAGCTCCTGGTCTTCCACGTTTGCGACCGCTTTTCTCAAGGGCTCAAGTCCGGGCTTCATGCCGTCGCGGCCAATGCCTGTCGGTCCTGGCATTTTGGATATCACTGCAGCGACATTTCTGGAACGAATCGGAGCGCGGCTATGGGGCGGAGCCCCTACCCGCAGCCAACGGGGATTTCAAGATGTGCACAGGCGCTGCGGCTGGTGCTTCGAACACAGCCGCGATCCGAAGTGTCGCTGGAATTTTTTGACCTGTTTGCTGCTTCTATTCTTCTTAGGTCCCATACACCCGTCACAAGCCGCTCAGGAGGTCGTTGCCTGGGGCGCGGACTTCTCAGGTTTGACAAACCTTCCTCCAGAAATGATGCACACCAACCTGGTAAACGTGCCACGGGACTTAAGCAACGTCGTGGCCATCGCGGCGGGGAGTTATCACAACCTTGGATTGCAGGCCAATGGCAACGTGGTTTGCTGGGGCTCAATCCCCTATATGGTGCCAGCCGACGTTAGCAATGTCGTGTCCGTGGCAGCGGGGAATACCCACAGTCTCGCATTGAAGACCGATGGCACTGTGGCGGCTTGGGGCTATAACTCCAACGGACAAACAGACGCGCCAGCGGGTTTAAGCAATGTGATAGCGATAACCGCTGGATGGACTCACAGTCTGGCGTTGCGGGCCGATGGTTCTGTGGTCGCTTGGGGCGACAACCGCTTTAGCCAGACAAATGTACCGGCGGGCTTAAGCAATGTCGTGGCACTGGCAGGCGGTCAGACTCACAGCCTGGCGTTGCGGGCCGATGGCACAATCACCGCCTGGGGCAACAATTTCTCCGGCCAGACAAATGTGCCAGCGGATTTGACCAACGTGGTGGCGGTGGCATCAGGCAACTATTACAGTCTGGCCTTGCGAGCTGATGGCACCGTGGAAACATGGGGAGACAGCTCCTCCGGGCAGATAGTCGTGCCCGCAGGCTTGAGCAATGTCGTAGCGATAGAGGCGGGAAGTATTCACAGTCTGGCGTTGCGGGCTGACGGCACAGTGGAAGCATGGGGTAATAATTCCTTTAGACAGACGAATGTGCCAAGGCACTTGAGCAACGTGGTGGGGCTGGCCGCCGGCCAATTTCACAATCTGGCACTCGTCCTGGCACCATCCCAATCCCCTCGACCAGCAATTGTGCGTCAGCCTGTCAGCTTTCCAGGCTCGATGGGTGACACCGCCGTTATCCGCGTCCAGGCCACTGGTCGTTTGCCTTTAAATTACCGTTGGCAAAAGGACGGCATCAGTTTGACCGATGGAGGTAATGTCCTTGGCTCTGTCACGAGCACGTTGAGGCTGGTCAATTTGTTGGCGGGCGACGCCGGCAGCTACTCCGTCGTCATTAGTAATTCCTTTGGGGTGGTGACCAGCGCTGTTTCCTTAATAACCGTGAATCTGGCGCGACTGGATGTTCCCTTTAATCCAGGGGATGCGACTCCTTTATATGGCTACCCGAGAGTCACTTCTCTTGCTGTGCAGACCGACGGAAAGATTTTGGTGGTTGGAAGCTTCTACACGTTGGGTGGACAGCCCCGCAACAGCATTGGTCGACTCAATCCGGATGGATCCCTGGACACTGCTTTCAATCCCGACCCTCCCAGCTCGTCGCTTCGCTCCCTTGCCATACAGCCCGACGGAAAAATCCTGCTCGGCGGGGACTTCAACTCTTTGAACACCAAGGATCGTGAAAACATTCTCCGATTAAATGCCGATGGATCCCTTGACACTAATTTCAGCCCCAGGGTCAGACGGGAGTACATCAACGACTCGATATCCACTATTGTCTTGCAGCCAGATGGAAAGATTTTAGCAGGGGGCTTCTTTAACACCTTGGGCGGAGAGAATCGCAAAAACATTGGCCGACTTCATTCTGACGGGACTGTCGATATGAGCTTCGATCCAGGAACGGATAGTTTTGTGAGTACCCTGGCCCTGCAGGCTGATGGAAAGGTTTTGGTGGGAGGCTCCTTCACCACCCTGGGCGGACAACCTCGCAAAAACATTGGCCGACTTCATCCTGACGGGACTGTCGATATGAGCTTCGATCCAGGAACGGATAGTCTTGTGAGTACCCTGGCCCTGCAGCCTGATGGAAAGATTTTGGTGGGAGGCTCCTTCACCACCCTGGGCGGACAACCTCGCAAAAACATTGGCCGACTTCATCCTGACGGGACCGTCGATATGAGCTTTAATCCAGGGGCGGATGATGCGGTACATACCCTGGCCTTGCAGACCGACGGTAGGATTCTGGTGGGGGGCTCCTTTACCACATTGGCTGGACAACCGCGCGACTTTATGGGCCGGCTTAATCCCGACGGATCAGTAGATCCCGGTTTCTTGACAGCACCATCAGGGAACGATAATTACACCGCTGTTTATGCTCTTGGAGTGCAGCCAGACGGCAAGGTTTTGGTGGGGGGATGCTTTTCTAAGCTTGGAGGATTAACACGCAACTACATCGGCCGGCTATGCAGCAGCGGACCTGCCACGCAGAACCTGGATTATGATGGTGACACACTGACATGGCTGCGGACTGGAACCAGCCCCGAAGTCTGGCATACGGCCTTCGCATACTCTCTCAACAACACAAACTGGATCCCCGTTGGCACTGGCACGCGCGTGATGGGTGGCTGGCAGTTGACCGGAATATCGCTTCCCGTCGGCAGTAGCGTCCGTGCCCAGGGACACGTTACCGGCAGTGGAAACGGTTCGAGCTGGTTCGTGGAGGATATGATCCAGGTTGCTCCCGGCCCGCCTCTCATCCTCACCCAATCGGCCGATCAGACCTTTACAGCGGGAGACACCGTATGCTTCAGCGTGCGCGCCGTTGGCTTTCCACCCTTATTCTATCAATGGCGCAAGAACGGCACCAATCTATTGGATGGAAGTCATATCTCTGGCGCAGTGAGTTCGAATCTCTGTCTCGTCCCTTTGCAAGCGACCGACGCTGGGTGGTACTCGCTGGTAGTGGCCAACAATTACGGCAGCACGACGAGTAGCATTGCGATGCTAACCGTCCTGACGAATACCATCATCCTCAACCAACCTGTCAGCCAGACCTGCATAGCGGGAGACACCGTATGTTTCAGTGTGCACGCAGTTGGCTTGCCGCCCTTGATCTATCAGTGGCGCAAGAACGGGACCAATCTACTAGATGGAAGTCGCACTTCTGGGGTAACTACATCAAATCTTTGTGTTTCTTTTGTTCAACCCTCAGATGCTGGAGTCTATTCTGTAGTCATTTCAAACATCTCGGGCAATGTTTCCAGTTCGAACGCGACCCTGTCGGTGCTTACTCCACCACCAGCCATTATAACTCAACCAATTGGGCAATCAGTCCGCTTCGGTGGGTCACTCCTGTTGTCGATCCAGGCAAATGGCGCCCAGCCTCTTGCCTGTCAGTGGTTCAAAGATGGCATACCTCTTGACGATACTTGGCGCTTGATCGGGACCCATGCGTCGGACTTGAGGCTCAATAATGCGACCGTGGACGACTCGGGGCAATACTGGGTCGTGGTCAGCAATTCTTTTGGAACAACCACTAGCATTCCTGCTACTGTTGCGGTGTAACTGCTCAGGTGCTTTTCACTGGCTGAGGCAGGAATGGGCGGCCATCGA